>Ga0207675_100000730_pt1 | contig 32593 bp, 28 predicted proteins | sample KBSSwiS42_FD_184305 | JGI IMG/M metagenome (GOLD analysis project Ga0207675, IMG submission 184305) | Switchgrass rhizosphere microbial communities from Kellogg Biological Station, Michigan, USA - KBS Switchgrass S4-2 (SPAdes) (version 2) | ecosystem: Host-associated > Plants > Roots >...
GCCGCTTCTGGCAGATCTTCCTGTTCGCGGGCCTCGGCATCTGGCTGACGCTGGTCGGTCGTGCGTTGTGGCCCGCCATCAAGAGGGGCGGTGAGTCCAGGAGCATCGTCGCGCTGCTGTTCGCCTCAACCGTGTGTATCGGCCTCTTCTATGGAGCGGGCCTCATGTGGGGCGAGCACACGCACATTTCGATGGTGGAGTACTGGAGATGGTGGGTGGTGCACCTGTGGGTGGAGGGCTTCTTCGAGGTGTTCGCCACCGCGGTCATTGCCTTCCTGTTCACGCGGCTCGGACTGCTGCGCGCTACCAGCGCCACCACCGCGGTGCTGTTCGCGACGATAGTCTTTCTCTCGGGCGGCGTGCTCGGCACCCTGCATCACCTGTACTTCACCGGCACTCCGACCGCGGTGATCGCGCTCGGCGCGAGCTTTTCCGCGCTCGAAGTCGTGCCGCTGGCGTTCATCGGCTTCGAGGCGTACCACACCTTCAAGCTCGCACAGGCGACGCCGTGGATGCAGAAATACAAGTGGCCCATCCTGTTCTTCACCGCAGTCGCGTTCTGGAACGTGGTGGGCGCGGGCCTGTTCGGCTTCCTCATCAACCCGCCGTTGCCGCTGTATTACATGCAGGGTCTGAATCTCACGCCGCTGCACGGTCACACCGCGCTGTTCGGCGTGTACGGCTTCCTCGGCATCGGGCTGATGCTGTTCTGCCTGCGGGGCTTGAGACCGCACGTGGCCTGGAACGAGCGGCTGCTCAAAACCAGCTTCTGGTCGTTCAACATCGGGCTCGCGGCCATGGCGTTGTTGACGCTCCTGCCCATCGGCCTCATCCAGCTGAGCGGCGCACTCGAGCACGGCTACTGGTATGCACGATCTGCGGATCTCATGCAGAAGCCCATCATCCACCTGCTGGTGTGGATGCGCGTGCCCGGCGACACGATCTTCAGCGTGGGCGCGCTGTCACTGGCGTGGTTCGTGGCGCGGTTGTGGATCGCCCCCAGGCGCGCACCTGGAATCATCGGTGGCGCAGCGGACCAGCGGTGAACACGCGAATCGCCACAATGACGGAAAGCGCCGCCCGCCTCATGGCGGCGGCGCCGCACCGGATGTTGTTCCTGGTGGGCGCGACCAACGTGCTCGCGGCCATGGCCTGGTGGGCGACCTGGCTGGTGACAATGCGCTGGCATCCAGCCGAGGCCGTGCAGCCGCCGCTGCCGGCAGGCTGGATGCACGCCATCATCATGCAATACCACGTCCTGCCGTCGTTCATCTTCGGCTTCCTGCTCACGGTGTTTCCGCGCTGGGCCAGCCAGCGGCCGCTCGGCCCGAAGCACTATCTACCCGTGGGCGTCGGGTTGCTGGGCGGACAGGTACTGACGCTCGCGGGCCTGGCCGGCAGCCCGCCACTGCTGCGCGCCGGCGCATTGTTCACGCTCGCCGGCTGGATCGTCGGCATGGCGACGCTGGCGCGTGTGGTCGTGCGCGCCGGGGGACGTCAGTGGCATGCGCTGAGCTGCCTGGTGGCACTCGGTTTCGGACTGGTTGGCCTGGTGTTCTACGGCCTGCTCACCCTCCGCGCCGATGCGCAGGTGGCATTCGTCGCCATCAAGTTCGGCGGAATTCCCCTGCTGTTGCCCATCTACTTCACCGTGTGCCACCGCATGATCCCTTTCTTCACGCAGGTCATCCTGCCGGGCCGTGTGATGCCGCGGCCGTACTGGGTGCTGGGCGCGGCGTGGGCGCTGTTGCTCGTTCACCTCGCGCTCGAGCTGCAACATGGGTACCAATGGCTGTGGAGCGCCGATGCACCGCTCGCGATGTTATTCGCCGGTCTGCTGGTGTCCTGGTGGCCGCGCGAACGCGTTCCGCCCCTGCTGCGCGTGTTGCACCTCGGGTTCGCGTGGCTGCCGATCGCCTTCGCGCTGTATGCCTGGCAGAGCGCGTACTTCGCCATCAGCGGCGAGTTCCTGCTGGGCCGCGCGCCCGCGCATGCGCTGTTCATCGGCTTCTTCGGCAGTCTGCTCGTCGCCATGGTCACGCGTGTCACGCAGGGTCACTCGGGCCGTCCGCTGGTGCTCGGCGCAACGGCTGGCATCGCGTTCGTCATCGTGCAGCTCGTGGCGGTGACCCGCATCGTCGCCGAGCTCGTACCGGATGCGCTCGCCTGGCAGGCGGTCGCCGCGCTGGGCTGGCTGATCGCCTTCCTGCCCTGGGTGCTGCGATCGGCGTGGATCTACCTCACACCGCGTGTCGACGGCCAGCCGGGATAGCGGGGCATGTTCGAGTTCTATGCGCAGATAAAATGGACGCACATCGCCGCAGTGATCACCAGCGGTAGTTTGTTCGCCTTGCGCGGCGCCGGCACGCTGGCCGGCGCGCGCTGGCCGATGTGGGCGCCGCTGCGTTACCTGACCTACACCGTCGACACCGTGCTGCTGACCGCCGCGCTGATGCTCGCCACCATCCTGCACCAGTATCCCTTCGTGCACGGCTGGCTCACGGCCAAGGTGCTGCTGCTGGTGCTGTACATCGTGCTCGGCACGTTCGCGCTGAAGCGCGCCGGTACCCTGCGGGCGCGCGCCTGGTGTTACCTCGCGGCGCTGGCCGTTTTCCTGTTTATCGTATCCATTGCGAGAGCGCACAACCCGCTCGGCTGGTTCGCGACTAACTAACCGCGGCAAAGCTGCCTATACGGGTGAACGCGTATGCGCAGGCTCCCCGCCTAGGCTCGATTGCTTATCGACGCCTCGCCTGACCTGGATCAATGTGGCGCGGCGCAGTGGCCCGCAAGATCACCATGAAAAAGGCCCGGGAGCCCGCCAATGAACAAACGCCTGATTGCCCTGATCGCCGCCGCAGTGCTCGCCGCCTGCACGCAGAATTCCACGCCGACTGCCGACAAGCCCGCGGACACGGGCGGCTCGCTCAAGGGCGATTTCGGTCCTCCGCAGGGTGAGCCGGTGAACGCGGTGCTCACGAGTCCCCCTCTCGTGCCACCGCCCACCGGCCGCCATGCTCCCGCCAAGGTCATCGTCGAGCTCGAGGTGCGCGAGGTCGAACGCGAGATCGCCGATGGCGTGAAGTACACCTTCTGGACTTTCGGCGGCACGGTGCCCGGCAGTTTCATCCGCGTGCGCCAGGGCGACACCGTCGAGTTCCATCTGAAGAACCATCCCGACAGCAAGATGCCGCACAACATCGACCTGCATGGCGTCACGGGCCCCGGCGGCGGCGCGGCCTCCAGCTTCACGGCGCCTGGGCACGCGTCGACGTTCACGTTCAAGGCGCTGAACCAGGGCATCTACGTCTATCACTGCGCCACCGCCCCCGTGGGCATGCACGTGGCCAACGGCATGTACGGCCTCATCCTGATCGAGCCACCCGAGGGCCTGCCGGCGGTGGACCACGAGTTCTACGTTATGCAGGGCGATTTCTACACTGTCGGCAAGTACCGTGAGAAAGGTGTGCAGGCTTTCGACATGCAGAAGGCCATCGACGAGAACCCGACCTACGTGCTGTTCAACGGCGCGGAATCGGCGCTCACCGGCCCGAACGCGCTGAAGGCGCATACCGGCCAGCGCATCCGCATGTTCGTCGGCAACGGCGGCCCGAACCTGGTCTCCAGTTTCCACGTGATCGGCGAGATCTTCGACAAGGTGCAGCCGGAAGGTGGCACGCACCCCCAGGAAAACGTCCAGACCACGCTGATTCCCGCCGGCGGCGCGGCCATCGTCGAGTTCCACACCGAGGTGCCGGGCAACTACATCATGGTGGATCACTCCATCTTCCGCGCCTTCAACAAGGGCGCGCTGGCCATCCTCGAGGTCGCGGGCGATGCGCGCACCGACATCTACTCCGGCAAGCAGGCAGACGAGTCCTATCTCAGCGACAAGGTGGGCAGCATGGCACCGGTGGCCGCGGCAGCGGAAGCCAAGGCAGCCGGCAAGCTCACCAAAGAGCAGCAGATCGCCGCGGGCCAGGTCCTGTTCAAGGGCACCTGCTCCGTCTGCCACCAGGACAGTGGCCAGGGCATTCCCGACGTGTTCCCGCCGCTGGCGAAATCCGACTATCTACTCAAGGATCCGAAGCAGGGCATCCACGTCGCGCTGAACGGCCTGACCGGCAAGGTCACGGTGAACGGCAAAACCTTCAACTCGGTGATGCCGCCCATGAGCCAGCTCAACGACGACGAGATCGCCAACATCCTCACCTACGTGCTCAACAGCTGGGGCAACAATGGCGGCGCGATCAGCAAGGAGGACGTGCAGAAGGTGCGCGCCTCCACCAAGCGGGCGGAGGGAGCGGCGCATTGATGAACGCGCGAGCGGCGGTCGTGTACGTGGCGCTTGCCTTGCTGGCAGCGGCCGCCCTGGTCGACCCCGACAGTGCCCGCGCGGACAGTTCGCCGCCGCGCGCACGAGTGGGCGGCGGCACGTTCACCACCGTGCTGCCGCCGGCGAAGGACATCAAGGCCACGACAGTGCGCGCTTTCGAAATGGACCGAGTGCCGGTGACCAATGCGGACTTCGCGCGTTTCGTGGCCGCACACCCCGAATGGCGCCGCGATCGTGTGGCCCGCGTGTTCGCCGACGCGGGATACCTCTCGCATTGGCCGGCGCCGGACGCACCGGCCGCCGGCCGCGGACGTCAGCCGGTCACGCACGTCAGCTGGTTCGCGGCCAACGCCTACTGCGAATCGCAGGGCGCTCGCCTGCCCACCTGGTACGAATGGGAAATGGTCGGTGCGGCCAGCGCCGACAAGGCCGACGCGCGCGCCGATCCGGCCTGGCGGCAGTCGATCCTCGACTGGTATGCGAAGCCGGCCGCCCAGCAACTGCCCGACGTGGGGCGCAATGCGCCTAACTTCTACGGCATTCGCGACGTTCACGGGCTGATCTGGGAGTGGGTGCTCGATCTCGGATCGATGATGGTATCCGCCGACAATCGCGAACAGGGCGACCCGAGCGTCAGCAGGTTCTGTGGCAGCGGCGCGTTGAGTTTCGAGGAGAAGGAGAACTACGCCATGCTGATGCGCATTGCGACCCTGTCGAGCATGCAGGCCAGCTACAGCTCGTCGACCATGGGCTTCCGCTGCGCGGCCGACGCCGGAGGCGGTCCATGAAACGGGCGTTGCTCCTGGTGTTCACGATGTGTGCCATCGCCGCGCCACTCGCCGCGCGCGATTCGGACCCGCCCGCGTCGCTGTATCACCTCGAAACCGCACTGACGAACCAGGACGGCACGGCCCATGGTCTCGACGTGTACCGGGGTCACCCGGTGCTCGTCACCCTGTTCTATTCGAGCTGCCAGGCGACCTGCCCGCTGATCGTCGATACGCTGCGCGCCACGGAACGTGAGTTGAGCGCCGCACAGCGCGCCAACCTGCGCGTGTTGATGATCTCCATCGATCCGGAGCGCGACACGCCACAGGCGTTGCGCGAACTGGCGCAGGAACGCCACATCGACACCGCGCGCTGGACGCTGGCGCGCGGCGATGCATCAACGGTGCGCACCGTCGCGGCGCTGCTCAACGTGCAATATCGCCGCCTGCCGAGCGGCGAATTCAGTCATTCGACAGTGATTGCACTGTTGTCGCCCCAGGGCGAGATCCAGGCGTCCAGCAGCACGCTCGGGCACGCCGACGCGGCGCTGCTCGCCGGCTTGCGCAAGTAGGCGGCGTCGGACCACCGGTCGAGACGTTGAGAGGGTCCGGCCGCCCTCCCTACGTAGCGATGCGCATCGCCGCCGGACCTGCGATGTGTGACGATTCGTGGCGTGAGTTCACAACCTGGTCAGGGAAGTTCGACAACCGATCGTCGCGGCGAGCGGCGCTGGGGAGCGCGCATCGAAGTGGATTTTCCGGTGCGCCTCGAGCTCACGCGCGGGCGCAGCGCGCCCGGCCGCATGCGCAATGCCAGCATCAGCGGTGCAATGATCGAATGCGCCGTGGAGCTGCCCACGTTCGCGCAGATCCACGTGGAGATCCTGGTCGCGGCCGATGGGCTCAAGGAGCCCATCCTGCTTCCGGCCCGCGTGGTGCGCGCCGAGCATCCGCGGCTCGGCGTGGAGTGGCGCGATCTCGCCCCGCAGGAGTACGAGCTGCTCCTGCGGGTCAACGGCCTGACTATTCCCGCCTGACTATTCCTTCGGGCCAGCCTGGTTCGAAGCCAGCCGCGATTCCTTGTCCGGCACGGTCGCGCGCCAGATGGTGTTGCCCACGTCGTCGGCGACCAGCAGCGCACCGCGCTTGTCGAGCGTCACTCCGACCGGGCGGCCGAAGGCCTTGCCCTGTTCGCTCACGAACCCGGTGAGCACGTCGACGGGTTTACCGTTGGGCACACCCGCTTCGAAGGGCACGAACACCACCTTGTAACCCGATGGCACCGCGCGATTCCACGAGCCGTGCTCACCGATGAACATGCCGTTCTCGAAGGGCAGCGCGGTTTCCTCGGCGTACGCCAGTCCGAGCGCGGCGACGTGTGCACCCAGCGCGTAGTCGGGTGGAATCGCCTTCGACACCAGGTCGGGCCGCGGCGGTTGCACGCGGTCGTCGACATGTTGCCCGTAGTAGCTGTAGGGCCAGCCGTAGAATCCGCCCTGCTTCACCGACGTCAGGTAGTCAGGCACCAGGTCGTCACCGAGCTCGTCACGCTCATTGGCCACGGTCCAGAGCTTGCCGCGGCGCGGTTCCCACGCCATGCCATTGGGATTGCGAATGCCGGTTGCGAACAACTGCTTGGCGCCGGTGGCGACGTCGACTTCCCAGATGGCCGCGCGTCCCTCTTCCGCCTCGATGCCGTTCTCTGCCACGTTGCTGTTGGAGCCCACGGTCGCGTAGAGCTTGGTGCCGTCCGGACTCGCGATGATGTTCTTGGTCCAGTGGTGATTGAGATCGCCGCCGGGCAGGTCGGTGAGTTTCTTGCCCGGACCGGCCACCGTGGTCGAACCCCGCGAATAGCGGAATTTCAGGATGGCGTCGGTGTTGGCCACGTAGAGGTCGTCGCCGATCAGCGCCATGCCGAAGGGCGAATTCAGCCCGCTGAGAAACACGGTGCGGGTCTCGGCGACGCCATCACCGTTGGAATCCCGCAGCAGCGTGATGCGGTTCGGTGAATCGACCTTGGCACCGGCCTTGGCCTGCATGTTTTTCATGACCTTGCCCTTGATGCCCTTGCCGTCCTCGGGCCGTTCGGGCGCATTGGTCTCGGCGACCAGCACGTCACCGTTGGGCAACAGGTACAGCCAGCGCGGGTGAGTGAGGCCGGCGGCGAATGCGCTGACCTGGATGCCCGAGGGCGCGGTGGGTGCCATGCCCGCGGGCCAGCCTTTGGCCTCGGCGATCTGCACCACCGGAATGGTCTGCTTGTCGGGCTCGGCCAGCGTGGGGTTCGGGCCGACGGTGCGTTCGGGTGAGGGTGCCGGCGCGCGATCGGTGGGGCCGACCTTGCAGGCGGCCAGCAATACGGCGGTCGCAACAGATATATAAGTGAAGGAGAAAAACAGCCGGGTCTTCGACATGGGACACCTCCGGGCGAATGGCCGGAATGGGGTCACCATAGGCGCCGCCCCCGTTCCCGGTGACTGGCCGGGAGCCCCGCTGACTGTAGGAGGCCGCCGCACCGTCGGTTGAGGCATGCGATGACAGCGTGGCTAACATGTCGTCAATTGCATGGAGGACCTGCATGAAACTGCGTCTTTTGTTGATTGCCGCCGCGCTCACCGCGTTGTGCCCGTACCCGGCCGCCGCCGCGAAAGTGAAACACCCGCGCCTCTACGTGCTCGATTGCGGCGACATCAAGCCCATGGATCCGACGCTGTTCGGACTCAAGAAAGAAGAAATCGCCGGCGATGCCAGCTTCGTGACGCCCTGTTATCTCGTCGTGCATCCCAAGGGCACGCTCATTTGGGATGTGGGCCAGGTGCCCGATGCATCGATTCCGGATGACGGCACGGAAGCGGTGGTGCAGGACATCCTCAAGGCGAAGCGCAAGTTGCTGCCGCAACTGAAGGCGCTCGGATATGAGCCCAAGAACATCACCTACCTGGCGATGTCGCACTACCACCTCGACCATACCGCGAACGCCAACCTGTTCGCCGGTTCGACGTGGATCGTCCAGCAGGCCGAATACGACGCGATGTTCGGCGCCACGCAGTTCGCGATTCGGGACGCGTCCAGTTACGACAAGCTCAAGGACTCGAAGCGCATCACGCTCAACAATGAAGACCACGACGTGTTCGGCGACGGCAGCGTCGTGATCAAGACCGCGCCGGGGCACACTCCGGGACACCAGATGTTGTTCCTGCGTCTGAAGAAGTTCGGCCCGCTGCTGCTCGAGGGCGACCTGTACCACATCCCCGAAGAGCGCACGCTCGACCGCGTGCCCACCTTCGACTTCGACGCCGCCATGACGCGCGCGACACGCGTGAAGACCGAGGCTTTCCTCAAGGAGACCGGCGCGGTGATGTGGATCCAGCACGACCCGCCCACCAACGCGAAGATCCGCAAGTCCCCGGAGTTCTACGAATAATGGGGACATTCCTGATTTGCTAGCAAAAGGGGACAGGGCTCAGGTACGCAGGCCTCTGCCGAGGTAGCATTTGCATCGCTTTCGGCGCACGAACGCCGAGCCAGGCACAGTTGGAGGCGGACAGCGGCGCACCGGCAATCGAGGCGCGTCCCCTTTTGCTAGCAAATCAGGAATGTCCCCATTAATGAGAACGGTGCTCATCTACGGTGCGTTGCTGGCCGCAGGCGCGTTCGGCCTGCAATGGCTGCAATACCACATGCTGGTGCGCGCGCATCCGCTCGAGGTTTACGTTGCCCTGTTCGCCCTCGCCTGCATGGCGCTCGGCGCCTGGGTGGCCATGCGCCTGTGGCGACGACCGCCCGCGCCGCCGGCGGAGCTCGACCCGCAGGCGACGCAGCGTCTCAATATCAGTGGACGCGAGCTCGAAGTGCTGCAGCTGCTCGCCGCGGGAAGTTCCAACAAGGAAATTGCGCGCCAGCTGGAGGTCTCGCCCAACACGGTCAAGACTCACGTGGCCCGGTTGTTCGAGAAACTCGGCGCGAGCCGCCGGACCCAGGCCATCGTCCGGGCGCGCGAACTGGGTGTCATTCGTTAACAGGGGTGAATGGTCCCCGATCACCCTTTCATACGATAGCCGCGGCGCCCCGCAGGTGGTCTGCTGCGCGAAAACAACCAGGAGGGAGAGTCCCGTGCTGAAAGTCATCATCCGTTACGGAATCATTGCCGGCCTCATCGTGGCCATTCCGATGATCTGGTTCATGGCCCGGTTGCCGGCCGACGCCGGCGTGGGAGCCATGGGTGGCTACCTGCGCGGCTACCTCATCATGCTCGTGGCGCTGAGCATGGTGTTCCTCGGCATCAAGCAGTATCGGGACCGCGCGCTGGGCGGCGCCATCAAGTTCGGAACCGCCTTCCTGGTGGGCCTGGGGATCACCTTCGTGGCGAGCGTCTTCTATGTGATCGGATGGGAGGTCGCGAGTGCGGTCAGCGACTTCGATTTCGCCAAGGCCTGGGCCAGGACCATGCCCGCGGCCGACGGCGCGAAGTTCCTGCGCGACTATGCGAATCCGCTGTTTCGGCTGCCCATGGTGTTCATTGAAATTTTTCCGGTGGGCATCCTGGTGTCGTTGATCTCCGCTGCGGTGCTGCGCAAGCGCAGCCTGCTGCCGGCCCAACCGGCGTCGGGCTGATCAGTCACCCTCGCGTACCTTGCGCTGCATTTCGTCCAGATAGGCGTCCAGCTCCGCGACGCTCTTGAAGATGCCGCCGGCCGGGATGGCCTTGACGATGTCCAGTACCTTCTGCACGGCCGGCTGGGGATTCACGATGGCGATCTTCCCGCCCTGCGGCTCGAGGATCTTGCGCGCGCGAATGAAACAACGGATGCCGGCGCTGCTGAGGTATTCGAGCTTGCCGAGATCGAATACCAGCCGCTTGATGCCCGCCGACAGCAGAATGCGGTCGAGCGCCGCATCGAGCTCGGGAGCCGTGTGCGTGTCGAGCCGCCCTTCGAGCGTGATCGTCGTGGGTTTGGCGGGATCCAGGATGATATTGAGGATCATGGTTGCTCCTTGCGATTCAGCCGTACCTCGAGCACGTTTTCGCCGTCCTCGCGGCGGTAGCGAACTCCGTCGGCCAGCTCACGCACCAGGTGAATGCCGAGTCCACCCACGTTGCGTGATTCGATGTCGTCGTCGAGAGTGGGCGCGCCCTGCGCCAGCAGATCGAAGGGCGCGCCGTCGTCGCGAAAAAACACGACGACTTCGTGCGCCGCGGGCCGGCACTCGAGCGAGGCGCGGACACCGCGACCCTGCGACGCACGCGCCACGTTCGTCAGCAGCTCTTCGGCGATGAGTTCAGCGTCGGCGACGCGGGCAGGATCGAGGTGCGCGCGCAGGATGTCGCGCAGCCAGGCCTGGGCCTGGCGCACGCCGTCGCGCGCCAGGTCGGGCTCGAAGATCCATTGACTGCGCGGAGCGAGACCGATGGCCATGAGGGTCAGGTCGTCGTCGACGTGCATGCCGGCGGAACGGTCGTTGAAAACGCCGAGCACGCCTTGCACCAGCTTTTCGGGATCGCCAACCACCAGCAACTGGCCCAGCCGTTCGCTGCCGAGTTGTTTGCCGTCCGCGGTCACCGCTTCTGACAATCCATCCGTGAACAGCACCAGTGTCTCTCCCGGGGTCAGCGCAATTTCCGTGGCACGATACTCCGCCGCCAGCTCGATGCCGATGGCGACACCATTCTCGGTCGGCAGCACGACTATCTCGCCATTCGAGCGGCGCAGCAGCGGCGCCTCGTGCCCGGCCGAAGCGTAGCGCAACCGGCCGTCCGCGGGGTCGAGCGTGCCGCAACCCAGCGTGACGAACATGCAGGCATCGTTGCCTTCCGCCAGCCTGGCATTGACCTCGGCCAGGATGCGTTCAGGAGATTCCCCCGCGCTGCCGAGCACACGGATCAAACCGGACACGCGCGCCATGAACAGGGCCGCCGGAATGCCCTTGTCCGAGACGTCGCCGATGGCAAACAGCAGCCGGCCATCGCGCAGCATGAAATAGTCGTACAGATCTCCGCCCACGCGCCGTGCGGGTATCAGCGCGGCAGCCACGTGAATGCCCGGCGGCAGCCGCTGTGATTCCCGCTTCGGAAGCATGGCTTGCTGGATGCTCGCGGCGATCTCGAGTTCGTGTTCCAGCCGCGCTTGCGCCGCGATGCTCTCCGCGCGCATCTGTACGTGCAGCTTGAGCGAGTCGCGCAGGCGCCGCAGGGCGTCGGTCAGCACGCCGGTTTCGTCGCGCCGCGCCTCCGGCAGCGGAAAATCGAGATCACCCTCCTTTGCGCCGCCAACCGCTTCCGCGAGCCGGCGAATGGGGTTCGACACGCCCGTGGCCACGAATGAAATCGCGGCGATCAGCAGGACCAGGCCCGCCAGGCCGAGCCAGAGCTGGCGGAGCAGTACGACACGCGCCTCCGCCACGAGCTGAGAACGGCTCATCACCAGCATCAGCCGCCACTGCAGGGTTTCGAGATTGCGCACCGCGAGGTAGTAAGGCCCGCGGTCCGCAGGCGATCCCATGAGCCCGAACGTGCGGCCCTTCGACAGCATGGCCTCGGCAGCCGTGCGCACGGCCTCCACGTCGCCCGACGTGGATTCCCCGATCGGCGCCACGAAATCGTGCGCCGACGGCGGTGAGGCCAGCCATCCGGCGGTGAACGGCGGAAGCCGCACGCGCGCCGCAGCGTGGCGCACCCATTCGAGATCGAGATCCGCAGTCACCACGCCTGCAAGCGCGCGGGCCCCATCGGGATTCCTTCGAAAGAACGGTACCGAGTAGGTGACCATCCAGGTCTCGCCGCCGCCCGCGTCGAAATACGGCGCCGACCAGGCTGGCTCGAGTGAATCCGCCGCCCGCCGATACCAGGGCAGGTTCGAATAGCCATAGGAGTCGAGCGCGAGATCGGAATACGCGATCGCGCCCGCCCGGCGAAAGTAGTAAGGCGCAAACGCGCGTGCCGTCTGATCGCCTGCGCGCACTTCCGTGGCAATGGTCGAACCGTATACCTCGGGCCAGGCATTGAGGAGTCCGCGGATGCGCTGCGGATATTGCGCGGGTGGCGGATCCACCTCCTCGAGCTGGTGGGCCACCGTCCGCACCCCGCCTTCGATCGGGCGGATGACCGTGTCGATCCCGGCGGCGAGCCGCGCCGCCAGCTCATCGGCATCACGCGCGGCGCCGGCTTCCAGTCGTTGCGCGGTCGACTGGTACGACATGTAAAGTGCGGACGCATAGATAGGCACGGTGACCGCCAGCACCCAGAACAACATCCGGCCACGAACCGAGCGAAATGCTTTCACGCGTCACAATCATTACACGCGTCGGCATTGTCCGACACGCGCGTCGGTATTAATAAGAGAATCCCTGAAGCCTGGATCGAGCCCTGCGTGCGATAGTTTGGCGTCGGTTCGATCGGGGAGGATCGCGATTGGCGTCGAACTCTTGGATGGTCCTTTGCGGCGCACTGATTTCGCTGCCCTGCAGCGCAAACAGCAATCCACCCGACGCGCTGGATGTCCTCAAGCGCATGAGCCTCGAAGAGCTCATGAACGTCGAAATCACCTCGGTCTCGCGCACCGAGGAGTCGCTGCGCGACGCGGCCGCCGCGGTCGCGGTGGTGACCAACGAGACCATCCGCCGTTCCGGTGCCACCAACATCCCCGACGCCCTGCGGCTGGTGCCGGGCATTCACGTCGGCGAACAGACCGCGAGCTCGTGGGCGGTGAGCTCGCGCGGCTTCAGCAACCTCAACTCCGAGAAACTGCTGGTGCTCTCGGACACGCGCAGCATCTACACGCCCCTGGTGTCGGGCGTGGGCTGGGACGTGCAGAACTACCTGCTGGCGGACGTGGAGCGCATCGAGGTAATCCGGGGCCCCGGCGCCGCGTTGTGGGGTTCGAATGCCGTCAACGGCGTGATCAACATCACCACCCGTAGCGCGCGCGACACGCACGGGACCTACGTCGAAGCCGCCGCCGGCAGCTTCGACCGCGCCTCGCTCGCGGCACGCTACGGCGGCGAGACCGCGGGCGGCGTGAACTATCGCGTGTTCGCGCGTTACATGGAGCGCGACGAGACGCAACACCAGGCCGCGCCCAACGACGACGCCTGGAACATGGCTCATGTCGGCTTCCGCACCGACTGGGACGGCAACGCCGCGGACTCCTTCACCGTGCAGGGGGACGCGTTCGCCGGAGAGGCCGGGCAGTTGACGCCCGCCGTCACGGTCGTCGGCCGGCCAGGCCCGCCGGGGCCGCTGGAGCTGAAGCTGAGCGGCGGCAACGTGCTGGCGCGCTGGCGCCGCAGCGGGGATGAAGACTCCGACATGCAGCTGCGCGCCTATTACAGCTACGAGAAACGCGACGACCCCAGCTACCTCGACACCCTGCATACCTTCGACCTCGATTTTCAGCGCAGCTTCCGCGCCGGGACGCGGCACGACATCGTCTGGGGCGCGGCATACCGCGTCACGCAGAATCGCAACACCGACGGCGCTCTCTTCAGGCTCGAGCCCGAGCAGTCCACGGACCAGCTGTTCAGCGGTTTCATCCAGGACCAGGTGTCGTTGACGGATGCCTTGCGCCTCACCGTGGGCACCAAGCTGGAGCACAACGACTTCAGCGGTTTCGAAGTGCAGCCCAGCGTGCGGCTCGCGTGGACCGTGAACGACACGCAGACGTTTTGGGCGGCAATCTCGCGCGCGGTACGAGTGCCGACGCGCGTCGAACGCGACATCCGCGTCGACGTGACCGATCCGGCCGGTAATCCGGTGGTGCGATTGCTGGGCAACGAGGATTTCGACTCCGAGGAACTGATCGCCTACGAGGCCGGCTGGCGCTGGCAGCCGTTGCGCGTGCTGTCGCTGGACCTCGCACTCTTCTATAACGATTACGACGAGCTGGCGTCGCTCGAGATCGGCACGCCGTTCATCGATCCGGTCGATGGACGCGTCATCATTCCGGTTGCCAACCAGAACCTCATGGATGGCCGCGCGTATGGCGCGGAGTTGCTGGCCGAATGGCAGCCCGTCGAAATCTGGCGGCTCACCGCGAGTTATTCCCACATCGACCTCGACCTCACGCCCCAGGCCCAGGACGCCAACAACAGCGAGTTGGTGGAAGGCTCCACGCCGCGCAACCTCGCCGGGCTGCGCTCGCTGCTGACGCTGGCGCAGCGTTTCGAAATCGACGCACAGCTTCGCTACCAGTCGCGCATCCGCAGCATGCCTCTGGACCCGAACGGAGCCGGCATCGACGACTACTCGGAGCTCGATCTGCGTTTCGGGTGGAGGGTTTCGGATTCCTGGACCGTGGCGCTCGTCGGCCAGAACCTGCTGCACGACGAACACGTCGAATTCGGGCCGCCCGAGGCGCGCGGCGCCCTGGAACGAGCGGCCTACCTGAAAGCCGAATGGCGAAACTAGCCGTTCCCACGATGCCCCTCCCGATGCGGCGACTCTGGTGTTCCCTGGTCCTGACGCTGTGCTGCGCGGTTGCCTGGAGCGCGCCGCCGGCCACCGAGTACCAGGTGAAGGCCGCGTACCTGTTCAACTTCGGCCAGTTCGTCGAATGGCCGGCGGGCGCATACGGCTCGACGACGGCACCGTTCGTGATCGGCATCGTCGGCGACGACCCGTTCGGCAGCATGCTGGACGACATCGTGCGCGGCGAGTCGATCGGCGGCCATGCCCTCGTCATACGACGCTTCAAGTCAGGCGACGAAATTACCGCCTGCAACATCCTGTTCATCGGGCGTGGCGAATCTTCGAGGCTCGAACGGATCCTCGAGGCGGTCCGCGGCCGCAACATCCTCACGGTCACCGACTCCACGGGCGAGGAAGGCCGCGAGGCCATCATCGTGTTGCGGACCGAGAACAACCGGGTCCGCATGCGCATCAACATCGCGGCGGCGCGTGCCAACAACCTGGTGATCAGTTCCAAGCTGTTGCGGCCGGCGGAGATCGTCGGCGAGGCGGGCACATGAGCGCCAGCGCACCCCCCCTGCGCCGCCGCCTGAGCGCAATCACGCTGATCGCCACGGGCGTTGCGCTGCTCGTGACCACGGTGCTGTTCTTCGCCGGCGAAGTCGTGGCGGTACGGCGCTCGAGCCTGCAGGAGCTGCGCATCCTGAGCGAAGTGATCGCCTCGAACAGCACCGCCGCCCTCGCCTTCGACAACCCGGAAGATGCGCGCGCGGTGCTGAAGGCCTTCAAGGCCGATCCGCACATCGTCGTGGCGGCGCTCTACGACGCGCAAGGCCGGCTGTTCGTCTATTACCCGGACCGCGCCAACGCGGGCTCGATGCCTGCGACGCCCGACCCGGCCGGCTATCGCTTCGACGGCTCCTCTCTCATCGGCAGCACGATCGTGAGCGAGTCGCAGCGTCCCCTGGGCACCCTCTACGTGCGCTCGGACATGAGCGCCATCTACGATCGCCTGGTGTTCTACGCGCTCGTGGCCGCGGCAGTCATCGCGCTGGCCATGCTGTCGGCGTGGTTCATCGCGCGTCGCATGCAACGCCAACTGTCCGCACCCATCCTCGAGCTGGCCGCGACCGCACGCGGGGTCTCCGATCGCCAGGACTACACGGTCCGGGCCACGCCGGTGGGCATCGACGAGCTCGACGACCTGACCCACGCGTTCAACCACATGCTCGGGCAAACCGAGCGGAACGAACGGCGCATGAACGCGCAGATGAACCGTCTTGCGCTGCTCCAGCAGATCACGCACAGCATCGGCTCGCGGCACGATCTCAACAGCATCTTCCAGGTGGTGTTGCGCAGTCTCGAGGAACATCTGCCCATCGACTTCGGCTGCATCTGCCTGCACGACGCAGCCACCAGTTCGGTCACCGTCGAAAGTGTCGGGACCGCCAGCGCGGGCCTGTGCGAATCGCTGCGGCTCGCCATCGGAACCTCGGTACCGGTCGGAACCAACGGGCTGTATCGCGCCATGAACGGCACGCTGATCAGCGAGCTCGACACCGGGCGGGTGGCCTCACCCTTCACGCACCGCTTTGCCGAGGCCGGCCTGTATTCGCTGGTGATCTCGCCGCTGGCGGTGGAATCCAGCGTGTTCGGCGTGCTGATCGCCGTGCGGCGCCCCAAGCAGGCGTTTTCCAGCGCGGACTGCGAATTCCTCAAGCAGCTCAGCGAACACGTGGCGCTGGCCTCGCACCAGGCGCAGCTGTACGGCGCCCTGCAACGCACTTACGACGATCTGCGCCACAGCCAGCAGACCGTCATGCAGACCGAACGGCTGCGCGCGCTCGGGGAAATGGCGAGCGGCATCGCGCACGACATCAACAATTCAATTTCACCTGTCGGGCTGTACGCCGAGCTGCTGCTGACCAGCGAGCCGCAGATATCCGAAGCCGGTCGTTCGCGCCTCGCCACCATCCGGCGTGCCATCGAGGACGTGGCGGGCACCATCGAGCGCATGCGCGAGTTCTACCGGCCGCGCGAGGCCCGCACCTTCACCAAGCTCGACATCCACGCCGCCATCGAACAGGTGCTGCAGCTCACCGAGCCGCGCTGGCGCGCGCTGCCGCAGGAGCGCGGCATCGTGATCGAACTGCGCAAGGAGCAGGCCGCGGCGCTGCCCGACGTGATGGGTGACGAGGTCGAGCTGCGCGATGCGCTCACCAACCTGGTGTTCAACGCCGTCGATGCCATGCCCGAAGGCGGCGTGCTCACCGTGCGCACGCGGGCATTCGAAGACGAGTCCGGCCTGCGCACGGTGCAGATCGAGGTCGCCGACAGCGGTATCGGCATGGACGAGGAAACTCGCCGCCGCTGCATCGAGCCGTTCTTCACCACCAAGGGGCAGCGCGGCACCGGCCTCGGCCTCGCCTCGGTGTACGGCATGCTGCAGCGGCACGACGCGCGGCTCGAAGTGGACAGCGCACCGGGCAAGGGCACCACCATGCGCATGATCTTTCCGGCGTTCGTGGATGCCACGGAGAACGGCGGCTCCTATCGCGCCTCGCAGCTGCCGATGCGGCCGCTGCGTATCCTGGTCATCGATGACGATCCCATCCTCATCCGCTCGATGCGCGACGTGCTCGAGGCCGACGGCCATCAGCTGGAAACGGCGTTGGGAGGCCAGGCCGGCATCGACGCCTTCGCGTCCGCGCGCGGCAGCGAACGCGAGTTCGCGCTGGTGATCACGGACCTCGGCATGCCGCGAATCGACGGACGCAAGGTGGCGGCGGCGATCAAGATCTTGTCGCCGTCCACACCCATCATCCTGCTGACCGGCTGGGGTCAGCGGCTGCTCGACGAGAAGGACATTCCCGCCAACATCGACCGCGTGTTGAGCAAGCCGCCGCGGCTCGCGCAGTTGCGCGCGGCCCTGGTCGATCTCGCCGGGACGAGCTGGTCCATCTGAGGTTTCGCCACCCGGGCGGATTTATCCGCTAGGCTTCGGCGTCAACAAGGAGAAGCCTGATGTCCCTGATCGCCGTCACCGGCGCGACCGGAAAGCTGGGTAGCACCACCATCGGATACCTGCTCGAGAGCGGCGTGGCACCAAAGCACATCGTCGCGGTGGTGCGCGATCCGGTGAAGGCCGGTGTGCACGCCACGCGCGGCATCCAGGTGCGGCGCGCCGACTACACCGATCCGATGTCGCTGGAGCACGCGCTGCGTGGCGTCGCGCGGCTGGCGTTCATATCCACGAGCGCGCTCGGCGATGAACGCCTGCTCCACCACGGCAACGTGGTCAAGGCCGCGCGGGCCGCAAAGGTCGGACACATCTTCTATACGAGCGTGATCAAGCCGGCCGCGGTTGCCCGGTTTGCCGCCTCACCCGGGCATTTCCAGACCGAGGTGCTGATCCGCGACAGCGGGATTCCCTGGACCTTCTTCCGCAACAATCTCTATCTCGACCTCGTGCCGCTGATGTTCGGCGAGGCGCTGAACAGCGGCCAGCTGGTCAACAACGGTGGCGATGGACGCATCGGCTTCGTGGCGCGGCAGGACATCGCCAGCGGACTGGCCGCCGCGCTGACCGGCGAGGGGCACGAAAATCGGGCCTATGCCATCACGGCGCAGACTCCCTACGGCCTGGGCGACGTGGCGCGCGCGCTCGGCAAGGCCAGCGGAAAAACCGTGACGTACGAGGCGGTGAGCTCGGAACAGCTGCGGGATGCGATGAACGCCAAGGGCGTGCCGCCGCCCATCGTCGAAATGTCGGTGGCACTGGGCGAGGCGGTGCGAGCCGGTGAGTTCGATGCCGGCTCGAACGATCTCACCGCGCTGGTGGGCAGCGCGCCCATGACGCTCGAGCAATTCCTGTCGCTGGCCTTGGCCGCGAAATGACCGATCGCGATCGGGCTACTGCAGCGGCTCGGTGCCGCCGTCGGGCCGGGCGCGCAGCAGTGCGCCGTCGCGGATCAGCAGCGCTTCGAACGTGGTATTGCCGGACGAATCCCGGTGTGGATAGACGTGCACGGCGATCACCTGCCCGCCGAACAGCGGCGTGATGGTCGGCACGCGCGTGTGGCCGACGAGGATTCGCTCGACACCGAATCGCTGGCGGGCGAGTTTCACGTCTGCGTCGCTGGCCGCCGCAACTCCCGCTTCGTCCGGGAAATAGCCGCGATACCACAGCGGTCCGGTGTCGCCTAACAGGAAGTCGGCGCGTTCGCGCGCAACGTCATTCACGTAAGCGCCGTCGTTGAGCACCGCACGCACCGTGCCATTGATCTCGCGCAGTGCGAAACCGCGCGCCACCAGCTCCTTCGAGATACCGCCATGCAGGAACAGCAGGTTGTCGATCTGCAGCACCGCCGGCCTGGTGCGCAGCCACTGCCCCAGCACGCTGTTCGAGGCGAACAGGCGTGAGTAGCTGCCGGCACCCAGCGCCGTCGTGACCTGCCGGTACTTCGGGTTGAGATAACGCAGGTCACCGCGCAACGCCATGGTCTCGTGATTGCCGAGGACGAAATCCATGCCGCCGCCGGCTTTGCGCGCCTCGGCTTCGAGCGCGTAGAACAGCCAGAGGATTTCGGTCTGGTTCGGGCCCCGGTCGAAGGCATCGCCGAGTACCACCAGGTGGCCTCGATCGAAACTCCAATGCAGCTTCGAATCGACGACACCGTGTTTCATCAACATGGCGACCAGGATTTCGTATTCGCCGTGGGTATCCGCCACCACGAACAGCGGGGGTGCCTTCGCCGTCGTGATCTTGTCGGGCGCCAACTCCGCCGGCGAACGCAGCTTGAACGAAAATGCCGGCACGCCACCGACGGCCGCGATCACCACCCGGGCACCGGGCTTGAGCGGCTTGACCTGTTTGCGGGGGCCGTCGGCCGAATTTTCGACGGTCCACATCTCGAGCTTTCCGCTGGCGTCGCGCATCACGTAGGGCGCATCGAGGTCGGCCGCCGGGGCCGACCAGGCCGCGAGCAGCAGCAGCGCGCCAAACAAACTGCGGGTCGGCAGGTTCAGGGATGACATGGCGCACGACATTACCCGCGTCCGCCGCCGGATTTCACCAACTGCGTCTCGACTTCACTTGCCGGCGCCGCTTGACCGTACTCCGGGGGCGCGCCGCAGCGCTACAGGCACGGGAAAGGCCGATTCCAAGCCCTCGCCTGCGGAAGTCGCCGGTGACAAACAACCCCTTGCCAACGGATTCTTTTGCGACATCATTGCGGCACGCATCGAGGTCGGACTCCCCATGAACTCCGCCGCTTCCCGCTGGATCCGAAGGCTGGCGCGTTTCGCGGCACTCACGCTCGAGGATCAACGGGTACTCGAGGAAGCGGCCTCGACCGCGGGGATTCGCTACGCGTCACATGAGAACGTGGCGAAGGCCGGCGAATCCGCGAATCGCCTGCTCGTGGTGCTCGAGGGCCTGCTCTACCGCTACCGCCTGCTGCCGGATGGCCGGCGGCAGATCCTCGGTTACCTGCTTGCCGGTGACATGTGCGATCCGCGCGAGCTGCTGGTTCCGCAGGTCGTTGAAACGATGTACGCGCTCGGCCCCGCCGAGATCGTCATGTTGTCCGTGCATTCAGTCCAGCGCCTCGAGCGCCAGCCGAACATCGCGCTGGCGATGGCCCGTCATGCGTTCATGCAGCAGGCGATCACCCGCGAGTGGCTCATCAACGTCGGACAACGCTCGGCCTTCGAGCGGCTCGGCCACCTGATCTGCGAGATCCACGAGCGTCTCGCGGCCGTGGGGCTCACGCACGATCACGCGTTCGATCTGCCGCTCACGCAGGCTGAACTCGGAGACACGCTTGCCCTGTCGGCCGTGCACGTCAATCGCACGCTCATGGAACTGCGCCGGCTGAAGCTCGTCTCGTTCCAGAACCGCCAGGTGCTGATCCATGACTACGCGGCCTTGCAGGCCGCCGCCGGTTTCAACCCCGGCTACCTTTCCACACACGAAGTGCGCCAGGTCTCGCTGGAAAACATGGCGTAGGACTGCTCGCCTATCTACCAATGTCCTGCGCGATGTCGCCTGTCTCGATTGGCTCGCGACGCCGGCGTGCGTTGCAATTTATACCTAGCCCCTTCGGCGCGCAGTTGTGATTCAATCCGTGACGCCAGTGTTCAGGGGGAACATCATGAAAACAGGGACTGTTTCGGGCGCACCCGCGCGCCTCTCATTGCGCGCCTTCCTGCTGCTGATGCTGCTGTGCCTGCAAGGCGCGGCATTCGCGGCTACCGATCGCACGATCTACGACGAGGCGCTCGCGCCCGGATGGCAGAACTGGAGCTGGGCGACGGTCGATCTCGCCAGCGCCACCAACGCCCACACGGGCGCGGTGTCGATCGCGGTCACGCCCGACACGCCGTACTCCGCGCTGTACCTGCGGTCCGCCGACGCGCCGCTCGACACCAACGGCTACCTGAATTTCACGTTCTGGGTGCATGGTGGCACCGCCGGCGGACAAACCATCCAGGTCATCGCGGTGGTCAACGACGTGGCGCAGCCCGGCGTACGAGTCGCCTCGCCCGCCGCCGGAACCTGGCAGAAGATCACGGTGCCGCTGTTTGCGCTCGGTGCGGACAACCGCACCGACGTGAGCGGCTTCTGGGTCCAGGAAGGCGCGGGCATCGCAGAGCCCACCTTCTATGTCGACGACGTCGTGCTCGAGTCCGGTGTACCACCGGAGCCGCCACCACCGGTCAACGGCATGGCCCTCTACCAGGATGCACTGGTCAATGGCTGGAACAACTGGAGCTGGGCCGAAGTCGGCACTGCGAATACGACGACGGTGCACACCGGCTCCAGCGCCATCGCGGTGACCGCCGATGCCTATGAAGCCTTGTACCTGCAGCACGCCGCACTGCCCACCGGCGCCTACGAGAGCCTGAAGTTCTGGGTGAACGGCGGCGCAACCGGCGGACAGACGCTGAATGTCGTCGCCCTGCGCAGCGATGTCGCGCAACCCGCGGTGACGATCGGTCCGTTGCAGGCCGGCACCTGGCAGGAGTTCGTCATCCCGCTCGCACAGCTCGGCATCGCCAACGTGAGCGATCTGTCGGGCCTGTGGTTGCAGGACAATTCCGGAACGACTCAGCCCACGTTCTACGTCGATGACATCTCGCTGGAATTCGCGCCGCCGCCCTCCACGGTGAATGTCAGCGTCGATCCCCGCACCCGCATTCGCAAGGTCGATCGCCGGATGTTCGGCATCAATGCTGCGATATGGGATGGTGCGTACGCCTCGCCGAATACGCAGGCCCTGCTCACCGAGCTCAACAACCAGGCGCTGCGTTTCCCGGGCGGCTCGCTCTCCGATGTCTATCACTGGCAGACCAACATGAGCGAGGGACAAACCTTCGAGTGGGCCACCAACTTCGATGAGTTCATCCAGATCGCGGGCGCGACGCGCGCCGCCGCCTACATCACCGTCAACTACGGCACCGGCACACCCGAGGAAGCCGCGGCCTGGGTGAACCACGCCAACAAGGTCAAGCGCACCAACGTGCGCTACTGGGAAGTCGGCAACGAGAACTACGGCAGCTGGGAGGCCGACAACAATACCCGGCCGCACGACCCGGTGACCTATGCGAATCGTTTCAAGGAATACTGGCGACAGATGAAACGCGTGGATCCGTCGATCCGCATCGGCGCCGTGGTGTCGCTCGGTGAAGACGCCTTCGCCAACTACACCGACCACCCCGTGACCAATCCGCGCACCGGCCAGACGCACAGCGGCTGGACGCCCGTGTTGCTCGATACGCTGCGACAGCTCGGCGTCACACCCGATTTCGTGGTGTATCACCGCTACGAACAGGGACCGGGCGGCGAGAGCGACCTGTTCCTGCTGAACTCGGCCTCGAGCTGGGCGAACGATGCCGCCGGACTGCGGCAGATGCTCGACGATTATCTCGGAGCGAAGGCGCGCCGCGTCGAGATGGCCGTCACCGAACACAACTCGGTGTTCAGCAATCCCGGCAAGCAAACTACCAGTCTCGTGAACGGACTCTTCTATGCGGATGCGGTCGGCAACCTGCTGAAGACCGAGTTCAACGCGCTCCTGTGGTGGGACCTGCGCAACGGCCAGGAAGGCGGCAACAACAACAGCCCGTCGCTGTACGGCTGGCGGCGCTACGGCGACTACGGCATCGTGAATTCGGCCGATCCCGCCGGCCCCGCCGACCGCTACCCGACCTTCTATGTCAACAAACTACTCAAGAACTTCGCGCGCGGCGGCGAAACCGTGGTGCCGGCTTCGAGCGACTACGGCAGCCTGGCCGTGTACGCGGTGAAGGGCAGCGACTGTTCGCTGCGCATCCTCGTGATCAACAAGCATCCGACCGCGGCGCTGAACGCTACTATCTCCGTGCCCGGACTCCGGCGCGGCGAGAAAGCGAAAGTCTTCAGCTACGGCATCGACCAGGATGAGGCCGCGCACACCGGCACGGGCTCGGCCGACGTGCAGCAATCGTCGATGACCGTAGGAACAACCCTCAGCTTTTCGCCCGGCCCTTATTCGGTGCACGTGATCCAGCTCGGCAGGCGCGAGCGTGGCAATCACGGCGACGTGTGGGGTGACAACGACGAGTAAGGGCGGATCAGGCTTCGCGGATCCAGCCCCGCGCGACCGCGGCATCCAGGAATTCGACGATGTCCGCGGAACGCGCGCGGTTGTGCGTCCGCTGCAGGATTTCCGCCACGACCTGTGCGCGCTTTCGCGAGCCGTCACACAGGCCGAGGATTTCGGCCGCCAGGGAATTCAACGGCACGTTCCCCTCGGGACTCACCAGCACCACCTGCGCGCCACTCTCCTCGCTACCCCTCAGGAGAATCCCGGGTGCGAGGCGAACACTCCTGCGCGCAGCTTCATCCTTCGAACTCCTCACGCTTCATGACATGCAGATAACATGCCAGAGCCGGGAACATCTTTTTGCTACGCGAGAGGTCCCGCCCGCCGCAGCGGAATGCCGAGCCGCTTGCAGCGGCGATAAAGAGTGTTGCGACTGATGCCGAGGTGCGCGGCCGTGAGTGACATGTTCCCGTCACATGCACGCATCTGACGCAACAGATCTTCGCGGGCACCCGATTCGGTCACCGGCTCTCGCGCCGGGACCGAGTGACGCATGGACTCATTGCGAAGCTCGCTCGGCAGATCGCTGAGCCGCACCACACCTCCGTCGCAGATCGCGAGCGCGGTGCGGATCACGTTGCGCAACTCGCGCACGTTTCCCGGCCAGTCATACGCGAGCAGTCGCTGAAAGGCGGCTACCTCGATGGCGGCCGGCCGATCGTCGCTGGTTTCTGCGGCCAGGAATTCGCGGATCAGGCGCTCCTTGTCGGTGCGCGCGGCGAGCGGGGGCAACTCGAGCGTGATGCCATTCAGGCGATAGTAAAGATCTTCGCGGAACTCGCCGCGCGCGATCATGCCGCGCACGTTGCGATGCGAGGCGCTGATGACGTGCAGATCCACCTTGACCGGAATCTCGGTGCCGAGCGGCACGACCTCCTGCTCTTCGAGCACGCGCAGCAGCCGGGTCTGCAGGGCCAGCGGCATGTCGCCGATCTCGTCGAGGAACAGCGTGCCGCCGGAGGACTGCAGCACCTTGCCGCGCATTCCTTCCTTGCGTGCGCCGGTGAAGGCGCCGGGCCGATAACCGAACAACTCGCTCTCGATGAGTGACTCCGGGATCGCGGCGCAATTGAGCGCCACGAAGGGCCGGGCCGCGCGATCGCTCGCGGCATGCAGCGCGCGCGCGAACACTTCCTTGCCGGCGCCCGTGGGTCCCTCGATCATGACCGGCACGCGCGATTTCGCGATCCGATAGGCACTGCGCACGTTGCGGAGCATCTGCGGATCCTCGCCGGCGAGCTCCTCGAGGGTCAGCGACTCGCGCCGTGCGCCCGGCGATTCCACCTGCATGACCCGCGCGGGCTTCGCCGCGCGGATCGATACCGGCGCGTGCAACGCGCCGCGGTCCAGGCTGGCAAAGAAACGCCGGCCCAGCGCCATGTCGCGCACCGGACGCAGCTCGCCGCCGGAGTAACCGGATGCGCGGCGCCCGGGCTCGATCAGCTCGGCCGCATTGACGTCGAACACCGTGTCGATGGGCCGTCCGATCAATGCGCTGCGATTCTCCGCATGCAACAGCTGCATCGCGGTCTCGTCGGCGGCCATGATCGTGGCATCCGGCGCGAGCGCAATGGCCCCATCGTGCTGCAGATTCACGAACTCCGGCCGCGCGTGGAAGCGGAACACGACGCCATCCTGGAAGTGGCGCAGGAACAGGTATTTCTCGATCAGGCGCGCGGACAAGTTGACCAGTGCAACCGTGTGCGCCACGCCGGCACGCGTGGTTTGCGTCAGCGTCGAGGCGTCGAGCACCGCCATCAGCGAACCCGACGGATCGCGAATCGGCGCGCCGGAACAGGACAGGCCGATGTGACAGGAACGGAAGTGTTCGCCCAGGTGCACGGTCACCGAGCGGTTCTCGGCGATGCAGGTGCCGATGCCATTGGTGCCTTCGCGACGCTCACTCCAGTCCGCGCCGCAAACCAGCCCGGCGTCCTGGAAGGTGCGCGCCAGCGCCGCATCCGTCTTCTCGTACAACACGACGCCGCTGGCGTCGGTGAGCACCAGCGCATAACCGGACTTGGCGATGTAGTCGTACAGCCAGTCGATCTCCGCCGACGCGATCTGCACCAGGTCCGCGTATTCTTCGCGGCGGCGCGCGAGCGCGGCGGCATCGAGAACGCAGGGAACGTAGTGACGCGCGGGATCGATGGAATAGTCGAGCGCACAGCGCCGCCAGGAATCCGCGATTGCGGGGTCCAGGTCGCCGGCCTCCCCTTTCAGCCGCGCCGCCCGTCCGCTGACGAAGTCGAGTACGTTCGTCGCATGTTGAACGACATTGGAATCCATCTGGAGCTCCCTGCTTCCGTAAATGGATGACGCCTCCCCGAGGGGCTGGAATGTATCACCTGTCACGGCGTTGGTTCGAACCGTGTCAGTGCGGGGACAGTGCCCGGCGGGGCCCGGATGCTTCCGCTGTGCCCAAACTACACGAGCAGCCACCCCTAGCAACTTGTTTGTAGGCCCATTCCTACTGGCACGGGCCTTGCTCTGTACTGATCTCCCGTGGCCGCGCAACAGGAAGGACGTGCCATGAATCAGCGAAATTCACTGCGATGGGGATCCGTACTGGCTTTCGCGATGGGTTGCGCTGCAGCACCCGCGATGGCCGTGGAAATGACGGCCGGCGACTGGAAATTCACTGCCAACGGCAATGTGAATGTCCACTACATCGGTTCGAGTTGTGAGGACGAAGCGACGCCGCCCGTGGCGGGTGGCCTGGCATGCCGGGGCGCCGCAGGCGAAGACAAGACTTCATCCATCAGCAACGGCCTGCTCCCGGCCGCGCTGGCCTTCAGTGCGTCGACGACGCAAAACGGCTACGACCTGGCCGTGACCTTCGGTTTCTATCCGGGCATCAGCACCAACGACGGCAGCGCGAACCTCCAGCAGGGCGCGACGCAGACGAACACGGCGCTGGGAAGCGCCAGCATCGACATGCGGCAGGTTTTCCTCACGTTCGGCAACGAACACATGGGGCAATTCCTGATGGGACGCAACATCGGCCTGTTCGGCGCCGATGCGATCCTGAACGACATGACGCTGCCGGGCGTGGGCGCGGGCAATGGCAACTACGCCACGCCTTCCAACACTTCGCTCGGATCGATCGGCCTCGGCTACATCTACACGGACTGGCTCGCGCAGATCGACTACACCACGCGTGACTTCAGCGGCTTCAAGATCACGTTCGGCATCTTCGATCCGCTCGAGCCGCTCGGACAGGCGCTGCCTCCCGGCACCTCGGCGCCTCCGGAAAGCGCCCCCGGCTTTCACGCCAAGGTCGCCTTTACCAAGGAGCCTTTCTATTTCTCCGCGAGCATGATCAGCCAGAAACACAATGGCGTCACCGATGCATCGGACTTCGACAGTTTCGGTTTCGACGTCGGCGGCAAGGTCACCTTCGGGCAGGCTGAATTCCTCGCCTGGTACTACCAGGGCAAAGGACTCGGAACCACCGCGTTGTTCCTGTTTGGCAGCGACGGCCTCGGCAACGAGCGGGACTCCGACGGGTTCCTCGCGCAGTTCACTTACAAGTTCGGCGATCTCAAACTGGGGCTCAACTACGGCGAGAGCAATCTCGATCTCGCGTCGGGCGAGGCAGTTTCGAACCTGGTGGAAAAGAACCAGAAGTACACGCTCGGTGTCTACTACTCGCTCACCAAAAACCTCACGTTGCTGGGGGAATTCACCGATACAAACGCCCAAGCGCATAATGGTGTCGAGAACGACAGCAGCAACTTCAACCTCGGGGCGTACTTGTCATTCTGATCCACCAGCGATTCCTCAGTCTTTGCCTGCTGTCCGGATGCCTGCTTGCCACTGCGGCGCGTGGCGAGCGCGCCTACGTGTCGAATGAGGATGGCAACAGCGTTTCGGTGATCGACACACAACGCGCGCAGGTCATCGCCACCATCGATGTCGGCAAACGGCCGCGCGGCATGAAGCTGGATCGCGCCGGCGCGCGCTTGTTCGTCGCGGTGAGCGGGCTGCCGAAATGCCCGCCGTCGGTGCCGGACGAGGAATGCGCCAAGCGCCAGCGCGATTTGAGCGCCGACGGCATCGCGATCATCGATACAAAGTCTCACAAGGTCGTGCGGGTACTCGCCGCCGGCTCGGATCCCGAGCAGTTCGCCCTGAGTGCCGACGAGAAGCGCCTGTTCGTGTCGAACGAGGACGCCGGGCGCACCTCGGTGGTCGACATCGCGAGCGGCAAGCTGATCGCGAGCATTCCTGTTGGAACCGAGCCGGAGGGAGTCGCCGTCGCGCCCAACGGCCGCTGGGTGCTGGTCACGAATGAATCCAACCATGCGGTCTCCGTGATCGACGCGAATTCACTCGAGGTGGTGAAATCCGTGTCCGTGGGCCAGCGGCCGCGTGACATCGCATTCGCGCCGGACAGCAGTGTCGCCTACGTCAGCGGTGAGTTCGACGCAACCTTGTACCGCATTGGATTGAAGGGCGACGAGCCTGCCCAGCTCGTCCTGCAGCTGCGCAAGGAGGCGCGCCCGATGGCGCTGGTGCTGGATGCTCCACGCCAGCGGCTGTTCATGAGTACCGGCCGCGGTGGCACAGTCGCGGTCATCGACCTGAAGCACGCGCCGCAGCTGGTCACCGAGGTGCCGGTCGGAACCCGGCCCTGGGGCATGGCACTTTCCACGGATGGCAAGCGCCTCTACACCGCGAACGGACCTTCCGACGACGTCAGTATCGTCGATACGGCAACGCTCAAAACCATCCGGAAAATTCCGGTCGGCCGCTCACCCTGGGGCGTGGTGCTCGCGCCCTAGACGGGGTCCTTGAGTCCACACGCGCGGTAGGCCTTCTTCTCCAGTTCGCGATAGCGCTTCGCCTTGGCCTTCGCTTCGTCCGAGTCGCGGAAGATTCCACCGCCCTCACCCGGCAGCGTCGCGTAGTGGGCGAACGTGGAATCCTCGACGAATTCGTCGTAGGAGAGAGTGTTCGCAATGTCATCGATGACACACGAACATTGGTACACCTGTGACAGTTTGCCGCCGTTCCTCGCCACGCAGTCATTCACGTATTCGACACGCGCCTGAGTCGGGTAGTCATGCGCCGGTGGCGCAGCATTCGCGGGGGCCAAGGCGACGGCCGAGAACAGGGCGCCCAGGAGACCGGTACTCAGCCGCCCATGGCACAGACGTTGCAATGACTGGGCACCGTGCAGGCAGGGGAAACGAACATGAAACATCTGAAGCGCTCCTTACTAGTCGGCGTCACCGCATTCGCTGCGACGTTGAGCGGCATGGCGGCCGCCAGTGATATCGAGCAGGTCATGGCCGATTCGAAGAACTGGGCTTCGCAGGCCGGCGATTATGCCAACCATCGCTACAGCAATCTCAACCAGGTCAACGCCTCGAATGTCGGGCAGCTGCAGGTCGCGTGGACCATGTCCACCGGCGTGCTGCGCGGTCACGAGGGTTCGCCGCTGGTGATCGGCGACATGATGTACATACACACGCCGTTTCCGAACAACGTGTACGCGGTGAACCTGAAGGACCAATCCTACAAGTGGAAGTACGAGCCGAAGCAGGATGCCCAGGTCGTACCGGTCATGTGCTGCGATACCGTGAACCGCGGCCTGGCATACGCAGATGGCAAGATCTTCCTGCAGCAGGCTGACACGACGCTGGTGGCGCTGGATGCCAACACCGGCAAGGTTGTCTGGAGCGCCAAGAATGGCGACCCCAAGATCGGCGAGACCAATACCAACGCGCCGCACATTTTCAAGGACAAGGTGATCACCGGAATCTCCGGTGGTGAGTTCGGCGTGCGCGGACGCCTCATCGCCTATGACCTCAAGACCGGCAACAAGGCGTGGACCGCCTGGAGCATCGGTCCCGACAACGAACTGCTCGTCGATCCGGCCAAGACCATGACCTGGACCAACGGCAAGATGGCCCCGATCGGCAAGGACTCGTCGCTCAAGACCTGGCAGGGCGAGCAGTGGAAGTTAGGCGGCGGCACCACCTGGGGCTGGTACGCCTACGATCCGAAACTGAACCTCGTGTACTACGGCTCGGGAAATCCCGGCACGTGGAATCCGGCACAGCGTCCCGGTGACAACAAGTGGTCGATGACGATTTTTGCGCGCGACCTCGACACCGGCATGGCGAAATGGGTCTACCAGATGACGCCCCACGATGAATGGGACTTCGACGGCGTCAATGAAATGTTGTTGATCGACGTCGACTCCAAGGGCAAGAAAGTGCCCGCGGTGGTGCACTTCGATCGCAACGGTTTCGGCTATACGCTGAATCGCGTGACCGGCGAGCTGCTGGTGGCCGAGAAGTACGATCCGCAGGTGAACTGGGCCACCAAGGTCGACATGAAGACCGGCCGCCCGATCGTCGACAAGAAGTACTCGCCGCAGACGACCGGTCCGGACGTCAACGTGAAAGACATCTGTCCGGCCGCGCTCGGCTCGAAGGATCAGCAGCCGGCGAGTTATGACCGCAAGTCAGGACTGGTCCTCGTCCCGACCAACCACGTGTGCATGACCTACGAGCCGTTCCAGGTCGAATACACGGCGGGTCAGCCGTTCGTCGGCGCCACCCTGACCATGTTCCCGACTCCGGGAAGCCACGGCGGCATGGGCAACTTCATCGCGTGGGACCCGTCCGCCGGCAAGATCGTGTGGTCGAAGCCCGAGCGATTCTCCGTGTGGTCCGGTGCCCTGACGACTGCCGGCGACATCGCCTTCTACGGCACGCTGGAAGGTTATCTGAAAGCCGTGAGCACCAAGGACGGCAAGGAACTCTGGAAGTTCAAGACGCCCTCGGGAATCATCGGCAACGTCTTCACCTATCAATACGACGGCAAGCAGTACGTCGGCGTGTACTCCGGCATCGGTGGCTGGGCCGGCATCGGCATGGCGGCGGGTCTCACCGAATCCACGGAAGGTCTCGGCGCGGTCGGCGGCTACAAGGAGCTCGCGAAGTACACCACGCTCGGTGGCTCGCTGTTCGTGTTCGCGCTGCCATCGACGGCCGCGTCGCGCTGAGGGCGAATGCGTTGGGCGATACTGGCATCGATGCTCATCCTGGCGCCGCTCGCGAGCGGCGCCGGGGATGAGGTCAAGCTCTACCAGGTGCAGGGAGGCACCAAGGTTGATGCGAAGACATTGATGGGATGGAAAACCTGGCGAGCGCTCGCCTGCGAGCGCTGCCATGGTGCCTCCCAGGAAGGACTGGTCGGGCCCTCGCTCGTCGAGCGACTGAAGACCCTGTCGAAAGAGGACTTCCACAAACTGATGATCAATGGACGGCCGGACAAGGGAATGCCGCCGTTCAGTGCGAGTCAGATGGTCATGCAGAACTGGGAAGGCCTGTACGCCTACCTGAAGGGCCGTTCCGATGGCGCAATTCAGCCCGGCCACCTCTTTCCAATCAATTGAGGGCCGCTCCAGGAGTGCGCTCCGCGCTGGCTTTCGCAGGGCGCTGCTCGTCGGCGCCGGGCTGGCCTGCCTGTCGCCGCTTGCACGGCCACAGGATTCCGCGGCCGTGTTACGAGTCTGTGCGGATCCGGGCAACATGCCCTTGTCCAACAAACAGGGCGAAGGCTACGAAAACAAGATTGCGCAGGCGCTGGCGCGCGACCTTGGCCGCCGCATCGAGTTCACGTACTTTCCGCAGCGCATGGGCTTCGTGCGCAATACGCTGAAGCTGCGCGACGAGACGACCCAGCAGTTCAAGTGCGACGTGATCATCGGCGTACCGAAGGGCTTCGAGCTCACGGCGACCACGCGGCCCTACATGCGTTCCACCTACGCGCTGGTATTCGAAGGGCGCGAGGAATTCGCGCGGCTGCAGTCGCCGGAAGATCTGCTGGCACTGCCGCCGGAGCGGCTGCATGCCTTGCGAATCGGCGTCTTCGGCCGTTCGCCCGGATCGGATTGGCTGCTGCGAAACAAGATGCTCGACCATGCCGTTTTCTACGCGCCGCAAAGCGGCGATCCGGCGGAGAATCCCGCCGACGTGATCGAGCGCGACCTGGCGGCCGGCAAGATCGACTTCGGGATCCTGTGGGGACCGATCGCCGGATTCCTCGCCGGCCGGCATGCACAGGGTACGGCCTGGCGCGCGCTGCCGTTCAAGCCTGACCCGGCAATCAAGTTCGATTACGAGATCTCGATGGGTGTGCGTTTCGGCGAAAAGGAATGGAAGGACACGCTCGACCAGTGGATAGGCGCGCATGAGCGCGAGGTGCAGTCCATCCTGGCGAGCTACCGCGTGCCGTTGCTGGACGCGCACGGCGAGCTGATCGCCCCACGCGAGATCGGCCAACAAGTGAATCACGACAAATAGATGGAGGAATCAACATGAGCGCTGTATCAATTCATCCTTCGGTCGACAACGGCGTTCGAGCGGGGACGGCGAACTTCGCGGGCGGAACGCTCGTCTGCCGTTGCTCGGACAAACAGGTGAAGGTGCGCCTCAATGGCGACGTAGCCTTCAACCACGCCTGCGGCTGCACCAAGTGCTGGAAGCCCGACGGTGCGTTGTTCTCAGTGGTGGCGGTCATCTCGCGCGACAAGCTCGAGGTCACCGAGAACGCGCAGAAGCTCAAGGTGGTGGATCCCAGTGCAGTGATCCAGCGCCACGCCTGTACCGGCTGCGGCGTGCACATGTTCGGTCGCATCGAGAAGAAGGATCACCCGTTCTACGGTCTCGACTTCGTACACGTGGAGCTTTCCAGCGAAAAAGGCTGGGCGGCGCCGGAATTCGCGGCGTTCGTGTCTTCGATCATCGAGTCGGGCTTCAACCCGCAGCAGATGCCGGCGGTGCGCGCGCGACTCAAGGAACTCAAGCTCGAGCCCTATGATTGCCTGTCGCCCGCGCTGATGGACCTGATCGCGACACACAGCGCGAAGGCGAAGGGAAAACTGGCGGCCTGATCAGACCTTTGGCGGCATGCCAGCCGCGCGACGCGGTGGCGTCGCGCGGTTGTGCAGCCTCATCTGTAGAACACGTGGCTGCCAATCCGGGCGACGACCCGCCGGGTGTTCGCCCAGTACGGCTGCACGCTGTTCGCATGATAGTAGAGCGCGTCGGGCACGACGGGCATGTGCGCCTCGTCGATGACCGCCGTCGCCACCGCGATCGACTGTTGCCACAGCGGACCCCAGGGCTCGCCCCGGCCCTCCATCTGCGTCCACGAGAAGTGCGCGGTGAAGCGGCGGCGCAGCGGATCCCAGCGCGTGTCATGCACCACCGCGCAGATCGTCTTCGGGAAAAAGGGCGACCTCACCCGATTCAGCGTGACTTCGGCGACGGCGTATTGCCCGTCCAGCGGCTCGCCGCGGGCTTCGTAGTAAATGTTCTCCGCGAGACACGTCAGCTCGGCGGCGCGCGCCTGGGCGGCCTCGACGCGTCGCGTCTCGCCGCGCGAACGGCTCGACCAGGCAAAGGTGACTATC
>Ga0207675_100000731_pt1 | contig 32584 bp, 22 predicted proteins | sample KBSSwiS42_FD_184305 | JGI IMG/M metagenome (GOLD analysis project Ga0207675, IMG submission 184305) | Switchgrass rhizosphere microbial communities from Kellogg Biological Station, Michigan, USA - KBS Switchgrass S4-2 (SPAdes) (version 2) | ecosystem: Host-associated > Plants > Roots >...
TAACCTCTTGACCGACCAGCTTTTCGCTGACCTGGCCGCAGTAGTGAGAACGCATGAAAAGCCCGACAGACGTAGAAAGGGCGGCGATGTTACCGGGTTATAAGGAAGGGGGCAGCCCCCCGTTCAGCCCCCGTCCACCTGCCCCGGGATACCCTGCGGACGGTGGGTTTAACTCATGGCCGGGTCGTGGAATCATCCGCGCCGGCCACTGTCGTACGAATGGTTTCAAACGAGGTAATCATGAGGCGCTTGTCGTTTGCTCTTGTTTCCGCAGCCCTGATCAACGTGGGGGCCTATGCCCAGACCGCGCCCTGGGTAGCCGGCAAACACTACAGCGTCCTGCCGCAGCCGCAGCGCACGAACGTCGCGCCCGGCAAGATCGAGGTCATGGAGGTGTTTTCGTATGGCTGCCCGGCCTGCAATCACTTCCGGCCGGCGATGAAGAAGCTCAAGACCTCCCTGCCGCCCAATGCCCAGATGGTGTTCCTGCCCGCGTCGTGGAATGCCGCCGAAGCCTGGCCGATTTTTCAGCGTGCCTACATCACCGCGCAGTCGCTGGGCGTGGCGGACAAGGCTCATGAGGCCATGTTCGACGCCATCTGGACCACGGGTGAGCTGGGGATCTCCGACAAGAACACGAACCAGCTCAAGAGCAAGGAAGACCTGCCGAAGATCGAGGACGCCGCGAAGTTGTACCAGCGCGTGACGGGCGTGAAGGCTGCCGACTTCGTGGCGGCGTCGAAGTCCTTCGGCGTGGACCTGAAAGTGCGTCAGGCCGACCGGCAGATCACCGAAATGCAGGTGCCCAGCACTCCCACGCTGGTCGTCAATGGCAAGTACCGCATCAACAACGACGCCCTGAAGTCGACAGACGACATGATCGCGCTGGTCATGTTCCTGGTGGCGAAGGAAAGCGCGGCTGCGCCGAAGCCCGCTGCCGCGGCTCCGCCCAAGAAACCATCCTGAAAAATGGGGACATTGTCCCCATTTCACGTCCGCAGGTACCAGGCGTAGTCGAGCTCGGTGACCTGCGCCGAGAAGCGCGCGCATTCCTGCCGCTTGATGGCGAGAAAGATGTCGAGAAACTGCTGGCCGAGGGCATCGCGCAGGAATTCCGACTGCGCCGCGCGCTCCAGCGATTGCTGCCAGGTGCGCGGCAAGGTGCGCTCGCCGGGCTGCGCATAACCATTTCCCTCGACCGGCGGCCCGGGATCGCGCTGCTCGCGGATCCCCCGTTCGGCCGCGGACAGCACCGTGGCCACTGCCAGGTAGAGATTCGCGTCCGCGCCGGCAATGCGATGCTCGACGTGACGCGACAGCGGCGGACCCGAAGGCACGCGCAGAGAAACTGAGCGGTTGTTGATGCCCCAGATCGGCGCCACCGGCGCGTAACTTTCGCTCACGAAACGCCGATAGGAGTTCGCGTTGGGCGCGAAGATGGCCATCGACTCGGCCATGGTCGCCTTCATGCCGCCGATGGCGTGCCGCAGCGCCGGCGTACCTGCGGGCTCCTCGCTCGCGAACCGATTGCGTCCCTGCGCATCGTTCACGCTCACGTGCACGTGCAGTCCGCTGCCGGCGCGCTCCGCGAAGGGTTTGGCCATGAAACAGGCGATCAGGCCGTGCCTGGCCGCAACCCCGCGCAGCAGGCGCTTGAACATCACCGCCTCGTCGACCGCGCGCAGCGCGTCGTCACGATGATGCAGCGTGATCTCGAACTGCCCGGGCGCGTACTCCGACATCAGCGTCTCGGCCGGCAGGCCCTGCGCCTGCGCCGCGCGGTACACCTCGTCGAATACCGGCGCGAGATCGTCGAGCCGCGTCAGGCTGTAAGCGTCGATCTTGCGGCGTTCGCTGGCGCGCCCTCCCCCGGCGACCGTGAGTTGACCGCCCGCTTCCTGCCGCAGTAGATAGAACTCGAGCTCGCAGGCGACGACCGGCGTCATGCCGAGAGCCGCGAAACGCTCGACGACGCGCACCAGCGCATGGCGCGGATCGGCGGCCGCGGGTGCGCCCGCACCGTCGAACATCGTGAGCATCAGCTGCCCGGTGGGCGCGGCCAGCCACGGCGTGACCTGCAGGGTGCCGGCGAGCGGCCGCGCCGTCATGTCGGCATCGCCCGTATCCCAGACCAAGCCGGTGGCGTCGACGTCTTCGCCGGTGATGTCGAGTCCGAGGATCGAGCCTGCGACCTGCCGGCCGCTCTCGAAAATCCGCGGCAGTTCTTCGCGGCGCACCGACTTGCCGCGCGCCACGCCGGAAGGATCCGTGATCATGATCTGCACGGCCTGCAGGTCCGGATGCGACTCGAGAAACCGCTCGAGCTCGGCGCGCGTTGCAAGCTGTGCGCGCAGATTCAAGCGGCCACCTCGCGCAGGCAGTCGTGCAACGCCGTGAGCAGGCGGTCGGCGTGCGCCGTCGTGGTCACCGGCGAGCACAACATCATGTTGTGGAACGGCGTCAGCAATACGCCGCGATTCAGCAGGTAGAGGTGAATGGCGTGCTCGAGATCCGGCCAGGCCTCGCGTTCGGATTCCGCGCCATTCAGCGGCGGTTTGCCGAATCCGAACTCCAGCCGCGCACCGACGCGCGCCACGTGCCAGGGCAGCGCCTCGACCGAGAACACGCGCCCCAGCCCCTCCGATAGATAGGCCGCCGTGTCGTGCATGTGCTGGTAGTTAGCGGGCGTCATCAGCTCGTCGAGGCTGGCCTCCAGGCAGGCAAGCGCCAGCGCATTGGCCGAGAGGGTCGTCCCCATGCCCGAGTGCCCGCCGGCGCGCTCCTGCTGCACGCGGCGCATGCCGGCCTCGACTTCGGCGGTGAACCCGAACACTGCGCAGGGCATGCCGCCCGCGATGGCCTTGCCGCACACCCAGATGTCGGGTTCGAGTTTCTGGGCGCGGGAGTATCCGCCGCGTTGCGTCGACAAAGTATGTGTCTCGTCGATGATGAGCAGCGTACCGTGGCGGCGCGTCAGCTCGCGCAGGCTGCGCAGGAATCCCGCCTCCGGAAGCACCATGCCGATGTTGGTCATGACCGGCTCGGCGATCACCGCGGCCGTGCGGCCGCGCACCAGCACTTTCTCGAGCGCCAGCAGATTGTTGAACGGCACGGCATCGGTGGCCGCGCTGACGTCGTGGCTCACCCCGATGAGACCGGCGCGCGGGCGCGTGCCCCCTTCCCAGGAACGCACCATCGTCTCGTCCACCGTACCGTGGTAGCAGCCGTCGAACACCAGCGTGCGGGCCCGGCCGGTGATCGCGCGCGCCCAGCGCAACGCCGCGCGATTCGCGTCGGTCGCCGTCTGGGTCATCTGCCAGAACGGCAGGCCGAACGTGCTGGCGAGTTTTTCGCCGACGCGCGCCACACGCGCCGCCGGCAACATCGCGGCAATGCCATCGGCACCGGCTTCGGTGAGCACCCGCACGATGGCGGGCGGCGAGTGTCCGAACATCGAGCCGGTGTCGCCAAAGCAGAAATCGACATAGCTGTTGCCGTCGACGTCTTCGACCTCGACGCCGCGGGCGCGGCGCACGAACAGCGGATGCGGCGTATTCCAGTCGCGCATCCAGTGCATGGGGACGCCGTTGAGCCAGTGCGCCGCACTCGCCTGCGCCAGGCGCGCCGACTCGCGATGCGTGGTGAGAAAGCTCTCGTGTTCGCGCGCGGCCAGCTTGCCCAAGGCAGTGCTGTCGATGCCCGGCCGGCGCGCGTAGTTCATCTCAGCGAGGTGCGCGGCGCGCACCTTTGAATTTCGGCTTCGCGCGCGTGGTCTTGGACCGACGCGCGGCGGGCTTGTCTGCCGCGGCTTTGGGCGCTTCCGGCTTGGACGTCTCCGACTTGGCGGCCTCCGGCTTCGCAGCGTCCGGCTTGGCAGCATCCGCCTTGGCTTCGGTCTTGGCGTCATCCTTCTTGGCGGCGGGCTCTTCCTTGTCGGCGCCATGCAGGTTGCGCTTGTTCTCCTTGTCCGACTTGAAGTCAGTTTCGTACCAGCCGGAACCCTTCAGCCGGAACACCGGCGCGGACATCAGCTTCTTCAGACCCTTCTTGCCGCATTTCGGACACTTGGTCAGCGGCTTGTCGGTGATCTTCTGCAGCACCTCTTCGTCATAGCCGCAGTGCGGACATTCGTACTCGTAAAAAGGCATCCCGGTCCCCGGTGTTTTTGCGCCGCGATTATAGCGGCTCGATACCGGCGGACCGGAATGCAAAACCTGGCGGTCAGGGGGTCGAAGTCCCGTTTCCGGCCGCCGCCAGGTGCGGAGATGGCGCCGATTCACCGTCCATCGGGTAGCGGCCCAATGAAATGCGCGAGGCCATGGCGGTAACCACCGAGGTACTCCGCGGGTCCCAGCCGAACATCTCTCCGTCCGGCGCGGCGTAGAACGCGGCATAACAGCGAATGTGCAGGTTGTGATTCGCCCCCAGCACGTCCTGGATCGAAAGCAGTCGCGACCCCGTCTGGTGCGGGTGGGTGTGCCACTCGCCTAGCACTTTCGCATTTCGCGGAATGCGCCTGGCCGCCGGCGCGGGATCGACCGCGCAGCCGTCCGCACCCCGGCAGCGGTTGCCGCTCACCACGGCGCTCGCCAGCTCGCCGTCCACCCGGTAGATGAAGCCGAAGAACTCGTGATTATTCGACTTCGGACCGTATGTGCGGAGCTGTCCGGCGACGTGGGCGATCACGGCGTCCCGATCGCACTCCGGTGCTGCCGGCTTCGCCTCCCCGGCCCCGGACACGACGGAGGTAACGGATGACAAACAGATGGCGACTAGATAGCAGGCGCGAGCGAACCCACGCGCATTGCACTGGTGCGATGCGGACATGACTGACTCCCAGGTTGTTGGTGGTCCGCCGCTGCCTGTTCATCGAGGCACGGCGTGGGAGTACAGTCGGCGTCGGCCGATTTGCCTTCTTTGTGCCGTTCTTTTTGGTTCTTGAAACTTCTTAGGCGTTATTCATGGGCTTTGTATTCGAGGGTTTCAGGCTCGATCCCGCGCAGCGGCGGCTGTTCGCGCCCGATGGATCTCCTCTCGAGTTGCCCTCACGCGCCTTCGACGTGCTGCTCTACATGGTCGAGCGGCCGGGAGATCTGCTCGAGAAGTCCTCGCTCCTGAAAGGCGTCTGGCCCTCTACGGTCGTGGAGGAGAGCAACCTGAGCCAGGCGATCTTCGCGCTGCGCCGGGCGCTGGGAGACACCACCTCGGAACACCGTTTCATCGCCACGATCCCGGGGCGCGGCTACCAGTTCGTCGCACCTGTGAGGGTGCTCGCGCCGCCGGACCCGCCGGCCGAGCGCCCGTTACGGACGGATCCAAGCGCGTTGACTGAGTCACCGCAGCACGAGCCGCCGTCCTCCCGGCCGCGTGTTCGACTGGCGTGGCTGGGCATCGGCGTGCTCGCGCTCATCGCGATGGCCGGGGCGATCCTCTGGCCTCGCGCGGCGCCGCCGGTTGCAGTCACCGCGGAGGGCGTCCCTCCCCCCGGCTCCGTGATTCCGACGATCGCGGTCATGCCGTTCGCGGATCTCAGTCCGGCGCACGACATGGACTACTTCACCGACGGAATGGCGGTGGAACTGATGGATGGCCTGGCGAATGTGGGCACGTTGCAGGTGGTTGGACGCGGCTCGACCTTTTCGTTCAAGGGCAAGAACCTCGACACACGAAGCATCGGTGAAAAACTCAAGGTCGAAAGCGTGCTGGAAGGCAGCGTCCGCAGGGACGGCGACCGCATCCGCATCACCGCGCAACTCGTGCGCACCCGCGACGGGTTCAGCTTGTGGTCGAAGACCTACGAGCGACGGCTGGACAACGTGCTGGACGTGCAGGGCTCGATCGCCCGCGAAGTCGTCATGGCGCTTTCCCCAGTCGTCGCGCCCGCGACGCCGGACACCACCCGGATTGCCATGGCACAGACGCAGAATGCCGAGGCATACAACGCCTACCTGCGAGGCCTCTCCCTGGAAAGGCGCGCCAACTACGCGGACATGCCGGGTGCCCGCGACGAGTTCCGGCGGGCGGTGCAGCTGGATCCCCGGTTCGCCATCGCACACGCCCGGCTCGCGCGCATGTACGCGAACATTGCCCGCACGGCCAACGGAGACGTGGCTCAGAATCGCGCGCTCGCGGCCGAATCGCTGGACCATGCGCTCAGTCTCGATCCTTCGCTGGCCGATCTATGGTGGGTTCGCATCTGGCCTTCCACGCTCGAGAGCATGTCGCTGGCGCTGCGCGCGCGCACCATCGAACAGGCGCTGGCCGGCAATCCTCAGGATGCGAGGCCGATGCTCACCCTGGCCAACGTGTACCTGAGATTGGGGCGCCGTGACGAGGCCTTCGCGCTTCAGGAGCGTGCGTACCGGACCGACCCGTTGTGGCCCCCGGCCATCGCGACCCTTGCGTTCTCCGAGTACGCGGCGCGCGGACACCGCCAGCGCGCCGAGGCGCTCGCCGACGAGTTGGCATCGGTGACCATCAACGACTCCCGGGCGGCCGAGCTGCACGCGCTGATCGCATTGAACGAGGGCCGTGCACTCGACTGGGACCGATGGGCTGCAAAAGGCATCGAGTCGGCGCCGCGCGTCCAACCTGCCCATGGCCTGCTGGCGCTGACGTACGCGCAAGTCGGCGAACTGGACGCCGCGCGATACCACGCAAGGATCAGCGGTGAAGTGAACCCGCGCAGCGCTGGCGGCGAATTCAACGTCGCATACATCGACCTGATCGCAGGAAACATCGATGCCGCGCGCGCCGTCGTAGCGCGCGCCATGGCCGAGAAACCCGACGACTACCTGGCGCAACTGGCGCAGGCGCGGGTGCAGTACTTCAGCGGCGACTGCCGCGGCACAGTCCGTTCAACCGAGCTCGCGCGTCCCGCGTTTGCCCAGCCCGAGGGCTCGCTCGACCTGATGACCGACGTCGACGACGTGCCGATGCTCGTGTGGTGCCTGCGCCAGAGCGGCAATACCAACCGCGCAAAATTGCTGACAGACGTGTTCGCGCGCCAGTTTCCGCCGCCGCTGACCCCCGGGGTGTTCGATGGCGTGCAGGCGCGGATCGCCGCAGCGGCCGGCGATCGGACCGGACTGATCGCTCACCTGCGCGCGCTGGTCGACACGCATTCGATGCAATTCGCGTTCGTGCGTCATGAGCCGATGATCCAGCCGTACCTGGGCGACACCGAGGTGAAGCGCCTGCTCGACATCCTCGAGGCGCGCAAGGCAGAGTGGCGCAGGATCCTGCCGAAGGCCTCGATGCGGGTGCCGATCCCGCCCGCGCCCGCCAGCGCGTCGAACTAACTAGCGCGCGTCCCGTTTCAGCGCGGTTACGGTGCGGAAGTCCGGCCGCCCTCTGCGGCGGCAAGCCCTGGCGTGCCCGCCAGGCGGACATCCAGCGCATAACGACCCAGCGTGGCGCGCGTGGCCATGGCGCTTGCCACGGAGGTGCTGCGCGGGTCCCAGGAGTACGCCTCGCCATCGTTGCCGGAGTAGAAAGCGCTGTAGCAGCGAATGTGAATATTGTGATGCGCGCCGCGCACGTCCTGTATCGAAAGGATGCGCGAGCCCGTGGTGTGCGTGTGGGTGTGCCACTCGCCCAGGACCTTGGCGCGCTGGGGAATGCGCTTCGCTGCGGGGGCGGTATCCACGCTGCACGTATCCTGGGCCCGGCACTCATGGCCGCGAACCACCGCGCTGGCGATCTCGCCTTCGGCGCGGTAGATGAAACCGAAGTATTCGTATTTTTCGGAACGCGGGCCGTAGATCTGCAATTGCTCCAGCACATGGGTGATTACCGCGGCCCGGTCGCAATCCGCAGCGGCGGACGCCCCAGGCTCGTCCCCGGCATATGCGGCTGGACTGGCGAAGCCCAGGGCAAGGACAACTAGATAGCAGGCGGGTAGGCTCCCGCGCGGACGACACTGTTGCGATGCGGACACTGACTGACTCCCTGGTTGGCGCCCGCCGCGGCCGGTTCTGCGGCTCGCGGCGTGGGAGTACAGTCAGCTTTGGCCGATCAGGCCTCTTCGTGCGGCGCTTGATCGTTCTTGAAAGTTCTCAAAGTTTCTTCTTGAGACTTGTTATGAAAAAAGTCAGAGGGAATGCTGCTCGCAGGCCACGTAGCCGTAACTCGTTGGTTACTTCTCGTGTCCACTCTTGAGAATTCGGGAAGTCCCATGTCTTTCAGGCCGGAACGAATTTTCGAAGTCGGCGGGTTCCGCGTAGACGCCGCGAGGCGTTGCCTGAGCGGCCAGGACGGTGCGCCCATCGAATTGCCGTCACGTGCCTTCGACCTGCTGCTCTTCATGGTCGAGCGCCCCGGGGAGATGCTCGACAAGCAGACCCTGCTGAAGGCCGCCTGGCCCACGACCGTGGTCGAGGACAGCAATCTCAGCCAGTGCATGTTCCTGCTGCGGCGGGCGCTCGGTGACACGGCCTCCGAGCAGCGCTTCATCCTCACGGTGCCGGGACGCGGATATCAGTTCGTTGCGCCCGTGCGCACTCTCATGGAGCCGCCGCCCGCACGCGAATCATCGGGGCATACGACCGCTCCCGTAGTGGCACCTCGTACACACGGGTGGCGCTGGGTTCTTGTCGCGACCGCGCTGTTGCTGGTGGTCATCGGTTATCTGTCGTGGCCGCGAAACGCAGTGTCGCCGCCCGTCACGGCGACCTCTCCCGCCGTAATCGCGCCCGCCCTGAAAAGCGTCGCGGTGCTGCCGTTTGCCGACCTGAGCGCCGCCAAGGACATGGATTATTTCGCCGACGGCATTGCCGAGGAATTGATTGACAGCCTCGCGGCGTCGGGAAAGGTGCACGTGGTGGGCCGCCGCTCGACATTTGCATTCAAGAACAACGCGATGGACTCCCTGCAGATCGGCCGACTGCTCAATGCCGATGTGGTGCTCGAAGGATCGGTGAACACCTCGGGCACCCGGATCCAGATTTCTGCCTGGCTGGTGAACACCCGCGACGGCTCCGCCGTCTGGACGCGCACTTTCGAGCGTGCCTTCGACGACGTGCTCGACATCCAGGGCGCCATCGCCGGCGAAGTCACCGCGGCCCTGGCGCCGGCCACCGACGGGGGTTCCGGTACGCGGGCGGCAGCGGCCCGGGATGCGCAGCAGACGCGCAACCCCGAGGCCTACCGCGCCTTCCTGCGGGGCATCTTCTATTACAGCCGTGAATCGCACATCGACATGCCGGTGGCACGCGATGAATTCCTGCGCGCGACCCGCCTCGATCCGCAGTTCGCGCGCGCCCACGCATGGCTGGGACGCAGCAGTGCCTGGCTGGCACGGCGATCGCTGGGCAACATCGAGGACAATCTCGCGATGTCCTCGGCGGCCATCGAACGCGCCATGGCGCTCGATCCGTCGCTCGGCGAAATCTGGTGGATGCGAACGCATGGCAGCGAGGACGATGCCGGGCCGTTCACCGTTCGCGCCCACACGTTCGAGCAGGAGCTCGCCGCAAACCCGCACGACGCCGACATCATGTTGTGGCTGGGTCTCGCCTACATCCTGCAGGGCCGGCACGGGGAAGCGTTGCAGCTCTTCGAGCGCGCCCACGATGCGGATCCGGGCTGGGGACACGGCCTGTGGATCGATGCCTACTACCTGCACCGCTTCGGCAAGGATCGCGCCCGCGTGCTGCAGCTCGCCACCGAGATGGAGAACCTGTCCGCCACGGATCCGCGACCGTTCAGTTTGCGCGGGCTCATCGCTCTTTCCGAGGGGCGCGCACTCGATTGGGATCGATGGAACGCGCGCGCCATCGAAGCGGCGCCGCGCGACCAGCCGCTGCATGGCTACCTGTCACTCGATTACAGTCATCTCGGGATGACGGACGCGGCGCTGTACCACGCCCGGATCTGTCGCGAACTCAATCCGGAAAGCGCCGCGAGCCTTTACAACGAGTCGCACGTCCTGCTGCACTCCGGCAACATTCCCGCGGCGCGCGCCATCGTGCAGCGGGCGCGGCTCGAGAAATCCGCGGACTTCCTCACGCAGCTGGCGCAGGCAGAGCTCATGTACTTCACGGGCGACTGCGCGGGATCGATCGAGTCGATGCTGCTCGCCCGGCCGGCTTTCGGCAAACCTCCGGCCACACTGGACCTGATCGTCGACAGCGACGACCTGCCGATTTTCGTGTGGTGCCTTCGCCAGCAGGACCGGCTGCTGCGCGTCGAAGACATCATGCGGGTATTCAAGGTGCAATTCGCCCCTTCAGCCGGCTCCGGGGCCGAGCTCGGCCTGCTGGCGCGCATGGCGGCCGCGAACGGCGACCGCGATGCCCTGCTGGAACGTCTCGATGCACTGGTGAAGTCGAACTCGATGTCCTTCGCGTTCGTGCGCCACGAACCCATGATCCAGCCCTGGCTCCGGGACCCGGCGATCAGCGCGCGGCTCGAGCAGCTGGAGGCGCGCCGCGCCGAGTGGCGCCGGATCGTTCCCGGGTCCTCGATGCGCGTGCCGATTCCCGACGCCAGCGCGCCCGGGGGTAGTTAGTGCCTCCTGCACGACGGACAAAATGGCCCCGGCGTTTGCACGCCGGGGCCAACCAGGAACAAACGCCCTGCAGGGGGACTACTGCTTGAACGCGCAGAAGCCGATGCTGTTGGACGTGGCTTTTGCGGCGAGCGTCTTGTTCCAGTCCACACCCCAGGCGGTTATGGTCTTGCCCGATGCGGTGAAGTTGAAGTTCCAGTGGCCGGTGGCAACCGGGTCGATGTATCCGGGATACGGAAGATCGAATTTCACCTTCCAGGTAACCGCATAGTTGTTGTTGTTGGTGACCACCAGGTTCTTGCAGTAGCGCGGATTCGCCTGCGTACCGTTGTCGGTCAGCTTCACCGTGACGCCGGGAGTGATGCCGCCCGAGGCCGGTGGCGGAGGCGGCGGCAGCGGCGCCGCGCACGGCAGGTTGATGTTGAGATTCTCGATGGCGTGAGTCGCCGTGACCTGGCCGGCAGCCGTGGTCACGGTGCCGCATCCCGGATAACTCGCCCTCACCTTGTACCAACCCGGAATGACATTCCACGCGTACGAGCCAATGGCGGTCGACAACATGGAATTCTCGGTGTTGTCGTTCGGCTGCATCACCGGCGTCGTCAGGCCAAAGTTGTGATTGGGCACGGCCGTGAACGTCGCAAAGGGACCGGCCGAGGAACGCAGCAGCGAGACGCTTGCTCCGCGGACCGGTGTCTTGCCGTCGGAGTAGAAAATCTTGCCGCTCGGATCGATGAACACCGTTGCGTCGACGTTGCCGCAGCTCGACGTGAAATGGATGACCGCGTCTCCGTGCATGGGGAACATCTGTTCCGCGACCAGATACGTGAACTGCAGCGTGGTGGGATCCTGCGGTCCCATGTCGATGGGTACGCCACTGGACGGATAGGTCATTGCCACGCCGGTGTCCGCGTTGGTACCGGTGATCGTGAAGGCAGCCGTATTCGTCGCGCTGTAGGTGGTGCAACCGGAATAGATGACATCGAACGGCGTCTGCCAATGAATGATCGGATTGCCCTGGTCATTCACCAGGCCCGTCTGGATGCCGGTGGAATTGGTCGAGACATGCGCCTTGAAACTCTCGCTCTTCAGGCCGTTGCCGCCAATCCAGGTCTCGAATCCCGCCTGGATCGACATCAGGTACCAGCTGGCATTGAGGCAAGCCTGTGTCGCCGCGGTCAGGTCCTGGTTCATCGCCGAGGCCGGGCACTTGAGTGCTTCGTTGGCCGGTCGCGTACTGCCGTCGATCGCCGTGCCGTAGGCCTGCCACAAGCCATCCTGTTTGCCGAGGATGTAGTCCGCGAACACCTTCGCGTCGAGGCTCATGTTCATCGCGCGATAGTCGGTGCCATTGCTGTCCTTCGTGGCCACGAACGACACGACGTTCCATTCGACGCCGCAGGTTGCTGCGGGCGTCATCGCCAGCTTGGTGCACTCGTAAGGCTCCTGCAGGGCCGTGATGACGTCATTGGTTCGCGAGAAGTAAGGATTGTTCAGTCGCCCCACCCACACGTCGTAGAGCACGCCGTTGATCAGGACGCGTTCGCGGATGTGGCCGGTGGGCTGTATGTAGCCCGGCTGGTTTTCCGTCGGGAAACTCCCCGGCGCGGCGGCATCCACGTAGCTGCCGTTGTGGTTCATCCACACCATGATCTCGAGGCCATCGTTCTGGCCACGGGCGCCACCCGTGGTGTCGTAGGGCGCGTAGCCGGTGGCCGTGTCCGCCGTCGTATCGAACCAGATGTCATACGACGCATCCCAGGCCTGCTGCGTCTTGTCCTTGGTGCCCGGCGCACCGTAGGTGCCATCGAACGCGATGCCCCATTGCGTCGGAATGCTGGTGACGTCCGCGAGCTTTTCGGGGAACACATTGGTGTCGGCGCTCTTGGTCACGCCACCCGGCGTTGCGGCCACCTTGGATCCATCGGTGCAGCTGTTCCGGTCCCAGGCGCATCCCTTGAACGTCGAGACGTAGCCGGTGGGACCACCCTGGGTGGGACCATCGGTGTACGGCGCCTTGCCGTACCACGGGTATTTGGTCGGGTTGTTCGCGGCCCACGTCAGCTCGGCTGCCCTGGGCTTCGGCGGATCGGCCGGGTAGGTGATCGTGAACTGCCCGACATTGCTGGAGCCCATGACCTCCTGGCGGGGAAACAAGATGCAGGACTGTCCGGTCGAATAGCCGAAGGGCGCGTCCGTCTTGATGGTCCCGTTCGCGACCGAGTTCCAGTAGTTGAGCTGGATGGCATAACGGTCATTTTGATTGGGTGCGGCAGGCGCCGGCGTCTCGTAGGTCATCCCGAAGCCAATGCTGGTACTGCCGGTCTGCTTGTTGGTCAGGATGGGATTGCTGTCCCATGAGTCCCAGGTATCAGGAGGGTTGGTGATACCCTCGGGCGCCGAGTCGGCAGGAAATCCCGCGATGGCGGGGTGCGTTCCGCCGTTCGTATCTCCCAGGCACCAGACGACGCGGGCAAGCGGGTCACCCATGCTGGTCCCGGTCGTCGCCGAAGCCTGCTGTGCAGACAACGCCGACAGCGCCATCGCAAGGCACGCCGCCGGCCTGGTCGCAGCGCTTCGCCAGGAGCGCTTTCTTTCTCTGTGTTCCATTGTTCATCCCTCTCCGGAGTTGAAGTAGTTTGATGCCTGCCGTGCAGGCGCCACTCGCGCGCGCGAGCGCGCGCATATCAACCCGGCCCGTGGACGAAAGCGTTGGATCCTATGAACTCGCACCTCCAGATTTGCAGGAATGGACGTGTGACGGAGACATTTCAGGCGACCAGGCAATTCTTGCTCTGGAATTTCCGGCGGTACTCGCTCGGCGTCATTCCCGTGTGCTTCTTGAACAGGGCGTTGAAGGAAGACTTGGAAGCGAAGCCGCTGTCCAGCGCGATGTCGAGCACCGACCTGCCGTTGTCGCCGCTCAGCCAGCGGCAGGCCGCGTCGACGCGATACTCGTTGATGTAGCACGCGAAGGACTTGCCGAAGTCGGAGTTGATGATCTGTGAAAGATGATGCGGCGACACGTTGATGCCGGCCGCCAGCTGGCCCAGCGTCAGGTCGATCTTCAGCCAGGGCTGTGCCGACTGCATGTATCGCTTCAGCTCGGCGACGATGGATTCGCGCGCGAAATCGGGCAGACGGTTGTTGCCGTACTTGGTCTTTTCGGGCTCGGGCCTCGCGTCGGGAAACGGAATGACCTGGTTCGGCCGGGTTTCAGGTTCACGCGACAGGGCGCGATAGATTGCGCTGCATGCCAGGGCTGCCAATGCGCAGGACAGGACCGCATCGGCAAGATCACCGCGGGCGTCCGATGCCGGCATCAGCATGTCAATGCCGGCGCCGAGCAGGTAGGAAGCAAGCGCCGTCATCAGGGCCAGCACGGCCAGCACGCAGCTGTGGAACACCGAACAGCGGCGCGGCAGAGCGCTCGCGTACACGACACGCAGGCTCGCCAGCGCATAGGTTCCGATGATCAGCAGGCAGGCGAGATTCAGATAGGGTCGCAGGATCAACCCGGGCAATACTTCAGGTTCGAGGAAATCGAACAGCGCAATCGACTGCAGGGCGACGAAGCAGGCGAAATGCCAGGCGTCGGCGCCACGCACGCGCAGCGTGAAACTGCGCGCGCGGAAATACAGGAAGAGCAACGGCGCGAACAGCAGGCCCGGGAACCCCGGCAGCCGCAGCATGGCGCCGCCGCCCTGCGACAGGTGTTCGACCGCGGAAAACAGCTCGTCGAGGCAGGCCACCCCGATCACGCAGGCCAGCAGCACGTTGGCGTGCGATCTGTGTTCCTGCATCAGCAACGTCGCCACCAGCAGCATGCCCAGCGCGCAACCCGCGATACACACCAAAGAGACGACTGCGTTCATCAACTCTCCCTGTCGACGAGAAAAAGGCGCCAAGCCGCGGCACTTCGGCCGCGAGTATATGTGAACGGTGAGTCACATTTATATCAGCATCGAAGCCAGGGGGAGTCAAGCGTCGCAAACTAGCTACCGGAGCGGTGGAGGCGCGATCGATCGATTGCTGCGGTGCGCGGGCCGCGCCCGACCGTGGCAGATGTCTCGGGTGTCTCGCTTGTCTCGCGGCGGCTGTCCCGGCTGTCTCGCCAAGGCCATGCGCGATTGCGGCGGCCGGCCGCAGCCGCGGATGGCGGGCCGGGTCCGTCGCTGTCGGCGGCGAACTAACTAGCGTTCTTTCACGAACTCCAGTCCGTTGCCGGTCGACCGGTTCTTGCCGGCATGGGCGCGGATCCGGTCGCCGGGGACGAACCTGCCGCCGAGGATGGCCTGGGCCAGCGGATTCTCGACCTGCTGCTGGATGGCACGTTTGAGTGGCCGCGCGCCGTAGACCGGGTCGTATCCGGCTTCACTGAGCAGGTCGATCGCGCCGTCTTCGAGCGTGAGCTCGAGGTTGCGATCCGCCAGGCGCCGCCTGAGCTGCGCCAGCTGGATATCCACGATGGCGCGGATCTGGGCCGTGCCCAGCGGCTGGAACACGCAGATGTCGTCGATGCGGTTGATGAACTCCGGCCGGAAATTTTCCTGCACCACCTGCATGACCGCCGCCTTCATGCCGGCGTAGTTGCCTTCGATGGTGAATTTCTGGATGACGTCCGAACCCAGGTTCGACGTCATGATGATCACGGTGTTGCGGAAGTCGACGGTGCGGCCCTGGCCGTCGGTGAGGCGGCCGTCGTCGAGCACCTGCAGCAGCACGTTGAACACGTCCGGATGCGCCTTCTCCACTTCGTCCAGCAGGATCACGGCGTAGGGCCGCCGGCGCACGGCCTCGGTGAGCTGGCCGCCTTCGTCGTAGCCCACGTACCCCGGTGGCGCGCCGATGAGCCGCGACACCGAGTGTTTCTCCATGAACTCGGACATGTCGATGCGCACCATCGACTCTTCCGTGTCGAACAGGAACTCCGCCAGCGCCTTGCAGAGCTCGGTCTTGCCGACGCCGGTGGGGCCGAGGAACAGGAATGAGCCGTTCGGCCGGCGCGGATCGGCAAGGCCGGCGCGCGAGCGGCGAATGGCATTCGAGACGATCCTCACCGCCTCTTCCTGGCCCACGACGCGCTTCGACAGCGCCTCCTCCATGCGCAGCAGCTTTTCCTTCTCGCCCTCGAGCATTTTCGACACCGGGATCCCGGTCCACTTGGAGACGACCTCGGCGATTTCCTCGTCGGTCACCTTGTTGCGAACCAGCTGGGTTTCCTTGCTTTCGGCGATCTGCGCCTGCGCGAGCTTGCGCTCGAGCGCGGGGATCACTTCGTACTGGAAACGCGCGACCGCGGTGAGGTCGCCCTTGCGGCGCGACTGTTCCATGTCGAGCTTCACCTTGTCGAGCTCGTCGCGCACCGCGCCCACGCCCTGCATCGACGCCTTTTCGCTCTTCCAGATCTCCTCGAGATCGGCGTATTCCTTCTCGAGCCCGCGGAGTATTTCCTGCAGGTCGGCGAGCCGCTTTTTCGTGGCGGCGTCGTGTTCCTTTTTCAGCGCTTCCTGCTCGATCTTGAGCTGGATGATGCGGCGCTCGAGCTTGTCGAGGGCTTCCGGCTTGGAATCCATCTCCATGCGGATGCGCGCGGCGGCCTCGTCGATCAGGTCGATGGCCTTGTCCGGCAGCTGGCGATCCGCGATGTAGCGATGTGACAGCGTCGCGGCGGCGACGATCGCGGGGTCGGTGATATCGACGTTGTGATGTTTCTCGTAACGTTCCTGCAGGCCGCGCAGGATCGCGATGGTGTCCTCGACGCTCGGCTCGTCGACCAGCACCTTCTGGAAGCGGCGCTCGAGCGCGGCATCCTTCTCGATGTACTTGCGGTATTCGTCGAGCGTGGTGGCGCCCACGCAATGCAGCTCGCCGCGGGCGAGCGCGGGCTTGAGCATGTTGCCGGCGTCCATGGCGCCTTCCGCCTTGCCGGCGCCGACCACGGTGTGCAGCTCGTCGATGAACAGGATGATCTGGCCTTCCTGCTTGGCGAGATCGTTGAGCACCCCCTTGAGTCGCTCCTCGAATTCGCCGCGGAATTTTGCGCCCGCGATCAGCGCGCCCATGTCGAGCGCCAGGATGCGCTTGTTCTTGAGCATCTCCGGCACTTCGCCGTTGATGATGCGCTGCGCGAGGCCCTCGACAATGGCCGTCTTGCCCACGCCCGGCTCGCCGATGAGCACCGGGTTGTTCTTGGTGCGGCGGGCGAGCACCTGGATCGTGCGGCGGATTTCGTCGTCGCGGCCGATGACCGGGTCGAGCTTGCCGCTCGAGGCGCGTGCCGTGAGATCGATGGTGTACTTGTCGAGCGCACCGCGTTTCTCTTCGGCCTGCGGATCGTTCACCGCTTCACCGCCGCGCACCTGGTCGATCGCCTTTTCGATGGAAGCTTTCGAGGCGCCGGCTTCCTTGAGCAGCCGGGCGAGCGTGTGTTTGTCCTCGAAAGACGCCAGCACGAACAGCTCGGTGGGGATGTAGTCGTCCTTGCGCTGCTGGGCGAGCTTGTCCGTGACGTTCAGCAGCCGGTTGAGATCCTGCGACACGTGGACGTCGCCCGGCGTGCCCTGCACGGTCGGCAGCTTGTCGATGGCCGAATCCAGGTCCTTGCGAAGTTTGGCCACGTTGGCGCCGGCCTTGACCAGCAGCGGACGGGTGGTGCCGTCCTGCTGATCCAGCAGGGCGGCAAACACGTGCGCCGGCTCCATGAACTGGTGGTCGCGGCCGACGGCCAGGGACTGGGCATCGGCGAGGGCCGACTGGAATCGGCTGGTGAGTTTGTCCATACGCATAGGCGCCCAAGGTGGGGCTTGGGCGCCATGCGTTCAAGTACGGAAAGGTCCGGATGCGGCGGTAATTATTCCCTGCAGTTCGCCGGCAGGTATTTGTTCAAGACATCGCTGCCATAAGGTCCGGTACCCGACTCCGCCCCGTCCGGCAGCGCGTGGTTACCGCAGGCCCAGACGATGTCGCCACTGGCCGTGACGCCGGGCAGCAGCGCCAGCCGCTGCCCGCTGACCTGCTTGTTTACCGCATTGCCGTAGGTGATGACCACCGAGCCGCCCTTCACCGTGACTTCCGAGACGTACTTGCCCGTGCGCGGCTCGCTGCCGAGATCCGCCTGTTCGGGCCAGGCCTTCTTTTCCGCGTAGTACTCGGCCACTTCGGCCTTGGCCATCGCGGCGAGATTCAGGCCTTCGGTCACCTGCGCGCGAATCGTGTAGTCCTGGTACGCAGGAATGGCGATCGCCGCGAGGATTCCCATGATCATGATGAAGAAGAATCCGCCGCCGACCAGCACCGCGATCATCGGACCGATACCGGTGCCGCCGTTACGCTCGAGGCGTGCGATGCGTTTGTCGGGCACCGTTGCGACCGATTTCGGCAGGCGTTCGATGAGGTTGTTGATATGGCGCCAGTACAGCGAGTTGGCAAAGATCGGCAGCAGCAGGTAAGGCGTTATGAAAATCAGACCGCAGATCACCAACGCAGTGACCGGCGTCGACTGGGTGGCCGCCGCGGCGATGCCCACCACGAAAGAAAACACGAAGAGCATGATCCAGGGCCACACCAGGCTCAGGATTCCCCACAGCCACATCTTGCGATACAGGCACCACCAGGACGACACGAAGAAGGCCGGCCAGTGCCAGCTCGCGCGCGACTCGCCGGCGTCGAATTGCTCGAAATACTTGAGGTAGTAGCCGCTGTTCGGACCGATCGCGGCTTCGTAGTCGGCAAGGCGCTGTGCCTCCGGTGTGGATGGCGCCGCCGCCGCCGCCGACTGGGCGTATGGATTCTCCATTCTCGTCTCCCTTGTCTGACTTCTAGCTTTTCTAGTGAGCGTGATTCTCGGCGAACGCAATAATGGCAATTCCGCAGCCGATCAGCAAAACCTGCGTGATGCTCGAACGCGGATCGATGCGCCGGTGCAGGCCGGGGATCAGGTCCGCCACCGCGACATAAAGCAGGCTGGCGGCCGCGACCGCGAGTGCGAACGGCAGCAGGCGCACGGCGGTTTCCAGGGCGAAGTATCCGACCACGCCGCCGATGACGGCGGTCAGGCTGGTCAGCAGGTTGAGCGCCAGCGCGCGGCCGCGCGACACGCCCGAATGCAGCAGCACCGCGAAGTTGCCGACTTCCTGCGGAATCTCGTGCGCCATGATGGCGAGCGCGGTCACGATGCCGAGGTGCACGTCGGTGAGGAATGCCGCCGCGATCAGCACGCCGTCGAGCACGTTGTGGAGCGCGTCACCGACCAGCACCAGCGAACCGCTGGCCTTGCGGCGTGCGTCGTCGTGCTGCACCTGGGCATGGTTGTGGTCCTGCTCGTGGTGGTGCAGGTGACCGCCGACGGTGTGTGTATCGCAATGGTCGTCGTGGCAGTGACGCCAGAGCAGGAACTTCTCCAGCACGAAGAACAGCGCGATGCCGGCGATCAGCGCGATCCCGACCTCGTGCACGCGCTCGCTGCCGGCGCCGAGCACGGCGTGCGGAATCAGCGCCAGCAGGGCCGCGCCTAACAAGGCGCCGGTCGCGAAGCTCACCAGGTGCGGCAGTGCGGCCTCGCGCTGCCGCGCGGGCAAGGCGAGGAACAGCCCGGCGGCAAGCACCGAGAGCACGCCGGAAACCAGCGTGGCGAGAACGATCCAGACAAGGGTATTCAAAACGGTGGAGATGCTAACACGCAGTATCAGGCTCGCCAGACGAGCGCCGCCATGCGCCCGCCCCGCCCATCGCGCCGGAAGGAGAAGAACCGCTCGCGATCCGCGAAGGTGCACCACGTGCCGCCGTGCACGTCGGTCACGCCCAACGCGGCGAGGCGCCGGCGTGCCAGGGCCACGAGGTCCGCCTGGAAACGGCCGCGGGCATTGGACGTGAAGTGCGCCGCTGCCCCGGCGTCGTTGGCGGTGAAAGCCGCGCGCACCTCCTCGCCGACTTCGAAGTGCTGCCGGGAAATCGCCGGCCCCAGCCAGGCGGTCAGCTCGCCGGCCGGAACGTCGAGCGCGGCCACGGTGTTCTCCAGCACAGCCGCCGCGAGCCCACGCCAGCCGGCGTGCGCAGCGCCGATCCGCCGGCCATCGCGCGATGCGAACAGCACGGGCAGACAGTCCGCCACCATGATGGCGCAGGCGCGCCCGGCGGCGGAGGTGACGGCGGCATCGGCGGTGATCGGTGCCGCGGCCTGCGGCGCGGCATCGAGATCCGCCACCTCGGCCCCGTGCACCTGGTTCAGCCAGGCGGGCTCGACCGGAAGGGTCAGCAACGCGCGCAGCCGGGCGCGATTGGCGGCGACGGCCGCCGGCGCATCGCCCACGTGGGTGCCGAGATTGAACGAGTCGCAGGGCGCCGCGCTCGCGCCGTCGAGGCGCGTGGTGAACGCCGCGCGCACGCCGCGTGGCAGCGGCCAGTCGAAGTTCAACAGGGCGTCGCTCATGCCCGCTCCGCGGTGTCGCGCTCCAGTGCGCCTAACAAGTCTGCGAGATCCGGGGGTATCGGCGCTTCGTACTTCACCGGCTTGCCGGATTTCGGGTGCGAGAACGAGAGCCGCGCCGCGTGCAGCGCCTGCCGATGAAATCCCTCGAGCGCCGACTTGAGCGCGGGCGTCGCGCCCGCCGGGATGCGCCGTCGTCCGCCGTACACGGGATCGCCGACGATGGGGTAACCGGCGTGCGCCATGTGTACACGGATCTGGTGAGTGCGGCCCGTCTCGAGACGCACCCGCGCCAGCGTATGCGCGCGGTAGCGTGTTTCGATCCGGTAATGGGTCACGGCCGCGCGCCCGTCGCGGCGTACCGCCATCTTCGTGCGTTGAGTGCGATGGCGGCCGATGGGCTCATCGACGGTGCCGCCGCCGGTCATGACTCCGGTGCACAGCGCCAGGTACTCGCGCTCGATCTCGTGATCGCCGAGCGCCGCCACCAGCGCGGTGTGCGCCTCCAGCGTGCGCGCCACGACTAACAACCCGCTGGTGTCCTTGTCGATGCGATGCACGAGACCGGCCCGCGGCACTCGCGCGAGTTTCGGGTCGTGCGCCAGCAGCGCGTTCTGCAGGGTGTGCTCACGATTGCCCGCGCCGGGATGCACCACCAGCCCCGGTGGCTTGTTGAGCACGATGATCGAGGCGTCCTGGTGGACTATGTCCAGCGGCAGTTTCTCGGCGGCCACCCCGGTCTCGGTCTGCACCCGCGCCTCGACGGCGGCCACCTCGCCGCCCACCACGACATCGCGGGCTCTGGGCGCCAGCCCATTGACCCTTACTGCGCCCTCCTCGATCCAGCGCTGGATCCGGGTGCGGGAGAATTGCGGCAGCAGCTCGGCCAGTGCCTGGTCGAGCCGCCGCCCGGCCATTTCCAGGGGCAAGGTCAAACGGTGGGTCTGGAACTTGGAGGTCAACCTTTTGGTCCGATCGGATTCGGGGGCCGCTATACTTCACGCGTCCGGCGACCATTTCAAACCAAACGCACCGGCAAAGTACCAGTCATTTCAATCATGCGAGCATTGCGTAGCGCCGGTCCACGGGCACTCTTATTTATGTCTCTGGCGGCCGCGGCCCTGTGCCTGGGCGGCCTGAGCGGCTGCAAATCCCGCGCGGAGAAACGGGAAGAAATCCTGTCCGATCCCCAGGAGGTCTACCAGCGGGCGCACCACGCCCTGCTCCAGGGTGACTATCCGCTTGCCATCAAGATCTACGAAGCCCTGATGGCGCGTTACCCGTTCGTTGCCGAAACGCGCCAGTCGCGGCTCGACGTGATCTACGCGTACTACCGCGCGGGCGAATCCGAGTCCGCCATCGACGCCGCCGACACCTTCATTCGCGAGAATCCCACGCACCCGCGTATCGACTACGCCTGGTACCTGAAGGGGCTCACGGATTTCGAGCGGTTGCCCAACTTCCTCGAGCGCTGGTTCCGCGTCGATCTCAACAAGCGCCCGCCGACCGAGGCACGCCGATCGTTCAATTCGTTCCTCACGGTGGTCGAGCAGTACCCGAACAGCGAATACGCGCACGACTCGCGCCGCCGCATGGTCTACCTGCGCAATCGCCTCGCCGATTACGAGATCGCGGTGGCGCGTTACTACGTGAGCCGCGGCGCGTACGTCGCCGCCGCGCAGCGTGCCAAGACCACCATCGAGGAATACGACGGCGCCCCCGCGGTGCGCACGGCGCTCGAGATCATGATCGAGTGCTACGACAAGATGGATCTCAAGGAACTCGCCGCGCAGACGCGCCAGATGTACCGCGCGAATTACGAGGGCGAAGCCCCGGACTACAAGAACAGCAAGAAGAAGTGGTGGAAGCCCTGGTCGTAATGGGGGCTGCCCGCTATCTGCGGTAGCCGGAGGTGATCGGGTAGCGCCAGTCGCGCCCGAAGGCGCGGCGCGAGACCCGCACACCCGGCGGCGCCTGCCGGCGCTTGTATTCGTTGCGTTTCACCAGGTCCAGCACCCGCACCACGGTCGGCCGGTCGAAGCCGCGCGCGCAGATCTCGTCCACCGACAGGTCGTCCTCGATGAAAGCCTCGAGAATCGGATCGAGCACTTCGTACGGCGGCAGCGAGTCGCTGTCTTTCTGGCCGGGCCGCAATTCCGCGGAGGGCGGACGTTCGATCACGCGGCGCGGGATCACGGACGAAATGGAATTGCGGTACTCGGCGAGCTTGTACACCAGTAGTTTGCTGCAATCCTTGATGGGAGCGAAGCCGCCGGCCATGTCGCCGTACAACGTGGCGTAACCCACCGCCATCTCGCTCTTGTTGCCCGTGGTGAGCAGCATCTTGCCGGTCTTGTTGGAGATGCCCATGAGCAGCAGCATGCGGCAGCGCGACTGGATGTTCTCTTCGGTGGCGTCCGGCGCGCGCCCGGCGAACTCCCCGGCGAGCGTGGCCTCGGTGGCCTTCATCATCTCGCCGATGGGCAGCACGCTGTACTTCACGCCCATCGACCCGGCCTGTGCGCGCGCATCGTCCAGGCTCATCTGCGAGGTGTAGGGAGACGGCATCATCACCGCGTGTACGCGGTCCCTGCCCAACGCGTCCACCGCGATGGCCAGCGTCAGCGCCGAATCGATGCCGCCGGAAAGTCCCATGACCACGCCGGGAAAGCCGTGTTTGCCGACGTAGTCGCGCACACCCATGACCAGCGCCTGGTACACGCTTTCGGCGCCCGTGACCTCGGGCGCGATCTTCCCCGGCACCGGTCGTGCAATGCCGTCGACGCGTTCGAACTCGACTGCATACAGATCTTCTTCGAAGGGCGGCGCGCGCATGACCACGGCGCCGTCGCCGTCCATGACGAAGGAATTGCCGTCGAACACCAGCTCGTCCTGGCCGCCGAGCATGTTGACGTACACCACCGGCAGGCGCAGCTCCTTTACGCAGCGGCGCACGATGTCCTCGCGGTTGGCCTGTTTGCGGATCTCGAAGGGCGAGGCGTTCAACACCACGAACATCTCGGCGCCGGCCGAACGTGCGAGCTGCGCCGGCTCCGGCTCCCAGATGTCCTCGCACACCAGCAGGCCGATGCGGAAGCCGCGGAACTCGACCACGGTCGGCTGCGCACCCGCCCTGAAGTAGCGCTTCTCGTCGAACACCTTGTAGTTGGGCAGGCAGCTCTTGCGATGCGTGGCGCGCACCGTGCCGCCCTCGATCAGGGCCGCCGAGTTGAAGATCTGCGAGCCGGCGTACTCGGGGAAACCCAGCACGATGCCGCACGAGGACTTCGCCGCGCGCACGGTCTCCATGCCTTTCTCGATGGCCACGCGGAAACCGCGATGGAACAGCAGGTCCTCGGGCGGATAACCGGAGAGCGTGAGCTCGGGCAGCACCAGCAGATCGCTGCCCAGTTCGCCGCAGGCGCGTTCGGCGGCGCCGGCGATGCGTTTCGCATTGCCGGCGACGTCGCCCACGAGCAGGTTCAACTGCCCGAGCGCGATGCGGAGACGATTGGCCACCGGGACCGCGGCGTTACTTGCCGCGCCGCGCGACGGTCTTTTTCTTCTTCGCCCTGGCGGCTTTGCCGGCCTTCGCCGGCTTTTTCGGCTCGATGATCAGCACGGCCGGGCGGCTCGACTTCTTCGCCGGCCGGGCGCGCTGTTTTGCCAGCATTTCGGCCATGGCCTTGCCGAGATCGGCCGGTGACTTCACGGTGCGCGCACCGGCCGCGTCGAGCGCGCGGAACTTGTCGGCCGCCGTGCCCTTGCCGCCCGCGATGACGGCGCCGGCGTGGCCCATGCGTTTGCCCGCAGGCGCGGTGACGCCCGCGATGTAGGCGACCACGGGCTTGGTGACGTACTTGCGGATGAAATCGGCCGCGGCCTCTTCATCCGTGCCGCCGATCTCGCCGACCATGATGATTCCCTCGGTCTGCGGATCGCGCTCGAACAGCTCCAGCACGTCGACGAAATTCATGCCGCGCACCGGATCGCCGCCGATGCCGACGCAGGTGCTTTGTCCCAGGCCCTTGTTGGTGGTCTGGAACACCGCCTCGTAGGTGAGCGTGCCGGACCGCGACACGATGCCCACGCGGCCCTTCTTGTGAATGAAGCCCGGCATGATGCCGATCTTGCATTCCCCCGGCGTGATCACGCCCGGGCAGTTGGGGCCGATGAGGCGCGTGCCGGTGCCGGCGAGCGTCGCCTTGACGCGCACCATGTCGTTGATCGGGATGCCCTCGGTGATGCACACCACGAGCTCGATGCCGGCGTCGGCCGCCTCGAGAATGGCGTCGGCCGCGAAGGCCGCGGGCACGTAGATGACGCTGGCCGTGGCGCCGGTCTGGTCGACGGCATCGGCCACCGTGTCGAACACCGGCAGGTTGAGATGTTTCTCTCCACCGCGGCCGGGCGTGACGCCGCCGACCATCTTCGTGCCGTACTTGATGCTCTGTTCCGAATGAAACGTGCCCTGCTGGCCGGTGAAGCCCTGGCAGATCACGCGGGTGTTCTTGTTGACGAGGATGCTCATTTCTTGCCTGCGGCCAGTTCGACGACCTTGCGGGCCGCGTCGGTGAGATCGGTGGCGGGCGTGATCGCCAGCGCGCTGTGCGCCAGCATCTCGCGCGCCGTGTCGGCGTTGGTGCCTTCGAGGCGCACCACCACCGGCACCGCCACTCCGACCTGCTTGACCGCGATCATCACGCCCTCGGCAATGAGATCGCAGCGCACGATGCCGCCGAAGATGTTCACCAGGATCGCGCGCACCTTCTTGTTCGAGAGAATCAGCTTGAATGCCGCGGTCACGCGCTCTGCGGTGGCGCCGCCTCCCACGTCGAGAAAATTGGCGGGATTGCCGCCGTGCAGCTTGATCAGGTCCATGGTGGCCATGGCCAGGCCCGCGCCATTCACCATGCAGGCGATGTCACCGTCGAGCGAGACGTAGTTGAGATCGTGCTCGCTGGCCTCGCGTTCGATCGGGTCCTCCTGCGACGGATCGCGCAGGGGCGCGAGCGCCTTCTGGCGGAACATGGCATTCGCGTCGATGTTGATCTTGGCGTCGAGCGCCACCAATTCGCCGGACTTGGTGACGATCAGCGGGTTGACCTCGAGCAACGCAGCATCGCGCTCGAGATAGATGCGGTACAGGGCCATGAGCATGGACTGGAACTTGGCCACCTGCGGACCCTTGAAGCCGAGACCGAAGGCCAGCTTGCGGCACTGGTAGGGCTGCAGGCCTGCCACGGGACTGATGTCCGCGCGCAGGATCTTTTCCGGTTCGTGCGCCGCGACCTCCTCGATGTCCATGCCGCCGGCCGCCGAGGCGATGACGGCGACGCGCCCGCGTTCACGGTTCAGCGTGAGCGACAGGTAGATCTCGCGTTGGATCTCCGAGCCGCATTCGACGTACACGGTTTCGATGGGCAGTCCTTCCGGACCGGTTTGTTTGGTCACCAGGCGCTTGCCGAGCATGTCGGCGGTGGCGGCTCGCACCGCCTCCAGGTCGCGGGCGAGCTTGACGCCACCGGCCTTGCCACGCCCGCCGGCATGGACCTGCGCCTTGACGACCCACAGCTGGCCGCCTAACGACTTGGCGGCGTCCACCGCCTCGTCGGCACTGCGGGCGGCACGCCCGGGCGGCACCGGAATGCCGAACTCGCGAAAAACTTCTTTCGATTGGTATTCGTGGAGATTCATCTGGGAAACGTCTGGAAGGAGGGGTGGCGAAAAAAGAGGCGGTATTCTCCCGGAATCGTGCAGCGGTCGCCACTTCGGTCTTGCTCCTGCTAGAGTCGCGGCCGATGCCGCTTGCAGTTGCTCCGCCCGCCCCGACCGACCTCGCCTGGCGCGTCATCGGTCTGGTGAATCTCTACCGCCTGCTGATTCCGCCGTGCGTCTACGCCATCTACGCGCTGGGCGTGAAGGATCCCTCGACGGTCGTCTCCCACCCGGAACTGCTGCTGTGGACCTGCGTGGTGTATTTCGCCACCGGCGTGGCCATCGTGGCCGGCGGCCGGCGTCTCCTGCCCAATCTGCGTGCAACCACCTTCGTGCACGCCACGGTCGACGCCGTGGCCATCGCCCTGCTGATGTTCGCGAGCGGCGGCATCTCCAGCGGCTACGGCATCCTGATGGTGGTGCCGGTCGGCGCCATGGCCCTGCTCGCCGACAGCCGCGATGCCTTCGTGCTGGCGGCGCTGGCGGCACTGGCGCTGCTGCTGCAGCAGATCGGCAGCCATCTCACCGGCCTCGCGCCGGCAGCCGATTACTCCACCACCGGCATCATCGGCGCCATTGTTTTTCTCGTGGCGCTGCTCGCCTGGCCGGTGGCCCGCCGCCTGCGCGATACCGAGGCCACGGTGCGCCGCCAGCAGGTCGACCTCGCCAACCTGGCACAACTCTCCCAGTACATCGTGCAGCACCTGCGCGAGAGCATCGTGGTGGTCGACCACGAAAACCGCATCCGCCTGATCAACGAAACCGCCGCCTCGCTGCTCGGCGACAGCCGCGCCTATCCCGGCGCGCTGCTCGGCGAGGCATCGCCGCAGCTGCTCTATCTACTGGAGACCTGGCGGGCGCGCACCGCGACCCCGGCCGCGCCGTCGCACACCTTCGTCTCCGATGACGGCGGGCACGTGGTCCAGCCGCATTTCGCCTCGCTCGGCGGCTCCGAACCGGCGCCGGTCATCGTGTTCCTCGAAGACACGGAAATCCTCGCGGCCAAGATCCAGCAATCCAAGCTCGCCGGCCTCGGCCGGCTGTCGGCCAGCATCGCGCACGAAATCCGCAATCCCGTGGGCGCCATGAGCCACGCCGCGCAATTGCTCGGCGAGTCGGCCAATCTCTCAGCCGAGGACAAGCGCCTGACCGAGATCGTGCGCACCAACGGCGACCGGGTGCGGCAGATCATCGAGAACGTGATGTCCATGGCGCGCCGCGAAAACTCGCGTCCCGAACGCCTGATCCTCGGCACGTGGCTCGCCGGCTTTCGCGACGAGTTCTGCGCCACCATGCAGATCGCGCCCGAGCGCCTGGCGGTCTCCTCGCTGCTGGGCGACGTCGAAGTGCAGGTCGATCCCTCGCAGCTGCGGCAGATCGTGTGGAACCTGTGCGAGAACGCTATCAAGTACGGATCGAAGGACGCCGCCAGCGACGCCATCGAATTGCGGGTGGGCAGGCTGGCCTCGACGGCGCGCCCGTTCCTCGAGGTCGCGGATCGCGGGCCCGGCATTCCGGCCCAGCACCGCGAGCGCATCTTCGAACCTTTCTTCACCGGCAATGAACGCGGCACGGGCCTGGGACTGTTCCTGTCGCGCGAGCTGGCGCAGACCAACGGGGCCACTCTTTTATATGAGCCGCGCACCAGCGGCGGCAGCCTGTTCCGCATCGTGTTCCGGGACCCGGAGCGCTGGGTGGCGTGACGCGCGTATCCTGAACGCACATGGCCCCACCCCTGGTACTCGTCGTCGATGATGAACCCGACCTGGTCGAGTTGGTGACGCTGACGCTGTCGCGCATGCAACTCGACACGCAGTCCGCGGGCGACGTGGCCGGCGCGAAGAAGCTGCTCAAGTCGCAACATTTCGACCTGTGCCTCACCGACATGCGGTTACCCGACGGTGACGGCCTCGACCTGCTCGAGTGGATGACCACGCACTGCCCCGGCGTGCCCTGCGCCGTGATCACCGCGCACGGCAACGTCGAATCCGCGGTGCGTGCGCTGAAACTCGGCGCCTTCGACTTCGTCTCCAAGCCGCTCGATCTCGGCGTCCTGCGGCGCATCGTCTCGACCGCGCTCAAGCTCTCGCACGGCGACACCAGTGCCTCCACGCGCACCGGCACGCAACTCATCGGCCACGCGCCGGCCATGGAGCGGCTGCGCGAGATGATCCTGCGCGTGTCGCGCAGCCAGGCGCCGGTGCACATCTACGGCGAATCCGGCACCGGCAAGGAGCTGGTGGCGCGCATGATCCACGGCTCCGGCCCGCGCGCCGAAGGTCCATTCATCCCGGTGAACTGCGGCGCCATCCCGTCGGAGCTCATGGAGAGCGAATTCTTCGGCCACAAGCGCGGCAGTTTCACCGGCGCCGTGGCCGACAAGGTCGGCCTGTTCAACACCGCGGAAGGGGGCACGCTGTTCCTCGACGAAGTGGCGGACCTGCCGCTGCACATGCAGGTGAAACTGCTGCGCGTGATCCAGGAGAAAACGCTGCGGCCCATCGGCGAGCAGCGCGAGACCCCGATCGACGTGCGTATCCTCTCTGCGACGCACAAGAACCTGTCCGAGCTGGTGTCGCAGTCGAAATTCCGCGAGGACCTCTTCTACCGCATCAACGTCATCGAGCTGCGCGTGCCGGCACTGCGCGAACGGGCCGAGGACATTCCCGATCTCGCCGATGCCATCGTGCGGCGCCTGGCGCGGCGTCTCGGCACCGAGGCGCCGACCATCACGCCGGAAGCCCTCGACGTGCTGCGCGAATTCCCGTTTCCCGGCAATGTCCGCGAGCTCGAAAACGTGCTCGAGCGCGCGATTGCGCTGTGCAACCAGGGCCGCATCGATGTCGGCGACCTGCAGCTGCGCTCGGTGCCGCGCGCGGAGAACGCGCCGCAGCCGACCGCCGAAGCCATCGCGCGCATGCGCGGCGCCGCGACGCCGGAGACTCCGGGCGCAACGACGCCGGCACTCGGGGAACAACTCGAAGACGTGGAGCGCGCCGCCATCATCAAGGCGCTCGAGCAGGCGCGCTACAACAAGACCGCCGCGGCCAAGGCATTGGGCATGACCTTTCGCGCGCTGCGTTATCGCATCAAAAAGCTCGGGATCGAGTGACCATTTGTGACGCTGCGCGTCACTTTGTGACGTAGCGCGTTCTGCGACGTGCGGTTTGGACGACAGGACTACGTCAAATCTCCGCGCTCGCGTGAAATATCTCTCGGCGGATCATGCGTTTGCTTTGCTAGCGTCGCCACTGGCACATGGCTTGCTCAATTCATTGCCAACGGGTGCCTCGTGGCGCCACGTGCATCCGAAGATTTTGCTACGTATTTTTTCAGGAGATCTCTAAATGAAGGCTATCCAAAAGGGCTTTACGCTCATCGAACTGATGATCGTGGTCGCCATCATCGGCATTCTGGCCGCGATCGCGATCCCGGCTTATCAGGACTACACCATCCGCTCGCAGGTGACGGAAGGTCTGAACCTCGCGTCGGCCATCAAGGCCAGCGTCGCTGAGTTCTACGCGCAGAACGGCCGTTGGCCGACCGCGATCGGCCCGTCGACGACGGCCGGCACGCTGGGCATGGACACCAACCCGTCCGGCAAGTACGTCTCGGGCATCCAGGTGTCGAACGGCACCATCCAGATCACGTACTCGGGCACGGCTCCGTTCCAGGCGAACGCGAACATCAACGGCCTGCGTCTGGACATCCGTCCGACCATCGGTGGCACGGCGGCTGCGACCAGCAACGGCGACGTTGTGTGGACCTGCGGCAAGAAGGCCATCGTCGGTGTTGACCCGGCTTCGGGCGGCGCCACGGCTGACGGCACGACTGTGATCGCGAAGTACCTGCCGGCTAACTGCCGCCTGTAATCTTCGAAATCTGTCGATACGGAAAAGCCCCTCGCAAGAGGGGCTTTTTCTTTTGTGCGCGACTGCTTCTAAACACCCCGTAGTGTGAGCGCGGTCACAGCAGGTTTCCTGCCGCGACTCTACGTTGCGGCACCGAATAGTTAGTCGAATCGCTCGACTGGTTATCGCCCCGGCATTAAAGGCAACTCTTAAGAGGACGATATAGTGAAGACAATTCAGAATGGTTTTACGCTCATCGAATTGATGATTGTGGTCGCCATCATCGGCATTCTCGCCGCGATCGCGATCCCGGCTTATCAGGACTACACCATCCGTTCGCAGGTGACTGAAGGCCTGAACCTCGCCAGCTCGATCAAGGCGAGTGTCGCCGAGTTCTACGCGCAGAACGGCCGTTGGCCGACCGCGATCGGCCCGTCGACGACGGCCGGCACGCTGGGCATGGACACGAACCCCTCGGGCAAGTACGTCTCGGGCATCGCCGTGTCGAACGGCACCCTCCAGATCACGTTCTCCGGCACGGCGCCCTTCCAGGCCAACTCGAACATCGACGCCCAGCGCCTGGACATCCGTCCGACCATCGGTGGCACGGCGGCTGCGACCAGCAACGGCGACGTGGTGTGGACCTGCGGCAAGAAGGCCATCGTCGGTGTCGACCCGGCTTCGGGCGGCGCCACGGCTGACGGCACCACCATCATCGCGAAGTACCTGCCGGCCAACTGCCGCCTGTAATCTTCGAAACCTGTCGATATGTAAAGGCCCCTCGCGAGAGGGGCCTTTTCTTTTTTGTGCGCGACTTCTGTTTGTATGGATCTCTTATGGGAGTGTGGTCACACCGGATTACATCCCGCGGTGCAATGATGCGGCCACAAATTAGTTAGGCAGCGCGCCCGACCGGCGAGCGCCCCGAATCCCAGGCAATTTTGAGGACGTTCCCGTGAAGACAATCCAGAAAGGTTTTACGCTGATCGAATTGATGATCGTGGTCGCGATCATCGGCATTCTGGCCGCGATCGCAATCCCGGCGTACCAGGACTACACGATCCGCTCACAGATCACAGAAGGCCTGAATCTCGCCAGCGCCATCAAGGCGAGCGTTGCCGAGTTCTACGCGCAGAACGGCCGCTGGCCGACCGCGATCGGCCCGTCGACCACGGCCGGCACGCTGGGCATGGACACCAACCCGTCCGGCAAGTACGTCTCGGGTATCACCGTGTCGAACGGCACCATCCGGATCACGTATTCGGGCACGGCCCCGTTCCAGGCGAACGCGAACATCAACGGCCTGCGCCTGGACATCCGTCCGACCATTGGCGGCACGGCCGCCGCGACCAGCAACGGCGACGTGGTGTGGACCTGCGGCAAGAAGGCCATCGTGGGTGTCGACCCGGCTGCGGGCGGCGCCACGGCTGACGGCACGACCGTGATCGCCAAGTACCTGCCGGCTAACTGCCGCCTGTAATCTCTTCGAAATCGTCGATATGTAAAAGCCCCTCGCGAGAGGGGCTTTTCTTTTTTGCGCGACTTCCTGCCGATGACTTATAGTGTGCGCCCCGTCACAGCAGGTTCTTCCCGCGATGTGGCGTTGCGGCAACGAATTAGTTAGTCCGGCCCGACTGGCGGGCGTCCCCAGGATCCAAAGCAAGTTTGAGGAAATTCCCATGAAGACCATTCAGAAAGGTTTCACGTTGATCGAACTGATGATCGTGGTGGCCATCATTGGCATCCTCGCCGCGATCGCGATCCCGGCTTATCAGGACTACACCATCCGTTCGCAGGTGACTGAAGGTCTCAACCTCGCCAGCGCGATCAAGGCGAGCGTCGCCGAGTTCTACGCCCAGAACGGCACCTGGCCGACCGCCATCGGCCCGTCGACCACGGCCGGCACGCTGGGCATGGACACGAACCCCTCGGGCAAGTACGTCTCGGGTATCACCGTGTCGAACGGCACCATCCAGATCACGTACTCGGGCACTGCGCCGTACCAGGCGAATGCCAACATCAACGGCCAGCGCCTGGACATCCGTCCGACCATCGGTGGCACGGCGGCCGCGACCAGCAACGGCGACGTGGTGTGGACCTGCGGCAAGAAGGCCATCGTCGGTGTGGACCCGGCCTCGGGCGGCGCCACGGCTGATGGCACCACCATCATCGCGAAGTACCTGCCGGCCAACTGCCGCCTCTGAACGGACCGGCAAACCTGTCAAGGAAAAGCCCCTTTCGAGGGGCTTTTTCCTTTTGGGAGCCGGGTCACGTGGGGCCCGGGCCCCGTATGCGAGTATTGGCGTAGATTTAACAATTGCCTGCCTCCGGGCCTTGAGTACACTGGGCCTCCGCGGGTTTTTCGCTTGCACGTAACCGCATGAATGACAATGTATCTCTGGCGCTCGGCGGCAATCGCGCGGGTCTAGGCGGCCTGCCGCAAAGACTCGTGCAGGACGGCGTCGTCGAAGAGTCGGCGATGCACTCGGCGCTGCAGACGGCCAAGGAACGCAAGTCCAGCTTCGTCACCCAGCTCATCGCGGCCGGCGCAGCCAAGGCGCGGGACATCGCGATCGCGGCCTCTGCCGAGTTCGGCGTGCCGCTTTACGACCTCGACTCCCACAACGTCGACCTCGACATCGTCAAGCTGGTCCAGGAAAAGCTGCTGCAGAAGCACCGCTGCCTGCCATTGTACCGGCGCGGCAAACGCCTGTTCCTCGGCGTCGCGGATCCGACCAACCTGCACGCCATCGACGAGATCAAGTTTGCGACTGGTCTCGGCATCGAGGCCATCGTCGTCGAAGACGACAAGCTGCAAAAGCTCATCGACAAGGCTGCCGAGCAGGCCGAAGCGGCCATGCCGAATCTCGCCGAGGACGAGACCGGTTTCGATCTCGAGAACCTCGACGTCTCCGGCGGCGACGACGAGATGGAAGGCGCGGGTGTATCCCGCGACGACATCGAAGACGCGCCCATCGTGCGCTTCGTCAACAAGCTGTTGCTCGACGCCATCCGCCGCGGCGCGTCGGACATCCATTTCGAACCGTACGAAAAGATGTACCGCATCCGCCTGCGCAT
>Ga0207675_100000735_pt1 | contig 32473 bp, 32 predicted proteins | sample KBSSwiS42_FD_184305 | JGI IMG/M metagenome (GOLD analysis project Ga0207675, IMG submission 184305) | Switchgrass rhizosphere microbial communities from Kellogg Biological Station, Michigan, USA - KBS Switchgrass S4-2 (SPAdes) (version 2) | ecosystem: Host-associated > Plants > Roots >...
GATACGCTGTCGTGGCTTCACGCGGGGTGTGGCGCAGCTTGGTAGCGCGCTTCGTTCGGGACGAAGAGGTCGTGGGTTCGAATCCCGCCACCCCGACTCTGTGATGTCTCAAGACATCCGGATAGCTGTGAACCTGCGGTTGGGTTCACAGCTATTTCTTTGGGCGGCCACCTCCGTTGGGTGGACGGCACCACTCCACCAAAGCATCACGGGGTTTGGTAACCAGTTAGCCATCCAGTTACGCCATCTGTCCCGGCACGGTGCGATTGCGTCGGACTTCGGCGTAGATTTCGAGCCGCTTCACCCGCCGCTCGGGTAGCCGCGCAGATCGCGTTTCTTCGTCGCTGCCACCTGCGTTTAATGCTCAACTTGATCAGCCCCGCAGGCCCGGACGGTTACGATGCTCAGCAGCCAGTGCCGGACCATGCTCGGGGGAGCTATGAAGTATTTCTTTGCGGTGCTCGTTTCCGCGGTGCTGTTGGTATCTGGCTGCGAGGAAGCCCCACCACCTCCCCCACCAAAGCCCGCGGCGACGGTGGCGACAACGCCGGCGACAATGCTTCCGTCACCGAAACCCATTGTGACACACCATATTCTGGTAATCGGCGACTCCTTGACTCAGGGCAGCCCCGAAAGCACTGTCACATGGCCGGCGCTGGTCTGGCCCACCCTGGCAGCCAGCGTCGGGATCGTTGATCCGGTCATCGCCGGCGAGGGTGCTTCCGGTTACGTCCATCCCGGCAACGCAGGTAGCACCTTCGGTGAAAGAGCAACCATGTACGTAAACCCCAAGGATGAGTTGGTGGTCTTCTTTGGCAGTAGCAACGACTCCGTCGCATCCGCAAGCGTGCTGGCTTCAGCCGCCCACGTCGCGTTTGCCAACACGAAGGCCGCCGCACCTGCAGCCAAGCTGCTGGTGATCGGGCCTGTGGCGACGAACCCCACGCCGGGCCCTGGGCTTGCGCGAATACCCGGCATTCTCCGCAGCGAAGCACTAGCCGTGGGCGCGGTGTTCGTCGACCCCATCGCCGAGGGTTGGTTGGCCACAGACCCCGAATTGATCGGATCTGACCGGGTGCATCCCAACGATGCAGGGCAAAAATACCTGGCTGAGCAGATCGGTCCGCTCATGCGAAATGCACTCCAGACCAGTGGCGGAGGTTAGTCAGGAGGCAATCTTGGTGCCGCTAGCCGAAGACGCCGATGGCTTCGGTGTTCGACGACAAGACTTCGGCGCAAACCACGACCAGGCCCAGCTCGACCAGGCCGACAACGAGCAGCGGCCACAGTGCACCGGCGACCGCGCTCACCAGTAGGCGATCGTCAGGGGGATCGACTGACAGTGTTGGTCGGTAGGGAGGGTACGTCGTGGTCAGCACACTGATAGTCGTCTACCTGATTGGCGGGCTAGCCGTGACTTTCGCGGCCTATGTCGCGAATAGTCGCCCTCGTGCTAAACAAAGTCCCATCACATAGAGCCTCGCGAGCGCGACTACGGATTTTGCGGTACCAGCGGTGGTTCTTGACTCTCTCCGTGCCGTTCGGCCTAGGGCTGAAACACTGACCATCGACCGGCAGGACCTCATCGATGCGTGTGCCCGAGAGATCGTTTGACCCGGTTGCACGAGGGTCCGGTTTTGCCCTGCCGCGTTTCGGGCAAACCTACTTCGTGCATGCTTCCGACATCGCCGCGCTGCCCATCCGGGTCGGCGTGGCAGCCCGCCGCCGTCGCCTGTTTCATCCGAATGGCGTCCTTGCCGAGGGCATCCTCGAGCGGATCGCACCACCGGATGAGGGCCTGCCGATGAATTCCTGCGACGTCATCAGCCGCGTATCGAAGGGCATCGGCTTGCCGGGTGCGCTGCCCGACATAGCGAGCCTTGCATGGCGAATCCCGCCGACGCCGGACCTCCGGTCGTGCACGCCGTGGGACGTCCTGCTGGCGTCGACGGTCGCCAACAGCCGCATCGTTCTCGCGCCCATGCGATCCTGGTCGAGTTCAACTTTCTCCAGCCTTACGCCGTTTCGCTTCCGCGACGGCGTGTGGTGGGTGCGCGCCCGGCTGATCACGAAGATCGACGAACCGGGTTTGTCGTTGGACCCGATCAGGAATCAAATAGACAGCGGGGAACTCGATTTCGATATCGAGCAGGCCCTGGGCACTGGACGGTTCGAGCCACTCGCGCGCCTGACCCTTCGTCACCTCGATCCCAGCAGAGACGACATCGCATTCGATCCCGCGCTGCACTGCGACGAGGACGTAGAGCTGGTTCCCGGATGGCTGCGTGGCTTCCGTCGCGCCGCGTACCGGCACAGCCGCGACGGCAGAGACGGCGAGTGACCGAGTAGCCGTTTCCTCTCAATGGGATTCGACGCGGAGCTTCTCCAACAGCGGGCCCGCCGCCTCCTTGAGGAACAGATCCTGACCGTCGTCGCCGATCTGTACCAACGCGATGTCGGTGAAGCCGGCATCCCAGTAATCACGGACCGAATCGACAATCGCATCGAGATCCGGTCCGCAGGGTATGGACTCGGCGACGTCGTCCGGACGCACGAATTGCGTCGCACCCTCGAAGCCCGCGGTGGTCGGCAGATCGGCGTTGACCGCCCAGCCGCCGCCGAACCAGCGGAACTGGTCGTGTGCGCGCTGCACGGCGGCGTCGCGGTCGGGGTCCCAGCAGATCGGTATCTGCCCGATCACCCTGACTTCACCGGGCAGTCCTGTCGCCCGTCGCCCGTCGTGCCACGCGTCGACGAGGTCCTTGTTCGGCTCGACGGCGATCAGGTGGTCGGACAGAGGCGCGAACACGTCGACCGAGCGTTCGCCGGACACCGCGGTCGCGATGGCGACGGGCGTATCGGGGACGTCCCAGATCCGGGCGGAGTCCACCTCGAAGTACTCGCCCTTCCAATCGACAAGATCGCCGGTGAACAGTTCGCGAATAATCTGAATGGCCTCCTTCAGCATCTCCTGGCGTCGCGACACCGTCGGCCAGCGGCCGCCGACCACGTGTTCGTTGAGGTTCTCGCCGCTGCCCAGCCCGAGGGTGAACCGGCCGTCGGCGAGGATCTGCAGCGTGGCCGCCTTCTGCGCGACGACGGCAGGGTGGTACCGCATGGTCGGACACGTGACGTAGGTGAACAACTCGACCTCTTCTGTGGCCTGCGCGACGGCGCCGAGCACCGTCCACGCATAGGGCGCGTGGCCCTGGGACGCCAGCCACGGGAAGTAATGGTCGCTGGACACCTCGAAGTCGAAGCCCGCGCGTTCCGCCGAAATGGCATACCGGACAAGCTCTTTAGGTCCGCTCTGTTCTGTCATCAGGGTGTAGCCGAAACGCGTCATGGCACTCGGGTACCCGAGTGCCTGGCACCGAAACGGCTACAGCCTGTCCTTGACCGCCGCGGATAGTCGGGCGCCGTCGGCCTTGCCTTCGGCGATCGCGGTGGCGGCCTTCATCACCTGGCCCATCTGCCGCATGCCCGGCCGCTCCCCGATATCTTCGGCAACCTGCGCGATCGCGGTGTCGACGACATCGGCCACCTCCGCCTCCGTGAGCGGCGTGGGCAGATACTCGTCGATGACGCGCGCCTCGGCGTGTTCGTTCGCCGCCAGCTCACCGCGCCCGTTCTGCGTGTAGATCTCGGCCGACTCGCTGCGCTTCTTCGCTTCGCGGGACAACACCTTGATCACCTCGGCGTCGGACAAGTCACGTGCCGCGTCGCCTGCGACCTCTTCGGTCTGGATCGCCGCGAGCAGCATTCGTAGCGTCGCGGTGCGCAGCTTGTCCTGCGACTTCATCGCGGCGGTCAGATCGGCACGCAGCTGGTCTTTGAGTTCGGCCATGACGCAAACGCTACGCCGGGGCGGGTCACTCGGTCCCGACTACGAAGCGCGCGTCGACCTCAGCCGAGACCTCGATGTGCTCGGGTGCGAGTTCGACTTCCGGCGCTCCGCCGACGGCGGCCGCCCGCATGAGGGCCCCCTGGGGACCGCTTTCCGGTCGTGTGCCGAGCATCCCGGCATCGGCGATCGCGACCGGCCGAATCTGGCCGAGCCCGAGCGCGTCCGCGTATTGCTGCGCGCGCGTGACAGCGTCCAGGACGGCACGCGCGCGAACGTCTTTCTCCAGCGCTTCCCGACGTTTCGCCGTCAGTGCCCACTCGACGCGCGCAACGCGGAATCCCTCGGTGTTCGCGACGTGCTCGCCGACCCAGCGGGACAAGGCGCTGAAGTCCCGAAACTTCACCTCGAGGTCGACGCTCGCGTGATGCACGAGCGGAAGCTGCTTGCCGTCTTTGTTCCATGGCCGGTTCGACCAGGTGCGCAATTGGTCAGCGGACCACCACGTGACGGCGCCATTCTCCTTGTCGTCCAGTCGACCAATCGAAGACTTGACGACCTCCAGATCACGAGCCACACGGCCGTACACCGGTTCCGGCGCCGGCCCGTCGTAGGCGATCGTGGCGTGGACCGTCCCCCGCTCGGGCCGCTCGAACGCGGCGAAGGATCCACGCACAGTGATCTCGGTCGACATGTGGCCACCGTAACGACCGCGGTCGACCACGTTGTCAATTCGCACAGTCATCGACAGGATGGTGACCATGAGCAACGACGCCGGCGGATACCCCATGGCAGGTCCGCCGCCGCCGGGCTATCCACCCCCCGGCTATCCGCCACCGGATTACCAGGGTTATCAGCCGCCCGCCTACCAGGGCTACCCGCCGCCGGGCGGCTACCCTCCGCCCGGTTATTCCCCGCCCGGCTATCCACCGCCGCCAGGATACGGCGGCCCGCCACCCGGCTATGGCTACCCAGGGGGCTATCCGCCGCCTGGCTATCCTCAGGCGGGATACCCGCCTCCCTGGTATGCGCCCGGATATGGTCCGCCGCCGGTTGCGCAGGCCCTCAAACCGGGCGTCATTCCGTTGCGGCCGTTGAGCCTGTCCGACATCTTCAACGGCGCCGTCGCCTATATCCGGGCGAATCCCAAAGCGACGCTGGGATTGACCACCGTCGTCGTGGTGGCAGCTCAGCTACTTGCGCTCATCCTGTCGGTGGGTCCGCTGGCCGTCACCGGGGAACTGCGGCCCTCGCTGGCCGGCGAGGAGGTGTCGACGGGTGCGCTGCTGGGTTCGTCGGCGTCAAGCATTGCCGGAGCCGTCGCCACCTGGCTGTCGTCCCTCCTGCTGAGTGGCATGCTCACCGTCGTCATCGGACGGGCCGTCTTCGGGACGACTATCACCGTCGGCGAGGCGTGGCGCCGGCTGCGGCCCCGGATCTGGGCGTTGATCGGCTTCACCGTGTTGGAGGTGATCGCTGCAATCGTATTGGTCACGATCGTGGTGCTCATCATCGCCGGCGTCGCAGTCGCCGCCGGCGGTGTCGCGGCAGGCGTCGTCGGGGTGCCGTTGGTGTTGGCGTTGATAGTCGTTCTGGTCTATGGGGTCACCGTGCTCAGCTTCACACCGTCGATCATCGTGCTGGAGCGACTCGGCATCCCCGCCGCGGTCTCGCGATCGTTCAGATTGGTGCGCAGCGATTTCTGGCGCGTGCTCGGCATCTGGTTGCTCGGCGGAATCGTCGCAGCGGTGGTCGCCGGGGCCGTCGCCGTCCCGTTCAGCTTCGGTGGCCAAATGCTGCTCATCTCAGCGTCATCCACGGTGGCGGCATTCGTAGCGCTGGTCCTGCTGTCTATCGGCGGCGCAATCGGTCAGATCATCACCGCACCGTTTTCAGCAGGCGTCGTCGTGCTCCTCTACACCGACCGCCGCATCCGCGCCGAGGCGTTCGACCTGGTACTGCAGACAGGAGCGGCATGGGGTCCCGGCGCTCCCGCCGATTCCACCGACCACCTCTGGCTGACCCGCCAAGCCTAACGTGCCGACGATAGACATCGACCGCGATGCCGCGCACGAGGCCGCGCAGCATGAACTCGGAAAGCCGATCTACCCCAAGGCATCCCTGACCGAACGGCTCGTCGCCTGGCTCGACGAACTGCTGTACCGGCTGGCCGACGCGAGCTCATCGATGCCCGGCGGTTGGCTCACGATCAGCGTCCTGGCGATCCTGCTGGTGATCGCGATAGTGGTGGCGGTACGCATCGCCCGACGCACCATGCGGACCAACCGCGGCGGCGATTTCGCTCTGTTCGGCGAGCACGAGCTGAGCGCCGCTGAGTACCGCAAGATCGCCGAAGAGTTTGCGGCGGAGGGTAATTGGGCGGCCGCGATCCGACACCGGCTGAGAGCCGTTGCGCGGCAATTGGAGGAGAGCGCCGTCCTCGACCCGGTTCCTGGCCGAACCGCGACCGAACTGGCCCGCGACGCTGGGCGGGCCATACCAAATCTGGCCACCGAATTGACCAGGGCAGTAGAGGCTTTCAACGACGTCACCTACGGCGAACGGCCCGGAACCGAAGCTGCGTATCGGATGGTCGCCGACCTCGACGACCATCTGCGGGCGCGCACTTCGGGGTCTGGTGGCACCGCCGCGCTGTCCGCCACGTCCGACGGCTGGGCAGAAGTCCGGTGACGCCGACCGACACGGCCGTCGGGCCAACCGTCGGGCAGCGGTGGCGCAGCGCCCGGTGGGTCCTGCTTGCGTTGGCGGTCATAGTCGGGGTTGCCACGCTCGCCTCCTACCTGACAGCGCCGCGGCCGGGTGGCCCGATGGATCCGGAATCGACGTCACCAGAGGGCGCTCGCGCGCTCGTCACGATCCTGCGCGAGCACGGCGTGGACGTCATCGCGGCCGACGACATCGCCGCGGTGGAGAACGCGGCGCGGCCCGACACGCTCATCCTGGTGGCACAGACGTTCTATCTGTTCGACGACGACCTGCTGAGCAGATTGGCAACGCTTCCCGGCGACCGACTGCTTATAGCGCCGGTGTCTCGGACCCGCGAAGCGCTTGCGCCAGAGGTCAAAATCGGCGGCACCACCACTTTCGGTGACTCCAAACCCGATTGCGACTTGCGGGAGGCGACACGCGCGGGCGCGGTGCAGCTCGGTCTTGGCGATGCCTACGAGGCTGCAGGCGACGTGCCGGTGACGCGCTGCTACGGCGGCGCCCTCGTCCGGTACATCCACGACGGCCGTGAGGTGACGGTCGTCAGCGCCTCCGACTTCATGACCAACTCCGGTCTGCTCAAACAAGGCAATGCCGCGCTGGCGATGAACCTCGCGGGGTCGCATCCGCGACTGATTTGGTACGCACCGCAGCACAGCGAAGCCGGTGCCGAATCCGGTGGCAGCGCGAGGATCACCGACCTCATCCCTGACCAAGTCATATGGGTCGTCCTGCAGCTGTGTCTGGTCGTCGCACTCTTGGCGCTGTGGAAGGGGCGGCGCATCGGCCCCCTGGTCGCCGAGCGATTACCGGTCGTGGTCCGGGCTTCCGAGACCGTCGAGGGCCGTGGACGCCTGTACCGTTCGCGGCGGGCACGTGACCGTGCGGCAGATGCGCTGCGAACGGCGGCACTGCAACGCATGATGCCCCGCATCGGTCTCGGCCATGATGCCGAGCCTCCTGCCGTCGTTACGGCGGTCGCGGAGCGGTGCGGGTCGTCCCCACACGCGGTGGCCCACATTCTGTTCGGTCCGCCGCCGGCCAGCGATCCCGATCTGGTCAACCTCGCTCACGAACTCGACAACATCGAAAGGCAGGTCGCCCAATCGTGACTCAGCCAACAACGCAGACCGCCGCGACATCGGGCTCCGCACGAAATGCCCTGCTGGCCTTGCGCGGTGAGATCGCCAAGGCGGTCGTCGGCCAGGACGCCGTCGTCAGCGGCTTGGTGATCGCGCTGTTGTGCCGTGGCCACGTGTTGTTGGAAGGCGTTCCCGGTGTCGCCAAGACCCTGTTGGTCCGCACCCTCGCGGCGGCGTTGCAGCTGGACTTCAAGCGAGTGCAGTTCACACCGGACCTGATGCCCGGCGATATCACCGGCTCGCTCGTATATGACGCCCGCACAGCAGAATTCGAGTTCCACTGCGGACCTGTGTTCACCAATCTGTTGCTGGCTGACGAGATCAACCGGACCCCGCCCAAGACGCAGGCCGCACTGCTGGAGGCGATGGAGGAGCGTCAGGTCAGCGTCGAAGGCGAGGCCCGTCCCCTGCCTGACCCGTTCATCGTCGCCGCGACCCAGAACCCGATCGAGTACGAGGGCACCTACCAACTTCCCGAGGCCCAGCTGGACCGGTTCCTGCTGAAACTCAACGTGCCTCTGCCGCCACGCGATCAAGAGATCGCGATCCTGGACCGTCATGCCCGCGGCTTCGACCCTCGCGACCTTTCCATTGTGAAACCCGTTGCGGGCGCGGCAGAGCTGACCGCGGGTCGGGAGGCGGTGCGCGAGGTCCTGGTGGCCGACGAGGTGCTTGGCTACATCGTCGACATCGTCGCGGCGACGCGGCACTCACCGTCCTTGCAGCTGGGTGTTTCGCCGCGCGGAGCGACCGCGCTGCTAGCCACGGCACGGTCGTGGGCATGGCTCTCGGGCCGCAACTACGTGACACCCGACGACGTCAAGGCGATGGCTCGCCCGACTCTGCGGCACCGGGTGTCGCTTCGGCCGGAGGCCGAACTGGAGGGCGCCAACCCCGATGGCGTCCTCGACGGCATACTCGCAGCCGTGCCGGTGCCGCGCTAGTGATCCTGACCGGCCGCGCCGGCCTGATCGCGCTGATCTGCGTCCTGCCGATCACGATTTCGCCATGGCCCGCAATCACTTTCGCCGTCCTGCTGGCGGCGTTGGTCGCGATTGTCGCCGTGGACGTCGGGCTTGCGGCCAGCACACGCAGGCTGATCTGCAGCCGTCTCGGCGAGACTGCCGCGCGGCTCGGCCAGCCCATCGACGCGGTGCTGGTGGTCGTGAACGCCGGCCGCAGGCGCTTCCGCGGCGAGGTCCGTGATGCCTGGGCGCCAAGCGCCCGCGCAGAGCCACGTACACATGCCGTCAATCTCGCTGCGGGTCAACAAGTTCGACTCATCACACAATTGCGGCCGATACGCCGCGGCGACCAGCGCTCCGCGCTTGTCACCGCACGGTCGATCGGCCCGCTGGGGCTGGCCGGTCGGCAGAGCTCGCATCGGGTGCCGTGGCAGATCCGCGTGCTGCCGCCGTTCCTGGCCCGCAAGCACTTGCCATCCCGACTGGCGAAGCTGCGGGAACTCGAAGGCATGACGCCGGTGCTGATCCGCGGTCAGGGCACCGAATTCGACTCGCTGCGCGAGTACGTCATCGGCGACGACGTGCGATCCATCGACTGGCGCGCCACCGCCCGGCGCGGTGACGTGGTGGTGCGGACGTGGCGCCCGGAGCGCGACCGCCGGGTGGTCATCGTGCTCGACACCGGCCGCACCTCGGCGGGCCGTGTCGGGGTCGACCCGACGGCCAGCGATCCGGGCGGCTGGCCGCGGCTGGACTGGTCGATGGACGCCGCCCTGCTGCTCGCCGCGCTCGCGGCGCGTGCGGGTGACCACGTCGACTTCATCGCCCACGACCGGGTGACCCGTACGGGCGTCTACAACGCGTCGCGCACCGAACTCCTCGCGCAGCTGGTCGACGCGATGGCGCCGCTGCAACCCGCGCTGGTGGAATCCGACGCGCGGGCGATGGTGGCCGCGGTGCAACGGCGGATCCGGCGGCGGGCCCTCGTGGTCCTGCTGACCGATCTGAACGCATCGGCGCTCGACGAGGGCTTGATGGCGGTGCTGCCGCAGCTGTCCGCCAAGCATCAAGTGCTGCTCGCGGCGGTCTCGGATCCGCGCGTCGAGCAGCTTGCCGCTGGGCGCGCCGATGCGGCCCAGGTGTACGACGCCGCCGCGGCCGAACGGGCGCGCAACGACAGGCGCGCGATCGCGTCGCGGTTGAGGCGGTCCGGCGTGGATGTGGTGGACGCGCCGCCCGAGGAACTGGCCCCGGAACTCGCCGACCACTACCTGGCGATGAAGGCGAGCGGTCGGCTCTAGCCGGTCGGGACGACGTCGGGCGCGTCTTCGACGTCGCCGGTCTCCCCCGCCCTCACAGCCTTGCGCCCGAAATGGAAAATGTAACCGAGGAAGGCGATTTCGGCCGCGACACCGATGCCGATACGCACCGCCGTCGGCAACGGCGACGGCGTGACCAAGGCCTCGATCAGACCAGACACCAGCAGCACACCGATCAGCCCGACGGCCACCGCAACCACCGCCCGGCCCTGCTCGGCCAGCACCTGCCCACGCGGCCGGTTACCGGGCGAGACCACCGACCAGCCCAGCCGCATCCCGGAGGCGCCCGCGAGGAACACCGCTGTCAGTTCGAGCAGGCCATGCGGGGTGAGCAGGCCCAGGAAGACGTCGGCCTTGCCCGCATCGAACATGAACGCGGCGATGACCCCGAGGTTGAGTGCGTTCTGGAACAGCAGATATGGGATCGGGATGCCGAGCAGGATCGCGAAGGCGATGCACTGTACCGAGACCCACGAGTTGTTCACCCACACTTGCAGCGCGAACGACCCTGCGGGGTTCTCGCTGTAGTAGGAGGCGACATCGTGGTTGACCAATTCGTCGATCTCGCTTGGGGTTTTGAGGGTGGACTGCAGTTCGTGATTGCCGGATACCCACATGGCGACCAGCACGGTCACGAAGAAGAACGCCACCGCCGTGCCGAGCCACCACCGCCAGGACCGGTACGCGACGACCGGGAACGACACCGTCCAGAACCGGATGAACTCACTCCACAGCGGCGCGTGGGCGCCCGTCACCGCGGACCGCGCCTGCGCCACCAGACCCGACAAGCGGCCGATGAGCACCGAATCTGTCGATGCGCTCCGCACCATCGACAGGTGCGTGGATACCCGCTGGTAGAGGTCGACAAGCTCGTCGACCTCTTCGCCCGTCAATCGCCGACGCCGCTTCACCAACACCTCGAGCCGGTCCCACGTCGGGCGGTGCGCCAGCACGAACGCATCGACATCCACGCAGTAAATCCTAGTAGCGTGGGTCGATATGGTCGGCCAGCAAGAACCAGTGGTGACGGGGGACGCCGTAGTCCTCGACGTTCAGATCGCCCAGTTACCGGTTCGCGCGCTGTCGGCGATGATCGATGTCATCGTGGTGTTCATCGCCTACCTGATCGGCGTGCTGTTGTGGGCGAGCACGCTGTCGCAGTTCGACAACGCGTTGTCGGCCGCGGTGCTGATCATCTTCACGGTGCTGTCCATGGTGGGTTATCCGATCGCGTTCGAAACCGCGACCAGGGGCCGGTCGCTGGGCAAGATGGCGCTGGGACTGCGGGTGGTGTCGGAGGACGGTGGGCCGGAACGGTTCCGCCAGGCTTTGTTTCGCGCGCTGGCAGGCGTGATCGAGATCTGGATATTCGCGGGCGGCCCGGCGGTGATCTGTAGCCTGCTGTCGCCCAAGGGAAAACGTATCGGCGATATCTTCGCGGGCACCGTCGTGATCAGCGAACGCGCCGCGCGGCTCACCCCACCACCGCCGATGCCGCCCCAGCTGGCGTGGTGGGCGTCGTCGCTGCAGTTGTCGGGCCTCCGTCCCGACCAGGCCGAGCTGGCACGCCAGTTCCTTTCCCGCGCATCGCAATTGGATTCCGGCATCCGCGATCAGATGGCCTACCGGATCGCCAGCGAGGTCGTCTCGCAGATCTCGCCGCCGCCCCCGCCCGGTGTACCGCCCCAACTCGTGCTGTCCGCGGTGCTGGCCGAGCGCCATCGTCGTGAACTCGCCCGGTTACGGCCGCCGCCACCGATCGCTCCCCCACCTCAGTGGCCGCAATGGCCAACGCCGCCGGCCTACCAGCCACACGCGCTCCAACCTGTTTCGCCACCCACACCCGATCCCGGTGGTTTCACGCCGCCAAGCTAGCCGGTTGTTGGTCGTGTGTCAGAACCCTTGTAGGGCAACGGCTGTCTACCGACGCTTCGTTCTTCCCAATCGATAGTCACAAGGCGCGCAGGGCAGCGACTTCGGCAACTCGTTGAACTGGATTTGCTTGCCATTCGTGTCCCTAATGTCGGGGAGCCTTGGAGTACCAAAGTGAACATTTGCGAACGGGCTGGCCTGTCGATGCGTGGTCGCGTCTGCACCACACTGTCGGATTATCTGGCCCTGACCAAGCCGCGCACCATCCACCTCGTGGTGGGCGCTGTTCCCGCGTTGCTGCTCGCAGACCGCGGTGTCGTCCTCTGGTTGCTGATCCTCAACACACTGATCGGCTTGACGCTCATGACCGCAGGAGGCAACACGCTCAACTGCGTCGCGGACGCCGACATCGACAAGCAGATGAAGCGCACCGCGGGCCGGCCGCTGGCGCGCGGTGCGATCTCGACCCGCCTTGCGCTGGTGTTCGGGTTGGCGCTCACCGCAGGCTCGTTCGGGTGGCTGTGGTGGACCACGACCCTGCTGGCGGGCCTGCTGGCGGTGGCCACGGTCGCGTTCTACGTGTTCGTCTACACGCTGTGGATCAAGCGGCGCAGCTCGCACAACGTGCTCTGGGGCGGTGCCGCCAACGCGATGCCGGTCTTGATCGGCTGGTCGGCGGTCACTAGCACCATCGGGTGGCAAGCCCTGGTGATGTTTGCGATCATCTTTTTCTGGACACCGCCGCACAGCTGGGCCTTGGCGATGCGCAACGTGGATGACTACCGGGTCGCAGGTGTGCCGATGCTCCCGGCCGTGGCGACCGAATCCAAGGTCACCAAACAGATCGTCGGCTACACCTGGATGACCGCGTGCGCGACGCTCATGCTCACGCTCGCCACCGGCTGGCTCTACGACGCGTTCGCGATGCTCGCCGCGGTGTGGCTGCTGGTGATGGCGTATCGGCTCGACGCGCGGGTGTGTCGCGGCGAGCCGGCCGAATCGATGCGGTTGTTCAAGCGTTCCAACACATACCTGACGGTGGTGTCCTGTGCGGTCGCGGTGGATTCGGCGCTCGCACTGCCGACGCTTCTCGGGCGCTGACCGGCCGGGTGCGCATTGAAGCCGGAGCCAAATAACCGAGTCGTCTCCAGCGACGACGAGCAGCTGATTCTGGTCGACAGCCATGACCGCGAGATCGGCTACCTGGCGAAGGCCGATGCCCACCGTGGCCGCGGAACGCTGCACCGCGCTTTCTCGCTGTTCGTGTTCAACCCCGTAGGCGAACTGCTCTTGCAGCTGCGCGCGGAGGGCAAACGGCTGTGGCCGGGTTACTGGTCCAACACCTGCTGCTCGCATCCACACCGGGGCGAGACGATGGACACCGCCATCCGCCGCCGCCTGAAGGAGGAACTCGGTCTGCGGGCGGAGCTGGAATTCCTGTTCAAGCTCCACTATCAGACGCGGTACGACGCGCAAGGCTCCGAGCACGAGCTGTGCTGGGTCTACGCGGGACGCAGCGCCGAGCGGCCGCTGTCGAACGTCAACGAGGTCGCGGCCTGGCGCTACATCACGCCGCAGGCACTGCAAGCCGAGATCGCTCGCGCGCCCGAGTCCTTCACACCATGGTTCAAGCTCGAGTGGGCGAACATCGTGCGCGCCTACCCGCGGGTGCTGGGCACGACCGCGTCTATTGCGACCGGTCCCTGACAACCCTGGCGACGTCGATCCGTTTGATCAGCCGGGCCGCAGGAAGCTGCGAGAAAGCGGCGGCCGTAGTGACGGCGAAGGTGGCGAGGATCAGTAAAACCGGGCTGACGGACAGGTGGAGGTTGAACAGGTCGTTGTTGAACGAGCGCAGGAAGAGCCATCCAACGCCGACGCCTGCGGCGAGGCCGATCGGGACGGCGAGCAGGGTCGCGGCGAGATTCTCGATGGCCACCGTTGCGGTGAGTCGGCGGATCGGTGCGCCGGTCGCACGCAGGGTGGCGAGTTCGCCCTCCCGTTCGGCCAGGTTGACGGTCATCGTGACGTATATGACGGTGGACGCAAGCAGTGCGCCCAGCACCAGCGCGGCGCCTGCGAACACCCAGAAGATGACGAGGTAGCTCTCGATCTGCTTCTCGACCGCCCGCGAGTCGGTATACGCGACGACGCCGGTGAGGCCGGTGGCCGCGGCACGCACTCGATCACGGTCGGCGTCCTTGTCGAAGCGAAGCAAGTACCCGTCGGGTCCGGCGTCGGTGATCGACTGAGCAACCGCGTTCGTCGCGTAAAGCGCGGTGCCCAGCGGTTCGTCCACCAACCCTGCCAGGCGAACCTCCCGGGCCGATCCCGTCGCGGGGATGACGGTCACGTCGTCACCCACGCGCACGCCGAGCTTGTCCGCGAGTGCGGCGCCGGCGAGCACACCGTCGGCTGACAGTGTCCCGGCTGGGTTGCGGAATCCGTGCATGACCGTGGCGGGTTCGAGGCCGGTGAGTGACGTCGGGTACGTGTGCCCGTTCGCAGCGACGGTAACCCGTGTGATGGTTGCCGGCTCGACGACGGCCACGCCGGGAAGCGATTGCAACTGTGCGGCAACATCGTTCGCTCCCGGCGTGACTACCACGCTGGCATCCTGACGTTGGACCCGGCCGAATTCGATGTCGAGCATCGCGCGCACGCTGGTGAGCATGCCCGCCGAGGCGAGGATCAGCACGAGTGCGAGCACGCCTGCGATCATGGTGGCGGCGGTGCGGCGTCGGCTCCGGCTCAGGGAACGTAGCGCCATCCGTACCACGACGGGGATCCGCGTCCATCGGACGGAGCGCCGGGTCAGCGGACCTCTTCGTATCGGGTGAACAGCATCGCCGCGCATCGCCTCCGCGGGCGTGGATCGGGCGGCGGCGATCGCGGGCGCGAGCCCACCGACCACCCCTGCGGCTAGCCCGAGGACGAAACCGATGACGGCGGTGGGGATTCGGTGCTCGATCACGGTATCGGGGAGCCTCAGGATGGCCGCGTAGGCGTGGGTGTAAGCCGACGTCGCCGCTCCGCCGACGAGCACCCCGGCAAGTGCGGCCACGGCGGCGACGACCGCGCCGTACCACAGGTAGTGCCGGACGACCCTGCTTCGTCGGGCACCGAGGGCAAGCAGCGTGCCGATGACCGGTCGTTCGGTGTGGATGAGGCGGGTGATCAACACGTATTCTGCGATCGCTGCGGCCGATAGGAACATCGCAGGAAACCCGATCGCCATGGCACGAAACCCGTTGAAGTTCTGCCGAAGTGAGGCATTGGATGGCTGATCGCCGCGGTCCTGGACGTCCGCGGCGCCGGCTCCACGGAGCCGCTGGAACACCCGGTCCCGGTCGGATTGCGTTGCAACGCCTGACATCTCGACCAATATCTGGTTTGGCCTCGTACGCGCCGACAATGCGCGGGCGAGCGGCTCGGGTGCGAACAGCACGGCGAACGCATGGGGGTCGCCGAGGACGTCTTGACGGTTCCGCGCGGGCCAGAGGTATTCGGGTGATTCCGCGACGCCCGAGATGGTCACGTCGTGCCACGCGGTGCCGTCGAACACCTGCACGCGCCGGCCCGCGGCGAGACCGAAGGTGTCGGCGGTGTGGCGTTCGACGACAGCCTGGCCGGGGTGTGTGAAATCGGGTAGTTGTCCTGTGACGAGGTCGATTTGGTTGATCTCGCCGCCTGCCGGCATGCCGACGACGCGGCCGACGAGTTTGGTATCGCCGATCCTCATCGGTTGATCGGCTTGCGTGCGGGTCGCGACAGCTTCGACACCGGCGGCGCCGCGGACCGCGGCAGCGATCGCTTCCGGGTCGCCGCCTGTCACGGTCCAATCGGCGAAATGTGTTCTGACGTAGGTGCGGTCGTAGGACGCCTGCACGTTGCGAAAGGAATCGTAGCTTGCGACGAACAACAGCACCCCGAGCATCACCGTCGCGCCGATCGCGGCAACCTGTGGCAGCCGCCTTCGCAGGTCGCGCAGGGCCTTCTTCTGCAGGGCACTCCTACTCACGGCGGGTCACCACTGGATCGTTGCGGCGTCGGCCGGCGCGTCGTTTCGGTCGGTGGACACGATGGCGCCGTCGCGCATCCGCACGACGTGGTTTGCGATCTCGGCCGTGGCCTCGTTGTGCGTCACCATGATCACGCCGCGTCCGGCACGGCTGGTCTGTTGCAGCAACTCCAGAACGCGACGCCCCGTCGCGACATCCAACGCGCCTGCCGGTTCGTCGGCCAGCAACAGGTCGGGGTCGGTGGCCAGCGCTCGGGCGATCGAGACCCGCTGCTGTTCTCCACCCGACAGTTGGGCTGGGAAATGATCGGCACGATCCGACAAGCCCACCACGGCAAGCAGATCCATGACGCGGCTGCGATCACCCCGTCCTGTCAGCTCGATCACCACCTGCACGTTCTCGTATGCGGTGAGCGTGGGAACGAGATTGAAGAACTGGAACACAAAGCCGACGTGTGCACGCCGGAAGGCACCCAGATCGCGCGGCGGGCGTCCTGAAATATCCCGCCCGGCAACCACAATCGTCCCGGACGTGGCCGACTCGATACCACCGATGACGTTGAGCAGCGTGGTCTTGCCCGACCCGCTCGGCCCCAGTATCGCCATCAACGCGCCCGCAGGGATGTCCAGATCGACATCCCGCAGCGCGTGCACAGCCCCAGCACCCTCGCCGTAGGTTTTGTTGACCCCGCCCAGCCGGACGCCACCGCGCATCATGCGTTCCGTCATCGCGACCTCCCGCGGTCCGCCGATGGTCATACCTTAGGTACGCGGCGGGGGTGCATGACGGTTCACCCCATCAGCGATAGCGCAGGCCGACCAGCATCAACGTGGCTCCGACGAAGCTGGTGACCGTGCGCGCGTGATTCCATGCGGTCCAGGTCGAGAAGTACGCCTGCCAATCGCGGGCGGCGTCGGCCATGGACAGGCCGTCGGGGTTCACGGTATCGAGGCGATTGTTCAGTGGGACGTTGAAAATCACGGTGATCATCGCGCCGACGATTCCGAAGATCGCGCCGATCAGAACCCACCAGCTACCGGGCTGATTCAGCTGCACCACGGCGATCGCACCGACCACCAGGGCCAGGATCGTCGCACCGAAGTACCCCAGGAGAAACACGGAATTGGCATTGGCTTCGGCGTTGATGCCGCGCATGGCGGTGATGGCATCGATCGGACCCGTGCGGTCCAGACCGCGCATCACGAATGTGGAGAAGACGTACATCATTCCGCCGGCTGCGGCACTTGTGAGGGCGGCGAGGGAGGTCAGGACGACGAACGGGCTTGTGTTCATGTCCAGGAGTCAACCGGGGACGGCGGAGACGCTCCATCGTTGACCGTCCCGACTGCATACGCGTGCGTCTACACCGACGCCCCACCTCGGTAGAGCTTGACCGACACCGCTGTCAGCCAGGCCCACACCAGCACCACGGCCGCGGTGAACACCAGAATCGCTGTCGCTCCGCCGGATCCGGACGACAGCGTCAGGAAGCTGCCCGCGAACACCACACCGGTGATGCGGGAGAACCACGCCCACGAACCCCGCCCGGCGCGGGCGAACCAGGCACCGAGCACGAAGCACGCCGCGACCAGGCAAGCGAAAGCGATGCCCGCCACCCCGAAATGGGCCAGGCCGTGCCAGCTGACCGCACCCATCCCTGGCCGGGTACCCGGTGGAAACCCGTCCGACGGGTCGGCCCGGAAGATCCCCGCAGCGACGAGACCGGCGCCGTATGCCCCGAGCAGGCCAGCGGCCCACGCCGACAGACGGCCCGGTCCGAGGGCACGCCGCACGCCCACAGCCGCGGCGATCGTCATCGTGCCGGTGACCAGGAAGGTCGCGACCTGGATCCAGCGGAACTCCCCGTTCGCGAGCTGACTGGCCGCATGCCGGGTCGGATCGAACCCGTCGCGCACGGCCATCTGGCCCGCAACCGCCAGCACGTAGATGGGCCCGGCGACGACGCCGTAGCCCAGCAGCGACTTGGTGATCCGCACCGGCAGCGGCGGGCAATCGGTCGTAGTCGTGACACACCTCTCGCTGAAATCAAACTAGACTGTCCAGTACTCTAGCGATGTCGGAACTAGACTGTCCAGTACTGAAGTGGGGAGGCGGCATGACCCAGGCGCTCGGACGTTCGGCGCGCAAGCGCCAGACCATCCTGTCGGCAGGCCGAGACCTGTTCCTGAGCAACGGCTACCAGGGCACCAGCGTCGACCAGATCGCCGCATCGGCTGAGGTCTCCAAACAGACCGTCTACAAGCATTTCGGCGACAAGCACGAGCTGCTGCTCGCGATCGTGAACCACGCTCTGGACAGCACGGTGACGCCGTTCCTGAAGCGGATCAGGGCACTCGCCGATACCGCACACCTCGAGGCCGACCTGACCGCATTGGCCGCCGACTACCTGCGTGCGGTCCTGCAAGAGCCGGTCGTGCAATTGCGGCGACTGGTCGTCGGCGAGGCCAACCGGGTGCCCGAGTTGGCCCAGCTCTACTACGACCAGGCACCCGCCCGCACGCTCGCCGCATTCGCCGAATGCTTCTCCGTGCTGCATGACCGCGGCCTTCTTCGCGTGCCCGAACCTGCCGATGCCGCAGAACATTTCGCATTCCTGGTAGTCGGACGGTGCATCGATCAGGCCTTGTTCTGCGGCGGGCCGGATGTCCTGGCATCCGTCGACGTCGGCAGCCATGTCCGCGCAGGCGTCCGGGTTTTTCTAGCCGCCTATCAGATACACACGCGTTAGGCTGCCGGCGTGGACGCCGTGGTCGGCCTGCTCGACGGTGTGCGAGCGCGAGGCGCATTCGTGTTGCGGATGATGATGGACCCGCCGTGGTCGATGAGCATCAAGGACGAGGCGCCGCTGACCCTTATCTGCCAGACCCACGGCCGCGCCGCGATCGTCGGCGAGAGCAGCGGGACTGTCTGGCTGGGACCCGGCGACGTCGCGCTGACCCGCGGAACCGAGCACTACGTCTTCGCCGACGACCCCGCCACCAAGCCGATGGTCGTCATCCATCCGGGCCAGCGTTGCACCACGCTGTCCGGCGACGACCTCCGTTTCGAGATGTCCCTCGGGGTGCGCACGTGGGGAAACAGCCAGTCAGGCGCGACGCGCTCGGTGATCTGCGCCTATGAGGGCCGCAGCGAGGTCAGCACGCGGCTGCTCGACGCGTTGCCCCCCGTGCTGATACTTCACACCGACGAATGGGACACGCCGCTGGTGAATCTGCTTGCCGCGGAAGCCGGCCACGAGGGTCCCGGCCAGGAGGCGTACCTCGACCGATTGCTCGATCTGCTGTTGATCGCCGTACTGCGCACCTGGTTCGACCGCGACGAGAACGCCCCAACCTGGTGGCACGCCGAACACGACCCGGTGGTCGGCCCGGCACTGAAGCTGATCTACAACAACCCCGACCACCCGTGGACGGTCGCGAACCTCGCTGCGGCCGTGGGAAGTTCGCGGGCTGTATTCGCCAGCAGGTTCACCGAACAAGTCGGCGAACCACCGATCGCATTCCTGACCAACTGGCGGCTGGCGCTCGCCGCCGATCTGTTGCGGACCAGTCAGTCCACCATCGCCGCGGTGGCCAGGCAGGTCGGCTACAGCACCCCGTTCGCGTTGAGCAGCGCATTCAAGCGGGCCTACGGGGTCAGCCCGAACACGTACCGTGCCAACGCCGCCTATCCGGATGGGGCCTTGGACTCGTCTGCGCTCTGACGACGAGCCGCCAGCACTCCGGCGATCGACGTGGTCGCCACGGTTACCAGCGCGCCGAGCATCAACGCGGAGGGCTCACCAGGAGCAAGCAGATGCTGTTCGGTACCTAGCGTCGCGGCGGCGACCGGCACCCCCAGCTGTGCGGCCGACAGCACCGCGAGCGTCAGCGGCTGACCGAACAACCGGCCGATGCCGTGGGCGAGCAGGGCACCCACGCCGAGGCCGAGGCCGAGCAGGATCAGCGCAGGATGCTGTCCGAGCTCACGGACTTGGAGCGACGCGCCCAGCCAGACGAAGAACAGTGGGCCGAAGAACCCTTCGGTGATGCCGAACAGCTGGCGCGCCAAGCGGCGCGGTTCGCCGACGCCCGAAATGGCCAGGCCCAGTGCGAAACCGGCGAGCATGATCGAGACGTGCGTGGTGACCGCCAATGCGCACAAGATGAACAGACAGATCAGGCTCACCCGTAGTTCCAGTGCAAGCAGGTGCTTGCGTGAATAGCGGTGCAGCCGCCTACGCCAGCCACGCCGGTTGACGATGCGCAGCAGAAAGTAGAACACCACCGCGACGCCCGCGACCGCCACGGCGCCGAGTCCGGCTCGCGGCGCCTGGCCGGGGTTGATCACCAAGGGCAGCAACATAATCGACGCGGCATCAGCGATCGCGATCTGTGTCGTCACCGACAGCACCGGCGGACCGTCAAGCCTCAGCGAGTCGATCACCGGGAGGGCAAGCGCCGCCGAGGACGAGGCCATCAGCACGGCGTACACCGCTGCATGTCCGGTGCCGAACACCTCCGCCAGCACCACTCCCAGGACCGCCGCCACCGCTCCGACGGCGACCGCCCTGAGCAAGGCCTTCGGGATCTGCGAGCGCAACGTCTTGTCCCGCACCGGGACATGCGTGCCGACGACGAACATCACCAACGCGAACCCGATGTTGGCCAGCAGCGTGAAGGTCGGATCCGTGTGGTCGACGATGCCGAAGCCGGTCTTTCCGACCAGCAGCCCGGCGAGCAACTCGCCGATGATCACCGGGATCCCGAAGCGCGGTATCGACGCCAGCAGCGGCCCCGCCATGCCGATGATGGCAACCAGCGCCAGCGTTTCGAAGCCGAACCCAGCCATCTGGGCGGACTACTGCCAGGACACCAAATGGCAAGGGATGCTGGTGTTTTCGTCGGTCAGATAGCTGGCGCACACCCGGTGATAGCCGTCGGCGATCTGCAATGGATAACCGCCGACCGCACTGCCACGCACCAGCAGGATCGGCGAGAGCTTCTCGGCGTCGCTGATCTTCACCAGATCCGACCGGACGTGCGCGTTGGTCTCCGGCAACAGCTGCAGTCCGGCGGCGCGCAAAATGTCCTTGGCCTTCTGATTTACCGGTTTAGCGGCCTTCAGCGCCGCCACCGTCTTGTCGACGACGTCCTTCTCCGCCAACATGCTGAGATACGCCGCCGCAGCGTCGTAGTCGTGATCCTCAGGTAGGTCCAGCCATTTCACCGCCATGGCCGGACACGTTACTCAGCAGGCGATCCAGTTTCCGTGAAAACCGTTCCAGCATGTTTGGCAAAGTTGATGTGAGTTGACTGTGCGAGTTTTAGCAGGTCAATAACGTTGGTTCTGTCGGCAGCGAACTAGGCTTTGAGAATGCGGACGCCCCGAGTTGGGCACTCACTGACGGCATCCCAACGTCGTATTACAGTTCGGGTTCGCCGCCCGCCAACGCGATGCCCGAACGGGCACCAGCTCGGCGCCAGCCGAGTCCCATCGGCCATCAAGCCTGCCTCGGGAAGGCAGAGCACGACGGTTACATCGCTTTCGCCCGGAACCGTCGACGCCGGCAACTGAGCGGGCGGGTACCGCTACAGCTTCGGTCCGGGAGGGCCTCGCGTTCGCGTTCAGCGTCCCCTCGGCGATGTAGGCGTATTACGTCTATTGGCCCAACAGGTTCAAGGTGACGTGTCGCTTCGGGGAGCGGCGAGGGCCGATTGGAGGGGTGATAGTGGAATCAATCAGGCACCAACGTGTCAAGTTGCTGATTGCGGCGGTGACCGCGAGCGGCTTGGTCGCCATCGGCGCGGTGGCTGCCGTGGCGGTCGGTCGGCAACAGACAGGGACCGTCACCGCAAGCCCGATGACTATCGGAGGAACCGCCACGACAACGACGCCGCCGTCGGTGGCACCGACGGCGAACGCCAGCCCACTATGAAAGCGCCTCGTCCCAACGGCTTCTAAGGTCGAACGCCGGCGCGGTGCCGCCTGATCGCGCCGGCCGGCCAGATCGACCATTTGACGCAAATCGCCGGGAACTGAACCGTGCTGACACACGTCTGATCTAGCAATCGATGCCTTCTAGCCGTTGGGGCACGGGGCCGGAATCCACATGGCGAAGCACGGACCTTCAGGCACCCGCGGCGGGTTGGGTCCCTCCCACATATTGTCAAGGGGCGCACCGTCACTGACAATGGGCGTTCCGTCAAGGTTCCCGTGCCCGCGGGCGACAATCCAGTAGGTGTGGCAGACACCATAGTCCCAATTGACAGCTATGGGCGGTCCCCCCGGGCACCAGCGGTACGGCCCGATAGGTTCTATGAAGCCAGGGTCTGCATGTGCAGTACCTGTACCAAGACCGGCCAGCCCCAAGGCGCCCGACACCAGCACCGTCGTTGCCAACCGCGAGATTCGGTTCATGGTTGATTCCCATCACTGCTGCCCAGCCCCGTTTGGCCGGTGACATGAGTAAGCGACGAACGTCTTGGAGGATCCTTGGAGAGCGACGGTCCGCCACCCGCTCCCCCGGTGGCGGGCCCGATTGCTGGGGTTTGGTGCGAGACCTCACGTAAGTCGTTGGCTCTTTCGGGCGGTTCGCCGCCTGTCGGCGCTACTTGTGACAAAGGCAGCAAGTCAGTGCACGCGATCGGATAGGTTCCCGGGCATGGCCACCGGGGACTCTGCACTCGAGCGGGCGCTGGCCGGAGGTAAACCGCATCCCACCGGATGGTTCCGGCTGTACTTCGAGGACGAGCGTTGGGAATGGTCACCCGAAGTCGAACAACTGCACGGCTATGAACCCGGCACCGCAAAACCAACAACCGCGATGGTGCTGTCACACAAGCATCCAGAGGACTACGAGCAGGTAGCCGCCACACTGGACGACATCCGTCGAACGCACCGCGCGTTCAGCACCCGCCACCGCATCATCGATGTCCAGGGCCGCACCCACGAGGTCATCGTGGTCGCCGAACTCTTACGCGACGAGGGCGGCGAAGTGATCGGCACGAACGGTTTCTATGTCGACGTAACCTTCCCGCCCGAGGATCGCGAAGCGTTCATCAGCGACGCCGTCGCCGAGATCGCGGCGAACCGGGCCGTCATTGAGCAAGTCAAGGGCATCTTGATGATGGTGTACCGCATCGACGCCGACGCGGCGTTCGACCTTCTCAAGTGGCGGTCGCAGGAAGCCAACATCAAATTGCGCACGCTTGCCGAACAGCTCCTGTCCGATTTTCGGGCACTCAATTATGACGACACCCTGCCCCAACGCTCAATGTTCGACCAACTACTGCTAACGGCCCACAACCGCGTCGGCCGTGAAGCGTAATCGCGACACGGCCGACGCGGAGACAGCCAGAGCCACCACCTGGCCGTTGCGGGCTGCATCCATGGGCCTACGGTTAGCAGATGTCACCGAAATGCCCACGCTGCGCGAGTGCCGGCACCTACCCCATGCCCGGCAGTAAAAGCGCGGCGGGGCAACGCTGGGAGTGCGCCGAATGCGGCAAGCACTTCTTCGTCGCAACAACCCGTTAGAGGCCAGCAGCCGCATCGCGAGCAAGATCGTAGGTCAGGCATAACGACCGTCCGATTTGGGCAATCTATCGCCATGATTGACACCAACGATTCAGCGGCGTGGTGTCCGATCTGCGGCGAGGCAGCTGAAGTCGTGCAGGTCTCGATCGAGGACGGATGGTCAGAAGCCGCTACGCATTTGGTGACGATCCGCGCGTGCACCAACAGGTTCTGCGAGGGACACCACCCCGCCCTGCGCCAGAAAGTGCGCGCGACAACGCCGGACTAGTTCCCCGCGCGGCCCCGGTCACTGTCCACCATCAGTGGCCGGGCCTGCCACGTCTGTCTGCACTGAGCCGCGCCCCCAACCACCGCGCGCATGGTGATTCGCGCCGCGGTTCGGGACCGAATCGTCGCCCGCGATGTCGCTGGCCAAGTCAAACTGCCTCGCGTTCGGGCATGCTGCGGACGGAAGCCGAGTAACACCTTCTGACTAGACGCTTATCCAGTTTCCGTGAAAACCGTACGGAACACGGTGCGGCAGCTTGATTCTGGCAACTGGCTGTGCGGAGAAATCCGATGCGTCGACGATGACAAGGTCGCTGCCGTCGCGGGTTGGGTCGTAGACGTAGCCGATGTACCAGCCGCTGCTCTCGTCCGCGGCGCCGGATGCCGACGGGACGAACACCGCCTCGCCCGGGCCGCCCGGCGAGTCCGCGGTACCGAAAGTGTGCTCGACAACATCGCCGGTGGTCATGTCGTAGCGGACGAGACGGCCGTCGCCGACTGTAACCGCGTATCGGGCCGGCAATGTGGCCAACCGGTCGTCGATGCGCGGGAATTCCACCGCGCGGTCATCGAGCTGTCTTTCCGCGACCGTGCCGGTGTTCAGATCGATGGCCCAGCTCCACAACACCCCGTCGGTCTCGAATCCGCTCGTGCCGCGCCAGAGCTCGGGATAGCGGACCGCCTGCAGCACAATCGAATTCCCGTTGTCGTAAGCGTTGGCAACGTGGAAGACATAGCACGGATCGATCTCGAACCAGCGCACTTTCCCGAACGGGTCGTCGCGGCGTATCACGCCGAGCCGGGCACCGTAGTTGTCGTCCCACCGGTAGGGCATGTCACGGTTGCCTGCCATGGCGACGTCGAGGTTGAACACGACCGGCAGGTCCATGAACACGACGTGCTCCGCGGTCAGCGCGAAGTCGTGCATCATCGTCAGCGCAGGAACGTCAAGCGGGCGGTTGATGGTCAGCTCGCCGTTCGCATCCGCGCGGTGATAGGTGACGTGCGGCGCGAAGATGCTGCCGTAACCGAAGAAATGCAACTCACCTGTCTTCGGGCAGATCTTCGGGTGTGCGGTCATCGAATCGACCAGTTTTCCGCCGAAATCGTAGGCACCCAACGTTTCCAGGTCGTTTGAGATCTCGTACGGCAGCGACGATTCGACCAGCGCAAGCGTCTTGCCCGCGTGGTTGACGACATGGGTGTTGGCGACGCTGGCCCGCAGGTTGCGGGTGCCGTCGGCGTTGTAGAGCGGGAAGTCCTGCTTGAAGCTGTCGGTGCGCACCCAGCGGTTGCGGTACCACGCGGCGCGGCCGCCCTCGATGCGAACGCCGTGGATCATGCCGTCGCCGCTGAACCAGTGTGCGGTCGCCTGCCGCGGGTTGGGCCCGTTGCGCAGGTACCACCCGTCGAGTTCCGCGGGAATGGCGCCGTCGACGGGCAAGTCGAATTCGGTCAGTTCATCGGCCACGGGCGCGTAGTTGTCTTTCTGGAAGAAGTCGCCGGTGCCGATGAGGGACGAGGTGGTCTCAGTCATATGCCAACTGTGACATGTCGATAGTGACATGTCAATAGTGGAGGTACGATCACCGCGTGAGTTTGCGAATTGCGGCGCTCGGCCTGCTGGCCCAGGCGCCCGGCAGCGGCTACGACCTGCTCAAGCACTTCGAGAAGTCGATGGCCAATGTGTGGCCGGCGACGCAGAGCCAGCTGTACGGCGAACTGAACAAGCTCGCCGAGGCCGGCCTGATCGAGGTGTCCGACATCGGTCCGCGCGGCCGAAAGGAGTACCGCATCACCGATGCGGGGCGTGCCGAACTGCAGCGTTGGGTGACAAACCCGCAGGACGATCCACCGTTTCGCAGCGCCGGACTGCTGCGCGTGTTTCTGCTCGGCGAAGTGCCGCCCGAGCAGGCCCGCGACCACGCGCTGGCGATGGCAGAGCAGGCCGAGGTCGAAGTCAAGCGCCTGGAACTGTTGCGCGACTCGATCGACTGGACCGACGACGACCGTTCTTTTTACGGCCTCGCCGCGCTCGAGCACGGGTTGCGGATGAACGGGATGGAGGCCGACTGGGCGAACTGGCTGGTCAGGGAGATCGACAAACGCTCGATGAAATAAGCGTTGCATCGCGATAGTTTCCGATATATCGTCAACGTATCGGAAGCACGCGCGGTGCTTCCCCCCGAACGTTAAGGAAACATCCATGACCAACCCATTCGCCCCACCTCCCGGCCCCTTCGGCTTCGGCCCTGGCGATCGGCGCGCCCTTCATCAGCAGCGCCGACAGGCCCGCCGCGAGTTCCGCGAACACCTTCGTGACCATGTGCGTGAGCACGACGCCGGCCCCGGATTCCAGGGCAATCGCGGCTTCGGTCCCGGCCGCGGCTTCGAATTCGGATTCGATCCCCGTGGCGGTTTCGGCTTCGGCTTCGGTCCTGGTCCGCGCGGCCGTGGCCGTGGCGGACGATGGCGCGGCAAGCGCGGCGACGTCCGCGCCGCGATTCTCACGCTGCTAGCTGAGCGGCCGATGCACGGCTACGAGATGATCCAGGAGATCGCCGAGCGCAGCCAGAACCTGTGGCGGCCAAGCCCCGGCTCGGTTTACCCGACGCTTCAGCTGCTGGTCGACGAGGGACTGATCGCGGCCACCGAAAGCGAAGGCAGCAAGAAGCTTTTCGAGCTGACCGACGAAGGCCGCGGCGCCGCGGAGAAGGTCGAGACCCCGCCGTGGGAGGAGATCGCCGAAGGTGTCGAGCCGGGACATGTGAACCTGCGCGCCGCGGTGACCCAGCTGATGGGCGCTGTCGCACAGTCGGCGTACACCGCCAACGAGGAGCAGCAGGAGCGCATCGTCGACATCGTCAACAACGCCCGTCGTGAGATCTACGGGATCCTCGGCGAGTCCGACTAACCGGCGATTTGTGGAGCCTGGGCGGCGGTGAGCGCCGCTCGGGCTCCACAATTGCGTTATGGATACCTACTCGATTGGTTCGTACACCGTTGGCCGCGTCGGTTTTGGCGTCATGCAGCTACCCGGACCGGGAGTGTTCGGTCCGCCGCGCGATCACGATCAGGCGATTGCGGTGCTGCGCCACGCAATTGAGTTGGGCATCAACCACATCGACACCGCACAGTACTACGGACCGAACGTCGCCAACGACCTGATCCGCCAGGCACTGCACCCGTACCCCGAGAACCTCGCGTTGGTGAGCAAGGTCGGCGGTGCGCGCGACGAACAGGCCAACTGGGTGCCGGCACAGCAGCCCGATGAGCTCCGTGAGCAGATCGAGGAGAACCTGCGCACGCTGGGCACCGACCGACTGGCCGCAGTCAATCTCCGCGTCTTCGCCGGGGAGAGCCCCAATGCCCCGGCCGTGGTGGAGGACCGCGGGCTGTTCGAACGCCAGCTGGCCACTATGGTCAAGGCCCGCGACGAAGGGCTTATCGCTGGCATCGGGCTGAGCAGCATCAGCCTCGAGCACCTGCAGATCGCGCTCGATCGCACCGAGATTGTGTGCGTGCAGAACGCGTACAACCTGGTCGACCGGACGTCTCAGCCGCTGCTCGACACATGTCTCGAACACGGCATCGCGTTCGTGCCGTTCTTTCCACTCGGCTCGGCCTTCGCCCCCGACAACCCCGTGCTCGGCCACCCCGCCGTACAGCGCGAGGCGTCGAAGCTCGGCCGCACGCCCGCCCAGATCGCGCTGGCGTGGACACTGTCGGTGGCGCCCAACGTGCTGCTGATCCCGGGCACCTCGTCTGTGCAGCACCTGGAGGAGAACACCGCGGTCGCCGACATCGAGTTGGATGACGACACCAAGCGCGAGCTCGACGACGCGGTCGATTAGTCAGTCGACCAACGCCTAATTTTTCGCCGAACGTGGGTTACCGTCACGCCTCCCGACCGAACCCGTGACACAAGCCCACACTCGGCGTGCGGAAGCTGTACGGCGCGGCGCCTAGGCCCAGCTAGTCGACGTCGACCCAGTCCAGCGTGCGCTGTACCGCCTTCTGCCAACCGGCATAGCCGGCGGCACGCTGGTCCTCACCCCACGCGGGCGTCCAGCGCTTGTCCTCCTGCCAATTGGCCCGGAGGTCATCGGGGTTCTCCCAGAACCCCACGGCCAGGCCCGCCGCGTAGGCGGCGCCCAGCGCGGTGGTTTCGGCGACGACGGGCTTGACCACATCCACGCCGAGCACGTCGGCCTGGATCTGCATGCACAGATCGTTGGCGGTGATGCCGCCGTCGACCTTGAGTACCTCCAGATGTACCCCGGAGTCGGCCTCCATAGCGTCGACGACATCGCGGCTCTGGTAGCAGATCGCCTCCAGCGTCGCGCGCGCCAGGTGTGCGTTGGTGTTGAACCGGGACAGCCCGACGATGGCGCCGCGGGCGTCCGAACGCCAGTACGGCGCAAACAATCCCGAGAACGCAGGCACGAAGTACACGCCGCCGTTGTCCTCGACCTGCCGGGCCAGCGCCTCGCTCTGCGCTGCACCACTGATGACGCCCAACTGGTCGCGCAGCCACTGCACGGCTGAGCCGGTGACCGCGATCGAACCCTCTAGCGCGTAAACGGGTTTCGCTGGGATTCCGTCTCCGGACGCAAACTGATAGCATACCGTCGTCAACAACCCGTTCTGGGACCGAACTATCTTCTCGCCGGTGTTGAGCAACAGGAAATTTCCTGTGCCATAAGTGTTCTTGGCTTCGCCCGCATCCAGGCAGACCTGCCCGACCATGGCCGCCTGCTGGTCGCCCAGGATCCCGGTGATCGGCACCTGCCCGGACAGCGGTCCATCGTCGCGGGTGATGCCGTACGACTCGGGGTACGACGACGGCTTGATCTCCGGCAGCATCTTCCGCGGGATTCCGAAGAACGACAACAGCTCGTCGTCCCAGTCGAGCGTCTCCAGGTCCATCAGCATGGTCCGGCTGGCGTTCGTCACGTCGGTGACGTGAATGCCGCCGCGCGGCCCGCCGGTGAGATTCCACAGCACCCAGGTGTCGGGGGTACCGAATATCGCGTCCCCCGTCTCGGCATCGGCGCGGACCCCGTCGACGTTCTCCAGGATCCACTGCACCTTGCCCGCAGAGAAGTACGTGGCAGGCGGCAGTCCGGCCTTTCGCCGGATGACGTCGCCGCGGCCGTCGCGGTCGAGGGCGGACGCGATTCGGTCCGTCCGGGTGTCCTGCCAGACGATCGCGTTGTGATACGGCCGACCGGTGCGCCGGTCCCACACCAGCGCGGTTTCGCGCTGGTTGGTGATGCCGAGAGCGGCCAGGTCGGTGGTCGACAGTTTGGTCTTGTTCAGCGCCGAGGCGAGGACCGACGCGGTCCGCTCCCTGATCTCGACGGGATCGTGCTCCACCCAGCCGGCCTTCGGCATTATCTGCTCGTGCTCGAGCTGGTGGCGCCCTACCTCGGCGCCGTCGTGGTCGAAGATCATGCACCGCGTGCTGGTGGTGCCCTGGTCGATGGCGGCTACGAACTCGGCCACTGACGCTCCCTCCTGATGGCGACTCCAATCGACCATCATGGTCTACATGGGTTCGCAGACTGGCGACATCGGAGCCGGAACGCCGGCGACATTCGATATTGACCGCATGCCGCGCGGGGGGCCGGACGCCTCGTGCCTCGACCGGCTGTTGCAGACCGATCGTCCGGAATACCTCGATCGCGACTCCGACGAAGATGCCGTCAACGAGGCGCGCAAGCGCAGCGTGATGCGCGCGCTGGAGTGGACGGGCGAATTCTTCGGCAACACCGAGAGGTTCGCGCGCATCGTGCTCGACGAGGTGGCCGACGTGCCCGACCCGAAGATCCTGGAGTTGGGCTCCGGCCACGGCGGGTTGTCCCGCAAGCTGCTCGAATGGCATCCCACAGCCGAGCTAACAGTGACCGACATCGAGCCGCGATCCGTGAAGGCGATCGAGGACGGCGATCTCGGCGAGCATCCGCGGGCAACAGTGCGCGAGATGGACGCAACGGCGATCGACGCCCCCGACGGGCATTTCGACCTTGCGGTGTTCGCGTTCTCGTTTCACCACCTACCGCCGCCGCTGGCGTCGCGGGTGTTGGCCGAAGGCACACGGGTAGCCGACAAGCTTCTGATCATCGACTTGCCGCGGCCGCCGTCACCGCTGCACCTGGTGCGGCTGGCGGTGATGCTGCCTCTGGCGCCGGTGGTGCCGTTCGTGCACGACGGCGTGATCAGTTCGCTGCGCTGCTACAGCCCGTCGGCGCTGCGGGCACTGGCCGCATACGCCGACTCCGGAATCGACGTCGAGTTGCGCGGTGGGCTGATGAGCCCGCAAGTCGCGGTGGCCAGCCGAGGCCGATAACGCGATTTCCTTGCGCGGTCGTCAACAACGCTGAACCATCGGCGTTGTGGGCGAAGAGGTGAAGCAGACCGACTTTTCTCGCGCACAGCGCCGCGAGTACCGGCGCAAGGTGCAGTTGTGCCTCGACGTGTTCGAAACGATGCTCGCCCAGTCCAGTTTCGAATTCGATCGGCCGCTGACCGGTATGGAGATCGAATGCAATCTGGTGGACGCCGAGTATCAGCCCGCGATGAGCAATCAGGAAGTGTTGGCGTCCATCGCCGACCCGGCCTATCAAACCGAATTGGGTGCCTACAACATCGAATTCAACGTTCCACCGCGACGATTGCCCGGCCGCGCCGCGCTGGAATTGGAGTCCGATGTGCGGGCAAGTCTCAATGCTGCCGAGGAGAAGGCCAACTCCAACGGCGCACACATCGTGATGGTCGGGATCCTGCCGACACTGATGCCCGAACATCTTTCGGGCAGCTGGATGAGCGACTCGACTCGCTACCAGGCGCTCGAGAACTCCATCTTCACCGCGCGCGGCGAGGACATCCACATCGATATCGCCGGTCCTGAACGGCTGAGCCTGCAGCTGGCGTCGATCGCACCGGAATCGGCGTGTACCAGCATGCAGCTGCATCTGCAGGTCTCCCCCGACGAGTTCGCCCGCAACTGGAACGCCGCCCAGGTGGTCGCCGGGCCGCAGATTGCGCTGGGCGCCAACTCACCGTACTTCTTCGGTCACCGGCTGTGGCCCGAGACGCGCATCGAGCTGTTCGCCCAGGCCACTGACACCCGGCCTGACGAACTCAAGTCCCAGGGCGTTCGCCCCAGGGTGTGGTTCGGCGAGCGGTGGATCACGTCGATCTTCGACCTGTTCGAGGAGAATGTCCGCTACTTCCCGTCGCTGCTGCCCGAACTGTCCGAAGAGGATCCCGTCGCCGTGCTCGCCGATGGCCGCACCCCGCAGCTTGCCGAACTGCGACTGCACAACGGCACGATCTGGCGGTGGAATCGGCCGGTCTACGACGTGGTGGACGGCAGGCCGCACCTGCGGGTGGAGAACCGGGTGCTGCCCGCGGGGCCCACCGTCGTGGACATGCTGGCGAGCGCGGCGTTCTACTACGGCATGCTGCGGACGCTGTCCGAAGAGGATCGGCCGCTGTGGACGAAGATGAGTTTCGCTGCGGCACAACATAATTTCCTCGCGGCCGCACAGCATGGCATGGAGGCCCGACTGTACTGGCCTGGCCTGGGCGAAGTCACACCCGACGAGCTGGTGCTGCGCCAGTTGCTGCCGATGGCCGATGAGGGTCTGCGTCGCTGGGAAGTCTCGAGCGACGTGCGTGACCGGTACCTCGGTGTGATCGAGGGCCGTGCCAAGACCGGGCGCAACGGCGCCGCGTGGCAGGTGTCGACCGTGCAAGCGTTGCAGGAACGTGGCCTGACCCGGCCGAATGCGCTGGCCGAGATGCTGCGGCTGTACTGCGACCGGATGCACAGCAACGAGCCTGTCCACACCTGGGACGGCCCGGACTGAATCGGTTGCCGCGCAGCGAACAAATCGGCGGATCGAGCCGTTGTACATTGCATGGCATCTGAGGTGATGAATTGGGACAGCGCCTACCGCGAGGAAGGTGACTTCGTCGGACCGCCGCCGTGGAACATCGGTGAGCCACAACCCGAGCTCGCCGCGCTGATACGGGCAGGGAAGTTCCGCAGCGTTGTGCTCGACGCCGGTTGCGGACTCGCCGAACTGTCGCTCGCGTTGGCGGCGGACGGCTACAAAGTGGTCGGGATCGACCTGACCCCGACCGCGATCGCCGCGGCGACGAAGGCGGCGGAGGACCGCGGGCTGTCGAATACAAGCTTTGTCCAGGACGACATCACGTCGTTCACCGGCTTCGACGAAGCCTTCAACACAGTCGCGGACAGCACACTGTTCCATTCGCTACCGGTCGAGGACCGTGACGGCTACCTGCGCTCGGTGCACCGCGCCGCTGCTCCGGGGGCGTCATACTTCGTTCTGGTGTTCGCGAAAGGCGCGTTCCCGCCGGACATGGACACGCTCACCAAGCCCAACGAAGTGACCGAGGACGAACTGCGCAAAGCGGTCTCGAAATACTGGATCGTCGATGACATCCGGGGCGCGTTCATCCATGCCAAACTGCCTCAGATCCCCGGTGTTTCGATGCCGTCCCACGATTTCGACGAGATGGGCCGAATCAAGTTCCCGGCCTATCTGCTGACAGCCCACAAAGCCGGCTAGCTCGCCTGCGTCGCGATCGCAAGCGCCTCGGCGAATTGTTCGAGATCACCAGCGGTGGTATCGATGTGCGGCGATGCCCGCAGCACCGGCGTGGTCATCTCGAACGGCGCACGCTGCACCTCGGCGTAAGTCGTTACGATGCCGCGCGCGGCGATCAGCCACGCCCGCAC
>Ga0207675_100000737_pt1 | contig 32454 bp, 30 predicted proteins | sample KBSSwiS42_FD_184305 | JGI IMG/M metagenome (GOLD analysis project Ga0207675, IMG submission 184305) | Switchgrass rhizosphere microbial communities from Kellogg Biological Station, Michigan, USA - KBS Switchgrass S4-2 (SPAdes) (version 2) | ecosystem: Host-associated > Plants > Roots >...
TCCGGCGAGCTTCGAGCGCGACGTGCGGCGCGGCGACCGGCCTTCGGTCCTGGTGATTGCCGATGCGACGGACCCGGTTGCCACAGGGACGGCCGTCTCCTCGCTTCAAGGCCTGATCGACACGGCGCTCAGGCGCGAGCTGCGCGGACCAGACGCCCCGGTGACCAAGAGCACTGCACCATTCCAGATCACACTACAGAACCGCTACAACCCCGAAGCCATCACCCAATACAACATCGTCCCCGGCCTGCTCGGCGTGGTGCTGACCATGACCATGATGATGTTCACCGCGCTCGCCGTGACGCGCGAGATCGAGCGTGGCACCATGGAAAGTCTCCTAGCCATGCCGATCAAGCCGGTGGAGATCATGATCGGGAAGATCGCGCCCTTCGTGCTGGTCGGCTTCGTGCAGATGACAATCATCCTGTGCGCCGCGCATTTCCTGTTTAACGTGCCGATCATGGGAAGCGTATGGCTGCTGGTCTCGCTCGCCACCCTGTTCGCGGCCTCCAACCTTGCCGTTGGCTACACCTTTTCGACCATCGCCCGGAATCAGCTTCAGGCGGTGCAGCTCACGTTTTTCTTCTTCCTGCCCAACATTCTTCTCTCCGGATTCATGTTCCCGTTCCGTGGCATGCCGATGTGGGCGCAAGTCATCGGCGAGGCGCTGCCGCTCACGCATTTCATGCGCATCGTGCGCGGCATCACGCTGAAGGGGACAGGCCTCGCCGACATGCAGATCGACGTGGCGGCGCTGTTCATCTTCATGATCGTGGCGATGGGGCTTGCGCTCGCCCGCTTCCGCCACACGCTCGATTGAGGTAACACGCCCGCATGCTGCTTACGGGCATCCGCTTTACCGCAATCCTGCTTGCCGCGCTCACACTCGGCATGGGCTTTTGTCATCTGATGCAGCTGCCGGCGCGGATGGGCTGGGACCAGTATTTATGGGTGGGCTCAACGGTGCAGGGCGGGCTCTACAGACTGTTCGGCTCGATCGGCGCTGTGATCGGTGTCGCCGCCGTGATCGCGCTCGCGCTCCTCGCATATTTTGTACGCGAGCATGGCCGCCCCGGGTTTCGCCTCGCGCTCGCAGCACCGATCCTATTCGCGCTTGCTCTCGTTCTGTGGTGGGTGCTCGTCTACCCAGTCAATGTCGAGCTCGCGAAATGGGTGAACGGTCCCGTCCCCGCTGACTGGACCGACTATCGTGCCCGCTGGGAATGGGGACACGCGATCATTAGCGTGCTCGAGCTTGCCGGCTTCGCCGCGCTCGTCGCCTCGGTGCTTACCGACACAGGACGGTCGCTTCGCTAGATCTCGACCTCGATGTCGGTGCCGGTGACGCGGACGTTGTGGCGACCCACGGCTTCGTAGGCGGGGTCGCACAGCACATCGCCCGTGCGGATATCGAATTTTGCGCCGTGCCAAGGACAGGTCACCTCGTGACCCTCGATCTCGCCTTCGGCAAGCGGACCCTCTTCATGAGTACAGAGATTGTCGAGCGCGAAGAACTCACCGTCGATATTGAACAGGACGATCTCTTTGCCCTTGAGCACGACGAGATGCGAGTGGCCGGGAGCGATCTCGCTCGTGCTCGCCGCCTTGACGAATTCGCCCATGAACTCGTCCTCCTCGCCTGTTAAACGTCCGCGGCGCTGGTGCCGTTCCGGACATGACGCGTCTGTCAGATGTGGATCGCCCGCTTGTCGACGGCGAGCGCGGCTTCTTTCACCGCCTCGTTGAGAGTCGGATGCGCGTGGCAGGCGCGGGCCAAGTCTTCCGCCGACCCGCCGAACTCCATCAGCACGGCGGCCTCGGCGATCATGGTGCCGGCGTCGGCGCCGATGATATGCACGCCGAGCACGCGGTCGGTCGCCTCATCGGCGAGAATCTTGACGAAGCCTTCGGTGGTGCGGTTCACCTTGGCGCGGCCATTAGCGGTGAAGGGGAACTTGCCTACCTTGTAGTCGATGCCGGCGTCCTTCAGCTCCTCCTCGGTCTTACCGACCGACGCGACCTCAGGAGCGGTATAGATCACGCTCGGGATCACGTCGTAGTTCACGTGTCCCGCCTGGCCCGCGAGGATCTCGGCGAGAGCAACACCTTCCTCCTCGGCCTTGTGGGCCAGCATTGGGCCCTTGATGACATCGCCAATGGCGTAAATGCCGGGGATATTCGTCGCGAACTTCTCATCGACAACGATCCGTCTCTGATTGTCTGTCTTCACGCCGACATCCGCCAAGTCGAGGCCTTCGGTGTTGGGAATGCGGCCGATGGCGACCAGCACCACGTCCGATTCCAGAGTCTCGGATTTGCCGCCTACCGACGGCTCAAGAATGAGCTTGAGGGCGCTGCCCTTGGTGTCGATGCCGACAACTTTGGTGCCAAGCTTGAAGATAAGCTCCTGCTTGGACAGCACGCGCTGAAGTTGCTTCGCCACCTCCGCGTCGAGGCCCGGCGCCACACGATCTAGCATCTCGACCACGGTCACCTCCGAACCTAGCCGCGACCACACCGAGCCGAGCTCGAGCCCGATATAGCCGGCGCCGATGACCACGAGCCGCTTCGGCACGCTCGATAACGACAGGGCGCCAGTCGATGACACGATGCGCTCCTCGTCGATCGAAATGCCGGGCAGGGGTGCGATTTCGGACCCAGTGGCGATGGCAATGCTCTTCGTTTCGAGCGTCTGCTTCTTGCCGTCTGCGCCCGTGACCTCAATCTTGCCAGGCGCCGCGATGCGGGCCGAACCATGCACCGCATCGATCTTGTTCTTCTTCAAGAGGAACGCGACGCCGTCGACATTGCCCTTCACGCCCGCGTCCTTGAAGGCGAGCATGGCGGCAAGATCGAGCTCTGGCCTCACCTTGATGCCCATGCCGGCGAAGCCGTCGGCGGCTTCGGCGTAGCGCTCGCTGGCATGCAGCAATGCCTTCGACGGGATGCAGCCGACATTGAGGCAGGTGCCGCCATGGGTGGCGCGCTTCTCCACCACGGCGACCTTCATGCCGAGCTGTGCCGCGCGAATGGCGGCGACATAGCCGCCAGGGCCTGTGCCGATGACGACGAGGTCATAAGTCATGACAGTCTTGATTCTACCTACTACTGCTCGGGCGTCAGCGTTTCCTCGCCGTGGCCGCCGGCCCAAAGCCCTTTCAAGCTGCCGTCGTCGGCGATCGCGTAGACCACCGGCGTCGAGCTTCCCCAATTCACGGTCAGGAGATTTCCGTCGAGCGTGCAGTCTCCCTCATATTCCGAATCTCCGACCTTCCAGTTCAGCTTATTGCGAAGGGGCCCGAAGGAATAGTCGAGTTGTCGATAACCAGCGTCTGGGGCTTGGGCCAGCGTCAGCGTGCCCAAAAGGGCACAAACTCTGAGGAAGATGCGTAACAGACTTATGGGGGACCAACTCGGTTGCCTGCGAAGAAGCCCAGAATGGCGCAAATTGGGCATTTTAGTCCAATGAATGCGCGAAATCAGTGAATCGGGAAGATCCCGGTCGGCGCCCCGCCAAAGTTAAAGGTCGAGCACCAGGCGCTTGGGATCCTCGATCGCTTCCTTGACGTGGACGAGGAAGGTGACGGCCTCTTTGCCGTCGACCACGCGGTGGTCGTAGGAGAGCGCGAGATACATCATCGGCCTGGCCACAATCTGCCCGTCGCGCACCACTGGGCGCTCCTCGATCCGGTGCATGCCGAGAATGCCTGACTGCGGCGCATTGAGGATTGGGGTCGAGAGCAGCGAGCCATAGATGCCGCCGTTCGATATTGTGAAGGTTCCGCCCTGCATTTCCTCGAGGCTAAGCTTGCCACTGCGTGCGCGGGCGCCGAAATCGGCGACCGCGCGCTCGACGTCGGCGAGGCTCATGCGGTCGGCATCGCGCAGCACTGGCACGACGAGACCGCGTTCGGTCCCGACGGCAACGCCGATGTGGTAGTAGTTCTTGTAGACGATATCCTCTCCGTCGATCTCGGCGTTCACCGCGGGGATGTCCCTAAGCGCCTGCACGCAGGCTTTGACGAAGAAGCCCATCAGGCCGAGCTTAACACCGTGCTTCTTCTCGAACGCGTCTCGATATTCCTGCCGGAGCTGCATCATCGCACCCATGTCCACGTCGTTGAACGTGGTGAGCATGGCGGCGACGTCCTGCGCCTCCTTAAGGCGCTTGGCGATCGTCTGACGGAGGCGCGTCATGCGCACGCGCTCCTCACGTGACGCATCGTCCTGCAGCACCGGCGGGCGCGGCGCCGCCGGCTCCTTGGGCTTCCGCTCCCGCGCGAGCAGCGCTTCGGCGGCTTTCGCGACATCATCTTTCAGGATCTGGCCGCGCCGACCCGACCCTTTCACCTCGCTCGGCATTAGACCGGATTCGGCAAGCAGCTTGCGCGCAGCCGGCGGCGGAGGCGGTGTCTCGTCGGAGCTTACCTCCTCGCGGCGCATTGGCTCGCGCTCGAGCTTCTTGGCCTCCGCCGCGGGAGCCTTCGGCGTGCGCATGGTGGGTTCCTCGGCTGTCGCCGTGGCCTCGGCAGCCGCGAGGCCGACCAGGCCAGGGGCTTCAGTCTTGGACTTGGCGGGCTTTGCCTTGCCGTCGCCGTCGCTGATCGCGCCGAGCAGGGCACCGACGGCAACCGTCTCGCCCTGCTTGACCGCAACCTCTGACAGCACGCCGGACGCAGGCGCTGGCACCTCGACCGTCACCTTGTCGGTCTCGAGCTCGACCAAAGGCTCCGCGGCCGAGACCGCATCTCCGGCCTGCTTGAACCACTGTCCGACCGTCGCCTCGACGATCGATTCCCCCAGATTCGGCACCCGGATCTCTGTCGCCATGGCGTGTCGCTCTGTCTAGCCCAACGCCTCGTCGAGAAACGCCTTCATCTCGTGCACATGCTTGCTCATCAGCCCGGTCGCGGTTGCCGCCGACGACGGACGACCCACATAACGCGGCCGCTTGTGCTTAGCTTCGATATGCTCGAGCACCCAGGAGAGATTGGGCTCGACGAAGCTCCAAGCGCCCATGTTCTTCGGCTCCTCCTGGCACCAGATCATCTCGGTATCCTTGAAGCGCGTAAGCTCCTGAATTAGCGCGCGGGCAGGGAAGGGATAGAGCTGCTCCATCCTGAGCAGATAGATGTCGTCAATCCCGCGCTTCCCGCGCTCCTCATAGAGATCGTAATAGACCTTGCCGGAGCAGAGCACCACTCGCCTGATCTTGTCGTCGGGAACAAGCTTGATCGCCTGGTTCGGCAAGAACTGCGCATCGTCCCATAGCAGGCGATGGAACGTCGTGCCACGTCCGAGCTGAGCCAAGCTCGATACCACCCGCTTGTGACGGAGCAGCGACTTCGGGGTCATTAGGACCAGGGGTTTGCGGAACTGGCGATGAAGCTGGCGGCGCAGAATGTGGAAATAGTTGGCGGGTGTCGTGCAGTTGGCGATCTGCCAATTGTCCTCGGCGCAGAGCTGGAGATAGCGCTCGAGCCGCGCTGATGAATGTTCAGGTCCCTGGCCCTCATAGCCATGCGGCAAGAGCAGCACGAGGCCCGACATGCGGAGCCACTTCCGCTCGCCGGAGGAGATGAACTGATCGATGACGACCTGCGCGCCGTTCGCGAAGTCGCCGAACTGCGCCTCCCACAGCACAAGCGCGTTAGGCTCGGCGAGGCTGTAGCCGTATTCGAATCCGAGCACGGCCTCCTCGGACAGGCTCGAGTTGATGACCTCGAACTCGGCCTGATCCCTGGAGATATGCTTAAGCGGCGTGTATTTCTTCTCGTTCTCCTGATCCATCAGCACCGCATGGCGCTGCGAGAAGGTGCCGCGCTCCGAATCCTGGCCCGACAGCCTGACGCGGAAGCCCTCGACCAGCAATGTACCGAAGGCGAGCGACTCCGCCGTCGCCCAGTCGATGCCCTGGCCGTCCTCGATCATCCTGCGGCGGTTGGCGATGATGCGCGCCACCGTCTTGTGCGGATGAAAGCTCTTGGGGATGGTCGTCATCTTGCGGCCGACCTCGGTCAGGAAATTGAGATCGATCCCGGTCACGCCGCGGCGAGCGCCTTCCTCGGCATGGCCGATGCCAGACCATTTGCCGTCGAGCCAGTCGGCACGGTTCGGGCGGTACGAGTCGCTCGCGACGAATTCCTCTTCGAGATAGGCATGAAAGTCCGCCTGCATGCGATCGATCTCGTCGCGGCTGAACAGGCCCTCATCGACCAGGCGCTTCGAATAAACCTTAACCACGCTCGGATGCTCGGCGATACGCTGATACATCAAGGGCTGGGTGAAGCCCGGCTCGTCGGCCTCGTTGTGCCCGTGGCGGCGATAGCAGAACATGTCGATCACCACAGGCTTTGAGAAGATCTGGCGAAACTCCGTGGCAATCTTCGTCACATGCACCACGGCCTCAGGGTCGTCGCCGTTTACATGGAAGATCGGCGCATCAATCATCTTGGCGACGTCAGACGGGTAGGGCGAGGAGCGGGCAAAGCGGGGCGCCGTGGTGAAGCCGATCTGATTGTTGACGATGAAATGCAGCGAGCCGCCAGTGCGGTTCCCGCGCAAGCCGGAGAGGCTCAAACATTCGGCAACCACGCCTTGGCCGGCGAAGGCGGCGTCTCCATGCAGCAAGAGCGGCAGCACCTCCTTGCGTTCCTTGTCATGGTGCTGGTCCTGCTTCGCTCTTACTTTGCCGAGCACCACCGGATCGACGATCTCGAGATGCGAGGGATTGGCGGTGAGCGACAGATGCACGCGGTTCTCGTCGAACTCGCGGTCCGAGGACGCGCCTAAGTGATATTTGACATCGCCCGAGCCCTCGACATCGTTAGGGTGGGCGCTGCCTCCCTTGAACTCGTTGAAGATCGCCCGGTACGGCTTGCCCATCACATTGGCGAGCACGTTGAGCCGCCCCCGATGCGGCATGCCGATGACGATCTCCCTCAGCCCGAGCTGGCCGCCGCGCTTGATTACCTGCTCGAGCGCAGGCACGAGGGATTCGCCGCCATCCAATCCGAAGCGCTTGGTGCCGGTATATTTCACGTCGAGGAAGCGCTCGAAGGTTTCGGCCTCGATCAGTTTCTTCAGGATCGCCTGCCGCCCCTTCTGGGTGAAGCTTACCTCCTGGCCTTCCATGCGGTCCTGGATCCACGCCCTCTGTTCGGGATCTGAAATGTGCATGTACTCGGCGCCGATATGGCCGCAATAGGTGCGCTTCAGAATGCCGAGCACCTGATGCAGCGTACCGAACTCAAGCCCGAACGCGCCGCCGATATAAATCTGACGGTCATAGTCGGCCTTGGTGAAGCCGTAGGTCTTGGGCTTGAGTTCAAGATGCTCGCGGCGGGAGACGAGCTCGAGTGGATCGAGGTGAGCAGCGAGGTGACCGCGCGTGCGATAGGCGCGGATAAGCATGCGCAGGCCCAAAGTATCGCGTGCCGCGGCGACCGCCTGTTCCTCGCTAATGGGGCCCGCAGTCAGTGCTTGCAGTGCAACGGCCCTGCCGTTCGTGGGCGCCCAGGACGGCCCGCGTGCCTCGGCGATCACGTCGTGCGGATCGTCTTCGAGACTTGCGAAAAACTCGCGCCACTCGGGATCGACCGACGAAGGACTCTCCTGGTATCGGGCGTAAAGCTCGGCGAGGTAAGTGGCGTTAGCCCCTTGCAGGAACGACGTGCGGGCAAACACGTCGTTCAATTCATGTCGCGTCATTGGTCACCTGCCGGTCTCGTGGGCTACCGGCGTGAAGGTCAAAAAAGGCGAGCTTTGGGCGCCCGCCTCAGCCTCCATGTAATACCCGTACAAGGGTCGTTCCAAGGGCCGCGGGGGAGTTTGCCACCACAATCCCAGCGTCCTGCATTGCCTCAATTTTGTGCTTGGCGTCGCCTTTGCCGCCCGAGATCACGGCACCGGCGTGGCCCATGCGCCGGCCGGGCGGGGCGCTCGATCCTGCGACAAAACCGATCACGGGCTTGTTGCTCCCGGCATTCGAGAGGAACTCCGCAGCTTCTTCCTCGGCGCTTCCGCCGATCTCGCCGATCATGATGATGGCCTCGGTCTCGTCGTCGCCGAGGAACAGTCGAAGCGCATCGACGAAGCTCGTGCCATGCACCGGGTCGCCGCCGACACCGACCACGGTGGATTGCCCAAGCCCTGCCGCCGTAGTTTGCGCAACAGCCTCATAGCTCAGCGTTCCCGAGCGGGAGACGATGCCGATTTTGCCGGGCTTATGAATGTGACCCGGCATAATTCCGATCTTGCACTGGTTAGGCGTGATTACGCCCGGACAATTCGGTCCGATCAGACGCGTGTTCGATCCGCACAGCGCGCGTTTGACCTTGACCATGTCGAGGACAGGCACGCCTTCGGTGACGCAGACCACGATGCGCACGCCGGCATCGATCGCCTCGAGGATCGCGTCACCGGCAAAGGGTGGCGGCACGTAGACAGCGCTCGCATTCGCGCCCGTCGCCGCGACCGCTTCTTTCACAGTGTCGAACACCGGCAGGCCGAGATGCGTGGTGCCACCTTTGCCTGGCGTGACGCCGCCCACCATAAGCGTGCCGTAGGCGATCGCCTGCTCTGAGTGGAAGGTGCCTTGGGCTCCGGTAAAGCCCTGGCAAATGACGCGCGTGCTCTTATCGACGAGAATGGACATCGGGTAAACGAATTATCCCTGCAAGTTTCAAGCCGCGGCCTTCACTGCTGCCACGACCTTCTTCGCGGCGTCATCGAGATCGTCGGCCGGAATGATGGAAAGCCCCGATTCACGCAGCATCTTTTTGCCGAGTTCGACATTGGTGCCCTCGAGCCTGACCACGAGGGGGACGGTAATGCGCATCTCGCGCGCCGCAGCGATGATGCCCTCGGCGATGGTGTCGCAACGCATGATGCCACCGAAGATGTTGACCAGAACGCCCTTCACGTGCGGGTCGGAGAGAATGATCTTGAAGGCTTCGGTCACCCGCTCCTTGCTCGCGCCGCCGCCGACATCGAGGAAGTTGGCGGGCTCGGCGCCGTGCAGCTTGATGATGTCCATGGTGGCCATGGCGAGCCCCGCGCCGTTGACCATGCAGCCGATCGAGCCGTCAAGCTTTACGTAGGACAGGCCAAGCTGCGAGGCTTCGACCTCGGCGGGGTCCTCCTCGCCGAGGTCGCGCAGCGCGGCAATGTCTTTATGGCGGAACAACGCGTTGTCGTCGAAAGCGATCTTCGCATCGAGGCAGAGCAGATTGCCCTCCTTCGTCACCACGAGCGGGTTGATCTCGATGAGGCTCGCGTCCTTCTCGACAAAGAGCCTGTAAAGAGATGTCACCAATTTCTCGCATTGCTTGGCGAGGGGACCTTCGAGCTTGAGCGCGGATGCAATGATACGGGCATGGAAAGCACTCAAGCCCGAGGCCGGATCGACGGTGAGCGTTGCAATCTTTTCCGGAGTATTAGCCGCGACTGCTTCGATATCCACGCCACCCTCGGTCGAGGCGACGAAGGCGACCCGGCCTGACCCGCGATCGACGAGGAGTGAAAGATAGAGCTCGCGCGCGATAGTCGTGTCTTTCACCACATAAACCCGCCGCACTGTCCTGCCTTTCGGTCCGGTCTGCGGCGTGATCAGGGGCTTGCCGAGCATGCGGTCAGCTTCGGCGTGCAGCTCTTGCAGCGTCTTCACGAGCTTGATTCCGCCGCCTTTGCCGCGCCCTCCGGCATGGATTTGCGCCTTAACGACGAATGTCTGGCCGCCAAGCTCCCGCGCGATCGCCGCCGCCTCTTGTGGTGTGTCGGCGACACGGCCGTCGGCAACCGGCGCGCCATAGTCCTTGAGCAGGGTCTTGGCCTGATATTCGTGAATGTTCATGAATGGATCCTGCCCGCCGATAGAGCGGCGCAGCCAGAACTAGGAGGCCGAGGCGAGGTTCGGCGCGATTCTCTGGCACAATTCGACGAGGGCCTTCACCGAGTTGACTGAATGCATGAAGGCATCCTTTTCGGCCGACGTAAGATCGAGCTCGATTACGCGTTCCACGCCCTTGGCGCTAATGATGATGGGCACTCCGGCGTAGATGCCCTTCACGCCATATTCGCCATTGAGATAGGCGGCGCACGGCAAGACGCGCTTCTGGTTCTTGAGATAGGACTCTGCCATTTCGAGTGCGGCGGCGGCCGGCGCGTAAAACGCTGAGCCCGTCTTCAGTAGCCCGACAATCTCGGCGCCCCCGTCGCGCGTGCGTTGGACGATGTCATCGAGCCGCTTCTGCGTGATCCATCGCATTTTGACGAGGTCGGTGAGAGGTATGCCCGCCACGGATGAATAGCGGATCAGCGGGACCATGGTATCGCCATGACCGCCGAGTACCATCGTGGCGATGTCCTCGGGGCTGACGTCGAACTCCTGCGAAAGGAAATAGCGGAAGCGCGCTGAGTCGAGCACACCTGCCATGCCGACCACTTTGTTGCGAGGCAGGCCTGTCGTCTTCTGCAACGCCCACACCATTGCGTCGAGCGGATTGGTGACGCAGATGACAAAGGCTTCCGGCGCGTATTTGCGTAAGCCAGCCCCGACCTGCTCCATCACCTTGAGGTTGATCTCGAGGAGATCGTCGCGGCTCATGCCCGGCTTGCGCGGCACGCCGGCGGTGACGATCACCACATCCGAATCCTTCAGCTCGGCATATTCGTTAGTGCCCTTCAACTTCGGGACATAGCCTTCGACCGGGGCAGATTGGGAAAGGTCCAGGGCCTTGCCTTGGGGAACGCCGTCGACAACGTCGAACAGAACGATCTCGCCAAGCTCCCTGATCGCAGCAAGATGCGCAAGGGTGCCACCGATCTGACCCGCGCCGACCAGCGCAATGCGATTACGCGCCATGAAAACCCCCTTGAGCTTGTGGCGTGAAGCTGGCGCCGGAAGGCCAGCCGGTGAGCTTGGTTACTGGCAATTCCCTTGCTGCGCAAGCTGGCGGCTTGACCGAGATAGACCGCGATGGGTCGATCGGATAGCTTGTTCGAAACGGGAAACGAGGTGTGCTATGGCGGCAGACCCCTCGGTTAAGGCCAAGGAGCCGATCGCACCCGGTCAAGAGGCAAATGAAGCCGAGGCGACCCCGCTGGTCGTCTGGGCGGCGCGGCTAAGCCTCTATTTCCTCGCCCAAGGCGGAATTCTGCTCCTGTCCTACGCCTATTACGGCTTCAATACCGACCCGCACAGCTTCCCGCTCGGTTTCAAGCTCGATCCGATCCACGCTGCGGTGCATTTCGTCTGGGGCCTGGTTGGCAGCTATATCGGCTTTTTCCAGCCGCGCTATGCCACCGCTTTCGTGCTTGCGTTTGCGGTGTTCTACACTGTCATGGCCGTGCTCGGGACGTTCACTCCATACCATTTCGGCATGATGCTAGATGAGCGAGTCAATCTGTTCCATTGGTTCCTGGTCCCGCCGGCTTGGGCCATCGGACTTTACGGGCTATGGCGCCAGCGCCATCCGGACTGATGGCTCCCCCAGCCGCGGCCTTCGGCCGGCTTGTGGCGGCCTATTCCCGTGCCGTGGCGACAAGCGCCTTGGTCGAGATCATCCCCGAAACTCCGCTCCCGCAGAGCCCGACACTGTGGATCTCCTGGCACGAGAACAATCTCATCACGCTCGCGCTTCACCGCCGCGTGACAGGCCGCGCGGCGGTCGCCTTCGTGCCGCCGGGCGCGCAGGGTATCGCCATGAGCACCTGGCTTTCCGGCGTTGGCGCGACGCCTGTGCCACTTGTAGGTGACGCGAGGCGCGGGCTAGCAAATGGAGGCAGCGCTCGCTTCGGGCAAGGACGTGCTAATTGCCGTGGATGGCCCGACAGGGCCACGCCACGGGATTGCGCCAGGCGCGCTGTGGCTTGCCCGGGCGACGGACGTGGAGATCAGGCCGGCCGGCTGCTGGGCATCGCCCGCGCTTAGGCTGCCGCGCTGGGATCGGCTGATGGTACCTCTCCCGCGCGCGCATCGCCATTGCGCTCGGCGCTGCCCTGACCAAGCAGAAGTCGGCGGAGGCGATCCCGCGTCTTGCCGCAACATTGCACCGCCTGAACGAGCGGGCGCGAGATGAGGTGATCGCGCGGCCGAACCTCACGCCAGAGGAGGCAGTGCCATGGAGATGAGACTGCCAGGCTGGGTGCGTTCAATTGTTGCCATTTCGGCGCTCATGCAGCTTGGCTTCGGCATTGCGCTTCTCCTGCATCCTGCTCGGATCAGCGAGCTCTGGCCATGGACCTTGCCACCGCTTACTGCGCGCCTCCTCGGCGCGAGCACGCTCGTCTCGATCCCGCTTGCGTTTCTTTCGATCGGTATCAACCGCTACCGCATGGCGATGATCCCGTTCGTGATGATGCTCACCTATCGCGTGCTTCAGCTCGTTGCTGGCGTCATTCACATCGACCGCTTCGCCGCTAATTCGACACTCACCCTCAACTATTTCGGTGGCGGGCTGTTGATGCTCGTCGTGTTTGCCTATCCGCTCATCGCCGGCAGCAGAGGGCGCTTGCCGAAGGCATCCGCAGAGGCGCCGTTCGCAACGTCGATGCCATGGCGGCCGCATCCTTTATTGCGGGATGGGCTCGCCTTCCTCGCCGGAGCGCTCATCGTGCTCGGTCTTGCTTTTCTCATTCTCGGCGGCAACGCGAAGGGGCTGTGGTTCGACGCCAAGGGCATGACGCCGCTTACCGCGCGGCTGTTTGCTTCCCCGCTGATCGGACTCGGCCTCGGCATGGCTCTGGTCTCGGGCGCTGCTGACTGGCGCGAGATCATGATCGCGGCCATAGGCATGGTGACGATCGGCGTGCTCGCCACACTGGCGCTGGTGTTAAGCGGAGCGGACTTCGCGCCGCAGAGTCCGCTCGCGTGGCTCGTGGCGTCGCTTCCGCTCATTCTGCTGATAGTCGGGCTGGTTCAGTCGCGGCCGCCATCGTCACCCGATGCGCATGCGAGCGCTCAAGCCATGCGCACGCGCAAAGCCGCCTAACTCATTGCTGCGGGGCAGGGACCTCGGTCACCAGTGGCTTGTCCTTCGGCTTGATGCGCACCACGAAAAGCTTCACCGGCGCATCACTCAGATTCATGCCGCGATGCACGACGTTGGGCTCGACATAGTCGGCCTCGCCGGCATGAAGCACCTTCGGCTGCTCGCCGGCACGCTGGAAGGTGAAAGTGCCTTCGATGATGTAGGCGATTTCGTCTGCATCCGGATGGATATGCCAAGGGAGCACGGCACCGGGAGCGAAGGTGTAGGTTTGCGCGTTGACTTCCTTGCTCGGATCGGCTGCGAGCGGCTTGACGAATAGTTGCTGCGACTCGACCCTGCTCGCGCTGTCAGTCTCGCGCGCGACAAGACCAGAGCTTGCCGCCGGTGCGAGCAGCAGAAGAGTTATCACCGCGATCCTCATCCTCATCACATCACCTCATCGAATCGTCCGGCCACGCATTTTTTTGGCCTATAGTCGGAGCGCGAGTAACAAGTTGGAGGGGTCTCATGAACGGACAGGTGATCAATTACCGTGTTGAAGGCGCCAAATACGGCATCAGCTTCGGCACAGCACTCGCCATCGCGATTTCCTACACGAATAACCATTCGGTCCTGTGGGCGATCATTCACGGCTTCTTTAGCTGGCTTTATGTGATCTATTACGTGCTGTTCAAGTAGCTCGCGGCGGCATGTCCTCGCTTCGGCAACCTGAATGCAACTGGCTAGCACTGTGACTTGGCAGCAAATCGCGCTAGATTCGCCCCGCGCTGCTTTTATCGACGCCAAGCCGAACTGATCGCGGGCTTCGACAAAAGGATCGCGCCAGTGCATGCCTTCGTGCGGATGGGCGATGCCCCAATGCTGCAAACCGGCAAGGGCACGGTGAGCATCTTGCCGGTGGACTATCTCTTCTGGAGCCCGCCGCTCGAAGGTCTCGTCTCGGGCGCCCGCGGCGGCCAAATGTGGATCACAGGATAAGCGAGCACGCTCGCAAAGTCTCAGCTCGCATCACGCGGCTGGACGATAGTCCCGAAAGCCGGCGCGCAGCTCGGTCAGTAAACCGACCTCCAACGTTATTTCATGATGCCGATGCCAGGCCCGTTGGTGTGGTAGCCCGGCGCGATGTCGGAGCGGTAATGCGGGCCGATATAGTAGCCCTGCGCAGCGACGCGCGCCTTCGGCGCGATGTGCTCACCGCGGCCCGGCGGTCCGAACCAGTACCACGCCGCCGGGTTTTGCCTATAGATCCTGTATCTCACGTAGTCCTTCGAGAACGCCGGCGCTGACGCGAGCGCTGCCGCGGCAGTCAGTCCAAGCCCCATGGCAACAGCTTTGACGATGCCTCTCATCGTGTCACCCCTCTCTAGAGCGGCGTGACGAACCACGGGAGGGTGCTTTCGCCTCCTACCGTGTATGGCACGCGCCACGTGCGCGGCGGCTCGTCAGCCGCGTTAGGCCGAGACCGCTTGCGCTCGACTTTCTCGAGCCGCTTGGTCTTGGCCTTCGTCTCAGACTCGGCGTTGCGCGATGGTTTTGGCGTTTCGGCCTTGGGGGCCCGGGCGCCCTCGTCGCGCAACTCCTTGCGGAATGCTCTCCGCCACAAGGGAACCGGAAGGCCGGTGCCGAGAATTCGCATCATGTCACGTACTCCCCTCGTTAGTCGATGCCGATCGAGAAGCCGATGCCAGGTCCGCCGATCAGCGGTGGGCCGTAGCCGTATGAGTAGTAGTAGGGCGAGTAGTAGGCTGGGCCGCCGTAGTAGGCGTAAGGAGCGGCGCCATACTCGCGGTAGACCCGGTGGCTATAGAGGGGGCCGACACGGCCGGCATGACGGCGCTGGTAATAGTTACTCGGGCCGATCGAGCTCCAGCTCCCGCCGAAATAGCCTTCATTGTCAACGGCATTCGCGTTCGCCGGAGCAGCGGCTAGCAGCGCACCGCCAGCAAGCACCAAAGCAACCGTCTCATTGCGGAGTGTTCTGTTCATCGTCATTTCGCCTTTACGGCTCAACTGACGGGCTGCTCCCAGGTTCCCGTCGATCTCGCACTGTTCATGGGCGTTGCTGCACTGCCACATCAGTCCGTCAGGGGAAGGATCGAGCAAGCTTCATCGCCTCTCCGCGCGAACGCGATGACTGGGTAAAGCGCGGTCTTGACGAGAACGGAAAAGGCAACGACAAAAAGAAATGGCCGGGCGGGCCCGGCCATTTCAGTCATGTCCCTGCTAGTAGACGATCCGATAGACGATCCGAGAGTTGACCGCGATTTTAGTAGCCGACGGCGACGCCGACGCCGGGACCGGCGAAGGCCACGCCTGGGCCGGGGCCGTAATAGCCGTAATCCACCGGCGGGCCATAGTCGTAGGTGGCGACGGGCGGCGCGTACTCGACCGGCGGCACGTAAGCGATCGACGGACCGTAATAGGCCGGCCCGTCAAAGTACGGATCGTAGGCATAGGCGGGCGCCACAAAAACGCGGCGGCGGATCTCCTGATAGTAGCTCGAGGGCGCTGTGCCTGAGCCGTCGTTCCGATAAACCGCGTTCTTTACCGGGTCGGCTGAAACTGGCGCGGAGGCAAGCGTAGCGCCGCCGATCAACGCGAGCGCCATCGGGCCGCCTAATGTGGTCTTGAGAGCCGTGGCCTTCATGAGAAGCCTCCTTCTTTTCGGGTTGTCGCTCGAAGGGCCAACGGGATGAGATAGATATCGGTTCCCGTTGCGACATCCCGGCTTGCTTCTGCGCGCGGACCAAACAGGAAACCTTCGCGCTTCGTCGCTCGCGCAATTTTGTTGCAGGTTTGAAATTGCAGGCTGATGGACGACGCGTGCGAGAGGATGTCTCCATTCCGCTCGCTTTATTCCCGCTGCGGAAACTGACGTTCGCTTTGCAGCATCGCAGCGAAAGCCCTCTCCCCGCGGGGAGAAGGGTCGAGACGAGGCCCGATCGCCTCACTTGCCGTCAACGAGAAGAGACGCTGCACGGTTCCCTCGGTTTTCCGAGAGAGTTAACCGCGCCGATGTCTCGCAGTTGCCGAATGCGTAGTCGAGCCGCTTGATTGTGACAGTTCGCGGGCGGAGACTCTATGCGATCAGGATTAACCCGATGTCTCCCCAAACTCCCGCTCTGAGGAACACCGCCATCGCGCTGGCGCTGTCAATTCTCTGCTGCGCGCAAGCGCCCATGCCTGAGCCCGTTACTGATCAGGAAACCGAGCTTGGTGACCAGATGTATAAGGAGTTGAAAGCCAAGGGGGAGATCGTCGCATCCTCCCCGCTTTACGACACATTGAAACCGATAGCAGACTCGATTTCCCGGGCGGCTCAGTCGCGCTATTTCCCTTCAAGTTCTTCATCGTTCACGAGCCTCAGCCTAACGCGTTCGCCACGCCAGGGGGCAACGTCTATGTCGTGGATTCCTTGTTCTATTTCGTGAAGAACACCGAGCAGCTTGCCGGCACGCTGTGCCACGAAGTCTCCCATACAATTCATCGCGACGGCGTCGCCCTCATGGAGAAGCGTAACAGGATCAAACGCCACGAGATCGAGGCAGCCATACTGCTCGGACCGACACGCGCCCACATCATCGCCATCGCTCTGCTCGGACACCTCCATTCGCTCGGATATTCGCGCGAGGCCGAGTCGAACGCCGACGTCACGGGCTCGGATATCTGCGCCGAAGCTGGTTACAATCCGTGGGGCTTGGTGTGGCTGTTCAAGGAGTTTCAGAACGCGGAGGCGGTACACATTCCCTCCCTGCTTTCCGACCATCCTGCCAACGGAGATAGAATGGCAACTGTCGAAAAACACATGCGCAATAACCCCTCCGTGTTCGGCAAATTAAATTCTGACCCACAGACGGCCACCCCTTTGGCTGTTCCGAAGGACGCCGCCGAGCAATTTTTGCCGCCCGATACTCACTGAGTAGGGCGTTCCCCGCTCGGCACCGCAGTTTCTTGCGGAAATTGAGGCGCTGTCGTGTTTCCCGGCGCTGCGCTTGAGTCGCAGGAACCCTCAGCAATTCCTACGGTTGTTTGGTGTGGCGCTGCGGGAGGGCCGTGATCATCTGGAGATGAAGATGGCGCCGCGCGGCACAATCAAGCCCTATCGGGGTCCAGTCGGAGGCTGGGGCTCGGCGCGTTCGGTGGGTCAAATCCTCTTCCGCGAGCGCCGGCCGTTTATCGGCCCGCTAACGCTGCTGCACCAAAACAAGCCGGCCGGCTTTCAATGTGTCAGCTGCTCATATGCAAAGCCCGGCGATCCGCATCCTCTCGAGTTTTGCGAGAACGGCGCGAAGGCGACCGCGTGGGAAAATCACCTCGCGCCGCTGCGGGCCTGATTTCTTTACCAGGCACACGCTGAGTGAGCTCGAAAGCTGGTCTGATCACGATCTCGAAGAGGCCGGACGACTGACCGAGCCGATGCGCTACGACGCCGCGAGCGACAAGTACCGGCCGGTCGCGTGGAATGAAGCCCTGGCGGAGATCGGAAGCGCTTTGCGAGGCTTAGATCCGAAAGAGGGGGTGTTCTACACCTCGGGCCGAGCCTCGCTCGAAGCCTCCTACATGTACCAGCTGTTCGCGCGCATGTACGGGTCTAACAATCTGCCCGACAGCTCGAATATGTGCCACGAGAGCACGTCGGTCGCTCTGCCGGAGACCATCGGCGTTCCGATCGGCACGGTGAAGATCGAGGATTTCGAGCACACCGACTGCATGTTCTTCTTCGGCCAGAATGTCGGCGTCAACAGCCCGCGCATGCTGCATCAGCTCGATGAGGTGCGGCAGCGCGGCGTGCCGATCATCACCTTCAATCCATTGCATGAGCGCGGGCTCGAGCGCTTCACCAATCCGCAGAACCCGCTGCAAATGCTGACGCTGTCCGAGACGAAGATCAGCACGCAGTATCACCAGCTCGATCCCGGCGGCGATCTTGCGGCGATTGTCGGCCTATGCAAGGCGCTCATTGCGGCCGACGACAAGGCGAAAGCGCTACATCAGAGCGAGCGGGTGCTCGACGTCGATTTCATCGCCGAGCACACTGACGGCTATGGCGCATTCGAAGCCGCCGTGCGCGGGTTCGAGTGGCCTGAGATCGAACGCTGCTCGGGGCTTAAGCGCGAAGAAATCTAGTCGGCTGCCGACGTCTATGCGAACTCAAGGGCCGTGATCGCCTGCTACGGCATGGGCCTCACCCAGCACCGGTCGGACGTGCTCGCCATTCAGATGCTGAGCAACTTCCTACTCATGCGCGGCAATATCGGGAAAGCCGGCGTCGGCATTTTTCCTGTGCGTGGCCACTCGAATGTGCAGGGGCAGCGGACCGTCGGCATCACCGAGAAGCCCGAGCTTGCCCCGCTCGACAGGCTTGCGGCGCAATATTCCTTTGAGCCTCCACGCATGAAGGGTCTCGACACGGTGGCGGCCTGTCGCGGCATTCTCGGCGGGACGGTGAAGGCTTTCGTCGGCCTTGGCGGAAATTTTGTCCACGCCGTGCCGGAGACGGTCGCCATGGAGGCGGGGTGGCGAAAGCTGTCGCTTACGGTGCAGATCATCACCAAGCTTAATCGGAGCGCTGTCATTCACGGCCGCGCTGCGTTCCTGCTTCCTTGCCTCGGTCGCATCGAGATCGACCGGCAGGCTGGCGCCAAGCAGTTCGTCACCGTCGGGGACACCACCGGACGCTTTCATGCCTCACACGGGCAGGTCGAGCCCGCTGGCCCGCATATCTGGTCGGAGCCAAAAATCGTCGCCGGACTGGCCAAGGCAACCTTGCGCGACGGCTCTCATGTGAACTGGGACGCCTGGAGCGATGACTATGCTCTCGTTCGTGACGCGATCGCTGCGACCTACCCGGAGATATTTGCCGATTTCAACACGCGGATCATAGCCACGCGCAAGGGATTCGACCGGCCAATCGCCGCGCGGCAACGCAAGTGGAACACGAAGAGCGGAAGGGCCAATTTCATCCCGCCGCCCTGTCTTTCCGAAGATCCCGACCTGCCCCGGCGCCGCGACGGCATATTGACCTTGATTACGGTGCGCAGCAACGACCAGTTCAACACCACCGTCTATGGTTACGAGGACCGACTGCGCGGCATCTATGGAACGCGCGAGGTCGTGTTGATGCACGAGGCAGACATGCGATCCCTCGGCATCGCCGACGGCGAGATCGTTGACATCATCGGTGACGCTGGCGATGGGGTCGAGCGGCAGGTCTTAGGCTTCCGCGCAACGCGTTATGACGTCCCGCATGGGAGTTGCGCCGGCTATCATCCCGAATGCGATCCATTGCTTCCGCTCTGGCACCACGCCACCCGCAGCCACGTGCCCGCCGCAAAATCGATCCCAGTGCGGATCCGCTAGCACAAAGCTGCCGCTTAGGAGCTACCACGCCCCGCGGCACTCTGCCGCCTCCCAGCTTGTCCGCTTAGTTGCTCTTGCAAACTATTCGCAACTAGACTATATCGAGCATCAAGGGGCTTCCCCGAAAGAGGGAATTCCGATGCTAGGCAGTTCGAGTTTCGCTCTTCTAAGCACACGTCTGCGTGGCGTCCCTGACCCGCGCTACCAGCTCCTTTTCCCGATCCAATCCGGGGCGCGTTTTCCGCATGAGGGAGAGGTGGAATGCTGAGCCCATTCAGAGCCGCGAACGAAGCGGGCGCGGCGGAACTCGAGGCAGCGCACCGCGAAGCCCGCGCGCAAGGCTGGCGGCGCGCCTCGCGCGAGCCGTCGCTCGCGGATGTGTTCGGCACGATCAGGACGCGCCCCACCGGCCCGCTGTGGAAGAAGCTCGTCGCCTTCTTGGGTCCCGGCTACCTCGTCGCCGTTGGCTATATGGACCCGGGCAACTGGGCGACCTCGCTCGCGGGCGGATCGAAGTTCGGCTACGCGCTGCTCTCGATCGCGCTTCTCTCCAACATCATGGCGATCATCCTCCAGGCGCTGTGCGCGAGACTCGGCATTGCCACGCGCCGCGACCTCGCGCAAGCCTGCCGCGACGCCTTTCCGCGCTGGGTGTCGTACCCGCTATGGGGCCTCGCCGAGCTCGCCATCTGCGCGACCGACCTGGCCGAGGTGATCGGCACGGCGATCGGCCTCAATCTTCTGTTCGGCATTCCGCTCGAGCTCGGCGTGATCCTGACCGCGCTTGACGTGTTCCTGATCCTCGCCATGCAGCGACTCGGCTTCCGTTATATCGAGGCATTCATCGTGGCGATGCTCGGCGTGATCGCCGCATGCTTCGCGGTGCAGATCGCCATGGCCGATCCCGATTGGGGCCAGGTGATCCGCGGCTTCGCGCCGACCGTCGAGATCGTGAAGAACCCCGACATGCTCTATCTCGCGCTCGGCATTCTCGGCGCGACCGTGATGCCGCATAACCTCTATCTGCATTCCGGCATCGTGCAAACGCGCGCCTTCGGCAAGTCGCTGCCGGAGAAGCGTGAGGCGATCACGCTCGCCACCATGGATTCGACCATCGCGCTGATGTTCGCGCTGCTGATCAACGCCTCGATCCTCATCCTGGCGGCCGCGACCTTCCACAGAACCGGCCAGACCAACGTGGCAGAGTTAGACCAGGTGCATTCATTCTTGGCACCGCTGCTCGGATCGGCCTTTGCCCCGACGCTGTTCGCCATCGCGCTGCTTTGCTGCGGACTGAATTCGACGGTGACGGCGACGCTGTCTGGTCAGATCGTGATGGAAGGCTTCCTCGATATTCGCCTGCCGCCCTGGATGCGGCGTCTGTTCACCCGCGCCATCGCCATCATCCCGGCGGCGATCGTCACCATCTGGTATGGCTCCGAAGGCACGGCGAAGCTGCTCATTCTCTCGCAGGTGATCCTCTCGCTTCAGCTCCCCTTCGCCATCGTTCCGCTGGTGATGTTCACCGCTGACAAGCGCAAGATGGGGGCCCTTCTTGCGCCGCGTTGGGTGACGGTGCTCGCCGCGGCGATTGCCGCCACGGTGATTACGCTCAACGTCAAGCTATTGTGGGATTTCGCCACTTCGCTGTGAGGTGAGTGTTCCTACAAACCTTGTCATCGCCCGGCTTGACCGGGCGATCCAGTAACCCCTGGCGAAATTGACTTGGAGAGGACCCTGGTTACTGGATGCCCGCTTTCGCCGGCATGACAGGTCGATTTGTCGCTCGGCCATCATGCCGCCGGAATTGAGGACAAACAGCGTCAGGCAATGCGCGCCTCACTCGTGCTCCTGCCAAGCCTTGCCGCTCTGACCGCCGCCTCGTGCGCGAATCCGTCGGCGACGATCAAGCAGATTGCCTATGGCGATCCGACCAAGCCCTATCTCGGCATGACCAAGCAGGAACTCATCTCCTGCGCCGGCAAGCCCTATTCGACCTATCCGAGCGGCAGCAGCGAAACGCTCACCTATCACTATACCGGCGCAGGACCCGTGCCCAGCGAGGCCGCCAAGCCCGACAAGAAGAAGGACGACCAGGAGAAGAAGGGTGGATTGATGGGCGGGCTCAAGAAGAAGGACGACAAAAACTGGACCTGCACGGCGAGCTTCGTATTTCAGGACGACCGCGTGGTGAAGATCACCTTCGCCCATAAGGATGTGACCAGTCCCTATGCCTATCAGGGGGGAAAGAGCGAGGAGGAGCGGGCGAAGAATGAAGCCAAGGGGCCTCAGGAAGTCCCCACCTGCAACTTCTCGCTGCCGCGCTGCCCTAAGGGCTAAATCTTTCGACACAGCCCCTACGCGGGGGCGTGGCATACCGCCTCGATATTGTGGCCGTCGAAATCGAGCACGAAGGCACCGTAGTAGTTCTCGTGATAATGCGGACGCAGGCCCGGCTTGCCGTTGTCCTTGCCGCCGGCGGTGATGGCCGCCCGGTAGAAGGCGTCGACCGCGGCGCGAGAGGGCGCCGCAAAGGCCACATGGACGTGCCCGACACCCAAGCCTCCGGCCCCGCCGATCCAGAAGAACGGCTTGAAATTCGCACCAAAGCCGACTGCGGCGCCATGACCTGTCTGTTCGGCCGAGACCTCCATGACGATCGAAATGCCGAGCGGCTCGAGCGCCTTGAGGTAGAACTCGGTCGAGCGTGCGATGTCGCTCACTGGAATGCCGACATGGTCGATCATTCGGCGCGTTCGACCATCTTGCGCTTGAGCGAGGAGATGGCGGCAGCGGGGTTGAGCCCCTTGGGACAGGCCTTGGTGCAGTTCAGGATCGTGTGGCAGCGATAGAGCCGGAACGGGTCTTCCAGCTCGTCGAGCCGCTCGCCGGTCCGCTCGTCGCGGCTGTCCTCGATCCAGCGGTCGGCCTGCAAAAGAATGGCCGGGCCGAGATAGCGCTCGCTGTTCCACCAATAAGACGGGCAGGCGGTCGAGCAGCAGGCGCACAGGATGCACTCATAAAGCCCATCGAGCTTGTCGCGGTCTTCTTTAGTTTGACGCCATTCCTTCTGCGGGGTGGGGCTGTCAGTCTTGAGCCAAGGCTCGATGGCGCGGAGCTGGGCGTAGAACCGCGTCATGTCGGGCACGAGGTCCTTGATCACCGGCATATGCGGCAGTGGATAGATGGCGATCGCGGCGCTCGGCGCATCGTCGGCATGCATGGTGCAGGCAAGCGTATTGGTGCCGGCAATGTTCATCGAGCATGAGCCGCATACGCCCTCGCGGCAGGAGCGGCGGAAGGTGAGCGTAGGATCGATGTTGTTCTTGATCCAGATCAGCGCGTCGAGCACCATCGGGCCGCAGTCTTTCATGTCGACCCAATAGGTATCGACGCGCGGGTTCTCGCCGGTCTCCGGATCGAAACGGTAGATGCGGTACTCGCGCCAGCGCCCTACTTCGGCACCCGCCCGCGGCGGGTTCCACGCCTTGCCCTTCTTCACCTTGGAGTTTTTGGGAAGCGTGAACTGGACCATGGCGCGCGCCTATTTCCGACCTGGACTCTCGCATACAGGAGTTCCGGCCGCAAAGCCAAGCGCGAATTGTTGCGGAAGCATCACGCTAGATGAGCAGAATGTGGTCATGCGGGCCCGCGCCTCGGTCACGGCTTCCGTCCAGCTCGGCTTGAGCAGCGAATGGCGGCCGAGAATTGGCAGCTCGGGGCGCAACGGGCGAACGCGCACCCGCCAAATCCGGCCTCTTCGTTCTCCCTCGATGGCGTATCCTCGATACAGTGCTCTAACCACTTTGCATTCGTCTCGTTATCGCCTCTCCATTAGGGCTAACGCGACAGATGCAAAAAGGATCGATTTATGCCTTGAGCGATTTCTTGGCGTTTTTCCTGCCGGGTTTTCGGGGGGATTTTGGCGAGAACGCGTCGAGCAATGCGCGCACCTTCCGGGCGAGATCTTGCTGCGTGTACGGTTTGTTCAGGAGATGGACATCGGGATCGAGCCGTCCCTGGTGGACGATGGCGTTGCGTGTGTAGCCTGTGGTGTAGAGCACAGGCAGGCCGGGGCGCTTGTCGCGTGCGTGAATGGCGAGCACGCGCCCGTTGATAGCGCCGGGCAGCACCACGTCGGTAAACAAAAGATCGATGCGTCGTGGGTCGGCAAGCAGGCGCAGAGCCTCCTCCGCCTCGGCCGCTTCCAGGACTTTGAAGCCGAGATTTTCCAGCACCTCTTTCGCGTATTCGCGCACGCCGTCATTGTCCTCGACCACGAGAATGGTCTCGCCGGTCTTCGCTGAGGGCGCCGGGGCTGGATGGGTTAGCTTGCCAACCGGAGCCACGCCGACTTTTTCGCTATGCTCGGCTCGTGGCAGATAGACCTTGACCGTCGTACCATGGCCCTCCTCGCTATAGATGCGGATGTGGCCGCCCGACTGCTTGACGAAGCCGTGCACCATCGCGAGCCCAAGGCCGGAGCCTTCGCCGCGCGGTTTGGTGGTGAAGAAGGGCTCGAAGACTTTATCGAGAATGTCAGGGGGGATGCCGCTGCCGGTATCCGTGACACACAGCAGCACGTACTGGCCGGGCTCGACATCGCCGAACTGCGCCGTATAGGCGTCATCGAGATAGGCATTGGCGGTTTCGATGGTCAAATGGCCGCCGCGCGGCATCGCGCCCTTTGCATTCAGGGCAAGGTTTAGCAGTACGCCCTCGACCTGATGGGGGTCGGCGAAGGTCGGCCAAAGGCCCGCTGCGAGAACGGTCTCGATGTTAACATCCTCTCCAAGGGAGCGGCGGAGGATTTCGAGCATGTCGGTGACGAGCCGGTTGAGATCGACCCGCCTAGGCTCGAGCGCCTGGCGGCGGGAAAAGGCGAGCAGGCGCTGCGTGAGCTGCGCCGCGCTGTCGGCGCCCTTTATGGCCGATTGCACCGGCTTTGTGAGCTTGGCGGCAAAGTCGAGCGCCGCTTGCGGCGCCTTCTCGATCTGCCGCCTGATCGTGTCCAGATTGCCGATGATGATGGTGAGCAGGTTGTTGAAGTCATGCGCGATGCCGCCCGACAATTGTCCCACTGCTTCCATCTTTTGAGTTTGCCGCAGAGTCTCTTCCGCCTCGTGGCGAAGCTTCGATTCGGCCTCGAGCTCCGCGGTTCGCGTGATCAGGCCTCTCAAGGCTTCGCGGGTCGAGCCTGCCAGAATTGCAGAGAGGACCAGCGCAGCCAGCAGCGCGAAGCCGATCAGCCCGCCAAGCACGTATCTGAGGAGTGCGGCTCGCGACTGTCGCTGCGCGAGGAGGTCGCGCTCGGTGGCGAAGATCGCCTCGACTTGTTCTCTGATACCACTCAGGAGCTCCCGGTCCTCGCGCGAATTGATGGCGGCAAGCGCCGCGTCGCGCTGTCCCTCTTTGGCGGAGACTACTCCCTTGCTAAGTTGCTCGGCCTTGGCCCGCAAAAGATCGTCGAGCTTCTTGACGCGCGCCTGCTGGAAGCTGTTGTCGGCCGTGAGCGAGCGGAGCTTATTAAGCTCGGATCGAGCCGCCTCGAGAGAACTATCCAATGGTTTCAGATCGTCAGGGTCCGAGCTCAAAAGAAAACTGCGTAGAGCGCTTTCGGCGTCCCTGGTGGAGATAAGCAAAGTCTGAGCGGTCTGTTGCACCTCGAGCGTGTGCAGGACCCACATGTCGGCAATCCGCGACCATACGAGGCCGATTGCCATCGCCACAGCCGCTGCGAGCACGAGAGTGAAGCCAATAATGTTGATCAGGCGGGCCTTCCGCTGCAATTGCTCGGCTTTGACGAGGCGTGCGGGCACGTCGAAGGTCCCATTCAAAAATAAAGAAGATCAAGCCCTGGCGGAGCAGGCGTGGGCTGGATAGAGTCGCGTTGAAGCAGGAGACACGCAAGCAATTTTTGGGAAGTGAGCTGTCGTGCCGCGTATCCTAGTCGTTGACGACGAGCCGCTCATTTCAATGATGGTCGAGGCTTGGTTGAACGAGCTCGGCTATGAGGTGGTTGGGCCGGCCGGCTCGGTGCAGGATGGGCTCAGGCTCATCGTAAGCCACGAGCTGGACGCGGCGATCCTCGATATCAATCTCGGCGGCCAAGATTGCTACGTGGTGGCCAATACGCTCCAGCAGCGCGGGGTGCCGTTTGTCTTCGCCACCGGCGGCAGCGAGATGGGTGCCGCCGCGAGTTTCAAAGACCCGATCTTTCTGCGCAAGCCCTTCCATTTCGAGAGTGTGAAAAAGGTGCTCGGCAAGCTGCTCAATCAGCGTGCTGCCTAGGCAAAATGCGCTGCTAACTGCGTGTAGCTCCGGCTAATACACCCGCTCTTTCGGCTCGATGTAAGCCACCTCGTTCGAGAGTGTGAAATTGTGCACCGGGCGGTAGTCGAGCCGCACCTCGTGCGTGCCGTAGTCGGCATATGAGAGCGTGTGCTTCATCCATTTGGCGTCGTCGCGCTTCGGGAAGTCCTCGCGCGCATGCGCGCCTCTAGACTCTTCGCGCGCGAGCGCGCCCTGCACGGTCACGGCCGACTGCGAGATGAGATTGTCGAACTCGAGCGTCTCGATCAGGTCGGTGTTCCAGATTAGCGAGCGGTCGCTGACCTTGATGTCGGCGGCATCGTCCCACACGGCGCGGATCGCTGTGACACCCTCCTTCAGCACCTCCTTGATGCGGAACACGGCGCAGTCGCGCTGCATGGTCTTCTGCATGCGGAGCCGAAGTTGAGCGGTTGGCGTTGAGCCTTCGGCATATCGGAAGCGGTCGAGCCGCTCGATTGCATTTTCGACCGCGCCCTTGGGCAGCTCGGGAATGGCGCTGTCCTTCTGGATCAATTCGGCGCAGCGATGCGCCGCGGCGCGGCCGAACACGACGAGATCGATCAGCGAATTTGAGCCGAGCCTGTTCGCCCCGTGCACCGAGACGCAAGCCGCCTCGCCGAGCGCCATCAGCCCGGGCACGGTCGCATCGGCGTCACCGTCACGCGGTGAAATGGCCTCACCATGCATGTTGGTGGGGATGCCACCCATGTTGTAGTGGCAGGTCGGGATGACGGGGATCGGCTCTTTGCTCACGTCGACGCCGGCGAAGATGCGAGCGAGCTCCGCGATGCCGGGCAGCCGCTCGTGCAAGAGTTGCGGCGGCAGATGGTCGAGGTGGAGATGCATGTAATCCTTATCGGTGCCGTGCCCGCGACCTTCCCTGATCTCGATGGTGATGGCGCGCGAGACCACGTCGCGCGAGGCGAGGTCTTTTGCGCTCGTCGCGTAGCGCTCCATGAATTTCTCGCCTTCGGCGTTGCGCAGGAAGCCGCCCTCGCCACGAGCGCCTTCGGTAATGAGCACCCCCGCGCCATAAACCCCAGTCGGATGGAATTGCACGAACTCCATATCCTGGAGCGGCAGGCCGGCGCGGAGCACCATGGCGTTGCCGTCACCAGTGCAGATATGCGCGGATGTGCAGGAGAAATAGGCGCGGCCATAGCCGCCGGTGGCCAGGATCACCTGGTGGGCGCGGAAACGGTGCAGCGTGCCATCCTGCATCGACAGAGCCACCACGCCGCGGCAGCGGCCCTCGTCGTCCATGATGAGGTCGATGGCGAAATACTCGATGAAGAACTCGGCCGAGTGGCGGAGCGCCTGGCCGTACATGGTGTGCAGCATGGCATGGCCGGTGCGGTCCGCCGCGGCGCAGGTGCGCTTGGCCTGGCCCTTGCCAAAATTGGTGGTCATACCGCCGAAGGCGCGCTGGAGGATCTTGCCGTCGTCGGTGCGCGAGAACGGCACGCCCCAATGCTCGAGCTCGTAGACTGCTTGCGGAGCATTGCGGCAGAGATATTCGATGGCGTCCTGGTCGCCGAGCCAGTCGGAACCCTTAACCGTGTCATACATGTGCCAACGCCAGTCGTCGGGGCCCATATTGCCGAGCGCGGCTGCGATGCCGCCTTGCGCCGACACGGTATGCGAGCGGGTGGGAAAGACCTTGGTAATGCAGGCTGTCCTCAGGCCGACCTCGCTGCAGCCGACCACGGCGCGCAAGCCCGAGCCGCCTGCGCCGACTACCACCACGTCATAGGCGTGGTCGGTGATGGGATAGGCGCGGCCATTGATCTTCGGCACGTTGTGCGGCGTTGCGTCTTGGGGGGTGGCGTCTTGCGGCATGAACTCTCAGCTTCCGAAACTGATCTTCAAGATGGCGACGATGGAGGCGAGGCCGACGCCTGCGGCGAAGAAGGTCGCGAGCAATATGACGATCACTTTGGCGCCGCCGTGCACGTAATCCTCGATGATCTCTTTCAGCCCGATACGCATATGGATCGCGGCCGAGATGATGAGGGCAAGGAAGGCGAGCGCGACCAGCGGGCGGGCGATGAAGGCGCGCATCATCCCGTAGTCAGCGCCAATATGGGTAACGATGGCGAGGATGAGGAAAATCACCAGCGGGATATTGGCGACGGCGGTCACCCGCTGACGCCAGAAGGTCTCGGTGCCACTGCGGGCAGAGCCGAGCCCGCGCACGCGCTTGAGAGCTGTCGCCATGGCTAGAACGCTCCCTTCAGCCAATAGCCCACCAGCCAAACGAGAATTGTCAGCACGGTCGAGCCGATGATGGTCGCGAGAGCGAAGATCTCGACGCTTGTCTTGTCGAGGCCATGGCCAGTGTCCCAGATGAGATGTCGGATGCCGCCGAGCATGTGGTGAATCAGTCCCCAGGAGAACAGGAAGAGCACGGTGCGCCCGACGATGCTTCCGAAGAAGCTCGACACGACGGCGTATTTCTCAGGCCCCGCGGCAATGGCCACCAGCCACCAGGCGAGCAGGAGGAAGCCGACCGCGTTGCCGAAGCCCGTGATGCGATGGGCGATCGACATCAGCATGGTGAGCATCGGCCGGTAAATCGACAGATGCGGGGAGAGCGGCCGATTCGCCGCGAGCTTGGCATCGCCCATGGTTTTTCGTGCTGTGTTTGCCCAGATAAACCTTGTCATAACGCAAGTGGCCGGGCCGGGGCAATCGAGCCGAGCCTAGGGGGTGATGACGCCGCAGGCGATGCGGTTGCCAGAGTTGCCGGCAGGATCGGTCTTGTAGTCGTCGGCGCCAGCGTGAATGACCAGCGCGGAGCCATCGGCGTCGAGCAACGGCGCCTCCCCGCTCAAGGTCACATTCGGCTCTAAGACCTCGACTTGCAGCTTGCCATCGGCGGGGACATGCAGGTTCGGCAGGTCGCCGGCGTGAGGGCCCTCGGGGGTCATGAAGCCGTGCTTGGTCTGGTCAGGGTTGAAGTGCGGGCCGGCCGATTTGAAGTCGGGGGGCTCGCATTTGCCTGTCGTATGGACGTGGAAGCCATGCCCGCCAGGAGGGACGGCCGTAAGATCGAGGCTGATGAGCACTCCGCTCGGCGTGACAGTGAAAGTGGCCGCGCCGACCTCCTTGCCGCTCGCGTCCCTAAGCACGGCAGAGGCAGTGTCCACCGCCAGGGCAGGCGCGGCGAGCGAGAGCGTTCCAGTGATTGAGGCTGCGAGCCAAAGAGTGGTTCGTCGCATAACGTTGTTTTCCTAGCGCGGGAGAGCGACCCAATAGTCCATATCGAGAACCACGCCGTCCTCGTGGCCGCCGTCGGGCTTCGATCCCGGATAGTCAGCGCAGGGGCGATCCTTGACGGCGAAGGTGCGGAGCCGGAGAGCGCCCATGTCACTGCGGCCCTGAAGCTCGGCTTTGTCGAGCACCTCGCTCCAGGCATAGATGGTGTCGCCGGCGAAGGACGGCGCCACGTGGCGCGCGCCGTTCAGCCCAAGGACATGGAAGGCATTGGCGAGCCCATTAAAGCTCAGGCTCCGCGCGATCGAGATGATGTGCCCGCCATAGACGAGCCTTCGCCCGAACCGGCCCTTGCCCTCGACATGCTGATTGAAATGCACGCGGGCGGTGTTCTGGAATAGCCTCGTGGCGAGCTGATGCTCGGCCTCCTCGATGGTCTGGCCGTCGACATGGTCGATCTTGTCGCCGACTGAATAGTCGTCCCAGCGCTTGGGCGAGCCGGCGAGAGCATAGTCATAGCCCTCGATATCAAGCGGCGGCAGTGCCGCGCCGAGCGTCGACGGATCGACGCTCGTAGCAAGCTCTGGCACCACTGGCGCCGGCGCGGGCGCGTTCATGTCGCGCTTGTTGACCATCACCCAGCGCGCATAAGACAGCACCGGCTGTCCGCGCTGATTCTTACCGGTCGAACGCACATAGACCGTGCCGCTTTTCTTGTTGGAGTTCTCCTTGACCCCGATCACTTCGGAGGTCGAGGCGAGGGTGTCACCTGGAAAGACGGGAGCGAGGAAGCGGAACTCGGCGTAGCCGAGATTGGCGATTGCGTTGCGTGAGATGTCCGGCACGGTCTTGCCGATAACGACATGGAACACGAGCAAATCGTCGATTGGCGCGCGCGGATAGCCAATGTCATGCGCGAAAGCGTCTGAAGATTGCACGGCGAAGCGCGGCCCGTACAGCGCGGTGAACAGGCTGACGTCGCCGACCGTCACGGAGCGCGGTGTCGCGTGCACGATCTCCTGGCCGAGCTTGAAGTCCTCGAAGTAATTGCCGGTGACGGCCTTGTCGATTTGCTCGCTTTGCGTGTCGTTCATAGGTTGTTTCGCTGGTTAGAACGGCGACCATAGTTGGCGCCCTTTGCAGAGACAAGCGCCGGTGACAGATCGTCAGGTTGCGGCGGTCGAGGACTCATCTGGGATGGGACTCCGCGGGAAAAGCAGGCGCTGATAGAACCAGCCAATGCCGATCAGCACGGCGCCGAGGCCGAGGAAGGAGAGGGCGCGGTAGATGCCGGTGAGATCGGACATGTCGATGAGAAAGACCTTGAGCACCGTCAGCACGATTACCGCCGCCGAAGCGACACGCAAGGGAAGCGAGCGGAGCGTGATGCCGGCGGCAAGCAAGGCCACGCCGAAAGCAAGCCATACGGCCGAATAGGTGTATTGCTCGGCGTCGGAGACCGAGCCCGAGGTCAGATTGGGCCCGTGATAGAGCCTTGCCACTTCAAGGGTGATATAGGCAAGCGCGAGGCCTAGCGCGACGAAGAGTGCCGTCAAGCTGTACCAGCGTGGTCTGCTGGTTCGCGTGATGCGCGCGAGTACGCCGGTGAGCATTGCTGGCAGACCGTAGCCGAGCAGAATCCAATTGATGAATGGCCCGCCGACATCCTCGCCGGTGAGCCAAGGATTGTCAGCGATGCCGAGACTGAACACGATGACAGCAAGGACGAGCGCAGCAAGCAGTCGTGCGCCCCAATCGTGAACGACCCTTCCGCTGACCAACCGAAGCCGCTCTAGCCCGATGATCACGGCAAGGAGAAGCGAGACATCGAGTGCGGTCTCGGCCAGCGCATTCCCGCTCACGTTGGGATCGCCGCCCGTGATGTAGTGATTCGCCTCCATCACGATGAGAAGCACGGTGAACAAGATGGCTGCGGCGTCGACGATGCGAGACGGCGTGTCGTCAGCACGGCGGCGCAGCAGGGATCCGGCAAGCCAGAACGATGCCGCCGGTATGCCGTAACCATAGAGCAGCCAATTGAAGACAGGTGTGGTGCCAACCTTATCGCCGACGATGTGCGGGTCCCAAGCGATGCGCCCGAGAACGCCGAATGTTACCGCAGCGGCAAGCCAGCGGAGCGCGGGCAGAGGCCGCTGCTCGGCCACCCAGGCGATGCCGGGAACCATCAGCGCGAGCGCTACAGTTAGCCAGCCCTTCTCAAGGCCGAGACTGAGCGCAAGCGCAAGCGAGGCGATCGAGCCGGTGGCGAAAATCGCACTTGCCGCCTCGCTACTTGGCTCGCCACTCCGCCGGCTCAAAGCCTCGGTGGCAACGGCGAACAGCCCGGCGAGCGCGACGGCTGCGCCGGCAAAGGGAATTGAGCGATCGAAGCCGGCGATCCGCCAATAGAGCGCGATCAGAATGGCGATAGGCGCAGCGACAGCCGATCCAGCCCACAGCGCCGACACGAGTGGGCGCTCGCCGGGGCCCTGGGCGAGAAAGCCGAATAGGCCGAACAGCAGAGCGAAGGCCGCGCCGAGGGTTAGCGGCGTACCGAACAGATAGTGCTCAGGCTTCCACAGGCTGTCGGATGCGGGACCTGAGGGCAGGCCGAGCTGGCTGACATCGAAATCGAGCGACCAATGCAGGAAGATGAGTGTGACGAAGATCGCCGCAGCAGGTACGGCGAGCGCGGCTGCGTCGGTGCGCCAGGCAATCGCCAGTGTCGAGGTAACCAGCACGACGAACAGGATGAGAGCAAGCGTGTCGTGGCCACTTGCCAGCACGAGCAGCATGGCGGCGAAGAGATAGGCGATGAGGGTCGCCGATGAGAGGAACTCGATCTTGCCGCGGACGACGTCAGGACCGAACAGGAAGCCGGAGACGATGAACAGTGCCGCGAGCGTGAAGCCGGCAGCGACGTGAAACACGTGTTGCGGCAAGGCCTGCAAGTCGTCGAGGCCGGGCAACGTCCAAAGCACGCTGGCAACCACTGCCGTCACTGCGAGCCAGCGCCAGAGTCGCGCCCGCGCGAGTGCGAACGACGCCGCGGTCACTACCGCAAGATAGAGATAGAGCGCCCAATAATTTGGCTCTTCGGTCGAAACGATGAGCGGTGTGATAAACGCACCAATCAGTCCGAGGCCGGCGAGCGCGGGTCCATGGATCAGCGCGGCAGCGAGCGTGCCGAGGGAGACGATACCCAACAAGACGAAGGCGGCAGCAGGACCGATGAATCCATAGAGCGCGTAAGCCGCGTAGATGTCGGCATAGGCAATCGCCGTTCCTGCCGCTGTGAGCACGCTCGGGATATGCGCCTTGGGCAGTCCAGCAATGCCGCTCTTGATTTCGCGGCGCCGCGTCCATTCGCCGGCGGCGATCAAAGCGAGCGCGACGATGCCTGCGAGCAAGACCCGCGCGCCCGGACCGAACCAACCCTGCTCGATTGAGTAGCGCACGAGGAAAAAGCCGCCGAGTGCGAGCGCAATGCCGCCGGCCCAGACCACCCATTGCGTGCCGAAGCGTTCCTCGAGGCTGATGTGAGGTTTGGGCG
>Ga0207675_100000738_pt1 | contig 32437 bp, 25 predicted proteins | sample KBSSwiS42_FD_184305 | JGI IMG/M metagenome (GOLD analysis project Ga0207675, IMG submission 184305) | Switchgrass rhizosphere microbial communities from Kellogg Biological Station, Michigan, USA - KBS Switchgrass S4-2 (SPAdes) (version 2) | ecosystem: Host-associated > Plants > Roots >...
CGCCAGAAGTTCCCCCGCTTCTCGATCGGCGAGAGCCTGCTCGCCTGCAGCATGGAGCTGCTCACCGAGGCCGGCATGTTCGAGGCCGTGGTGGCGCGCAACTTCCAGTTCAAGAACGGCGCGGTGTTCGATCGCGAAGGCCAGTACTCGGAATTCAACTTCGCCGAGAAGACCAGCCCCGGACACTGCTTCACCTTCCAGGTGCCGCGCGCCGAGTTCGACGCGACACTCGCCGAAGAAGCGCAACGCCAGGGCGCCACGCTGCGTTTCGAGGTGGAGATCACCGCCGTCGATTTCAGCGGCGCGCGACCGAAAGTCACCAGCCGCGCCGCGGACGGCAACGTCGAGGTCCACGAGCCGCGTTTCGTGCTCGATGCCTCGGGATTCGGCCGCACGCTGCCCAAACTACTCGAGCTCGACCGGCCGTCGTCCTTTCCGCCGCGTGCCGCCATATTCACGCACGTGCGCGACCACACCGTCGCGGGCAGCTTCGACCGGCAGAAGATCCGCGTCGGCATTCACCCCACCGATCACGAGGTGTGGTCGTGGCTGATTCCGTTCTCGAACGGCAATGCTTCGGTCGGCATCGTGGCGTCGATCGAACAGCACCGCGCGCGCGGCGGCACGCCGGAAGAGCAATTCTGGAAAGCGCTGCGCGCCGAGCCGCGGCTGCACGAGCTGCTCGCCAAAGCCGAGACGCAGCGACCGGTGAACGAAATCATCGGCTACGCCGCCACCGTCTCGAAGCTTTACGGCACCCATTTCGCACTGCTCGGCAATGCGGCCGAATTCCTCGACCCGGTGTTCTCCTCCGGCGTGACCATCGCGATGAAGTCCGCGAGCCTCGCGGCGGCGTGCCTGGAAAAACAGCTGAAGGGCGACAGCGTCGACTGGGAACGCGAATTCGCCGATCCGCTGAACTACGGCGTGGAGACTTTCCGCGCCTTCGTGGCCGCCTGGTATGACGGTTCGCTGCAGGACGTCATCTTCTTCCCGCGCCAGCAGCCGCAGATCCGCCGCATGATCTGCTCGGTGCTGGCCGGCTACGCCTGGGACAAGAGCAATCCGTACACGGGTCCACAGGCGCATCGGCGCCTGCGCACGCTCGCGGAGATCTGCCGCGCGGGCTGACGGCCCCTAGTAAACGCGCACCAGCTCCCGGTCCATGCGCAACGCGGAGTCGCGCAACAGGTCCGCGGCGCGTGCGAAGTCCTGCCGTGCCGCGGTGGTTCGTCCCGCGGCGCGCTCGGCGCGCGCCCGCCAGTACGCGGCCACCCCGGCGCCGCGCGAGTCCGCCTCGAAACCTCGCCAGAACTCATCCGCCGTCGTTGTCAGGGCCAGGGCCCGCGGCGCGTCGTGCTGCTCGAGCGCGAGCTGCGCCTGGGCCAGCAACACTTCGGCACGCAGCGGTGTCGCCCCGTTTCCCATCTGATCGAGCAGGCTCAGTGCCTCTGCCAGGCTGGCGCGCGCGACCGCGGCGTCGTGCCGCAGCACGGCGCAGGTACCGAGCTCGGCGAGCGCCTCGACGCGTTCGACGCGCCGCAGCTGCCCCTTGTCTTCCTGCAGGATCGTCGACTCGCGTTGCGCGCATCCGTCGGCGTCGCCCGCCAGCCGCGCAATCTGGGCGCGCGCGTGCAGCGGCAGGAAACCCACCGGCGTGCCCCGGGCACGCGCCACGCGGATCACCTCGTCGGCGGACGCAGCCGCCGGTTCGGTCTCCCCTGTCCACCCTTGCACCAGCGCGCGCAAGGCGCGCACGTCGAGCGCACGCTCATGGCCGTCGCCGAACAGCGCCCGCGCGTCGGGCTCCAGGCCGACGAGCACCCGGTTCGCCGCCAGCATCCTGCGGCCGGCAAGCAGGACGCTCGCCTGGACGTAGCGCGCGGCCACGCTCTCGAAGGACACCGGTTCCACCTGCGGCAGGCGAATCGCGGCCGCGCGATTCGAGGATTCGATGGCCTGCGCGATACGGCCCGCGCGCACCTGCCAGCCCGCGAGACTCTGCAGGCGCATCCCCACTTCGACGCTGTCGGGTCCGTGGATAGCGGTGTCCTCGTGTACCAGCAGCTCGAACTGATCGGCGGCATCCGCATAACGACCGCTGGCGCCCAGCGCTTTCGCATAACGCGACCGTTCGTCGCTGAGAAACGGCGAGTGCGGACCGTCGCGGAAAACGACTTTGGCCAGGGCCAGCGTCTCGGTGGCGTTCGCCAGCGCTTCCGGGTAGCGCTCCGATTGGAAATACGTCTCGGTGATCGCACCCATGGCGCGCACCGTGTATTCGTGCTCGCGGCCCAGCGTCTCGATCGAGAGTTGCCGGGCGCGCCGGGCATCCGCGAGCGCGCGTGCGTAGTCGGAATCGTCGATGGCCACGTCCGCGCTGATCAGCAGTGCGTAAATCACATCCTCCGGATGGGTGGCACGCGCACCCGCCAGGATCGGTTGCGCGGCATCGAGGTGCGACCGGGCCTCCCGGGTCTTGCCGCGGTACCTCAGTTGCTCGGCGATCAGCACCTGCATCCGCGCCCGCTGGCGGTCATCGGCAGGCAAGGTGTTTCGCATGTCGGCGAATGCCTTCGCGGCCAGCGTTTCCGAGGCCGCGTCTTCGTTCAACCGGAACAGGCTGCGTGCCAGGGTGTTGGCAACCTCGGCGCGCACGCCCGGATCGCCGGAGGGATTCGCCTCGAAGGTCTGTTTTGCCCGGAGCAGCAGGTCCGCGGCGCTGAGCGGCGCCCCGCCATTCGAATAGGGATCGGCATTTTCGAACATGCCGGTCAGCACGGCGCGCACCGTCTGCGCGCGCACCCGTTCGGCATTGGCGCGTTGCGCCTGCCACGACGCGACTCCCGCGCCGGCGAGCAGCGCCACGAACACCGTGGCCGCGCCCGCGACCGCGAAGCGGTTTCGCACGACGAACTTGTGCAGCCGGTACGCGGCACTGTCCGGCTGCGCCAGCACCGGACGATGCTCGAGATGACGCGTGACGTCATCCGCGAACGCGTTGACGGTGGCGTAACGCTCCGCGGCGGCCTTCTTCAGCGCCTTGAGCACGATGGTGTCGAGATCGCCGCGCAGCGAGCGGCGCAGCCCGGTGGGCGCGATCTCGCTCGGGCGCGCCGGCGCGACCTGCAGGATGGCCTCCTCGAGCGCGCCCAGCGAATCGCGCTTGAGCCTGTAGGGCCGGGTACCGGTCAGCAACTCATAGAGCACCACGCCGAGCGAATACACGTCGCTCGCCACCGTCAGCGGCTCGCCGAGGATCTGCTCGGGAGAGGCGTACTCGGGGGTGAAAGCGCCGCCCGACAGGCGCGTGAGCTGCGTGGCCCGCGCCTCGCCATCGTCGAGTAGTTTGGCGATGCCGAAATCGAGCAGGCGTACGCCACCGTTGGCCGTGACCAGGATGTTCGCCGGCTTGAGGTCGCGGTGCACCACGAGTTTGCCGTGCGCATATGCCACTGCGTGCGCCACCTGCAGGAACAGCCGCAGACGCTGCTCGAGTGGCAACGCGGCATCATCGGATGCGCCGCGCAAGTACTGGTCGATGGGCACGCCTTCGACGTACTCGAGCGCCAGGTAAGGCTGGCCTTCGGAGGTGAGTCCCGCGTCGAACAGCTTCGCAATGTTGCGATGATCGAGCGCGGCGAGAATCTCGCGCTCGCGGGCCATACGCCCGGCCAGTTCGGCGCGCCGCGGCGTCACCAGGTGCGGCAGTTTGAGGGCGACGCGTCGCTGGATCAGCCCGTCGGCACGTTCGGCGAGCCAGACGGCACCCATGCCGCCGGATCCGAGCTCGCGCAGCAGCCGGTACGCTCCGATCAGCTCGCCCGCCCGCGCGCTCGCCGCGGACCCGGCGTCCGGCACGGCCACCTTCGGGATGGTTTCGAGGAACTCGCCGGTCTCCACCGACGCGGCGCGCGACAACAGGTCCCGCAGCCGCGGTTTCAGGCCATCGAAACGGACATCCAGCGATTCGACCCAGTCCGCGCGCGCCGCGGCCGGGAGCTCGAGCGCCTCGTCGAGAAGTTTGCTGACCTGCGCCAGCGCCGCGGCATCCATTTCCAGATGTGACATGACACTCTCCCCGCTCCGTTTCGTTCTTCTGACGAATTTCCGCGGCCAGACCGGACAGTCAGGAGAGCGCGCTGGCGAGAAACAGCTTGGCCTTCTCCCAGTCGCGCCGCACGGTGCGATCGCTCACCCCGAGCGCGGCCGCGATGTCCGTCTCCGTCATACCGGCGAAATAGCGCATCTCCACCACCTGCACCAGGCGCGGATCCGCGGCGTGCAGTTCTTCCAGCGTTTCGTGCACGCGCAGGATCTCGTCCTCTCCGCCGCCCGTGCGTTCGCCCAATTCCGTATTGAGCGTCACGTGCAACGCGTCGCCGCCGCGGCGCTGCGCCCGGCCGGCGCGCGCGATGTCGACGATCACCGACCGCATGACGTGACTCGCGTATCGCATGAAGTGATTGCGGTCCTCGAGCTGGAGGTTGCCCGCATTCGCGAATCGCACGAAGGACTCGTGCACCAGCGCGGTGGTGTCGAGCAGCGTGCCGCGGCCGCCGCGCGACAGCCGCTGGCGCGCGAGCTGGCGCAGGTCCTGGTAGGTGGCGTCGAAGACCTCGCGAAACGCCGCGGCATCGCCATCCTGGGCGCGATGCAGCAAATCCGTCAGCGGCCGGGGCTCGCTCATGGCGGCATTTTGCGCGCAATTTTCAGGACAGGGATGTCCGAATCGCCGGCCGGATCGCGTCAGCTCGTTCAGGAAGGGAGGCGTCATGGAAACCATACTTCTTATCACGGTATTCACCCTGTTGTCGGGCCTGGGTGACGCCCAGGGCTTCGTGCACGCAGGCCGCGTCTGGGACGGCGGTCATTTCAACTGGTTAGTGGCACTCAAGTCCGCCGCCGGCTTCCAGTTCGGCGTAGTCATGTACTGGTTCGCGGTGCGTCACCTCGCATCCCAGGGCGTGGTCGCGCCTGAAGTCCAGACCCTGTTCTGGTTCTCGGCCACCATCATCGGCATCGCGGCGCTGTCCGGACAATTCATGCGCTGGGCGTTCGTGGACCAGCTCGCCGCGGCCGCCGTCCTGTGCGGCATCACCTGGCTGATGTTGCGCACCGCGCGCTGAAATGTCCGGATTTTCCCGCCAACCCCGTGAGCTCTGACGAGACATGCGGTGGGCACGCGGCGCGGGCAGCGCGAATCATTCCGCAATCAACGACATCTGCCTGCGAGGGATTGCAACATGAACAAGTCAACGATGATCAGGGCCACGCTGGCGGCGGTGCTGGTGATGGCCATTTCAGGAGCGGCGTCCGCCGACAACGACAAGTGCCAGAGGGTGCGCTTCCGCCTGACGAACGAACACAGCTCCGGCAAGCGCATCCTGGTCACCGCCGTGTCATACCACGACGTGGTCAACAACAAGATCGTGACCAAGGGACTCGCCAACTTCGAGTGCAAGATCCACGAGACCTGCCTCACCAACGAGAAGGACCTCACCGACGTCGAGGGAACCAAGATCAACAACATCCGCTTCATCATCCGGGAGCTCGAGGATGACGGTGACTGGGAGGACGCGCATTCAACCCGGGCGTTCGATGCCGATAACGCCACGTGCAGGGCGGATCGGATCTACGGACCCGGGAACAAGGGCTTCGTGATCACGGGCACGGGCACCTGATGCACGCGCGCCCGGGAGCGCATGGATTCCGGGCGCGTCTACCTGAGCCGCCGCAGGATGGGCTCGAACAGCTTGTTCGGTCCGCGTTTCAGCTCGTACGGCCTGCCCTGCTCGACTGCTTCCCAGTATTGCCAGGGCAATTTTTCCGTGCCGAGCTCGTAGTCCATGCCGTCCCAGTTCTCGCGGAACGAGTAGAACGCCCAGTGCACACCGTCGGCTTCGAGCGCACTCAGCACGTCCTCGAGGTAACGCGCGCAATCCGGCCACTGCCGCATGCAGCCGAACTCGGATGCGACCAACCGATTCGCGGGCACTCCATGGCGCCGCGCCCAATCGACCGGAAGTTGCAGGTAGCCCTCGATGCTCGCGCCATTCCAGCGTGCCGTGCCGCGGCCAAAAGGAACTTCACCCGGGTAACGAAACGGCCGATCGCGTTTCATGTTGGGAGCACTGGTGGCCGCCCAGGGTTCGTACATGTGATACGCGAACAGCAAACGCATGTCGGACGGCGCGGCGGGCCAGTAGCTCCAGGCATCCGCCGCGGCGTACCAGCCGGCGTCCAGCATGATGGGTGTGCGCGCATCGACCGCGCGAATCGCGCTCACCAGCAGTTCGTAGAACGCCGGCAGGTCGCGCTCCGTGCCGCGCACGGTGCGATACCAGGCTTGCAGGGTTTCCGGCGCCGCGTGTTCTTCGACGCCGCCGTATCGCTCCGGCGCCGGTTCGTTGACGAGGTTGTAGGCGGCGATGGCCGGATGGTCGCGCAGCGCCCTGGCGAGGTCGCGCCAGAACGCCGCTGACAATTGCCAGTAGCGCCGGTCGCTCCACAACCGGTCATCGAATTCGCCGCCGTTGTTCTGCGTCCAACGGGCGCCCGGCAACTCCAGTGGGACGACCACCACTTTCAGTCCCGCGGCGTGGGCGCGATCCAGCGCCGCGCGCAGCGTGGCGAGGTCCTCGGGCACCAGTGCGCGGTATTCGTCGAGGCTGCCGGACAGGAAATCGCCGCCGCGGGCGGACTTCCACTTGCTGAACGACAGGCGCACCCAGTTCGCCCCATAACCACGCAAGGCGCGGAACCACGCGTCGTCGGGCGGCGTCTCGTTGAAGCCATTGGCGCCGCGGCGCGGCTGGTCCCAGAAGGCCATCGTGTCCGCGGCGTTGGCTCGCCACGAGACGGCCAGGAGCACGACACTGATAAACACGCGGCACATCGCCGCGTAGTGTACTCAGCCCGCCTGTCCGGGCACGGGGCGATCCGCGGCGGCGGCGTGCACGACGCCGGTCACCGCGCGCAACTTCTGGAAGCGGGCTTCGTACTGGTCGAGATCGCGCGCCGCGAGCCGCACGTATTTGCGCAGGTGCGGATTCAGGTGCGCGTCGGCGGAGTCGGGCGGTTTTTTTCCCAGCAGGCAGAACAGCGCGAGCGCGTGTGTCAGCTCGCCTTCGCTCAACTGGTAGTTCACGTGGCTGGCCGCGGAGTTCGCCATGAACAGTCCGAAACCCATGAACACCGCGGCAAGCTCGACGGCCGATTCACGTGCCGCCTCGCCCCCGGGCGCCGGCTCGTCGAACGTGCCGATGAGATAACGCGCCATTTCGCGCGCGAAATGCGCCACCAGCTTGATGGGTTCGAGCGGGCCGCGTTGATAGGTGATGACCTGGATGCGATCCGCATCGTCGCCTGCCGCGCGCGGCTCCTCGCTCGCGACTTCGACCGTGCACGGCCAGTCTTCCATGCCCGCGTGCTCGCGCACGCGGCGGAACAAGGCGGCCACGCCTGCATGGCCCTTCATGCCGCGATCGGGAAAGAACTCCTCGGTGGGCAGAACCAGTTCAGTCTCGAAGAATTTCTGGTATCCGCCGGTATGGCGCAGCAGCCAGCTGCAGGCTTCGAACTGCCAGTCGCGTCGCGACGCATCCAGAAAAGTTTTGGGCTTGAGTTGTAAACGCATGTGATGCGACGGAACTCGAGCCGCGATGATGACATGCGATGCGTCCGGAAAATGGCGACTGCTTCACGACCCGACATAAGCCCGGCTGGACACGGTCTTTCGCGGCCTATTTCCCCTTACACGGGCTCCGGCGCGAATGTCAGGGCGCCGCGTTGCGCTCGCAGAGTTGCGCGTGTCGCGTCTCGCGCGGCAATTTCGCGAGCGCGCGCACTGCGTCATAAAACCGTGGCAGGTCGTGTTGCTGTTCGGAGAGCACTCGCTCGAAGCCGGGAACGCAGTCGTAATAGGTGGCGAGCGAAGCCAGCCGCGCGTTGTTGGGCGCGGCTTCGAGCTCGGTCGCGAGCGCCGAGCGCACGCCGTATTCGGCATCCAGCGCCTTGAGCCCGGTCACCAGGTCTGCGAACACCTTTCTCTTGCGCTCGCGCATGACCTCGGGCGCCGCGCCGCTGCCATACACCGTGGCCAGCTGCTCGCGATGGCGCTTGATGATGCGCATGGCGGCCTCCTGCCGTTCGCGACGCTTCAGGTAACGCGTGAGATCGGCTGCCCGGCCGTGCGCGGTGAGCCAGCGCGACAGGCCCTCGCGTTCCACCGTGACGGCGAATGCCTCGTTGAACGGGCTGTCGTCGGCAATATAGATCACCTGGTGCGAAAGCTCGTGAAAGATGATGGAGGTGAGCTCGTCGTCACCGTAGCCGAGCATGGTGCTGAGGATGGGGTCGTCGAACTTGCCGAGTGTCGAATACGCGGGGACACCCTCGATCACCGTGTCGAAGCCTTCGGCCTGCAATTTCTCCGCGAAGCTGCGCGCCTTGGCCTCCTTGAAGTAGCCGCGGTATGCCACGCAACCCACGATGGGGAAACACCATTCGCGCGGCTCGACCGAGAATTCGGGACTCGCCACGACGTTCCACACCACGTATTCGCGTTTCAGGTCGGCGTAGCTGGTGTAGCTCTTGTTGTTAGGCAGGGCCAGCTCGCGGCTGGCGAATTCGCGCGCTTCACGCACGGTTTCCAGGCGCTTTTTCAGCTCCGCCGGAGTCGCGGGGCTCTCGAGCATCCCGGCGATGGGCTCGCGTGCATTGACGATCTCGAGCTGGCCGCGCGCCGCCTGCGTCACGTAGCAACCCTGCAGCAGGAGGCACGCGGTGAACAGGGCGATGAGGCGAAACTTGGTTAACATGAGGCCATGCAAGTGTACTTGGTGGGCGGAGCGGTCCGGGACCGCCTCCTGGGCCGCGCGGTGTCGGAGCGCGACTGGGTGGTCGTGGGCGCCACTCCCGGGGAGCTGGAAAAGGCCGGCTTCGTCCCGGTGGGCCGCGATTTTCCGGTGTTCCTGCACCCGAAGACCAGGGAAGAACACGCGTTGGCGCGACTGGAGCGGAAAACCGCTCCCGGATATCGCGGGTTTTCCACCGAGTTCTCCCCCAGCGTCACGCTCGAGGACGACCTGCGCCGCCGCGACCTGACCATCAACGCCATGGCGGAAGACGCCACGGGCAAACTCATCGATCCCTACGGCGGCAAACGCGACCTCGACGCGCGGCTGCTGCGGCACGTGTCGGAAGCCTTCGTCGAAGACCCGGTGCGCATCCTGCGGGTGGCGCGTTTCGCCGCGCGGTATGCGCCGCTGGGTTTCACGGTGGCCGACGAAACCCTGGCGCTCATGCGACGCATGGTCGACGACGGCGAGGCCAATGCGCTGGTCGCCGAACGCGTCTGGGCCGAGACCGAGAAGGCACTCGCGGAACAGCGCCCCGACGTGTTCATCAGCGTACTGCGCGCCTGCGGCGCGTTGAAAGTGATCTACCCCGAAGTCGACGCACTGTTCGGCGTTCCCCAGCCGGAAAAATGGCACCCCGAGATCGATACCGGCGTGCACCAGCTGCTGGCACTGCGCGAAGCCGTCAGGCTGGGCGGCGGTGTGGCGGTGCGCTTCGCCGTGCTGATGCACGATCTCGGCAAGGCGGACACACCCGCCGACGTGTTGCCGTCACATCATGGACACGAAGACGCCGGCGTGGCGCGGGTCGAGGAGCTGTGCGCGCGGCTGCGCGTGCCCAACAACCTGCGCGAACTGGCGGTGATCACGGCGCGGTATCACACGCATGTGCATCGCGCCTTCGAGCTGCGCCCGGCGACCCTGTTGCGCACACTCGAGAGCTGCGATGCGCTGCGCCGCCCGGAACGCTTCGCCGACCTGTTGCTGGCCTGCGAGGCGGATGCGCGCGGCCGCACCGGCTTCGAGCATCGCGACTATCCGCAACGTGGATACTTCGCGGCGGCGCGCGAACGCGCGGCGGCCGTCGCGCTCACGGAAGAGGAACGCCGTGGCATGACCGGCGAGCAGATCGGCGAGGAACTGCGCCGGCGCCGCGAGGCGGCCATCACGGAATTGAAGGCGACGATGCCGAAGACCTGAGGGGGTCGACATGACGAGAATGGGCAAGGCTGCGTTGCTTGCGTGCCTGGGAATGATCGTGCACGCACACGCGCAGGCCCCGGCGAGCAACACCGCGGCCGCAGCGGATCGCGAGCTGTGGCTCGACCAGCAGGGCCGCTACGTGCGCCGCTGGCTGTTGTTAGGCCCGATCTCCGCGCCGAAGGCGGACGAAATCGCGAAATCCGGCGTCGCGGCGACCCTGGCGGAACCGCGGGCCGGCGATGAACGACGCTTCGCCGACGGCGCTGTCGTCAGCTGGCGAGCGTTGGGCAGCTACGGCGACGTACTCGACGGATTCAGCGCCGCGGGAATGAAAGACGGCGATGTGGGGTTGGCGCTGGCCGTGGTCGAACGTCCCGCAGCCGGCAATGCCCGGCTGTTGTTGGGCGGAAACGTGCGCGGAGTGTGGGTGAATGGCGCCTGGATGGGCGGCGGCGAGAACTCGCCGGCCTTCGTCATCGACGGCAGCGAAGTGCAGGTGCGACTCGAACAGGGCGCCAACGTCATCCTGCTGCGTGTCGAGCGGCTCGACCGCCCGGTGTTGCTTTCGCTGCGCGTGGTCGAACCGGGCTTCACCAGCGACACGCGCGGCAACGTGTCGCCCTACATCGCCTCCGATGCCGGCGGGGTGCTGCGCCTCATGCCGGGGACTCTCGAGGGTGACGGCGCGAAGCTGCACTACGAGGTGATCGCACCGGGAGGCCGGCCCGTCGCCGGCGCCACGATGATGCGCAACCTGCCGGTGGAACTGAAGACCACGACGTGGCCCGATGGACCGTACGAGGTGCGCGTCACCAGCCGGAATCGCGCGGGCGATCCGCAATACGCGCATCTGCCCTGGTACAAGGGTGACGCGGCCGCGCACGCACAGCGCCTGCTCGCCGACGCCGGTGCGGCGAATGGCGATGGCCACCTCCGGATGCTCGCCGACATGGTGCGCGACCGTGCCGGCGGCGACTGGCGCGCGCTGCACTCGCCGCTCATGGAATATGAAGAGCTGCGGCTGGAGCGCGCGGGCCAGACGGGCGGTCTGCGCGCCAGCGGCTTCGTGCGGCTCGCCTGGACCGACGACATCGACGGCTCGATGCAGTTCTGCCGCGCCTATCTACCGGCAGGATATTCGAACGGCACGCCCGCACCTGCGCTGATCTTCCTGCACGGCTACAACCCGCCGAATCCGCCCTACGTGCGCTGGTGGTCGATCGCCGATCGCCACAACGGCGTCGCGGAACGCAACGGCCTGATCGTGCTCGAACCCATGGGGCGCGGCAACGTCGACTACCGCTGGATGGGCGAGGCGGACGTGTTGCGATGCCTGGCCGAGGCGAAGCGGCGCTTCAAGGTGGACGAAGACCGGGTGTACATCACCGGCGAATCCATGGGTGGCAACGGCACGTGGCTGATCGCCTCGCGCAATCCGCAGCTGTTCGCGGCGGCCGCGCCGGTGTACGGCGGTTACGACTACCGGATCGGCGCCTACGGATACAACTACACCAATCCGCTGGGCACGCGGCCGATGGAACGCTTCATCCACGAAGCGCATGCCTCGTTCGCCGGCGCGGAAGGCCTGCTGCACGTTCCGGTGTACGCGCTGCACGGCGACCAGGATGCCGCCGTACCCGTCGAGCAGTCGCGCCACGGCGTGCAACTGCTGCAGCGCTGGGGTTACGACGTGCGTTACCGCGAAGTCCCCGGCCTCGGCCACGAAGACCTCAAGATGCGCGACGACATCGCGCGCTGGCTGCTCACGCACCAGCGCGATTCGACGCCGCGCGAAGTGCGCCTGCGCTCCTACGACCTGCGCGGCGCGAGTGCGTACTGGGTGAAGGTCGAAGCCTGGGAAAATCCGTTCGAGATGATGGAGGCGCGCGCCGCCATCCTGGGCGACGGCACCGTGCGGCTGGACACCCGCAACGTCGCGTCGATCACGTTGCAACCGCCGCGCGAGTTCGTCGGCGCCGATCGCGAAAAGCCGTTGCGCGTGTACTGGAACGGGCAGCTGCGCGAAGCGCCGCGCGATCCCAAGGGCTGGGTGTTCAACCTGTCAGCCGACAAGTTCAACGAGCGCTTCGACAAGAGTCCGGCGCGCGAGGGCCGTCTCACCTACTTTTTCGGCACGCCCTTCGCCATCGTCGTCGGCACGAAGTCGAAGGACGCCGCCATGCGCGACGGACTCGCTGCCAAGGCCGCAGCCATGGCCGAACTCTGGGAACGCTGGCAACACGTGCGGCCGCGCCTGTACCGCGACAGCGAAATATCCGCCGAAGACGCACGCCGTTACTCGCTGCTGCTGCTCGGCGGGCCGGGCGAGAACAGCGTGAGTGCACGACTTGCGGCCAAACTGCCGCTCAGGGTTTCGCGCGGCACGGTGACCGTCGACGGCCGCCGTTTCACGGCAACCGACGCCGTGGCGCAAACAATCTACCCGCACCCGCAGAACGATCAGCGTTACCTGTTGCTGGTCGCCCCCACCTCGGCCGCCGGCCTGCGTTACTGGAATCCCCAGCAATACTGGCACGCACTCAATGGTTTCCCGATGAACCTGTGGGACTGGACCATCGTCGACGGACGGCACGTCACGCAGGAGTCGGGGCTGTTCCCCGACCGCGGCTGGGTGGCCGCCGGCGTGTTCGACACGCACTGGCGCCGCACCGACGCCTTCACGGTACTGGGCGATCCGGAATTGCGCGCCCGCGCCACGCTGCGGCATGCACCCGCGCCGGGATTCAAACTACCCGGTGAAGCTCTCGATGCGCTGGCCGGCGGCTACCGCATCAACCCCGGACAGATCGGCGCCCCCGGCATCATCAGCGTGTTCCGCGTCGGCGAAACCCTCAACGCGAGCGCGCCGGAAGGTGGGCGCGCCTGGCCGCTCGAGGCCGAAAGCGAATCCGACTTCGCCATCGTCGGGCTCGGCACGCCCGTGAGTTTCCTGCGCGACGGCGCGGGAATCCCCACGGGCGTGATCTACCACTACAACGGCCAGGAGATCGTGGCCTCCAAGCTGCCCTGACGGTTCGGTACACTCGCCGCCATGTCCATCATTGACGCAATCATCCTCGGCCTCGTCGAGGGCATCACCGAGTTCCTGCCCATCTCCAGCACGGGGCACCTGATCCTGACGCAGTCGGTGCTGAGACTGCACGGCGCCGCGATCGAGGCGCTGCTCATCATCATCCAGGGTCCCGCGATCCTGGCGGTGTGCTGGGAATTCCGCCAGAAGCTGCTGGGTGTCGCGTTCAGCCTGCATCGCGAAGCGGCGTCCCGGCGCTTCGTGCTCAACCTGCTGATCGTGTTCCTGCCGGTGGCGATACTCGCCCTGCTGTTCGGTGACGCGATCAAGGCGGTGCTGTTCAGGCCCGTGCCGGTGGCCATCGCGCTCGTCGTGGGCGGAGTCATCATTCTCTGGGCCGAGCGCCGCAAGCACAGCGAACGCGTGCAGGATGTCGACCAGGTGACCGCGCTCGATGCGCTCAAGCTCGGCGCGTTCCAGGTGCTGTCATTGATCCCGGGCACCAGCCGCTCGGGAGCCACCATCATCGGTGGTTTGCTGTGCGGACTCTCGCGGCGCACGGCGGCCGAGTTCTCGTTCTTCGTCGCGATCCCGGTGTTGCTCTCGGCGACCGTCTATGAGTCCTGGAAGGAGCGCGCGGCCATCGCGCAGTTCGATACCGCGCCGCTGGTGGTGAGCTGCGTCGTGTCGTTCGTGAGCGCGTTGCTCGCCGTGAAATTCCTGATCCGCTACGTGAGCCGGCATTCCTTCGCCGCCTTCGCCTGGTACCGCATCTTGTTTGGCGGCGTCATCCTGGTGACCTCCGCGAGCGGCCTCGTGCGCTGGTGAGCCTGCAAGGTTGTTAGGCGCGAATCCGCGGAAAAGTTGCGTGCAGGACACGCGGACGCCGGCGCCGCGTCACCGCGCCGCCCGCCGGCGGCGGGCCCGCCGCCTCCGGCTCGTCCCCGGAAATCTCCCATTCGTCAAAAATCCCTTCTCCGGGCCGCGATTTCCGGGAAAAAATCGCAACATGAAATTCGACTTCGAAAAATTCTACCAGGCGGTCAATGCCAAACGCATGCAACGCGCCGCCTCCTGGCGCCAGGTCGCACGCGAAATCGGCATCGGCAAATCCACGCTGGCGCGCATGGCGCAGAACAAGCGGCCGGACGCCGATGGGCTGGCGGCGCTGTCCTTCTGGGCGGAGCTCAACCCGGCGGACTTCGTCAGTGCCGAGCCGGCCGCGGCGCTGGTGCACCGCGGGCTCGTGGGGGAATCGCCGGCGACCAACGGCGCCCTGCCTGCCTAGATGAAGCGTGCGCTGGGCACCGCCGCCCTCGGCGGCGGGATCGCCGGGCTGCTCGACTGCCTCTACGCCACGGTGCTGTGGGGATTCCTCCTCGGCGACAATCCGGCCGGTGTCTGGCAGTCCGTCGCGGCCGGGTTATTAGGCAAGGCGTCGTACGAGGGCGGCAATGCCACTGCGCTGCTCGGCCTCGCGCTGCACTTCTTCATCGCTTTCGTGATGGCGCTGGTGTACGTGCTCGCCAGCCGGCGCCTGCCCGTGCTCACGGCGCGTCCACTGCTCATGGGGGTCCTGTACGGCGCGGCCCTCTATGTCGTCATGAATTTCGTGGTGGTGCCGCTCTCGGCCATCGGCTTTCACGCACCGAGCCTGAAAGGCTCGATGCGCGTGATCATTCCGCACATCCTGTTCGTGGGACCGGCGATCTCGCTGATCACGGCGCGACGCGCTAGAACGGGTTAGACGCCCACGCCTTTATCTTTTCGTGGTAGCTGCGGCTGGACTGCAGTTTCGCGCCTCCCTGCAGCACCACGATGTACTCGCCGTGCGGGCCGGTCTCGAGCTCCTGCACGTGTTTCACGTTGACGATCAGCGAACGATGGATGCGCAGGAACAGCCGCGGATCCAGTGAATTCTCGAACGTGGCGATGGGCACGTGCAACAGGTGCCGCGCCGATTTCAGGTGCAGCTGCACGTAGTTCTCCGCGGCCTGCACGTACAGGATGTCTTCGATATTGACGAAGGAGATCCTGCCGGCGGCGCGCAGCGCCACTCGCGCCAGGTACTTCGGCGGCGCGGCGAGCTGCTGCAATAGCGACAACACGTGAGCGTTGTCCGTGCCGGCGCCGATGCGTTCCCGCAGGCGCGCCAGTGCCTGTGAGCAGCGTTCGCGAGTCACCGGCTTCAGCAGGTAGTCGATCGCATTCACCTCGAAGGCCTGGATGGCATAACGATCGTGCGCCGTCACGAAGATCACCGGCGGCATGTGTTCGGCGCCGATGGCGCGCAGCACGCCGAAACCATCCATCTCCGGCATCTGCACGTCGAGCATCACCAGGTCGGGGCGCCTGGCGCGAATGGCCGCGACCGCCTCGGCGCCATTGCGGGCCTCGGCGATCGAGTCGATCGCCGGTTCGTCCTTGAGCAGGAGAGTCATTCCTTCACGGGCCAGCGGCTCGTCGTCGACGATCAGTACGTTCATGCCAGCGCCGCGACGCGGTCCTCGATGACGTGGTAGGGCAACACCATGGTGACCTGTGCGCCGCCCTCGACGCCATTTTCCGTGCGCAGCTCCGCATCGGCGCCGTACAGCTGCTTGAGCCGGGCGCGCGTATTGGCGAGCCCCAGGCCCATGCCATCCTTTTTCTTGTCGGAAGGGCTTTCCGTGGCGCTGAAGCCGGGCCCGTCGTCACGCACCGTCACGTGCAACGCGTTCCCGAGGCGCTGCGCCCTGATCACGATGAGGCCGGGTGTCGCGCGGGGCCCGACACCGTGGCGAATCGCATTCTCGACGATGGGTTGCAGGCCCATGTGCGGTACTGCCGCGTCGAGCAGCTCGGGGTCGACGTCGATGTCGACGCGCAGCCGGTCCGAAAAACGCAGCTGTTCGATCGACAGGTACAGCTTCAGGTACTCGAGCTCACGCGCCAGCGTGACCTCCTGCGACTCCATGTCGGCGAGTACCGCCCGCAGCAGGTCCGAGAAACGCGCCAGCGTCTCCTCGGCCTGCCGGCCCTTCTGCTGGCGCACCAGCACCACGATGGCATTGAGCGTGTTGAACAGGAAGTGGGGCTGCAACTGTGCCTTGAGCGCGCCGAGCCGGGCCTGTGCGACCTGGGCTTCCAGCTGCGAACTGCGCAGGTCGGACCTCAGTGCCGCGCGGGCGCGTTCCTGGAAGCGCTCGTAGTTGCGGTAAGCGGTCTGGATCGACAGAACCACCCAGTAGGCGACCACGCTGAGGTGATAGCCATAGAGAAACAGCAACGTCACTTCTCTGCGCACCGTGATGGGCGGGGTAATGGGCCAGAATTCGTTCCACGTGAGGTGGAAGACGGCTTCGAGGCAAAGCTTCAGGACACCCCAGCCCAGGCTCACCAGCAGGTGCACGCCGATGAGCCGCGGCAGGTGCTGGCGTTCCAGCGGCCAGCGCCTGCCGGCCGCGACGATCAGCGGCGTGAGCAGCGCCGCGATGAAAATGTTGAAGCACCAGTAACGCAGGTCCTGCCATGGATTCGGGTCGTCGTAGTAATAACGTCGCGTGACGTTCTGCGCGAAATTGATGAGGCCAACCAGCGTCCACGCCAGGAAGTAGAAGGCCCAGGGCCTGAGCTTGCGCGAGTTCATGGCGGATGCAGAAAGCTTAACCCGCTGGTGGCGCGGCACGTTGAAGGTTGTTTGACGAACTGGCCGAAATCGTTGACCGGCGTGGGGAACTAATTGGGGGCAGCCCTTAATTCTCCGCGCTACAGGCGCAGGTTCTGGGTGGCGAAACCGGCGAGCGGCTCGTGGAAGCCACGCCCGAGCGCGATCACCTTGAAGATCTCGCCCATCTCTCCGGGCAGCAGCAGGCGCCGTGCCTCCCCGGCCAGCCGCGCCTGGCGGCGCGCATCGCCGTCGGCGAGCTGCATCTCGGTAGTTAGCAGGGATTCCATGCCGGCGCCGATCAGGAACGCGGCCTGGGTGGCAAAACCCAGGGTCTCGAGCCCGGCGCTGTCCGCGGCGTGGGCCACGCGTGTGAAGTCCACCCAGGCGGTGATGTCCTGCAGACCGACGTTGATGAACGGGTCGTCGTGCGCCCGGTGCCGGAAGTGGCAGCGCAGCGTGCCGCTCGCGCGGTCCGGGTGATAGAGATGCGCGCGCGGCAGTCCATAGTCGATGAGCAATGCCACGCCGTGCTCCAGCTGCGCCGCGAGACTCGCGACCCAGGGCTGGAACGCGAGACAGACCTCGGACACGTATCCGTCCGGCAACGGCTCGGGCAAGGCGTCGAGGATGCCGGTCACCGCGTGTTCGAGCTCCGGCGGCGCGTCGGTCTCGCGCCAGTCAAACCCCTCACCCGAGCTCACCACGCCGAGCGCGCGCACCTGCCGCGCAACGGGCGTGCCTCGCAGGCGAAAACGCGACACCGGCATGGCGTCCAGCACTTCGTTGGCCAGCACCACGCCGTGCATGGCGCGCTCCGGCCAGCGCTCTAACCACTGCACCCTCGCCGCGAGCTCGGGAGGCAGTGCCTCGATCCGCGCGCGCTGCCGGGCGGCCAGATCCGCGCTCACTTCCAGGATGAAATACCGATCGGGGAGGCGCTCGAGCGCCGCGAGCTCGGTGAGCAGGTCCGCGGCCATGGTGCCGAGGCCGGCGCCCAGCTCCAGCACATCGCCGCCGGTGACCTCGAGAACGTCTGCTATCTGCCGCGCCAGGCAGCGGGAGAACAGGCTGGATACTTCCGGGGCGGTGACGAAGTCGCCCGCGCCACCCAGCTTGGTCGCCCCGGCGCTGTAATAGCCGAGCCCGGGTGCGTACAGCGCCAGGCGCATGTAGGCATCGAAGCCGATGACACCACCCTGCGACGCGATGAAGGCACGGATGTGTTCCGACACGCGGCCGGCGTGGGCGCGTTCCTCGGCGTTGAGCGGCGGGAGGGTTGTGACTGACGCGGCAGAAGTCATACAGTGCATCGATGCGGGACGACGGACGAAGTCTAACGGGCAAGACCGTACTGATCACGGGTGGTGCGAAACGCGTCGGCGCGGAGATCGCGCGCGAGCTGCACGCGGCCGGCGCCAGCCTGGCAATCCACTATCGCAATTCGGCATCCGAGGCCGAGGCGCTGGCGGCCGAGCTCAATGCCGCACGTGCCAAATCCGCGGCCATCGTGCAGGGCGAGCTGCTGGAAGTGGAGAAACTGCCGGCGCTGGTGGAATTCGCGGTGCGCAGTTTCGGCCAGCTCGACGTACTGATCAACAACGCGTCGACGTTCTATCCCACGAGGATCGGCGAGATCACCCCCAAGGCCTGGGATGACCTGCTCGGCACCAATCTCAAGGTGCCGACCTTCCTGGCGCAGGCCGCCGCGCCCGCACTGCGCAAAACTCGCGGCTTGATCATCAACGTCGTGGACATCCATGCCCTGCGCCCGCTGCGCGACCACACGGTCTACTGCACCGCCAAGGCCGGCCTGCACATGCTGACGCGGTCGCTCGCCAAGGAGCTCGGCCCCGAAGTGCGCGTCAACGGCATCGCCCCCGGACCCATCCTCTGGCCCTCGGGCCAGCCGCATGACACGGCGAAGCAGGCCAAGATCATCGAGCGCACCATCCTGAAACGCATGGGCTCGCCGCAGGACATCGCGCGCACCGCGCTGTTCTTCGCCGCGCATGCGCCGTACATCACGGGACAGATCCTCGCCGTCGACGGCGGCCGCAGCGTCGCGTGGTAATGGCGACATAAAAAAAGGGCCGCCAAGGGGACGGCGGCCCTAATACGTCGTGGGAAGAACTATCTACTCACTCGTCAAAACTTGTAGCGCGCTCCGAGTGCATAACGCGGGCCCTGGTCTTCCAGGCGCCACATCTGCTTGTCCGACCGGCCGTGCCAGCGCACGTCCTCGCCCGTGAGGTTGACGGCTTCGAGCGACACCGCGAGGTGGTCGTTGATGTCGTAACCCACGTTGAGGTCGAACTGGTCGTAGGCCTCGACGAAGATCGGGTTGCGCCACTGCCCGATGTTCAGGTTCTGCAGGTACTCGTCGCGCCAGTTCCAGGCGAGACGCGCCGACAGGCCGAACTTCTCGAACATCAGCACGGCATTCGCCGAATCCGACAACCCCAGCAGCGCGAACTGGTTTTCGTTCGGGTCGCTGGTCACCTTGTACCCGACGTCGCCGCGCACGATCGTGTAGTTGGCCAGCACGCCGAAGCCGGTGTCGCCGAAGAAATACTGCCCGCCGAACTCGAAGCCATGGATCCTGGCGTTCTTGTTGTTGACCGGCGTGCTCACCGCGAAGGTGTACAGCGGGTCGTCGGCATTGGGCAGGATGTCGTACTGCGTCGCGAAGGCCACGTGCTGCGCGTTGCTGCCGTTGTAGTTCGCCAGGCCGCCGGGCCAGAACGTGCCGTCCTTGTCGGTGAAACCGCCGGGGTTTTCCAGCATGGCGATCGCCGTGAACAGCGCGGAGTCATTCACCGCGAACGGATGCGCAGGATCGTTGAGGTACGCCAGCGCATCCTGCGCGCGTTTGCCGCCGGTCTGGTTGCGGATGCCGTACAGGTTCTCGTTGATCACGGCGTTGCCGATGAAGTTCTCGACGTTCTTCAGGAACGCGCCGAGCGACACGTATCCTCTGTCAGAGAAGTAATACTCGACCGACAGGTCATAGTTGTCCGACTCCAGCGGCAGCAACGCCGGGTTGTTGGCGAACGCCGGAGGGATGAACCCGCCGACCAGCGTCGAACCACCGGGCGTCGCCGGCGTCTCACCAGCCGACAGCTGGTTGTAACCGGCTCGCGCGATGGTCTTGCTGTATGAGACGCGCGCCTTCAGGCCATCCGTTATCCCGAGATCGAAGTCGATGTTCGGCAACACGTTGTGATAGTGGCCGTCGCCGGTGACCAGTGTTTCGTTGCCGACCTCGGGACGCACCACCTGGAAATCGTTGTCGTCCTGCCACAGCAGCGCCGACGGCACCAGGATGTTGTTCTCGGCGCGCACGTCGGTGTCCTCGTACCGCACGCCGACCGCGAGGTTCGAAGGCATCGAGCCCAGTTCCATCCTGAACTGCACCTGCGCGTAGAACGCCTGCGTATCCTCGGCGACGGTGCTGTTGACGTTGAAGCCCGGGTTGTAACGCAGCTGGCCGTCCGGCGCGGAGGCTTCGGTCCAGTTGGTGTAACCGTGATCCAGCGCCCACTGCCCCAGCGTGTTGGCATTGCCTTTCCATCCACCCACCGGCGCGCCCACCGGGTTGAAGTCATCGAAGGCGCCGGTCAGGCTGAACGGAGTCAGCAGCGCCACCATGCCCGGCACGGTACCGCTGTCGCCCACGCCCCAGTCGCCCATGGTGAGGTTCGAGGCCGAAGAACGATTGCGCGATTCCAGCGCCCGGGTTTCCACGCCGAATTGCAGCGTGTCGTCGTCGGTGAGCTTGAACCTGCCGTCGAAACGGGTTTGTTTGATCTCGGTGGACTGGTCGTTGTACGCGATGCGCAGGATCTGCGAGCCCAGGCTCGACGGGCCGAAGTCATAGTCGGGGTCGCCGCCGCTGTTCGCATAGGCCGCGAGCTGCGACGGGTACAGTGTGCGCGCCGCCACCGGCAGCCCATTGTTGAACTGGAATGTCTGCGTCCAGTAGTTTGAAGCGTTGCGGCAGGGTATGGCCGCCGCCGGATCGGCAGGGTTGGCTCCGTAGAACTCGAGGCAGGTGCTCGGCACCTTGCCCGCCACGCTGAAGGCGGTTTCGCCGCCGCCGGTGATCCCGTCATTGGGCAGGCTGCGTGCCTTCGAATCGTGGAAATCGACGCCGAGGTTGAAGCGATCGCTGACGTCCCAGTCCACGTTGAGACCCAGCGAGCGCAGATCGTTCTTCTGCTCGCGGTGCTGCTGCTCGTAGCCGTAGTCCTTGCTGGCGCCGGTGAACTCGTGCAGCAGCACCGGCGTGGCCACGTCCTCGTTGGTATCGAACTCGATGTGATCGAAGCCGTTGCGTTGCAGCCAGATGGTCTGCTCGCCGCGATCCTCGGTGAGCTCCACCTGCGCAAAGGTGTAGTCGGCCGTGAACGTCAGGCCTTCGACCGGCGCGAACTGCACCATTCCCTGCGCGTTGATACGTTCCCGGCTCGAATCCGAGAATGCGTAGCGTATGTCGTTCGGAATGCCATACAGCTGCCCGTCCTTCGGCGGATTGACGAAGTCCGCATCGATGAAATCGTCGTCGGGGTTGTAAGGCGTGTCGTTGTCGTTGAAGAACAGCGGCGCCGCGGCGCGGTTGGTAGCATTGCGCCCGCCGTTCGACGCGTCCCATTGCTGGATGTGCCAGTCGTTGACGGTCGACGACGACGAGCCGCTGTCGCGTTTCTGGTAGGTAGCCGAAAGGCCCACGCCGAATTTCTTGTCCTCGGTGGCGTAACTGAAAATGCCCGAGAGCTCGGGCGTGATGTCGTTGCCCGTGCGGTTGGTGGAGTCGTTGAGCGCCTTGGCGCCGATGTTGAGCACCAGTCCGTCGTTGTCGAACGGGCGCGCCGTGCGCACGTTGATGGTGGCGCCGATGCCGCCGGTCGGGATGTCCGCGCGCCCGGTCTTGTAGACCTCGACCGCACTGATCGCCTCGGCCGAAAGATTCGCAAAATTGAACGAGCGCGAATTGCCGAACACGCCGCCGCCGGTGGCCGCGCCGTTGCCGAACGCGTCGGCGGTCGGCATCTGCCGTCCGTTCAGCGTGATGAGATTGAACTGCGGCCCGAAGCCGCGCGCCGTGACGGTCGCGCCTTCGCCGTTGCGGCGATCGATGGACACGCCGGTGATTCGCTGCAGCGCCTCGGAAAGATTCGTGTCGGGAAACTTGCCGATGTCCTCGGCGTTGATCGCATCGACCACGCCGATGGCATCGCGCTTGGTCTCCATCGAGGCCTTGAGGCTGCCGCGCAACCCCGTGACCACGACTTCTTCGAGCACTTCGCCCGACTGGTCCTGCGCGACTCCATCGTCGGAAAAGGCCGGATTGATGAGCACGGCGCCGCCGACGATGGTGAACAGCGCTCGTGATGTGACGGGACTTGCCCGGGTAGATAGTTTCATGGCGTACGCTCCTCCGCGTGACGTAAAACCCACTGTGGGTTCTGCACTACGCAGGATGCGCAGCGCGCCCGGCAGCCAGAAGCGCGATTTGACGGACCGGAGGAATGGGTAGTTGGTCCGGAAATCCGGCCGGGCCGCATGCGGGACGTGTACCGAAGTTCGGGACAGGCGCCGGGCGCCGCCGCGTGCGGCGCGGGCGCAACGTCGCGGCGTGACGCCGCGCAAGCAACAGTCGAAAGGTTGTTAGGCGCGCGGCGCCGGGAGGTGCAGCGTCACCGGTTGCATGTCGTGCGCGCCGCCGTCGAATTCCTTCCAGAGGAGCCCGATGCTCTTGTGCACGGTGGGATGCACGATTTGCGGCGCGAGCTCGGCGAGCGGCCCGAGCATGTAGGGCCGCTTGAGCAGGTCCGGCCGCGGCAACGTGTACTCGGAGGTCTGCTCGACGCGATCGCCGTACAACAACACATCGAGATCCATGGTGCGCGACGCCCACTTGGGCGCGTAACGCGGGCGGCCGCATTGAGTTTCGATGGCACGCAGCCGCGCGATGACGGATTCCAGCGGCAACGCCGTGGTGAAACCCGTCACGAGATTGATGAAGTCAGGACCCTCGAAACCCACCGCGACGTTGCGGTAGGCGCGCGAGAAGCGTGCGTCGTGCCAGGTATGCACGATCTCCGCGCAGGCGCGCTCGAGATTGTGCTCGGGCTCCACGTTGCTGCCGGCCGCGACGAAGACGTGCACGTGGCCGGCGCTGAGGATGGTCATTTACAGATCACTTCTGCAGATCGGCCCGCGTGCGCAGCACCGCCACTCCCACGTCCTTGCTGTGACGGATCGCGCCGGGTTTGTTCACCGACAGTCGCACCCACTCGACGCTGAACTCTTCCAGAATCAACACCGCCGCGCGGTGCGCCAGCGATTCCACCAGCTTGAAGTTCGACTCGCTGACGAAAGCGATCAGCCGCTTCGCGACCTTCTTGTAGTCGAGTGTGTCGGCCACGTCGTCGCTGCGCGCGGCGCGCGCGCAATCCACCGGCATCTCCACGTCGATGACGATGGTCTGCTTGACGCGCCGTTCCCACTCGATGAAGCCGATGATGCATTCGACTTCCAGGCCGTGCAGGAAAATGCGGTCGCCGGTGCCATCGGCCGAGCCCGGGAGGGTGACTGTCTTCGGAACGCCCACTGACTATCCAATCTCCGTGAGAGGCCCCAGGTCTTCGAGCGACCAGTTCGCGCGCGCGCGCACGCCCAGGTCCTCGATATTGCCGGCTTTCAGCCGCGCCATGCCAGCAACCGCGATCATGGCGGCATTGTCGGTGCAGAACTCGATGCGCGGGTAAAAGACTTTCGCCCCCCGGCGCTGCGCGGCTCCCTGCAGGCGCTCGCGCAGGCTGCGGTTCGCGCCGACGCCGCCGGCTACCACCACGGCGTCATAACCGGTGTCCTCGAGCGCGCGCAGGGTCTTGGCGACCAGCGTCTCGACGATGGCCTCCTGCACGCCGGCCGCGATGTCGGCGCGGGTCGCGGCGTCGAGAGTGGCCGTTGCGCCGCCCATGCGGTCCTTCACCGCGAGCGACACCGCCGTTTTCAAGCCGGAGAAGCTGAACTCGTGCCCGGCACGGTCCAGCATGGGCCGCGGGAATTCGAAGCGTCCCGGCCTGCCCTTCGCGGCGAGCGCCGCCAGCTCCGGCCCGCCGGGGTAAGGCAGTCCTAACAACTTCGCCGACTTGTCGAAGGCTTCGCCGGCCGCGTCGTCGCGCGTTTCGCCGAGCACGGTGTAGCGGCCCGGTGCCGCGACGTCGATGAGCATGGTATGGCCGCCGGACACCAGCAGCGCGAGGTGCGGAAAAGGCGGCGGCACCGGCTCCAGCAACGGCGCCAGCAGGTGACCTTCGAGGTGGTGCACGGCCACCGCCGGCACTTTCCAGGCATAAGCCAGCGAGCGGCCCAGGGCGGCGCCGGTCAGCAATGCGCCGATGAGTCCGGGGCCCGCGGTGTAGGCCACGCCGTGCAGCTCTTCGGGCGTGGTTTTCGCATCGGCCAGCGCCGTACGCACCAGGGGTAACAGTCGCCGCACGTGATCGCGCGAAGCCAGCTCCGGGACCACGCCGCCGTACACCCGGTGCAGGTCGATCTGGCTGTAGATCTCGTGCGCCAGCAGGCCAGCCGCGTCGTCGTAGACGGCGACCGCGGATTCATCACAGGAGGATTCGAGGGCCAGGATGCGCATGTATAAGAGTGAGGCGCCCGACTTTGATTTTTAAGGGCCGTTCTATAGAATCGCCACCCCTGCCCCAGGCAGGCCGTGGCAAAACTCCAGACAGATCAAAGGGTTGAGGTTTAGATGCCGAGCGTTCGAGTGCGTGAAAACGAGTATTTCGATGCCGCGCTGCGCCGTTTCAAGCGCGCGTGTGAAAAGGCGGGCGTGCTCACGGAGCTTCGGCGCCGCGAATTCTATGAGAAGCCGACCCAGGAGCGTAAGCGCAAGAAGGCTGCCGCGGTGAAGCGTCACCTGAAGCGCAACAGCCCGCGCGAATACTCGGCGCGTCCGCGCCCGAGCTGAGCTCTTTTCTGAAAGAGTGGGCGCGATGACGCTCAAAGAGCGCATCACCGAAGACATGAAGACCGCGATGCGATCCGGCGAAAAGGATCGCCTCGCGGTCATTCGTCTCTTGCAGGCCGCGATCAAGCAGCGTGAAGTCGACGAGCGCATCACGCTCGACGATGCACAGGTCACAGCGGTCCTCGAGAAGATGATCAAGCAGCGCAAGGAATCCGTGGTGGCCTTCGAGAAAGGCGCACGCGCGGATCTCGTTGCCAAGGAAAACGCCGAGATCGCGGTGCTGCAGCCCTATCTCCCGGCGCAGCTTTCCGAAGCCGAGCTCGACGCCCTCATTGCCGAGGCGATTTCCAGCACCGGCGCCGCGTCCATCAAGGACATGGGCAAGGTCATGGGTGTCGTGAAGGCCAAGGCCGCCGGCAAGGCCGACATGGGCGCCGTCGGCGCCCGCATCAAAGCCAAGCTGGGCGGTTGAGTCCGCATGGGCGGCCGCGGAATCGCCACCGCCGGCGCGCTCATCCTCATCGCGCTGGTCTGCATCTCCATCAGTCGCAAGATCGAGGCCGAACGCCGTGAGCTCGGTCACTTCCCGCGCCATCGCCTGCCGCTGGTGATCGGCGGGTCGATCTGCGCCCTGCTCCTCTGCGCAATCGTGGTGATCGCGATTCTTCGCTGAGCGGCCCGTCGCCCGGCGGTCAGCTCATTGGACTGCCGCCGTGCGTTGTGGTGGCGCGGCTTCGACGGAAGCCGCCCTGGCCGCATCCGGCGCGGGCGCCGGAGCCTCCTGCGTGGTGGGCGCAGCGGGGGGCGCAGTCACGATGGTGGCCGCACTGGTCACGCCCAGCCCCGCAGCGATCAGTCCGGGTAGTTTGTCCCAGCTCAGCAGCCCCGTGAGCCCGTCGATGAGCCGGCTCACGCCGTCCTTCTTTTCCTCCTGCGCATCCGCTTTCGGGAGCCCGGCCAGCAGTGCCGCCGCGGCACCGGCCGCGGCCGCAGCAGGCGCATTTGCAAGCTCCGCTTCGAGTGCAGCGTCGATGGCCTCGATCGAGTCCCACTTCTTGTTCACGTCCTGCAGCGGTTCCAGCGCGTGCTGTCCCAGTGCGCGATAACTTTCGAACTGCGGTTCGTCGAAGAACTGGTCGGCGGTCGATTGATGGGGAAACTGTTCACCGATCTCCTTCACGCGGGCCGCGTAACGTTCGACGTCGATGGGTTCCTCGCCGGTCATGCCGGGCTTGATGTACAGGATTTTTCCCGTCGAGCCATCGCGGAAAGTGATGCGCGCAATCGTGAACAGCCGTTTGGAGCTCTTGATCGACTCGGCGTCCGGCCGTCCGAATGGAAAGCGGATGTTGGCCCCGAGGTCGTTGCGAATGATGCGGATGGCACGTTCCAGGTCTTCGTACTTGTAGTCCGGATCGTGCCCGGCGTCGACCAGCACGATCCGCGGGCAGCGCCGCCGGACCATTTCGTACAGCGCCAGGTTCTCGAAGTGACCGCCGTCGGATAGATAGACCGAACTTCCGCGGTCGGTGGTGTTGCCGAACATTTCATTGAGCAGCGACACCAGGGGATGGCCCGGCTCGGTACGTTCGAATTTCTTCTCGAGGTCTGCCAGCTTCTCCGGTTGGGCGCGTTCGAGCCGCAGCGGATTGGGAACCCACCAGCCCAGGCGCACATTGAAGAAGGTCATGACGATGGCGATGAGTTTCGAGGAGTGGTAACCCATGTTCGGCGAGGCCGCCGCGCCGGAGATCGTCATGGCCCGGCCGATGGTGAGCCCCCGGGCGGTCTCGCACCTCGGCGCTGAAGCCTGGCCGCTGGCCTTGGCGCGCGCCTCCCACTCGGCCTGTCCAACCACTTCCGTGGTGGAGCGCCCGCCGATGCTGGTGGTCCGGCAGTAACCCGTGACCTGGCTCCCGGTGCGAAACGGCGTGACGGTGAAGGAGGCTGCCTTGCGCTCCTGCCACTCGAGATGATTTCCCGAGGCACGCATGATGTTGAGCGCCGTGTTGACGACCGGAAACAGCCGGGGAGTTTTCGCCAGGTCGAGGTCGGACATGGCAACGTCATCGTCCGGATCGAACCCGGTAAAGGCATGCGGTCGCCGCTGGATACCATCGGCGACGGTGTCCTTGTCGGGCGCAGGATTGCGCGTCGCGCCCAGAAAGGTGCGCGCCAGCCGGTTGCCATACATGGCGTGCATGGAGAAGGCATTCACCCCCGCAAACCATGCGAAATACCAGGCGAATATCACGCAGCCAAGGGCAATGCCGGCGCGCTCCCAGGGCATGTGGTTCACACCCTTCATGAACTCGTTGAATATCACGATGGCGTCGAATTTTTTTCCGGGAACCTGCGGCTGAACCAGGTCGACGTCCGCGCCGACGATGAGCAGGGCGCAGGCCACGAACATTGCCGCGATGAAGGCCACCGCCAGCAGATCCAGCATGTGGATGTTGAAGGTTTCCAGCATGCCGGTGCTCGGCGCCTTGGTCGTCGCCGTCTGGCGCGACTTGTAGCCGGCGATGGCCACCACCACGCCGCCCAGCGTGCCGACGCCGGCCGTCGCGGCCGCGCCCCACTTCGACAGCGCGGCGGGCAACAGTACGCAGACCCCGTGCGCGAGCACCCAGACGAGCGCGGTGGCCAGCCAGATGCCGGCGGCGCGCGCCCACCATTCACGCGTGCCCTCGTCACTGTTCCTGCGGGCCAACGCCAGGTACAGCGCGGCACCGAGCGCAAAACACAGCAGCAACGCCGGCACCGCGAACGTCGCATACAGCGCACTCCACGCGGAGGCGTACCTGGATGCCAGCACGGCCGCCTTGGCCGAAGCGGCCCCGCCCACCATGAGGTAGACGATGCCGCCCGCCGCCAGTCCCGACACGATGGCGACGAAACTGATGGTCACCTCCTTGGGTGACCGCGGCGCGATCTCGCCCTGGAACCCGCGCCTGTTCAGCGACGGCTGATACTGACGGCGGTGAATGACGAGGCGGCCCAGCCAGATGCCGACCAGGTGAATCGACGCGCCCATCGTGAGATAGACCCACAAGCGAGGTCTTTCGCCGATCGAAGGCAAGGGACCGCCGTACACCGAACTGATGACGTCGACCAGCCTGTCGTTGGCGAGCACCAGACTCAGCAGCCAGGAGCCCACCATCACCGGCAGGAAGGCGTACAGGAAAAAGCGGTTGTGTACGGTCTGCCGCTCGGTGCCATTGGGTTGATCGGTGGTGGTGTAGATCAGCGCGGTCAAGGCGCAGATCAAAGTGCCGACGAAGAACCATCCCTGCCCATTGCGCCAGCGATCGGGGTTGTTGATCACGTCGTGGGCGATCGCGACGTTGATCATGGGGACCAGCGTCACCGCCACGACCAGCGGAATCAGGCTGACCCAGTTGATGAGCAGGTTGCGCAGGAAAATGGCAACCAGTGCGAGCATGTCGCCCGACAATCCAGTGGTGGGACTCAGGTAGTTGCTGCCGGAGCGCAGCTGGCGAATCTCGGATGCCTCGGGTTTGTCACCGTTCCCGGCCAGTGCTTTTTCCACCTCGCCCATGCCCTGGCGACGCATCCAGCTCGTGAGCCAGCTGCCGATGTAGCCGCCGCCCGAAACCGTCGAGAGATAGGTGAAGCGGTTGAGCCACTTGAGCTTTGCCAGCGCCTGGATCACGCCCAGTGAAAACGTCGCGGATCGAATACCGCCCCCGGAGAGGCACAACGCCATGCGCTCTCCATATTTTTGGGGCTCTTCGCTGGGCTTGAATCCCAACTGCTGGTTTTCTTCCTCGAGGTCGAGGTACGAGCCGTCTTTCTCGCGGGTGAGAAACAGCGGGAGCTTCTTGGTGTAGGAGTCGGGCATGGCGATTCCCTCTTGCCTGGGGACTTCGGTACCTTTTGGCACGACCAGATATAAGTGTCACCTGAGTCTGATTTCTCTCACCTTACCGACCGCCTACGCTCCCGCGGCAGCCAAATGGCCTCGGGGCCACCACGCGCTGCGGCGTAGAATTGGGCCTCCATGGCTGGCCGAATTCCCCAGAGTTTCATCGACGAGCTGACCGCGCGCGCGGACATCGTCGAGCTCATCGGCTCGCGAGTGGAGCTCAAGAAAGCAGGCCGCGAGTACCGCGCCTGCTGCCCGTTTCACAACGAGAAAACCCCCTCGTTCTGGGTGAGCCCGCAGAAGCAGTTCTATCACTGCTTTGGCTGCGGGGCGCACGGCACGGCGCTCGGGTTTCTCATGGAGTACGACAAGCTGTCGTTTCCGGAGGCCATCGAGGAGCTGGCCGGACGGCTGGGCCTGGAGGTGCCGCGTGAGGCGTCGAGCCAGCCGGACAACACGGGCAGCACCCAGCCGCTGTACGACCTGAATCTCAAGGCGGCGAAGTTTTTCGCGAGCGTGCTTCCGGGAGATGCACGCGCCCGGGAGTACGCAAAAAAACGCGGCCTCACGCGCGAGACGGTCGAGCGTTTCATGATCGGCTTCGCGCCAAACGCCTGGAACGAACTGATCAAGCGCTTCGGTTCCACGGATGCCGATCGCAAGGTGCTGCTCGAATGCGGACTCATCATCGAGCGCGAGCGCACCGACAGCCGCACGCTGGACCGCCACTACGACCGCTTTCGCGACCGCCTGATGTTTCCGATACGCGATTCGCGCGGACGGGTGCTGGCCTTCGGCGGCCGCATCATCGACCAGGGCGAACCGAAGTATCTGAACTCGCCGGAGACGCTGCTGTTTCACAAGGGCCGCGAGCTCTACGGCCTGTACGAGGTGCGCCAGAGCCGGACCACGCTCAAGCGCCTGATGGTGGTGGAGGGCTACATGGACGTCGCCCGCCTGCACCAGGCGGGGGTCAACTACGCGGTGGCAACCCTCGGGACGGCCACCACGCCGGAGCACCTGCGCCGTATCTTCAAACTGGTGAACGAGGTGGTGTTCTGTTTCGACGGCGACAAGGCCGGCCGCGCCGCGGCGTGGCGCGCGCTCGGCAATGCGCTGCCCGAAGCGCGCGACGGCCGGCAGATCCGGTTCTTGTTCCTGCCCGAAGGTCACGACCCGGATTCATTGGTGGGCGAAGAAGGCCGCGAGGCATTCGAGTCACGACTCGATGGCGCCCTGCCACTCTCGGAATACCTGGTGTCGGCGCTCTCGGAACAGGCGGACCTGGCGCATGCCGATGGGCGCGCGCAGTTCGCCGAACTCGCCCGCCCGCTGGTTACCAAGGTAGCGCCCGGCGTGTACCGCGACCTGTTGATTGATCGGCTTTCCGAGGCTATCAAGCTACCGGCAGCCAGATTGAACCAATTATGGTTCAATGAGTCCACCGATTCGGCAGGAACTCACGCCACCGCCATGCCCGAGCGCGGCTCCTCGAATGCGTCCGGACGCACCCCAAGGCCGCGCGACGGTGGCGGAAACAAGGGCCTGGTGACCAAGGCCGTCAAGCTGCTGGTGCATTTCCCGGGCAGCGCCGGAAGGATCTCGGGCGCCCAGCTGACACAGCTCGAAATGACCGACGACCCGGGTTCCCGTTTCCTCTTCGAGCTCATAGACCAGCTCCAGCAGGAACCCGCGGCGAACACCGGCGTCCTCCTGATGCGATGGAGAGAGCGACCAGAGGTGTCACGAATGAGCGCCTTGGCGCAGGAAGAGTTGCCGGGCATCGATGAATCGGGTGCCGCGCTCGAACTGGCCGCGGCCATCAGCACGTTGGCGCTCGAGCCCACGCTGCGCCGGTACCAGGAGCTGCTCGACAAGGGTGATCTGTCGGACGATGAACGCACGGAACTTCGGGAACTCACCATCGCCATGGCGCGGAGCAAGGGAACGGCTGCCGCCTGAAGCGCGTGGCCGGCGGGCCGATAAAAGCCCGTACAAATACTTTGGGGGCCGTGACCCTTTTGGCCCGAATTTTGCGTTGTTTCAGAGGTCAAACACGTGCGGAAGTCGTTGACCGGCTGGCGATTTTCGCTTTGTCAAGCCACTTTCATTTGCGTAGAATGCCGCCCCTTTCCCGCAAGCCACCTTGATCACGGCGGCGGCAACCCCACGGTGCCGCTCCGAAATACGCCTTAGGCGTAGGAAACTCATGACTCAGAAGCACAAGCGTCCCACTGCCCCTGCCTCGAAGAAGCTCCCCAAGAAGGCGGCCAAGCCCGCTGCCCTCTCCGCTCACGCGAAAGAGAAGGACAAAACCGCGCATGCCGCTCCGAATGCCAAAGGCAAACACGTCGAGAAGCATGTCGAGCTGAAAAAGCCCGCCGGAAAGGTGAAGGCGCCCGAAAAGGCTGCCGCGCCGGTGGTCGATGCCAAGGGCAAAGTCGTCGAGCTGAAGGCCGCGCAGAAGCTCGCGGCCGCGCGTGCCGCGGCCCAGGCCGCCGCGCCTGCGGATGGCAAGGTCAAGGGCAGGAAGGGTTCTGCCGAGCTGATCAACCTGCCGGCGCGCCGCAACGTGCTGCCCGAAGAGCGCCAGTCGCAGCTCAAGCTGCTGATCGCGCGCGGCAAGGAGCAGGGTTATCTCACTTACTCGCAGGTGAACGATCATCTGCCCTCGGAGATCGTCGATCCCGAGCAGATCGAAGAGATCGTCAACACCATTAACGACATGGGCATCCCGGTGTACGAGAAGGCACCGGACAACGAGAGCATTCTCGCGCCCGAACCGTCCACGCCGACCGACGAAGAGGCCATCGAAGAAGCCGCTGCCGCGCTGGCCGCGCTCGATGCCGAACTCGGCCGCACCACCGACCCGGTGCGCATGTACATGCGCGAGATGGGCACGGTGGAACTGCTGACGCGTGAAGGCGAAATCCGCATCGCGAAGCGCATCGAGGAAGGCCTCGACGCCGTGCGCCTGGCGCTGTCGATGTACCCGTCGACGGCCGACTACCTGCTGAAGGCTTACGAGCCGGTGAAGACCGGCGGCGCCCGCCTGGTCGACCTCATCGTCGGCTTCATCGATCCGAACGCGCCCGACGTCATCGCGCAGCCGCAGAATCCCACCAAGATGGATCTCGCGCCGCCGCCGGCCGAAGAAAAGGCCGAGGGCGAAGACGAGGAAGGTGAAGACGGCGACAACAGCGAAGAGGAAGCGGTCGACACCGGCCCGGATCCCGAAGAGGCGGCGCGCCGTTTCGCGGCCGTGCAGAAGGGTTACGTGCAGTCGCTGGCCGCCATCGAAAAGCTCGGCGCCAAGGATCCCAAGACCCTCAAGGTCCGCAAGAAACTCTCCGATGAGTTCATGGAGCTCAAGCTCGCGCCGCGCATGTTCGAGGCGCTGATCGCCAACCTGCGCCACGGCGTGAATGAAATCCGCCAGCTCGAGAAGGAGATCATGATCATCGCGGTGCGCGATGCCGGCATGCCGCGCAAGGAATTCATCCTCTCGTTCCCCAAGAACGAGACTTCGCACCGCTGGCTGCAGAAGCAGATCAAGGGCGGCAAGAAGTGGTCGAACGCGATGGGCAAGTTCCAGGAGGAAATCTCGCGCCGCCAGGACAAGCTGGCCGCGCTCGAGAAGACCTATCACCTGACCATCACGGATATCAAGGAGATCAACCGTGAAGTGTCGATCGGCGAAGCCAAGGCGCGCCGCGCGAAGAAGGAGATGGTCGAGGCCAACCTGCGCCTCGTGATCTCGATCGCGAAGAAGTACACCAACCGCGGCCTGCAGTTCCTCGACCTCATCCAG
>Ga0207675_100000742_pt1 | contig 32413 bp, 13 predicted proteins | sample KBSSwiS42_FD_184305 | JGI IMG/M metagenome (GOLD analysis project Ga0207675, IMG submission 184305) | Switchgrass rhizosphere microbial communities from Kellogg Biological Station, Michigan, USA - KBS Switchgrass S4-2 (SPAdes) (version 2) | ecosystem: Host-associated > Plants > Roots >...
CATATACTTCCTCCAATTTATATTTCAACTTTTTTGAAAGAGCAAGCATAATATCGCCATAGCGTTCGGCACTATCGGGATAAATTTCAGCATAGGCATCGGCAAGTTTTCCTGCCAGGATTAAGTTAATAGTATCGTTTTCGGAAGTGGCAAGCTCTCTTTTCAGACTATCAATATTTGTTTCCTGCGTTTTAGCTAAAAGTGCTGCAAACAAAAAAATGATAATAAAAAAAATGCTTCTTGTCATTGGTCGTCAATTTGCAGGCAAACTAATAATAAATTCACTTCCTTCGCCCTCTTTAGTTTCAACCTTTATTTCGCCACCATGAGCCTTTACAATATCGTAGCTTAAAGATAAACCCAAACCCGTGCCTTGCCCTGTTGGTTTTGTTGTAAAGAATGGCTGAAAGATTTTATCCAATACTTTCTGAGGAATACCATTGCCATTATCAGCAACCTTTATTTCAATCCGATAGTTATCGGATTTGGTACCAATCTTTTTTGTACTCAATGAAACCGTTGGCTCATACTTTTGTCCTGCAGAGCTTAGTTCGCTCTGGGCTCGCCGATGAGTAGAAACATTCTTTTCTGTTACTGCATAAAATGCATTGGTAATTAAATTAAGAACTGCTCTGCCGATATCCTGCGGAATGATATCGATGTTGCCAATGCTTTCATCAAAATCAGTTTTCATGGTTGCATTAAATGATTTATCCTTTGCCCTTAATCCATGATAGGCTAATCTCAAATATTCACCTACCAACATATTGATATTTGTAGGTTGTTTTATACCGCCGCTACTGCGGCTGTGTTGCAGCATGCCTTTTACAATGGCATCGGCCCTTTTTCCGTGGTGAATTATTTTTTGTTCATTTTCCACAATATCGTTTGCAATAGCAATAGCCTCCTCGCTATTACCGGCTTTCAATTCAGTTTTCATTTCTTCGAGAAGCTCTGTATTTACTTCGGCAAAATTATTTACAAAATTCACTGGATTCTGTATTTCATGAGCAATGCCTGCAGTAAGCTCACCAAGGGATGCCATCTTTTCGGATTGGATAAGTTGTGCCTGTGTGGCCTTCAATTCTGCATAAGCCTTTTCAATTTCTTTTGCATGTGCCAGCTCTCTTTTTTGATTTCTTTGGCGTTCAGCCAGCACGATACGCTGTTTCTGGAAACGATAAGTTGCAAAAACTGTGGCTGCTAACAACAATCCGTAAATACAGTAAGCCCACCATGTGCGCCACCATGGAGGCATAATAATAATATCAATTTTCTTCTCGGCCCATATACCGTTACTATTTGCTGCCTTTGCCCGGAATGTATATTTACCCGGCGGAACGTTGAAGTAGTAAGCTCTTCGCTCTGAACCGGCCTGATGCCAGGAATTGTCATAGTTTTCCAACATGTAGAGATGACGATTACCTTGCGGATTGCTATAATCAAAAGCAGCAAAGTCCAAGGAGAAAATATTCTGATTATGATGCAATTGAATCTTCTTTACATTTAAAAGCGACTCCTTTAAAGGACTTTGTTTTCCGGGTTTTACTACTTCATTACCGAGGCGGAAAGAGGTAATTACAATTTCCGGAGGTTTAAAGTTGCTGGTAAGTTGATCAGGGAAGAAAGCAAAATAACCTGACCGGTTACTAAAATACAATTTGCCTTGCGATCCTGTGTGAGAATAGGTTAAAGTTAAATCGTTTACTCCGTTCTTCGTATCGTACGTACTGGTCTCGTTTCGCTGAGGATTTAGTCTTATCAGTCCGTCAGTAAAACATATCCATAAATTTCTTTGCTTATCTTCCACAATACTTATCGCTTCGTTTATATCCGTGAGAGAACTAAGATCAACAAAACGGGTAAACGCATCGGAATTGCGGTTATATAAATAAAGCCCATTACTGCCTCCCACCCAGAGGTCACCCTGCGCATCTTCGCAAATGTTGTAAATACTAATTCCTTTCAGATAATCTTTAAATTTTCCGTTTTGCGGGTTCAACAAATGCAAGCCAGCCCATGAGCCTACCCAAAATTTTCCCTGCCTGTCTTGTAGCATGTAAGTATTGTTATTCCTCCCAGAGTAAGGGGTATGCTCAGAATCAAAAAAATACGAAGTAAACGTACCCGTTTTGCGATCCATCAGGTTCAATCCTCTTCCTGTCGCTATCCAAAGATTTGCTTGAGGATCCTCGTATATGAAACCAAGATTGTCGCTACTTAAACTGCTGCTGTTTTTAGGATCGTGCCGATAATGTGTAAAGGTTTCCTTGTCCTTATTTAAAAGATCTAATCCGCCGTGTGTCCCGAACCAAATATTATCCTGACGATCTTTAAAAATATGTTGGATATAATTATTTCCCAGGGAAGCCGGATTTAGTGGATCGTGCACATATCGCTTTACATTTCCCGTAGTTAAGTCTTTACGAAAAAGTCCTTCCTCTGTACCAATCCAGAGAATGCTGGGAGATTCCTCATAAAAAGATTGAATAACACAACACGGAGAATCGTAGTGCGGAATATTCCACCGAAAAGGATCAACCCGATAAAGATTTCCCTGGCCGGTGCCGATCCAAAGAATTCCATCTCGGGATGTAAATGCCCACCAGGCGCCGTAGTCACTAAATTCGACAGAAGAATTTTCGGTTTCCTTATAATGAACAATCTTTCCAGTTCTGGGGTCATAGTAATTAAGTCCTGAATCTGAAGTTCCAATCCAATAGCCTCCTGCAGCATCCTGGGTAATAAAAGTAATGTGTTCGTATATAGGGGATTCTTTTCGAAATGGTGGTCCGCTTAACTTTTCAGGATGTGCCGCGTCATAAAAAATCCGTTCAAAAGTACCCTGCGTATTCATCTTATGCAATCCGTTGCTTGCAGTACCAATCCACAAAACATTTTGATTATCCTCGAAAATTGCCCTCACCTTATTGTTTATCAAGCTATGGATATTGTTTGGATCATGCAGGTAGCGGGTAAATGTGCCGGTCACTTTGTTCAAACGATTCAATCCTCCGTCCTCGGGTCCTCCTCCGTCACCTGGATATGGACTTCCGGTTCCAACCCAAAGAGTTCCATGATGATCTTCATACAATGCACGCACCTGGTTGTTGCTAATGCTGGTTATATCATTTGCATTATGGCGATAATGTATAAATTTTCCTGTTCGCAAATCAAAACGATCAAGACCACCATGTGTTCCTACCCAAAGTATTCCCTGGTGGTCTTGCAGAACTTGTGTAACGGTATCATTGCTCAGGCTTGCAGGGTCTTTAGGGTCGTGGTGATTGTGGGTAAAAATTCCTGTCAAGGGATCGAACCGCTCAAGCCCTGCCCCAAATGTGCCAATCCAAATCATGCCGCTGGAATCAGCACAGATAGATTCCAGAAGATTACTTACCAATGAATTCGGGTTTAATGAATTGTTTTTATAGGAAATCATTGTATATCCGTCATAGCGGTAAAGCCCTTTTTTCGTGGCAAACCACATATATCCCTCTACATCCTGAGTGATTCCGGTTACATGTGTGAAATTTTTGCCGTCGGACGGAATCACTTTGTTGAAGATACTTTGCTGGCAAAATACGGGACCTGATTTTACAAATGCGAGTAAAAGAACAAATAAAAAAAATGAAAGCTGAAGTTTCATCTGACTATACAGTTTGAAATAAAGCGTTGATGTATTCAACAATAAATTCTTCTTTTTTCTTTAAATGTTCCATAAAGATCCACTTTTAGAGGTTGTAAAACATAGGAATTCTTGGTTTTCTTAACAATCCTATTTATATATACATTTTACCGCTGTAATTATAATGCACCACTCGGTACCGGTTTAAAACTTTCTTTATCTTAAAAAAATAGAAATCATCCGCTGTTAGGTTGACTCATACTATTGGTAATTACTGACAGTGGAATCCGCTAACGGGGTCTCTTATAACAGTGGTATTTTCTGCGGCATCAACCTTGATATAAAAGGTTTCGGTAACTATGAAATTATTACTTCCGCCTACAGTGATCCAACGAATGGTACTTACTAATTTAGTTGTAAATACACCATTGGAAAAGTTACTTTCTTGATACACTAAGTGTTCGTTTATAGTGTACTGCCTGCCACTCTCGCCTACTGCCTTAATCGTCCCTGGAATATTTACGTTAAAAGTTATAGTTGACTTAGGGCCATTAGAGAGTCCGTGAAAAACGACTTGTTCACTTCCATAAACAGTTGCTTGTTCATTCGTGCATGAATTGCAAAATAATTGACCGTCACGAATCGCATCATAACTTCCATGGAACGGAACAGCACTTCCGCTACTACTTCAACTGATGAAAAAACATGAAACTTTATCTCTCCTATTTCGTAAAATTTAGAATCAATAATCGATGTTTCTCACTCGTCAGGGCGATCACTCCATTGCCGTTGTTGGTGAAAAAATCTATTGTTGTAAGCGTTCGCAAATTGAATACCAGCAAAGACCTAGAAAACTCTATTTACTAATCGTCCGGAATTATGGGTACGTCTACACCCATTCCAAACAGTCTCAGCCTGTTCCATTATGTCTATTTGATTGAACTGGTATAATGTCGTTCGGAAGATATAAAATAAATGTACCTTCAAAAAGGGTTCATGCAATAGTAAATAAAATGTACTTATAAAGGTGTAGTAGGAATAAAAAAATTCCAGTATGATATCTGGGGTGATACAGTGAACCTCGCTGCAAGAATGGAGCAATCAGGCGTGCCGGGAAAGATCAATATTTCACAACATACTCATGAATTGATTAAAGAACAATTCACTTGCGTGTATCGCGGAAAAATTGAAGCAAAGAATAAAGGAGATATAGATATGTATTTTGTGGAGTAAGGAAGCTGCATTGGGTTTTGTCATTTGCCTATGATATCAATAAAATCACTTGACGCAAAAAGTGAAGACACAAAATATAAAATGATTTCGTATTGATTTATCAGTGGAAGTATTTTATAGTTGCCATTGTTGAATATTTATGAAATTTAAAATTACCATAACTGCAATAATTCTTTCATTGGTAATCTTACAAAATGGAACAGCCCAAAACAATGAACTAAAATTCAACCTGGTTGAAGGCCCTAATGGCAAACCGCTGGGTAATATCTCCGCCATTACCCAGGACCCCTATGGATACATGTGGTTCTCGGGGCAGGCCGCACACTGCCTTTACCGCTTCGACGGCAACAGGATAATCAGTTTCAGGCATGATGACGCAAATCCAAATTCGCTTGGTGGAACCAATCTTGAAACAGTATATGCTGATGATTCAGGAATGATCTGGGTGGGATATGGTGAGGCAAGTTTGGATCAATTAAATCCGGTAACGGGGATCTTTAAGCACTACCGGCATGTGCCAAATGACCTGAGTAGCGGAAAAGTTACCGCAATTCTAAGGGATCACCAGGGGAGACTTTGGGTTGGTACGCATAATGGACTGGATCGGCTTGATGAAAGAACAGGAAAATTTATCCATTACCGCAATGAACCGGGGAATCCGCGAAGTTTGAGCAGTAATAATGTCAGGGCTATTTATGAAGACCACCGGGGTGCCCTTTGGATTGGTACCGGTTTATTCTGGGAGAACAATAACGACGGCGGCCTTAATCGCTTCGATCGGAACACTGGAACTTTTACCCGTTACCTGAATGATCCGGAAAATCCTCATAGTCTAATAAATAATAAGGTAAGAGCCATCTTTGAAGATAGCAGAGGAACTTTTTGGGTGGGCACTGCAGGAGACGGGTTGCATACCATGGATCGTGAAAAAGGAAGTTTTGAAAGGCGGCTTTATAACCCTGCAAAGCCAGAAGAGTTAAGCAGGCCCAAACTGAAACCTGGTAGTTATGATCACATCACTTTTATCAACGAGGATAGTACCGGGGCAATCTGGATAGGAACGCATTCTGCCGGTATTAACCGTTACGATCCGGTGACAAAAAAAATTACTCATTACCAATCCGACAATGGATTTCCGGACAGTACCTGCTGGAATGGATTCATATCACACGATGGTGTTTTATGGATAAGTACACAAAATAGCGGACTATTATACCGGGTTGATCCTTTCCATAGATCCATTTATAACATTCCAACCATTAATCGGGCACTCAGTTTCCTGGAGGATAGGAAAGGATATTTATGGGTCGGCACTGATGGAAATGGGCTACTCAAATATGATCAGCACAGGAATTTAATTAAGCAGTACAAAAATGAGCCATCAAATCCATTCAGTCTTCCTGATAATCGGGTGCTTTCTCTGTTTCAAAACCAGGCAGATATAATTTGGATAGGAACATTGAACGGGGTTCGAGTCCTGAATACGGTTACTCAACAATTTTCCACGATTGCTAACGGCTTGAATTTAAAAGATTCTGCTGACAATTGGTTCGCTACTATTTTTCAGGATAAACAGGGATTAATGTGGTTTGGCAGATGGGGCCGGGGATTGATCAGTTATGACCCTAAAGACAGTTCTTTTAAATATTTTTATTTAGATGTAGAAGACTCTTCTTCTATCAGTACAAATAAAATAACAACTATTTTGGAGGATAGATCAGGTGTATTATGGGTAGGGGGTTATGAAGAAGGAGGAATTAATCGTTTAAACAGGGAAACCGGATCATTTAAACACTACATGGCAGGGTTGGGAATATTTAATTTATACGAGGATTCAGGAGGCAGGTTATGGGCAGGAACAGATAAAGGTCTTTTCCGTTACAACCAAAATGAAGACAGGTTTACAGGTTATTTTGATCCATTGGCTGAAATTAATTCTTTCGACATTATAGGCATCATTGAAGATAATTCGAAATATTTATGGCTCAAATCGGTATCAGCTATTATAAAACTAAACCCGCGTACCAAAGAAACATTCATTTATGGCAGCAGCTTTGGAATAAGTCCAAACAGTATGGAGTCTTACGGAGGAATTGCTAAAGGAATATATAAAAACAAGCAAGGGCAGCTATTTATTGGGCATGACAAAGGCTTTTATATTTTTTCTCCCGAAGAACAGGCTGTCAAAACAGATTTTAAAATCATTATTACTGATCTTTTTATTAATACCATTCCTGTATTGCCCGGTAAAGAAAGTCTCCTGCAAAAACAAATTGAAGAGATCAGCGATTTAGATTTAAAATACAACCAGAATAATATTGCCTTCAATTTTGCTGCTATTGATTACCGGGAGCCTGAGGCCACCAAATATTTTACCATGTTGGAAAACTATGACAATACATGGCGGGAGGCGAGAGGCGAGAAGAGTTCATACTATTTCAATGTCCCTCCGGGTAAATATGTGTACCGGGTAAAAGCTTTTAACAATGACGGGACAAAAGCAGAAAAAGCAATAACCATCCGCATCAATCCGCCCTGGTGGGAAACTTGGTGGTTCAGAACACTGGTGGGAATTTTTTTGGCGGCATCATTGTATTCTATTTATCGCTGGCGAACAGCTTCATTGCGAAGGCAAAAAATAATATTGGAACGCACCGTAACAGAAAGAACTGCAGAAGTGGTGGAAGAAAAAGCTGTAGTGGAAAGACAGAAAGACGTCATACAAAAAGAAAAAAATAAATCAGATGAGCTTTTATTGAATATCCTTCCCTCGGAAGTAGCAGAAGAATTAAAAGAGAAAGGATATACTACAGCAAAATCTTTTGATGAAGTAACGGTATTGTTCAGCGACATCAAAGGATTTACAAGTGTTGCAGAAAGAATGACGGCGCAGGAACTGGTAAAAGAGATCAATACTTATTTCAGTGCTTTTGATGGCATCATTCAAAAATATGGTTTGGAAAAAATAAAAACAATTGGCGACGCCTATATAGCAGCCGGCGGGCTTCCGGAAAAAAATGCGGCAACAGCACATAATGTGGTAGAAGCAGCCATTTCTATGCAACAGGCAGTTGAAAAACTAAAACAGGACAGAGTATCCTCAAACAATCCTTTTTTTGAATTACGTATCGGCATTCATACCGGCCCTGTTGTTGCAGGTGTGGTAGGGATCAAAAAATTCCAGTATGATATCTGGGGTGATACGGTGAACCTCGCTGCAAGAATGGAGCAATCAGGCGTGCCGGGAAAGATCAATATTTCACAACATACTTACGAGTTAGTTAAAGATCAATTTACCTGCATACACCGAGGAAAAATTGAAGCAAAGAATAAAGGTGAGATAGATATGTATTTTGTAGAACAAGGAAATACTAAGCATCAGGAGAATATTTATAATTGACTTACCGATAAAATGAATTCATTCATTTGTACCGGAATAAGAATAAAAGACGGGTAACTATTTTCCGATACAGAATAATTTGATCCCTGCCAGGCAACGCTTCCAGTGAATCGGGCAACAAGTTACGACCAGGTTTGGGATTACATTCTGTCAGCACTTCAAAGCAAAAGAAAACCATTTACGTTTCTGAATCACACCATTAAGCATTTTAAGGTGGCTCGGCTATTGAGCCTTGATGTTGTTATGTTTCAGGAATTGGCGATACTTACCCATAAACTCCTCGTATTTGTATTTTCCATTTACCGGTTTCTCATTCCCGGTTGTGGCTTTATCCACCAGTTCAAAATAAGCCCTGGGGTATTCATCTGAATAGATTCCCGGGAGAATTCCGAGTCTATTAAATCCAAAATAGAAAGAGAACATGACAAGCAGTGTGATAAGAATAACAGAATGGCCTTTATATTGCCTGACCACCCGGAACGAAGAAAGAAGTTCCCCCTCAACCAATAAGTTCTTTTTTAAGAATCCTCCTATGATGAAAATCAGTAATAGGGCAAAGGATCCTACTCCAATTGGTTCAGCAATCACCGGGAAAAACGGTGCAAGCGCCAGGGAAATAAGAAACATCACAATACTTAAATGAAAAATGATGATGAATGCAGACAGCAGCTTATTCTTTGACTGAAAATACCGGGAACGAAACATCATCTTTCGCAGGTAAATAATTGCAAGGACAAAAGCCGCGGCACCAAAAATGAGTTCTACATAATTGAAGTGTATATAAAATACCCTGAGCCCGAACAGGAACGATATTATGAACAGGCACAGCGGTTCAACGATCGCAAACAGATCCTCCTTTTCTCTTCTCCTCAGTGCTGTGATGAATTCTGCAAAAAACAATAACCCGAAAACAAAGGCTACCCCTCCCAGGATCTTTAATCCATAACTGTTTTGTGCCATGGATGCGAAAGCACCCATAACCAGCAGAATAAAAAGAAAAAAGTATATGACGTTAAGCTTTTTCATCAATTCGGCAAATAATATATATAATTGAAATCATGAAGAATAAAATCATCCATTTTCTTCCATCTCCCTTCCCCCTTTTCCAATTCCTTTTTTTTGCAGGCTTGCCATACAATTATTGACCGGGCATTTAATTCTTCTGTTTCAGTTAAAGTAGCGGGCATGGCCGTTTTGGCCCGGTAAAAATTACCTTCCTCTGCAATCCCATATACTTTGCTTAACACAGCACCTTCCTTATTTTGTTCAATTATTTCTGCAAAGAAATCGTTGGATAAGCTATTCAATTGTTTGCCGCCAATGCGCGACATAAGAAGGATGAGGTTAAACCTGTAATCAATGGCCTGGTTAGCACCAAAATTAAATTGTGAAAAGTCAACCTCTTTTGATTTGGCAAAAACGGAATCAAGATAAACAAATGCCATTGGGTTGATTTGTTTCAAATAAAGTTTTTCCGCCATAAAAATATAGGCAAAGGCTTTTTCATGGTTTTGCTCAAATTTCTCCGCCAATTCCACTGCTTCCTGATGGTTGCCGAGAAGTGCAAGGTTTACGCAAAGATCTTTGAGTTGATTAAGGAAAAAAGTCTTTTCAAGATATTCATACTTATCCCGGGAAGCGGCAAAGTTATCCTTAGTAAACCTGCGATAATAATTCATTCCTGAAAGGGAATCACCCCGATCAAATGCCCGGTTAGCTAATACCAGGAAGATAAGATTCTGATCAAGACTTTTACCCTGGGGATGCTCATCTGCCAATGTCAGTATTCTTTTAAGCGTTTCTTCCCGTAACGGAAAATTATTATCAAAGGCGTCTCCCCCATTGGAAAATGGCTTGTGCTCATTTGCTTTAGCTATCCAGTAATGGATCATTCCAATGTCGGCGGGGGTTGTGTATAATTCTTCAAATAAATTGTTCTTGTCAATGAAATTGAAAAACACATCCGAATGATAGGTCCAGCTAAACCATCCTTCCATATAATCAGGATAAATAAACAAATGCTTTCGCTTGATTTGGATGTTTCGGATACCGTCACTAAAATAAGGTAGTGTCACCGGTATTAATACTTCCAGTGAGTCCTTATTCACTAACCTGTAGTGATCAAGTGCTTCGCGGAGCAAATTTTCCTGGTGAACAAGTTCAATTTTCAATCCACGGTCGTATTGATATTTACTGTCGAATATGGCCCGCCGCTTTTTCTGTGTGGCCATTGTATAATGCCTCAATGAAGGTTCCTTTATTTCACTGATCAGTTTTTCGTAATCATCTGCCAAAGCATTAAACATGTCCCGGTTTGCCAAAGTCAGATTGGGGAATAAATGTCCTTTAAATGAGCGCAGAACGTTTTCATCAATATTTACCCTGTATAAATGGCTGATATACCCGGCACGGATAACAGAGTTTCTAAAAATAATCAGTGGAGTATTTGTAATATAATTTGTACTCAGCCATTTTACCACAAGATCAACTTTATCCCGATGGCCAAACTGGTACATTATTCCAAGGATATTAGTATAATTATTAAAAAGGCTGCCCGTAAAATAATCGTTTTGCCCGGTTTGCTTTAAGGTTTCAAAACATTGAATAACATTTGATACATCACCCAGCGCTGCATATAAGGATGCCAGGGTGTGATAGCCTCCGTTAAAATCATTGGGCACCCTGCCGTTGATCTCTTTACTGCCTTTGGGGTAATACACATTAAATATTGCCAGGCCGCCGCTATCTTTAAACGGAGAAAATAATGCAAGGATCGTATTTACTTTTTCCGCTGTTACATTGCCAAAAGTTAACCATTGCTGCAAACCATAATTCAACTCTTGAGGTATCGTGGCCTGGTATAAGGATTTAGTTTTGAAAAAAACTAAATCCTGGTGATAAATTTCATCAACTATATCCCGTAGCATTTGTTCAGTTCCCTCATCCGGATTATAGTAATTATCATAAGACAGCAGTGTAGCATACTTATTCAATTCTGTTACTAGAAAAAGATGATCCTTTTCATTAACAGCATATTCTTTGAAATTAGCCTGGATCAGCTTTTTTAATTCCGATTTGAGGACGCTGGTATCATGCTTGTCAATTAATAGTAACTGCTTATAAGTTCCGACCGATAGGGTTACCCTGCCTTTAGCATCCAGTCCATTCAAATAGCCAATCATGGACCCTGGTTTATACCGTTCTTCAATTAATAATGGCATGGCCTTAACATCAGACCCCACTTCCTTGCTTTTCATCAGGCTTAATGTTTCTGACCTCAATTTTGTTATTACCCGGTCGTTTTGTTTTTGCTCTGCATCATACCAGTAAAATCCGCTCAATATGATCATAGCTGCAACGGCGAGCACAGTTGCAATACGCTGGGGCCCGTATTTCATAAATGCTCTTGTAACAGCCACTTTCTTGGCACTGCGTTTAATGAACTCCCGCACATCAGCCAGGATAATTTGTGCATCGGTTGTTGCTTTGGCCCTGTCTTCCTGGATTTCTGAATAGCGCTTTATCCAACCCACATTGGGTTTACAGGTGTTGTACCAGTTCTCAAAATAGGTAAGCGGACCGATCGGTAATAAAAAGCCACTGCTTTTCCTGCTGCTCTTCCAGCGATCCAATTGCTTTTTAAAATCCAGGTAGGTTGTATAAAATTCAAATTCCTGGTTGGCCCACTTATTCAATTTATTCCAGTTACGGATCAGGCTTTCATGAGTAATATCTAGCACCGTATCTGGCGAAAGTTTATGCGTGGCGGGGTCATCCGTTTTAAAAGGCCTGATAAATGAGTTTCCTTCTTCCCTGTAAATACCCAGCACTTCGCTGACTACTTCAGTTGTAATGGCTGGTGTATTAATGATGCCCGTAATTTCAGCCAGCGACATCCGGTTACGAACTGCACGGCTGTTATCAATCTTTGTCAGGCAACTAAAGGTGAGGGCTATTATTCGTTTAGCATCCTGTTGCGTGATTACCCTGTCAGGATACCTGCCGTTATGATATTCCCATGCATTTTCATACAAAACGCTTGCGTGAATTTCTATTATCTTATTCAACCCGGTATCCTCAAAATATTTCTTTTTCTTTTCCGGTAACCGGGCAAACCATTCCCGGAATAAAGGCTGCTCATCCTCGGGTAATTCGCTGGCTGGCATCCCTCCCACTTTTGCATAGTGGATCAGGTCCATTTCTTTTTGGCCAAAATCGGCAGCCCTCCAGATCTGGCTAAGTGCATGTTGCAAAATCGGCAATTGATCAACCCCTTCGGCAATATCATAAACAAGTCTTTCGATCAGGCGCTGGGAAATCCGGTTGCCACTTAGAATTGCGGGCTCTTCGATAACTTGTTTTAGATCTTTACGTTTAAGTCTTGGTACAAAAAATTGGGAAAACCCGATATACTCAGGCAGGCCACGAAAGGCAGAACATTGCCCAATATAATCGGATCGCATCGTGCAAACCACATAGACCGGAACATTCCTCTTGATGGCAATACGGGCAGTTTCCAATACCAGGTTGACGACAACCTGGGAATCTTCGGTTGGCGCTTCGTGATAAAAATTTTCTGGGTTGGTAAAGAATTCCTCAAACTGGTCTACGATGACCATCAGGTTGGCCGCCTTTCTTTTCCGGTCTTTTTTCTGCATCTCATCCAGAAGCTGCCAATGTTGTTCCGTTTCATCTAAATAGAAATCAGAATTGGTATAGAGATCGATCAGGGAAGAAAATCCTCGTCTCAGTTCTATTTCAATTGTTGAAGAATTGGTTTCAAAAGTTTTCGCCAATGCCTCCGCCATATTATGTACCGGTCTGCGTTCCGGACGAAAATCAGCCACCACCCAGTTAGTGTACTTCGCTTTGAAGAATCCAGCTCTTGCATTGGGAATGAGGCCGGCATAAATCAAGGATGATTTTCCTTCGCCGGAAGCCCCTGTTACCATCAGGAATTTGTTCTGCTCTAAAAGAGAAGTGATCTGATCCACCTGCAGATCACGGCCCTTGAAATACAGGCTTTCCTCTTCTGTAAATGACCGGAGACCGGTATAAGGACATATGGTTTGCTGATCAATCATTTATTCGTTCTCATTTATATAAGGAAGAAATTTCCTTGTAAACAGGGATTCATTTTCTTTGAATTTCTTCCAGTTCTTTTTTGGAGTTTTAATTAAATTAAAGCCACCTATTATATTCCTTAAAAATCCTGACTTATCTCCACTCGAAATAAGCCCCGGAGCCTGTTGTTCTGCTTCATAGAGATTTTCATGAAACGCATATGCCTTACTAAACCGGGAAATTGCCTGGAACTTATTGGGGGAATTTTTTATCGTTTGGTATGCTTCAGCTGAATTTTTTTCTGGATCCAGATACATCAAAGCCATGGCCACCTGGTGGCGGTTGGGTTGAAACGCGGCCGGATTATCCAGCCGGTTCATTTCTTTCCGGGCTGAGTCAAGCAACCGAAGGGATGACCCCGACGCCTTTTTATTTAACGAAATCAACTGGCTGGCATAGGCATAAAGTGAGGATCGGTTAACTTCTTTTTTAAAAACATTTAATAAATTATATGCCAGGTCAAACTGATCATTAACTACCAGGTCTGATATCGCTTTTCCTACCAGCTCAAAAGAATAGCTATTGACAAAATTGAAATTCTTATACTGAAATGCGTTCAGCAATTTATCGATTTGAATCTTGCGTATATAGGAAATTCCCTTTTCAGATTTATCCTGGCTGAAAGCCTCGTCACTAAGATGGAGATAAAGAAGATTCAGATCGGCAGATTCGTTTGCCCTACGTTCTTCCAGTTTCGTTGCCAGCCGGTCCATTATGACCTCCGGCATCCGGTCACGAAGAAAAAAATCACGGGAACATATTTCTACCTGGTAATCGAGTAACCACCATTCAAAAAACCTGAAATCAGCGGCATCTGCATAAAGGGAATCAAATAAATTATTATCTAATACATACTGAATAAAAGCAGGCGAGTTGTAGAATTGCACCAGTGAACGTGGCTCAAACGGATGAAATGGCACCCGGTAATCGGGATACAGGAAAAGAAATTTCATGGGGACGGTACTCAAGTCAGGGCCTGCTGAACCAACAACCGAAATAGACTGATTTAAATATTCCTTTGATACCCGCTGGTAATAATTAACGGCCTCTCTGTATAATTGCCCCGTTCCTGATTTAGCCAGACCCCTAATGTCTTTTCTAAAGTCAAAAAAACTGCCCTGATTTTTCAGAGCGACAGCAAGGTTAAAGTTTCGATCATCGGGGTCTTTAATCTTTCCTATTTCTTCCTTCAGTTTTTCAAAAAAGAATGAAAGCATTTGGTCACTCGAAAACTTCAGGTTCAGGTTTACCATTGCTTGTCCTCCCCCTCCGGTATAAAAATTCATACTTCCAAATACCTCAACATTAATCAATGCGCGTGATACTAACCGGTTATAAAAATCAACTGCGGTTACATTCTTTCGGTTGCAGTAACCGTGCACAAAGGCATCGAGATAAATTGTAGTTCCATAAGTGTAAAATACGGCAGCAATATTGGAAGCATTTTCTACATATGTAGCATAATCATTTTGGTAAAAGTTATCCTGGTATCGTAACAGGCTGTCCACTGATCTTAAAACCAACTCAGGTTTTCCGGCTGCCGCGTATAAATAAGCCAGCTCCTGGTAGAGTCCGTTATACCTGTGGCCGTAATTGAAAAAACCACGAACCAATGTTTTGTCCTTTTCGTAATTTTTTTTCAGCCAGGAGGCTCTTGAGTTATTTTCAAAAGGCGAAAGAATTTTCAACAGATCGTTAATTTCTTCCGATGAAAATGTTTTATGGTTAATGCCGTTATCCAGGGCAAGGGATAAGTTTGGAATATCAGTAAATTCTTCCGGCTGTTCTTTTAAAATCTGTAAAGCCCAACGAGCAGACCGTTTTGCATTTCTTAAGACGATTGATTTCAGTGATTCGTCCTGGTTAAAATAATACGCAAGTCCTGCCGTCACAGAAAAGTCATGTATTAACTTTAATCTCTCAGAAAGTTCTTTACCATTTTTTGAGACAGTAAGTTGTTCCAGCAAACTATCGGCAATCAAGAGACTTTGTAAAATTTCATTTTTGGGCTCATACCGGCCCTGGAGAACCAGCTGCGTAGCTATACCGGTTGCTGTTTTAATTTTTTGTCCGGGTTCTCGTATTCTATCTATCACTTCCGCTATGGTCAGATTTCCCAGGATGAGTTGTTCAGTTATTGGGGGAACCGGAAACTCCGGGCTCAGCTTAGGTTTATTGGCAAGCTCCAATGTTTGCTCTTTGATCAATTTGAGCACATTGTCATTTTTCTTTCGGAAATAATTGCTGACACCAAATGAACTCAGGATGATCACGGCAATTATACCAAGGGCCGCCGCTATTCGTTTCGGTCCATAACGCATTACTGTCCGTGTCACGACATGCTTTTTTGCACTGCGAGCCAAAAACTCCCGCGCATCACTCAAAACCTGTTTGGCACGTACCAGTTTTTTGTCCTGGTCAATTTCTTCAGGCAGGTAACGGGAGATCCAATGTGCGTTAGGCTTGCAGGTATTGAACCAATTCTCAAAATAGGTTAGCGGGCCAATAGGCAATAAGAAATCATTTGACTTTCCACTTTCCACCCAACGGTTAAGTTGCTGCTCAAAGTCAAGCGAAACCGTATAATTGTCAAATTCTTCCTTGGCCCATTGCTCCAGGTATTTCCAGTTGCGAATCAAACTTTCGTGGGTGATATCCAATACGTCGGCTTCATTCAGTACATGACTGTGCGACTCATCCAATATAAAGGGCCGTACAAATGTATTGCCTGGCTCCCTGAAAATATTAAGAAGGACTCCCACTTCACCAATGCCGAATTGCGGTTTTCCTATAATATTTACGATCTCCTTCAGTGTCATCCGGTTTCGTACGGCACGGCTCTGGTCAATTTTTGTAAGGCAGGTAAAGGCGGTCTTGATAATCTTCTTTGCATCTTCCTCGGAAATTTCCTTTCCTGTTTTTTCTGAATAATACTCATTTGCCTGCTCATAGAGTTTATTTGTATGCGTATCAAGAACATTCTGCAGGTTGGGTTTATGATAACAGGATTTTATGTCGCCTGGCAAACTCTCAAACCATTTTCTGAATCGTTCAATCATTTCATCAGGCAATTCATCAACTGCCATGCCACCCACCATCGCATAATGGACCAGGTCCATTTCTTCCTTTCCACTATCAGCCGCGTGCCAGATCTGGTTCAAAGCATGTTGCAGGATGGGAAGCTGATCTACGCCCTCTGTTAAATCGTGTATGAGTCGCTCGGTTAACCTGCGCGAAATACGGTTGCCGCTTAATAAAGACGGCTCTTCAATCACCTGTTGTAATTGAGTACGGTTTAACCGGGGAACAAAAAATTGGGAAAACCCGATATACTCCGGAAGTCCACGAAAGGCGGCACATTGCCCTATATAATCAGACCGCATCGTGAATACCACATATACAGGCAAGTCCTCCTCCAGCGCTATGCGGGCAGTTTCCAGTAACAAATTAAGAACAAGATTAGCGTCGGTGGAAGGCACTCCCTTATGATAGTTTTCCGGGTTGGTAAAAAATTCTTCAAACTGGTCAACCAGGATAATAAGGTTGGCAGCGTCCCGCTTCAATGCAGCCCTTCCTTTGTCATCGGCCGATTGCCATGCTATTGAATTTGAATCAATATGTCTTTTGGAATTTTTATAAAGATCGATAATGGCTGAGAATCCATGATTCAATTCGGCTTGCACAGAATCAATATTGTCAATACCGAGCTGCCTTCCTATTGACTTACATAAATTCTGAAACGGGGTTCGCTCAGGCCTTAAGTCGGCGACGCACCATTGCGTATATTTTGATTTTAAAAAACCTGCTCTTGCGTTGGGTATTATACCGGCATAGATCAATGACGATTTTCCATCACCCGATGCACCCGTGAGCATTAAAAATTTATTCAGCTGCAGTTGTTGGGTTGCCTGGTCAATATCATCCTCTCTCCCTTTAAAATAAAGTGATTCCTCTTCTGTGAACGATCTCAACCCTGTGTAGGGACAAATCTGGCCTTGTTCGGACATTATGGCGGTTTGCTGCTTTTAATTTAGCTTACTATATTCTTTTTTTACTTCCGTAGGAATGGTTTCTTTCGGTACTATTGAAGATGTGACACGAGGAGCTTTAAAATTTCGGGCAAGGTTACTCTGGGGATTGTCTTCGCCAACCAGGAACATCGGTGTTGGTGAAGATGCACCGCCCACCTGCTTCCATATCTGTTTGATGAACGGAAGTGCCCAATCGGCCGCGTATTTAAAATATACTACGGCCAGTTTACTTCTTGGAATCTGTTGTGAAGACATTTCGCGATAGGAGTCTTCTCCATCGGGAAGAATATTCAAAGTCTCTACAGGAAGCTCCTGGCTCAATTCATCAACAATAACCTTTGCCTCCAGTTCATCCTGCTGGTTAAATATGAAATAGATTTCAGTGTCTTTGGAATTATACACTTTGGCATCTTGCTTCATCATCACCACACGCATGTCGTCTACCAATTGCATAGGTCCGTTACTATTGGAAAACATCATGTTTCTTGTAATGTTATTACGGATATACCTGATAAAATTCTGTTGAGAGGGCTTTATTGAGCTACTTCCTTCGGCTGTGTGCCAAATAAAAACATTAAAGTCAACGCCCGCTGTGTCAATTCTTCTTTTTGCTTCCAAAAACTGGTACTGGGGAAATGAGACTTCTTCATCCGCTTCAAAACGCCTGCCGAATTCTCCGCTTAGCATATGAAGAGAGCAGACGCACCTCTTCATTTCTTCCAACGTTCTTTCTTTGAACGTTTCATCATCTGCGGGGCAGTCCACCGAGGGAAGCACGTTAAAACCGGCTTTCTGCAAAATGATCGCCATTTCCTCCCGTCTTTCTTTCAAATCATTGGATGTCCATGCCAGGTAAATATTGGGTCGCTGGCGGTCAATCACCTGTACTTTTATAGCCGACGATAATGATGTTGCTATAACATTGGGCACAATCTTTCTTGCCATAGGTTCTTCGGTAATCGTTGCAGCAACATTCTCTTTTTGATCATGTTTTATTGCCGAAATAATTTCTTTAATTGTATTGGCCAGCTTATTAATCTGGTTTCGATACATTGGCCTTAATGGATTGGGGTTTTTCTCATCATCCATCGGAAGTAATGGCCGGTTTACCCCATCCTCGCGATAAATAAAATCAATGGATCGCAAACCTCCCGACAGTTGCGTTTCAAGCAACCTGACATCCTCTTTGTCTATTTCGTGGATCTTTGTTGGTATCACGCGGGAAGCAATGTTTCCGTTTGGCATTTTAATGGACGTGCCTATGCTGTCCTCCTTTGATTGCTGTTGGAATACGTTGAACTCGTTTTTCCATACCGGTGAATTGACATCGCAATATGTTTGAGAAATTATGGGAATAAATATCAGCGATTTTGTTTTTTTTGAACTGGGTTCGTATTCTTTCCTTTGTTCTTCAGGTTCCTTATCAAAAAAAATGGAGAGTTTATCTTTTAAGGTGGCACTTAACTCCTGGTTAAGTTTTTCCACGAATTTCGTAACCCACCCATCGTACTTATTATCATTAAACCGGTAGCTGACATGAATATCATAATCGTACCCCGGCAATATGGATGATGGGACCTGTACCGGGATCTTTTTCTCATTCTTTGCTCCTCCTTTTTCACTGGCTCCCGAGAATATTTCATAAACCTGGATAGGATCCTTTACATTCTTAAGATTTTCTGACCTTACAAATTCTGTCCTGATATCATTTTTATTAGCCAGGTCACGCTGAACAGTTTGGGAAACATAAATACCTGACGGAGGCGCCAGTGCCTGGAGGCGGGAAGCTATATTCACGGCATCGCCAAAAATGTCATTGTTTTCAAAAACAATTTCCCCCAGGTGAATACCAATCCTTAATTCAAAAGCTTTGAAGCTAAAACAGGCTTCCTGTATTTTTATCGCAGCATACACGGCGCTGCTCACTAAAGGAAAGCTGGCCAAAACACCGTCGCCAAGTTCCTTGATCCAGCGGCCGCCGAATTCTTCAATGATCGGTTTTTGAATCTCCCTGTTTTTATGTAAAAGTTCAAAGGCTTTTTGTTCATCCTTGCCCATCATGGCGGTGTAGCCCACAATATCGGTAAACATGATGGCGGCTAGCTGGCGGGTTTGTGACATAGTCGGAAATTAGGTAATTATATCCAAACAGCACACAAAAAGTAACTTACAATGAATTATCAAATATTCGCGATTTTTAGATACAATTAAAGAACAATTTTACTATAGCCGCCTGCATCATGTGCAAGCTTAAGAGAATACAGCTGTCTATATTTCCTTCATTGCTACTCATCTGCGGGAGTAGCTATTCCCAGCCTTGTACCACAGCCGGGCAAACTCCGTCAACGGCTATCGAGGTTTGCAACCTTACTACCTTTGTTCAAAGTACGGTTCCGACCTGCAAAAACAACTCCCTGTATGTTCCGGGTTGCTCCTCAACGATCAATAGTCCGGACTATGATGACAGGAATCCATTTTGGTATAGGTTTATTTGCTCCACCTCCGGCACGCTCGGATTTCTTATTCACCCACATGCCAATGATGAAGATTTTGACTGGCAACTTTTTGATATAACAGGGCACAACCCCAATGACGTTTATACAGATACTTCATTGGTTGTAGCAGGCAACTGGGCCGGATCTTACGGCAACACGGGGGCCTCGGCGGCCGGCTTCCCGGGTATTAACTGCGCTTCCGAATATGTACGCTTTGCCATTATGCCATATCTTATCGAAGACCATGAATATTTATTGATGATAAGCCACTTTGCCTTCAGCGGCAATGAAAATGGCTATACTTTGACTTTCGAAGGTGGTACCGCGGTCATAGCGGATCCCGGGGAGCCGAATCTGCAAACAGCTACACCAAATTGCAGCGGAAAAACAATCAGGTTGAAGCTTGATAATAAAGTGAGATGCAGCAGTCTCACAGCAACAGGAACAGAGTTTAGCCTTTCACCGGCTATGGCTACCGTTGTCGCTGCTGCCGGAAATAATTGCTCCGGTGGTTCTTCTTTTGATGAAGTTATTATCACTTTGTCAAATTTGATACCTAACGGCAATTATCAGCTCACCATTCATAATGGCAGTGATGGGAATACACTATTAGGTTATTGTAATCATTCTATTCCCGAGGGTGAACAGGTTTCTTTTCAGTACAACACGCCTCAACCTCAACCCATATTTGCTGATAGTATTGGTCGCCCGGGCTGCTCTCCGGATGCTGTAAAAATATTTTTCCCGAAAAGAATTGATTGCAACTCGATAGCTGCAGATGGAAGTGATTTTACGGTAAATGGCCCTTCACCGGTCGGCGTCATTGGTGCAACCGGCGATTGTGCGGGTGGTTTAGGTGCGGTAGTTACAGTTCGCTTCTCAGCTCCCATTTATACAAAAGGAAATTATACTTTGACATTAAAAGCAGGAACTGATGGCACGACAATAGTTGACGAATGTGATGTTGAATTGCCGCAACAAACCCTGGCATTCCAGGCAGCCGATACTGTCTCTGCAAAATTTAGTTACAGCAGCCATCCTGGTTGCCGTTTTAATAAACTGACATTTTCACACGATGGGGCCTATGATGTTAATAGCTGGAACTGGAGATTTAATGGCAGCATTGCTGCTACTACCCAAACTCATACCATTGCGTTTCCGGCGTCAAGTACAAATGAAATACACCTGGTGGTGTCAAACGGCACCTGCAGCGATACAGCAGGGAATTCGGTAACAATGAATAATGAAGTAAAAGCGGATTTTGAAATACCGGCTGTAATTTGTCCTGAAGATCCCGTTATTGCAACGAACACTTCCGCGGGCCCGGTTGACAGGTGGCAATGGGAATTTGGAACCACGGCTATTAATGAATTAAAAGATCCGCCTCCTCAATACTTTCCTCAGAATAATATTGAATCTTATTATACCATTAAATTAAAAATATCAAACAATACTTTAAGTTGCAGTGATAGTATCAGCAAACCATTGCGTGTACTGAGTGGTTGCATTATTGCAGTGCCTTCTGCTTTTACTCCCAATAATGACGGGCTAAATGATTTTCTATATCCCATTAATGCCATGAAAGCAAACGACCTTGAATTCAAAGTTTTTAATCGCTGGGGACACCTTGTATTTCTATCACGAAACTGGCAGCAAAAATGGGATGGGAAAGTAAATGGAACCATGCAGTCGCCGGGAGTGTTTGCCTGGTATTTAAAATATACTCATTCGGTTACAGGTCAGAAAGTCTTTCAAAAAGGAACGACAATGTTAATAAGATAGCGTAGAAAGCAAGAGAAATTAACTGATTATGCAGCTATCCTGGAATAACTCAATACTCCCAATTATGAAATATTCAATTTATTCTACAGAATTTGAGCAGTCATGAATAGTGCGACTTGCAACAAAAAGTGTTAGCATAATTTGCATTAAGCTGTTTAGGATGCTAAGGTCGTATAGCCCATGCAAGACCGTCAGGTACTCCACCAACATCAAGGTGGCCGGTAACTTCTAAAGTTTTCAGGTCAATGACGGCTATATAATTATCAGCTGAGCAGGCAACAAATGCGCGTGACCCATCCGCGTCCATAAGAATTCCGGCCGCGCCATGACCAATTTTCAATCGTTTTATTTCCTTATGCGAGGTGGCATCATAAATGGTGAGTTCCCCCGATTGAAGACTCGAAATGAATACGAGCTTACCATCCGGCGTAAACTTCAGCCTGTTGGCGCCTAAAACTTTTGCGTCAATTTTAGTGGCAAGTTTTTTCGCCCCGATATCAATGATGGAAACTGTTCCGTACTCGCTGGACGCGGTCCATAACTCAGTGCCATTCGGGGATACATCAAATCCTTCCGAACCCCTTGCCGTCGGAACAATAGTTTGAACCCAGTCCTCCCGTGGCCTGGCATTAGGCGGCGCCATCCTTCCCGGCTGGATCAGCGTATCAACAAAAATGCTGACGGTCCCGGAAGAAACGTTGGTCGTATAAAACTTTTTCCCATCGGCAGTAACGTAGATCATGTGCGTCCGGTCCTCGCCCGTTCCCATACTCCAGTCAAGTTTCCCGGTAGCAGGATCAAATCGGCCAACCGCTTTGGAACCTTCTGCTGTAAACCAGGCCTTCCCATTAACAAAGGTTATATCATGAGGTCCATAGAGCGGTCTTGTATCAATGTTGCTTAATGGTTTTTGTGCCACAAGGTCAATTACATTTATTTCATGCAAGCTGCCGCCACCATAAATACACACGTAAGCAGTCTTTCCGTCTGAAGAGGCGACAACCTCGTGGGGATCCTCGCCGACGGGAATGCGGGCGATAATCTTTAGTGTTGCGGGGTCCACAATAGCCATTGTATGATCGGCTTTTGAAAGCGCAAGCAAGGATCGGCGGGGCGTGGATTGCGCATTGCATTGCGTTGCCAAATAAATCAATGTCGAGAAAAACATCGTTACCCTGATTAACCGGAAAATATCGGATGCTAATTTTTTCATAGTCGCAAAATTTGTTGTGCCAATTACGCCTTCTTATCGGCAATTTATGTTTGACGATGCAAACCTATTCATTGTTGGGAATATTTTTGCAGTCCTTTTATTTTGTTGGAAAAAGTTGTCAGGCATTTTGCACAAATGTTGCTGCAACTGTCCTTTACCCAGACAAGTCAATTGGTTATTTCTTTTGTTATTTGATACTTAACGTATATGGCTGCGACGGACAGAATGACATTCCTCCGTTGCAAAAACCTAAGAGAAGCGCTGAAACAATTTGAAATGCACACACGAAAAACGATCAGCTCCTATTTTGACTTGATCGGGGTTATATTTTCGCTTGAAAGCAGATCCACGTCTTTCACCATAACAGGAAACCACAACATCATTTCACCTTTTCCCCTGTTGGCCCATGCGTAATAAGGTATTGCTGTAAAAGGTCTTTTTACTGTGCTGATGTTCTCTCCGTTTTTATCTATAATAACTGAAGGAACCTCAGCTTTCAGGACCGTAACTCCATTCAATAAATCTCTTTTGAATTCAGTTGAAAAAACAGTGGCTTTCGGCAAAATAAAATTGCTTGTCCGTCCGTCGTTATCAATCCATTCCGCGCAATACATCAGTGGTCCTACCTGGAGAGCTACCTTTCCAATATCATCTTTCACTTTTTTATTAGCTTCTACTCTTCTCACTTCCATTGGAAAATTCACTTCCACTACATCGCCTTTTTTCCATTTTTTTGGCAACACTGCATACCCCTTTTCAATTTTATAATCAATCGCCTGGCCGTTTATCTTCATCTCAGGCTTTTTATCACTTGAAGAAACAAATGAATATAAATCAGAAGGCACCGCCTGGTTTTGCGCCCATCCCGGGACGCGAATTAAAAGGTTGAATGCATCGGATGATTTCGGAGAAATAACAAACTTCAAATTGCCATTCCAGGGATAATTGTTTTCCTGTACAATCGTAACCGGCTTTTGATGAATATTAATATTAGCGGTACTGCTTACAAAAAGATTTACATAAACGTTGTCTTCTTTTTGAGCATACACATAACCAGGTATCGAGGGAATCAATCTTGCCACATTGGTAGGACAACAGGAGCAATCAAACCAGCCAGATCGTTCAGGTTCCATTGCAGAATGTGAAAAGCTGTTCTTGATTTGCATGGCATTGGTATAAAAAAATGACTTCCCGTCCAATCCCACACCAGAGATCAGTCCATTGTATAAGCTTCTTTCCAATACATCAATATATTTGGATTCTCCGTGCAGCAAAAACATTCGTTGATTCCAGTAAACATTTGCTATAGCTGCGCAGGTTTCATTGTATGCAGTAGAATTGGGCAACTCGTAATTGGCTCCAAATTGCTCACCATGTGGGATAGCACCGATACTACCCTGTACATAATACTTTTTACTGACCATATTATCCCATATCCTGTCAACAGCCTGTAAATATTTTTCATCACCCGTCAATGCGGCTATATCAGCTACACCCGCATATAAATAACATGCTCTCACGGCATGACCGATGGCTTCATCCTGTTCAACAACAGGCTTATGATCCTGCCAGTATGACCCGTTTTTCCATTGGTCCTTACTGGTTGAATCATAACCGTTATAATGACCCCTTTCATCAATAAAATACCTGGCAGTCTGCAGGTATTCTTTCTTCCCGGTAATGCGGTAAAGTTTTACCAAACCCATTTCTACGATTTCATGACCGGGTGCTACATGCATTTTATCTTGTCCGAAAACAGAACATATAAGGTCTGCATTTTTCAAAGCTATATTCAGCAATGATTTTTTTCCAGTAGCATAATAATGAGCTGCTGCTGCTTCATACAAATGACCGGCATTATACAATTCATGACTCAATTCCCTTTCCTTTACCCATCGTTCAGAACCAGACCATATATGCGGATCAGCAGGATTGATCGTTCTGGCTGTATATAAATAACCATCAGGTTCCTGCGCTTTTCCCACTTTTTCAATCAGCGTATCAATATAGAGCTCCAATTTTTTATCGGGGAAAAGACTTAATGAAAAAGATGCTCCTTCAATCGTTTTATAAATATCGGTATCATCAAACGGGAAAATGGTACAAAATTTTCCGCTATGAGCCGCGGCCATTTCAAAGTTTTTGACACGCCCCGTTCTTTCACAACGTTCAAACGAGGCAGGTATGGTCACCTCGTGATTGATACGCATCCGCGGCATCCAAAAATTATCCATGAATTTGACTGACGTAAAATTCACCGCCTGTATCGAATAGTCTGAATTTTGACCATACACTACAGCAGTGGCAAAAACAAAAATGGCAAAGCATATCTTTTTCATAGCTTTATTTATTTACATGAAACGCTTCTTATTACAATATAGAAAATACACTACAAAGGTCTCCGCCCTCCACTGTGAAAACTTATCGGTTCGCCGGGATCACCATGCGTTTGCAACTTACAGGCATGTCACCGTTTTTCATAGCTGTAATTTTTTTAACCAGTAACCAAATATACTTCTCTGCTAAAAAGAACTGCCCGGATTATTTTTCCAGGCTTTTAATCCATGCTACTATTTTCCTGGCTTCTGTCCTGGGCACTTGCGTCATAGGCGGCATAGATACTGCATAGCCGGGCCAATTCTGTGGTCGCGGATTATAAATCAGTTGCAACATTTTTTCTGTGCTGTACTTCCTCTTTGCTATTTCTGAAAAAGGAGGGCCAACTTGTTTTTTGCTGGGATCGTGGCAAGAAATACAGGTGTACCTCGTAAGCAAAGGTTTTACAGACCCATAAGTTAAAGGTCCCCCCGTAGCTGTTGCATTAAGTTTTGCTCTTGCCGTATTGATAGTGCTTAATTCAGAATTTGCAAGCTTCTTTCCTCCAGGTATATTGTTCAATGTATAATAAGCGGTCGGATGAATCAATGAATACGCATTCTCTTTGTCCCTGATTCCATCCAGGGTAATAATATGTATATAGTTCTCCCGCAAGTTTTCTACAACGACACGGGCACGCATACCATCGGCTGAAACTTTAACGCCTTTAATTCTATGCTTTAAGCTGTTTACCTCGGGGCTTCCATATACTGCGTGATATTTATAAGTAAAACTGGAAACGGAATAAGAAGCTATATCATTGGCATATTTCTTATCGACCGGTTTTGTAAATTCTATTTCAAATCCATCGGGCATTGCTTTTACTGTTCGCATTTCAAAAGGCAGACGATTATTCCATACCAATCGCTGCAACCCCTGGTTGGCATCACCTATAGAACCCCACCCCCTATTCGTTTCACCAACAAATAGAGAACCATCTTTGCCCCAGCTAAGCCTTACAGTCCCTGATTGGAACCCGGTTCGGAATAACCAGGCAGCCCCTTGCAATTCCCCGTTTACTTTTTCAAGAAACACCCTGGTCAAATTACTTTGGCCCTGGTCGCCGATCAAAAGCTGTCCTTCAAAAGGGCCAAATACTCCTTCAGGAATTTTAACTATCTCAGAGGTAGAAATGCCCAATACACCATGAGGCAACCAAACCAACGGCATCTGTAATTCGGGAATAAATTTTTTCATGTCGGCTTTAGTCATAAACTTTTCATTCACGATATTCTGTGGTTTTACCGGTCTTCCCTCATGGTCAAACTCAAGCCTTTGACTTATTTTAGAAAATATCTGTTCCTGTTTTACTTTAACAGGTGAATTAGCTGCCGTATCCCACACAAGACCCGCTGGGTGACCGGCAAAGGTTCCTTTGTTCAACGGCATAATACTTCCGGATGCCACCCAGTCGCCCTGGTTATCGGTATAATACAATTCACCGTCAATCATACTGATACCGCAAGGCGACCGCAACCCTGTAGCCCAGGGTTCCATAGTTCCATCTTCCTGGATACGCAAAGCCCACCCCCTCCAGGGAACCATACTCTTAGGATGCCACCAATCATCAGGAAATCCAAGATTCAATGTCACGAAGAAAGAGCCATCGGGTGCAATCTTGGGGCCGAAGCTGTATTCATGATAGTTGCCAGACAGGGGCCACGCATAGATAGTTTCATAAACATCAGCTTTACCATCCATATTTCTATCTATCAGCTTGGTCAACTCTCCCCGCTGCACGCAGTATAATGCTCCATTTTTATAAGCAACACCGAGGACCTCATGTAGACCGGAAGCAAATTTTCTAAAATGAGGACTTCGACTTGTTGGATTTTCAACGATAAATATATCACCACGTCTCGTAGTTACTGCCAGATCACCGTTAGGCAAAGTGCATAAGCCACCTACTTCAAGTAAAGTGCCTTCAGGAGAACTCACTCGCATTATTCTAAAGAAATCTTCTTCTTTAGCAGACTCCTGTGCCTGTAGCATAATTTTCGAAATTAACAAACCAACAATCAAGCAAATTCGAAGTATCAAATCAATTCTAATATTCTTCAATTTCATTTCTTAATTATTAATACAGAATTGTATATTTTATCTTACTTTTTATAGGGATCAATAATTCCTTTTTATCATCAACATCACGAATAAATGCTTTTTCCCCGTCCGTTTCATCAAGCCTGAGGTAATAAGATTTATCATCAAAAAGGAAAAGCCCATTGCCCATATCCTCAATAACTCTACTTTCTCCCAGCCGGACAAACAAATCACCGGAAGGATTCAAAACAGCTATTTCCCGAATTATCCCCTGTCCATTTTCCAAAACCTGTGTGGCATCGCGTACAGAAAACCCATAAATGAAATAATGAAAAACGGGACGATCTTTTTCATCCAGTTCATAACCCTTCGGACGAAAACTGGTTCCTGCGGTATCTGCTTTCCACGGTGAACCGGCAGATGAAAGTCTTTCGACATTCAATACTGGTTTTCCGAAAAGCTGCCTGCTGCCTGTTGGTCTTGATGAACCATCGCCACGTTCATGCCACATGGGTGTTGCATCCAGGAATCCTCCGCGCCATATTTGCACCAGTGTTGAATGATCCATATCATACGTATAATGCAAACCTTCCGGGCTACCTACAGATACTGCATGAACAACCCTCATTCCGGGTATATCCATAAAGCTTCGAAGTAAAGTATTGACCGGTGCATCAACTAAGATCGGGTCTGTTTGTTCAATGCTTAAATTATCGGCGTCACTGATTGCGAATTCACGAATACCAGGTCCGCTGACAAATAACCCGAAAGCAGGTTTGCCCCAATCCATCGTCTTATAATAAACCAGTTCGAAAGGCATATCTCCTGTTGGAAGGCTGAGGGAATTAGTTCCACGCCTTCCCGTCATTTTCAACTTCCGATTATTAATTGTGAGGTAGCCTGTGCCGGCTGTAGTAAAAAGATTCAAATTGTATTCACCAGGTTCAGTTACTCTTAACATTCCTGTATAGCGCATAATAAACGTATCCGGCAGGTTATTAATATTAGTGGTAAGAACCGTTGAAGTTCCCTTTAAAAGAGCCGTTGTTTTGGTGTAATCTGGTTCCTTATTTACCGGTCCTTTATATACAGTGTATTTCAGGTTTTGCAATTGAGGTCTCTCTTTGTCGTAACTCGTTATTTGAATATTGCGAAAAGCGACCGTTCCATGATCACCTTGCAAACGCAATGGACCTTTTGCGCTTTCTCCTTCCAATGCTCCACGCGTAGATCCAAAAAGCTCCACATTTTCATGAATTAAAACTCCATTCAATTCGACACTAAGCATCTTTGCATTGTCTGTCTTCACCCCATTTACAAACCTGGGGCCCCGGAAAGAAATTTTAAGATGCTGCCAGAGGCCCGGGGCCTTGCTTACATTTTGCCTGGGAGCATATCCCTCAAATCCTTTTTTTCCTTCAGGCCGACTTTCATCCCATCGTTCATATATCCCTCCATTATCACCCGGTTTTGAATTCAAAACGCCCCAACTATCGAGCAATTGTACTTCATACCTACCCTGTAAATAAATACCGGAGTTGGATTCTTTTGTCATCATATAATCCAGTTCAAGATCAGCATCACCATATTCTTCTGTAGAATATAAATCTGCTTTGGTATTTTCATTAACTGGCTTATTCACCAATACTCCCGTACCACTTTTTACTATCAGCAAGCCCTTGCTCTCCAGGTCTGCATGCGCATCGCCGGCAATTTGCCAGTTAGATGATGGTGATTTGAAAAAAGAAAGATCAGATAAGGGTAAAGGTGATTGTGCGTTTGTTGCAGGTATTGCCAACAAAACAAACAGATAGATACCGATAAATTTTACCTGCCTCCTGACCTGCTCGAAAAATCGTTGAATCATATTTTAATAAAATTATAAACCACTTGCCTGATGATAAATGCCGTACCCGTAATTCAATATGGGAGATATATGTACGTCAAAATGGGAACTATTTCAGGTTTCATGACTAGTTGGTACATACAGTTGGGACAAAATAGATTTATCTACCTTAAAAGTGAGGAAAAAAACCTGCTTACATCGTGCTTTATGTATCATTCTTTGGATGAATCGTCTCAATTAGACATTTACTGCGTTGAGACCGGATTTCGGTAAAAAAGCAGGCTGTTGTTATTCCTTGCCACCATGAAAACCGGCCTGTTCCGGACCCATATTTTTTTAATATCCCGAACTTCTCCTCCAAATGACAAGCCCGACTGCCATGGAGATAAAGAGGAAAAAGAAGACACATTATTTAACAACACATTTCCGTAACCGGCATCGTACCGTCCTTCATAGGGCAACACACCAAAAAAATTTCCCCCTGTAACGATATCGGTTTTTCCATCACCATTAAAATCGCCGGTAAGAAAAGCAAAAACAGGAGACCATTGGACTGATGGAAGCAATTCCGATAATGTAAGTTTTCCTTTTACATTCCTGACAATGACAGAAGCAAGTGTAGTTACAGTTAATTTATTCAGCTCCTGAAGACGGCTTCCCAGGATCTGTTCCGCTGTCAACCCTGCCATCGCCTCATACCCGAGGTATTTCTTTTTAATGATTCCCGGAAGTGATCTTTCAATTTCTTCTTTTCCCAGGAAAAAATAATACTTGCCCTCTTTTTCAGTGCACAGGAGTTGATCAACGGCGCCGTTGTTATCGAGATCGCCTATATACAAATTCAAGGGAAAATCAGTGCTTGCATGAAGCTTCGAGTTTTTCCCCCAATTGCCAATTAACAGGTCTTTATATCCATCTTTATCTATGTCTGAAGCAAAAACCGATGTCCATAGTCCCGCTGTATGCTGCAATCCAAGTTGCTCAGAGATGTTATGGAGTCTCCCATTTGAGTTTTTATAAATTGTAATGGGCATCCATTCGCCAACGATTACCAGGTCCTCCCATCCATCTTTATCTATATCGGTCCATATGGCATCTGTAATCATTCCGGCACTTTGTAATCCCGGTGCCAATGCATTCTCAGCTATGGTAAAAGATCCTTTGCCATCATTTACTAAGAGGTAGGATTTTGGTATTTCCCCATAACGCCCCGTCACCACTCTTCCGCCAACAAATAAATCGAGATCACCGTCATGGTCAATATCAGCTGGTATCGCTACTGATTTGTTTTCATAAACAGGTGGAAGATTTACCTTCCGAAAATTACCTTTCCCGTCATTGATATAAAGCCGGTCTAACAAAGCAGCATCATTTCCCGTACGTTCATTTCCGCCACTTACCACATATAAATCGTTGTCTTTGTCTCCATCTGCGTCAAAGAAAACAGCATTTACGTCTTCACATAAGCTATCAGCAATTAGCAGGTTTTCATTTGTACTGGTAAATCCTCCAGGTTTTGTTTGTTGGAAAAGCTTTCCCGGCTGTCCTCTGGCACCGCAAACGAAAAAATCATCCAGGCCATCCCCGTTTATATCTGCCACTGCCAATTTTGGCCCCATGTCCGATACTTCATGAGGAATTAATTGCTGTGAATTAAAATCAACAAAGACATTTTCTTTATGCCGGTAGTCAATCATGATAGAATCAGAGATGTCCTTAAACAATGGGTTCCGAAGAACAACAGCCGCTTCCAGGATTGAGACTGCCGAATCGGTTGCATCCTTGTCAATCACCAGGCGCTGATCAGCTTTGACATTGATTAGAGTTTGCAGGCTGCCATCCGGCCATACAACCTGTACCGAATCCACTTTATCATTATCACTAAGGCCAAAATGCAAAATAGTGCCTGATGCACTTTCAAATCCCCTTGTCGCGGTGACATAATTTACCTGTAAACCGCTTGTTCCTTTAAGAATAACTTTACTGCCGTAAGCCAGCCTGTTGGCTCCGCCCGATCGAAGTTGAATATCCAGGTAATGGTTTTTTGAAAGCACATTTGCGTTGTTTCGATAAACATAGGCAGGTGAATTAATATTATTGACAACGAGATCAAGATCGCCATCATTATCAAGATCGCCGTAAGCTGCTCCATTCGAAAACGAAGGGGAATCCAATCCCCACAGCTTTGTCTGATCACGAAATTTCAGATCATGGGCTCCTTTAAAAATATAATTGCTGAGTTTCCCTTCTGGCATTTTACTGATGGAAAGGCTATCGGCTCCTTTATCCTTTTGTAATTGTGCAGAAATAGCCGGGCCCGAAATGAATTTCAGAAAATCCAGGTCATTGGGTCTTCGCAAAACACCATTGGAAACAAAAAGATCTTTTATGCCATCATTGTCAAAGTCAGCCAACAAAGGAGACCAGCTCCAATCTGTTGCCGCTATTCCCGAAAACAGACCGATATCGATAAATCTCTCTCCTCCCCCAACATTCAACTGAAGGCAATTCCGGGCACTCTGGTGATGATAGCCGTATCGCATTTTAAAATCATACACATCAGGAATATCATCACTAACCGACGATTTCAGAACTTTCTCATCGGCGGGCAGCATATCAAGTGTAATAATATCCAGCCAGCCATCATTATTCACATCACCTGCATCGCTACCCATCGAAAACCGACTTTCATGCCCGAATGCCTCCTGATTTATTTCTGAAAAAGTACCGTTCCGATTATTGAGATAATAATAATCGTTTTCATGAAAATCATTGCTGACATAAATATCATCCCAATTATCATTGTTAAAATCGCCAATGATAACATTCAGGCCATAGCCAAGAACACTACTGTAAATACCGGCCTGGTCTGTTACCTCATCATAAATGATCTTGCCGCCTTCCTTTTCACACCTAAACAATTTATCACCGCTAACGTCATTCTTTCTTCTACGTTCCGATGTATCCAGGTAGGTTTCTGTAGAATGAACTGAATGATTGACAAGAAACATATCCAGGTCACCGTCCTTATCATAATCAAAAAAAGAAGCCTGGGTATTGAATCCTTCTGCCGCTAAACCGTATTCCTCTGCTTTCTCAGAGAAAGTGCCATCATGATTGTTTATAAAAAGTTCGTTGCGGCCCTGGAGTGATTTGTATTTTCCAACTTCACAAACATAAATATCCAACCAGCCGTCAGCATTCACATCAGCCATGGTTACGCCTGTTTTCCAGTTGCCCTGGCC
>Ga0207675_100000744_pt1 | contig 32397 bp, 25 predicted proteins | sample KBSSwiS42_FD_184305 | JGI IMG/M metagenome (GOLD analysis project Ga0207675, IMG submission 184305) | Switchgrass rhizosphere microbial communities from Kellogg Biological Station, Michigan, USA - KBS Switchgrass S4-2 (SPAdes) (version 2) | ecosystem: Host-associated > Plants > Roots >...
TCATCTTTCGCAAATCCGAAACCGTCACAACCGATCACTGCGTTGTTATGAATGATGACGCGTTTGCCGATGATGGTGTTCTCACGAACCGCGACGCCGGAATGGATTTCGGTTTCATCGCCTATTTCGACGTTGTCATAGACTGTCACGTTCGCGTGCAGCCGAATTCGATTACCCAAACGCACATTCTTGCCAATCGCTACATGAGCGTCGATGAAAACTTCTTTTGGGAGCTTTGTGCTTGAATCAATTACTGCTGACGGATCCCAGTAGCTTTCGAATTTAGGCTGCGGATTGAAGGCGATCAATGCGCGCGTGAAAGCGAGGTAAGGATCCTTCGCGCGCAGCACCGCGAGATCAGCGCGCGGCACTTCGACATCGTCCGCGACAAAGATGGCCGATGCGGCTGTCGAAGCAATTTTCGGCGTGTAGCGCGGATTCGAAAGGAATGTCACTTGGCCGGGTTCGGCCTGTTCGAGCCCAGCCGCGCCGGTGATTTCAATGTCGCCGTCGCTCGGGACAAACTGTGCTCTGGTGAGCTCGGCAAGTTCCGCCAATTTCATGCGCCGGAGAGTGTACCGCATCCGTGACTGAACGCGGAGTTCACATCATGCTAATCGGATCAATCTCCAGACTAACGTGGCGCAGATCCTGACCGTCTTTTTGGAGCGAGGCCAACCCTTGGTCGATGACGCCGCGCATCTGTTTGCGGCTGCGCGATTTCACCAGGACGTGAAAGCGAAACTCACTCCGAAGTCGCGCGAGCGGCGCCGGTGCTGGACCAAGAATGCGACATGAGCGCTCAGTGTCGCTTTCAACCAAAGCCTTGCGCACCTGTTGCGCGATTTCGTAAGCGCGAGCCGCGTCGTTATGTCGGGTGAGTAACAACGCCAGTGCGACAAACGGCGGATACTGATGGTTGCGACGATGGCGAATCTCTTCGTTATAGAAGCCGAGATAATCTTGCGCGACAGCGTGCCGCAAAGCGTAATTGTGCGGGTGATACGTTTGAATCAATACGCGGCCTGGCCGATCACCCCGGCCCGCTCGACCCGCAACCTGCGTGATTAACTGAAAGGTTTTCTCCGCTGCGCGAAAGTCCGGCAGCGCGAGTCCGGCATCGACGGAAATCACACCGACGAAGGTCACGTTGGGAAAGTCGTGACCCTTGGCAAGCATCTGCGTGCCGACGAGCATGTCGAGCGCACCTTTGTCGAAATCAATAAGTGTCTGTTCGAATTCGCGCCGGCGCGACTTCGTATCACGATCGATACGGCCGATGCGCAGTTGCGGAAATCGTTTGCGCAGCAACTCTTCCAGCTGTTCCGTACCTTCGCCGACGTAATAGATGTACTTGCTCGCGCAAACTGGACATTCCGCCGGCGCACGTTGGTGATGGTTGCAGTAATGACAGACCAGAGTTTGATCGCTGCGATGGTACGTGAGCGTCACCTCGCAATTCGGGCACATGATCGATTCGCCGCATGAACGGCAGAGGATGAAGCTCGAGTACCCGCGGCGGTTAAGAAGAATGATTGACTGTTCGCCGTTCGCTTTTGTCTCCGCGATTGCCGTGAGCACTTCGTCAGAAAAGACGACCGGCTTCTTATGTCGCGCGAATTCAGACCGCATATCGATCAAGTCAGCTGCGGCCAATGAACGCTCACCGATCCGAGATGGCAGGCTGAGATAGCGATACTTTCCGTTCTGCGCGTTATGAAACGATTCTAACGACGGCGTGGCTGACCCAAGCACTACCGTGGCGGCAGCATTCTGCGCGCGCACAATCGCGCTGTCCCGCGCGTTGTAGAATGGCGACTCCTCCTGGCGATATGAAGCGTCCTGTTCTTCGTCGATGACGATCAGTCCCAAATGTTCTACGGGCGCAAAGACTGCGGACCGTGTGCCGAGCACGACGCGCGCTTCGCCGGATCGCAGACGCGACCATTCATCGAAACGCTCTCCGCGCGAGAGTGACGAGTGAAAAATCGCAATTTGATCGCCGAAGTGCGCACGCAAGCGACGCGAAAGGATTGGCGTTAGGGCGATTTCGGGTACCAGCATCATCGCGCCGCGCCCTGAATTTAGTGAGGTGCGCATCGCGCGAATGTAAATTTCGGTTTTGCCGCTTCCCGTCACACCGTGCAGCAGGAACGGCGAAAACGTGTTCTCTGTGATGGAAGATTCGATGACGTCGAGTGCGGCGGCTTGGGCTGCGGTTAAGGTAAGTTCTTCGGTCTTCCGCAACTCGGCCCGCGCCAAAGGATCGCGCCGCAAGTCTTCTGCGAATTCTTCCACGACGCCCTTCTTCTTGAGCGTCGCAACTACCGACGGACTAATGTCTGCGGCGCTGATGAGTTCCCTCGGTGTCATCGGACCATTTTTCGCCGCGAGAATTGCGATCGCACGTTGTTGGGCATCGGTGCGCTTTTCGCGGTCGTCCGACCTCACGAGCTTAATAAGGCGTTGCCGTTTTGCGCGCGTGGCAGTCGTGCGGGTGCGATACGCTCGTTCGATGAGGCCGTCGGTTTCTAATTCACGAAGCCACTTCGGAATGCGCGCGGAACCCATTCGCAACGTGAAAGCCTTGACCTCGGCTTCGCCTTCGTCCGCGAGTATCTGAAGGGCGCGTGTTTTTGTCGCAGTTAGATCAAACTCATCTGCTGACGCAGATGGTACTGACACGGCGTTTCGTCCGCGCTCGGTAATTGACACGACTTGCATGATCGAGGTGTTGATTCCCGCGGGCAGCGCCGCGCGCATCACTTCGCCGAGTGGCGCCGCGTAGTAATCGGCGACCCAACGCGTCAGCTCAACGACATCAGGCGTGAGCGAGGCTTCGACGTCGAGCAGTTCTTCGACTTCTTTCAGTTCAGACTCGATCAGGCTCGTGCCTGCGCGGAGTTTCGGAAGCAGCGCAACGATGTAGCCGGTCATCGGCTTGTTTCCCAGGCGCACAACGACGCGCGAACCGACGTGCGCAGCAGATCGCATCGACCCGGGAAGACGATAAGTGAAGAGTTTTCGCAGATGCACCGGCAGGGCGACCTGGACGAATCTGGGAGTGGAGTCTTCGATTTGAGCAGAGACAGACATCGGGCGGGAGATTATCGTGGCAATAACCTCTTTCAAAATCAGCTCACGCGTTGGCAGCGCCGCGCGCAGTTTGGTCGAGGTGTTCCATTACTTTCTTCAGATCCTCCCAGGTCTCGCGCTTCTTTGAGGGATCGCGCAAAAGGTAAGCCGGGTGAAAGGTCGGCATCACCGGAATGCCATGGTAGTCACGAAAGCGGCCGCGGACGCTGCTAATGCCGGCTTTTATCTCAAGCAGGTTTCGTAGAGCAGTATTGCCCATCACGACGATTACCGCGGGACGCACCGTGGCAATTTCACGAAACAGAAACGGCCGGCAGATCGCTGCTTCTTCAAGCGTCGGTTGTCGATTTCCCGGCGGGCGACAGCGATTAACGTTGCCGATGATGACATCTTCACGCTTCATTCCCATCGCTTCGATCATCTTCGTGAGCAATTGACCAGCGCGGCCGACGAACGGTTTGCCCTGCAGATCTTCATCGGCGCCGGGGGCTTCACCGACGAACATCAGCCGCGCTTTGTGATTTCCATGGGTGTTCACAACCTGCGTACGACCAGAACACAAACCGCAACGTGTGCACTCGCCGATGTCGCGCCAGATATCTTCCAAAGTCTCGTTAGAGACCGGCATTGAAGTGGCACTTGTCGGCTCATCACCAAAAAGTGATTCTGACGGTATAGCTGGTTCGACGGCACGGCGCGCGAAAAGAGACTTCGGCGCGGTGGTTGGGGGCGGCAGAACTCGAGGGAGAACCGGTTCCTTCGATAATGCTTTTGCCTGTGAGACGGTTACTTGACCAACTAATGGTGTGGCCGTTTCGCTATCGATGGTCTCTACGCCAAGTTCACGAAAGTAATTGACGTACTCGCGCACTTGCTTCAGCAGATCTTGTAGCGCTTTATTTTGTTCGGAACTCATTTAGCAGGGGTTTGATGCTTGCCGCGATTTTTGATTGCGTCGCAACTTGGCGATTTCATCCAGGATGCGCTGTGCGGTTTCTGTCTTCGACATCAAGGGCAATTGAACAATCTCACGATCATCGTGGAATACTATAGCGACGGCGTTGTTTTCCGAATCAAAACCGGAGTCTGAGTTTGAAACGTCGTTCGCGACAATTGCGTCGAGCCCTTTTTTCTTTAGCTTTTCCGTCGCGTGTTGAATCAAATTCTCAGTCTCAGCCGCAAAGCCAATGATTAATTGACCGTTTCGACGCATTGCTGCGAGGTCGCCAAGAATGTCGGGTGTGCGTTCCAGCTCAAGTTGCATGGACGGTTTGGTCTTCTTGATTTTTTGATCCGCCGTGCGCGCTGGAGCGTAGTCCGCCACGGCTGCCGCGGCGATAAATATAGTAGCGTTGGCAGCGTTTTCGATGACGGCGCGGTGCATTTGGGCCGCGGTCGTCGTTTTGATCAAGCGTACGTCGGAGGGAGGATCGACGCTGGTGACGCCCGCGACCAAAGTCACTTCTGCTCCGCGAGCCCGAGCGGCCCTCGCGAGCGCAAACCCCATTCTCCCCGACGAATGGTTTGATAGAAATCTCACTGGGTCGATGGGTTCGCGTGTTGCTCCAGCAGTTATCAGAACGTGCTCGCCGGAAAGGTCTGCTTTTCCCTCTGATTTATGGAGAAGTGCTAGTGCAGCGGCGACAATCTTTTCCGGATCACTGAGACGCCCTGGTCCAATTGTGCCGCAAGCCATCTCGCCCGCGTCAGGATCGATCATGTGCACGCCGTCAGCTCGGAGCTTTTCGAGATTGCGCCGTGTCGCGGGATGTTCCAACATTGTCGTATTCATGGCGGGCGCGACCAACACTGGCGCAGTGCAAGCTAAATAAGTCGACGTCACAAAATCGTCAGCTATACCATTGGCAAACTTGGCGATTGTGTTGGCCGTCGCCGGCGCTACCACAAACAAATCAACTGTTTGAGAGAACGTGATATGTGCGATCGGATCCGGGTTATCTGGCGCGTAGTCGTCCACAACCACGTACGATCCGGAGAGCGCGCGAAAGGTGAGGGGAGTGACAAACTCACATGCGTGACGCGTCATTGCCACGCGCACTTCGCAACCTGCGCGCTGGAGTCCGCGAAGGACTTCGATCGCTTTATAGGCAGCTATGCCCCCCGTGACCGCGAGCGCAACTCGCCTCGAGCGCTTGTCGACATCTTCCGTCATGATGAAATCGAAATGTAACATCCACAAATTGTGGGTGCAATATTGCGCGATTTGTTGCGCGAGTATAATCTTCGGCTATAAACGCCGACAGAAACTGGCTTACCGCAAGTCGCCTGCGTTAAAGTAACGAGCTGCATTCCTGTTCGGGCACGGGTTTCAATCAAGGGGGTGACCTCGATGCTGCGGCTAAAACTTCATTGGGTAATAGTAGTTCTCGTTTGCGCAAACACGGTCGCTTTGGCTCAGCACCGACTAGCGACAGACACGAAAAACTCGGATTTTGGCCCCGTAATGCGTGCCTACCTTGGCTACTTAAAGAACGAGCAGGAAGTCGTCGATGATCGAGTGAGCCGGCGCGAGATTTCGCCCGAGTATTATCGACGGAATTCGAATCGCATTCGGGCGTTGCGACAGACTGCCATTCGACTCGTGACGCAGAGTGGAAACGATTACGTGCCTGAACTGGAAGCCGTAACCGGGCAGGAGCTTGGCATTCTTTTCGAGGCGCCTCCAAATCCGCGGACATTACGGACAAATGAGGTTGTTAGAAACACATTTAGGTATCTCGGAGCGCTCAATACCGGCGAAGTTTTCTATATGTTTGCCAGGCTCGATCCGTACGAACAGGCTGCTTTGATGGAGTCGAATCATAGTCAAGGTTCGGCTGGGTCGCCGCCGACGGTGGAAGCAAGCGGACAGCGGGTCGGTCAGGGCGCGACGCGACCACGTAAGACCGTGCCGCACTGAGTCGATGTCAGTCCCTCCCGTCTGCGCAATCCTCTTCTCGGCTTCGACGTTTTGCGCAAAAAGAACACAGAATCTTGACAGCATTTAAGGGAAAAAGCTCTTTACACCCTCCAATGGCCGTGTTATGGTGCCAAAACCTAGTGATTTAAGGGCTTAACTTTAGGTATTTCAAGGGAATTGGCTGTTGACATAGAGGCTTCAATTCGTGTACAAAAGCCAGTGATATTGTGGCTTGCTGTGCCACGAAGAGCTTCTTATTATTGAGTTTCGACAGCGGAACAAAAGTTCCGTCACGGCGTGAAGCGAGCCGAGTCAAAGTGCATTCCAGGAATCTTGTTCACTTCTACGGGAGGAAATGATGACTAGCAGAAATTGGAGCCGCAAGTCGATAGCATTCGCGTTGGCGATTGCCGTACTTAGCGTCTACTCGATGGTGGCGCTGGCGAATCCGGGGCAAAAGAACGCCGCCGAGCTGTCGGTTTCGGGCCAGGTCACAGTGAATGGCCAAGCCGCAATCTCTGGCGCGACTGTCTTTTCCGACAGCGTGATTGCGACTGCGGCAAACAGCAGCGCGGTCGTGAGTCTCGGAAAACTCGGGCGCGTCGAGCTGATGCAGAATACCACCGTCAAACTGAGCTTTACTGACAACAACATTTCCGCTTCACTTGATGCGGGTCGTCTGAACGTCGCGACTGTGGCCGGTGTTTCGGCTATCGTCACAACCAAGGACGGTGCTGCTGTAGCGGACGCCAGCCAAGCGGCCAACTTCCTGGTTGACGTTGAGTGCGGCGACATGAGAGTCAATTCGCAAGGTGGCATGGTTGAATTGCGCGCCGGTGGTAAGACGACTGCGATTGCGGCTGGAACCACGGAGACAGCAGGCACACCGCAGCCGGGTACTCGTTGTACGCGCTTGACGCGACCGCCAATGCCGGGAATTCATGGCGGCGCTTTGGCTGCTCTGTTGTTGGCGGCCGGTGGTGCGGTAGCGGCAGCGATTCTGGCGGGACGCTCGTCGAATAACGACATCAATTTCGGCGGCAGCGTCACAGTAGTCAGCCCGACGAAGTAAATTGCGTTTCAATCTTGGCTTGTGACGTGCCCATGGCGCGGCACATGATGCTAAACTGCGGGTCACGCGCGAAATGTGCGTGACCCGTATCTTTTGAATAAGAGACTGCGAGAATTCTAGCCTGAATGCATATAGCCGTTATTGGCTCCGGGTACGTTGGGCTCGTAACCGGAGCATGTTTCGCCGAATTTGGTGTCGACGTAACCTGTGTTGATGTAGACGCTGACAAAATCGCCCAGTTAAGCCGCGGCCAAGCCACAATCTACGAGCCGGGACTTGATCAACTACTCCAGAAGAATTTACAGGCCGGTCGGCTGAGATTCACTACTGACCTCCAGTCGGCAGTCGAGCCTGCCTCGGTCATTTTTCTCGCCGTTGGCACACCTCCTAAATCGGACGGTTCAGCGGATCTTAGCTTTGTAGATAACGCCGCGCGCGGCGTAGCCGCACACATTCACAACTACAAAGTGGTCGCGATGAAATCAACTGTTCCCGTCGGGACCGGCAAACGGCTAACTGCTCTCATCCAGAATCATTTGCCAGAGCCCGTTGATTTCAGCGTCGTCTCCAATCCGGAATTTCTGCGTGAGGGGGCCGCGATCGGCGATTTCATGCGCCCCGACCGCGTCGTTATTGGAAGCAACGATGAACGCGCGACGGAATTGATGCGCGAACTGTATCGACCGCTGTATTTGATTGAAACTCCATTCGTCATAACGTCAGTTGAAGGAGCGGAACTAACTAAGTACGCAGCGAACGCTTTTCTTGCGACGAAGATTTCTTTCATAAATGAGATCGCCAACCTTTGTGAAAAAGTGGGTTGTGATGTGCACCAAGTCGCGCGCGCGGTTGGCATGGATCGACGCATAGGCAGCAAATTCCTTCACCCCGGGCCTGGGTTTGGAGGCTCGTGCTTTCCTAAAGATACGCGCGCTCTTTCCGTGATAGCTCGGCAATACGGCTCGCCGGCAACAATCGTTGACGCCGTGATCGACGTCAATGACCGGCAGCGAAAGTCGATGTTGCCAAAAATTGAAAAGATATTGGGCGGCTTGCTGGGCAAGCGCGTGGCGGTTTTTGGCCTCAGTTTCAAGCCGGAAACGGACGATATGCGCGATGCCCCCTCGGTTGATATTATTCGTGGGCTACTAGAAGCTGGGGCGAGCGTGGTCGCCTATGATCCTGTTGCGCGAGCGGAGGCTGAAAAGCACCTGCCAAAAATTGAATACGCGGACGATGAATACGCCGCGGCGACAGGGGCAGATGTCCTCGTCTTTATCACTGAATGGAATCAGTTTCGCGCCCTCGACATGGAACGTATTCACAAATTGATGCGAAAACCAAACATCGCCGACCTGCGGAATATCTATGAACCTGCCGACATGCGTGAATTAGGCTTCAACTACGTCGGCGTTGGAAGATAACGATGGCACTCTCAGGAATAGTCCTTGTTACTGGCGGTGCCGGCTTTATCGGTTCGCATATTGCGAGCGCGCTGGTCGAGAGCGGAGCCAGAGTCCGAGTTATTGATAACCTTTCGACAGGCTACGAGAAAAATGTTGAGGCAATCGGCTCAGACGTCGATTTTGTGAAGGCTGATGTCGCCGACGACCAGGCGCTGAACAAAGTTTTACGTGATGTTGAGCTGATATTTCACGAAGCCGCGATTCCTTCTGTACCTCGCTCAGTAGACAAGCCAACCGAAACTCATAAGGCCTCTGTCGATGCTACATTCAAACTCCTGCTGGCGGCGCGCGATCAAAAGGTTCGACGCGTGATCTACGCCGCGTCGAGCTCGGCCTATGGAGATCAGCCGGAATTGCCAAAGCGCGAAGACATGAGGCCCGCTCCATTGTCTCCTTATGCGGTCGCAAAGCTGGTGGGCGAATACTACTGCCAGGTATTCACTCGCGTATATGGCCTGGAAACGGTTTCATTGCGTTATTTCAATGTCTTTGGTCCGCGTCAGGATCCGACCTCGCAGTATTCCGGCGTGATTTCGCGATTCATGAGCGCACTCATGAATGGTGCCGAACCGGTGATTTATGGTGACGGTGAGCATTCGCGCGACTTCACCTATATTTCGAATGTGGTTGACGCGAACCTGCGCGCGGCAGAATCCCGCGATGCCGTCGGCGAAATTATCAACATCGCCAACGGACATCGAACAACACTAAATGAGCTGCTTGAGACAATGAAGACAGTCACTGGCAAATCTCAAGTGACAGCACGGCACGAACCCCCGCGCGCCGGTGATGTGCGTGACAGCCTGGCGGACCTCACACAGGCGCGCGCCTTGCTCGGTTACGAGCCGCGCGTCAATCTCGAAGATGGCCTAAGACTTACCTTCGACTGGTGGCAAAAGAATAATTAGGGCTTCTTAACTGATCGAAATTCTTCCTGATCAGTGACCCTGCGATAGTTTGCCGATCAGCGTGAACATTGGCAGGTACATCGCGACAACGATGCTGCCGATCGTCACTCCGAGAAATCCAATCAACGCCGGTTCAATCAGCGTCATCAAGTTCGCGATGGCTGAGTCGACTTCCTGTTCGTAAAAATCAGCAATCTTTCCAAGCATCGCATCCAACGCACCGGTTTGCTCGCCGATGCCGACCATCTGCGCAACCATGTGCGGGAAAATCTCCGATGCCCGTAGCGGCTCAACAAAGCTCTTACCTTGTTCGACAGCACCGCGAATCGCGAGAATCGCCTCTTCAATGACCACGTTGCCGGCCGTCTTAGCCGTGATGTCAAGAGATTGAAGAATCGGAACGCCGGAAGATAGCAACGTGGAAAGCGTTCGCGAGAATCGCGCCATTCCTATCTTTAAGAAGATCGGGCCAAGGATTGGAACCTTCAACAGAATTGTGTCGATCACTTTTCTGCCTTTTGGCGTCTTGTAATAGATCTTCAAGCCCACCGCCGTGGCAATGATCCCGACTAAGATGCCAAGGCCGCCCCAGCCTGCCAGGAAATTACTGATGCCGACGACGATGCGTGTCGGTAACGGCAGAGGCTCTCCTGGACCTAACAATCCAAGAAAGATATTTTGGAATTGCGGGATCACCACGATCATGATCACGGCAATTGCCGCAATTGCCAACAGGATGACCGCGGCTGGATAAATCAGGGCGGAGACCACATCGCGCTTCAACTTAACGATCTTTTCGATGAAGGTCGAAAGACGCTGCAGAATCAGATCGAGAATACCGCCGGTTTCGCCGGCCTCGACCATGTTAGCGTACAACTGATCGAAGACTTTCGGATGGCGACTCATGGCGTTGGCGAGGGTTGAACCCTCCTCGACGTCCTGGCGCACCTGGGCCAGAACTTGTTGGAAATACTTGTTCTGTTGCTGCTGCGAAAGAATATCGAGACACTGTACCAGCGGAAGACCGGCATCGATCATCACAGAAAACTGCCGCGTGAAAATAGCGAGGTCTTTCGACTTCACTTTCCTCTTGCCGGCGAGTTTGGGAATTCCGATCTCGCGACCTTTTTCTTTGACGGACATCAGCGTGATCTGCTCGCGTCGCAGCGCTTGCCGCAATGCCTCGCGATTGTCGGCAACGCGTTCGCCGGAAACGATCTCATTCAGCCGGTTCTGTCCTTTGAATACGTAAGTTGGCATGTTCGTGCTCCGTTGTGCTGGTGGTGACGTCGTGGTGCGCTATGATCGCTGCATCACTCGTTGCGAGTTGTAATTTGGCGGCATCGATGGTCTCGGCATCGCGCCGTTGCCTGTGTTTAAGCCTGCGCCGCGATCGATAAGATCGCGCAACTCATTTGCGTTCGACGTGCTTTGGAAGGCCTGCTCACGCGAAATGGAGCGTTTGTGGAAGAGCGTCGCGAGACTCTGGTTGAACGTCTGCATGCCGTGCACGTCCTGGCCGGTCTGCATCATTGAGTAAATCTGATGGACTTTGTCTTCGCGGATCAGGTTGCGAATTGCGGAATTGGGAATCAGGATCTCCATCGCGAGTGCGCGCCCGGCGCTGTCTGCGCGGGGAAGGAGGGACTGACAAAGAATCCCTTCGAGTGTCAAAGACAACTGCGCGCGTACCTGCGCCTGCTGCACAGCCGGGAACACGTCGATGATACGGTTAATCGTAGATGCGGCGGAGTTTGTGTGCAGCGTGGCGAAGGTTAGGTGACCAGTTTCAGCGATGCGCAAGGCTGATTCGATTGTCTCGAGGTCGCGCATTTCGCCCACCAGAACGACGTCAGGATCCTGACGCAGTGCGGTTCTTAGCGCATCCGGGAAACCTTTCGTATCAGCGTTCACCTCGCGCTGGTTCACGATGCAGTTCTTGTGATTGTGGAGAAACTCGATCGGGTCCTCGATCGTGAGAATGTGTTCATGCCGCTCGCGATTGATTTTGTCGATCATCGCGGCCAGTGTCGTCGACTTGCCTGAGCCGGTCGGACCTGTAACTAACACCAGTCCGCGAGGCTTGGCGCAAAGATCCTTGACAACTTTTGGCAGACCAAGGTCTTCAAAGGTCTTGATCTCGTACGGAATCGCACGAAAGACTGCACCCACGGCGCCACGTTGGTTGAAGAGGTTCGCGCGGAAACGTGACAGCCCCTTAACGCCAAAGCTGAAATCGAGCTCGAGGTTTTCTTCGAACCGATGCTTTTGCGCATCCGTGAGTACTGAGTAAGCCAGTTGCTTCGTCTCAGCCGAGCTCAGAGCGCGATATCCGTCCAGAGGACGAATGGTGCCGTGGACACGGACGAGTGGCGGGGTTCCGGTCGTGACGTGCAAGTCGGAACCACCCAGCTCTGAGAGCTTGCGCAGAAGTTCCGAGAGAGAGATTTGCGGAGGATTTTCCATGATCTTGTTTCCTTACTTAAGTATTTAAAACGTCCTTACTTTTGTTTGGGCTGGGAATCGCCCGACATCGTGCTAATGAGTTTCTCGGCATCAGACACGACGGCGGTATTGCTGCCGGCCGTGCGAGTTGTCAGTGAATAAACCCGCCCGGAAATTTCGGTGAAGTAGAAGTTCCACACCTGTTCGGGCTTGCCATTTTCTGACGGTGTTTGGGCGATCACTTCGAACACTTTGCGACCACCAATTTCACGTTGCCGATCGTTTACCACCCAACCACCGGCGCTAATCATTCGATCGATGACGGTTCGTCTTAATTCCGAAAACGACGCGCCACCAACCATGTTTCGCTGTTCCCGACCAAAGGGTTGCGGCCCGGTTGTGGGGGCAACCACGCTGAGCGTTGCGCGGCCCTCGACGCCGTTGACCGGTGCGATGCGGAATGTGGTTGCGCCGTCCGTGGAACCAGCGGACGACCATCCATTCGGCAGGCCAAGCGCATTCGACGTTTCGACAGTCATTGCCGGAGCGACGGGAGCAGTGGTGTGATTTCCGACGGTTCTTTGCGAGTACGACGGAAGCGTGCCGTTGCGGCGGGCCATCAATAGCGCACGACGTCGCGCCAGCAGAGCCTGACGGCGTCGCATCATGCGACGGTGGCGGCGCCACCACGCGCGCGAGTGCCGCCGGTGATGGGAACTCGCAGCAAAGTGTGAACGAAGGTTGTGCGCGGTCGAGTTGACCAACGGAACGATCACGACCAGCGATTCCAACAGACAAAGTGCTAATGCAAATCGACGTACCATTTTCCCTACTCCTTTCACGCCACGGTTTCGCGGAGAACTTCCTCGATCGTGGTAACCCCATTTCGAATTTTTTGAAGACCGGATTCCCGCAACGAGATCATCCCGTCCTCAATAGATTTCTTGCGCAGCTCAAGGGCTGACGCGCCGATGAGGATTAGTTCGCGGATTTCATCGGTGATTTCCATAACTTCGTACAAGCCGATGCGGCCTTTGTAGCCCGTTTCGTTGCAGCTTGGGCATCCGCGGCCCTTATAGCTTTTGAGCGTCTTGGCTTCTTCGGCCGAAAAGCCGATTTCAATCAGGGCCTCGTGGGGCGTCGGGTGTTCTTTCTTACAGTCTTTGCAGATGCGGCGAATCAAGCGCTGTGCCTGGATGAGGTTCACGCTCGTCGCCACGAGGAAGGGTTCGATGCCCATGTTCATGAGACGTGAGATGGTCGAGGGAGCATCGTTGGTGTGGAGGGTCGAAAGGACTAAGTGACCAGTAAGAGCCGCCTTGATCGCGATCTCCGCAGTTTCAAAGTCGCGGATTTCGCCGACGAGAACGATGTTTGGATCCTGACGGAGAAAAGATCGGAGCGCAGCAGCAAAGTTCAATCCAATCTGCTCTTTCATCTGCACCTGATTGATGCCGGGCAGATTGAATTCGACGGGATCCTCGGCCGTCATGATGTTCGTGTCGACCGTGTTCAACGATTGCAGCGCGGAATAAAGCGTGTTCGTTTTACCGCTGCCGGTCGGACCGGTGACGAGTACCATGCCGTAGGGTTTCGCGATGTTGCGCTGGAACTTGACGAGCGAGTCGGGCTCAAAACCGAGGTTCGTCATGTCAAGCATCAACTTCTCTTTGTCGAGCAGACGAAGCACTACTTTCTCGCCGAAAAGGGTGGGGAGAGTAGAGACACGGAAGTCGAGTTCACGGGAACGTGAATCGACTTTCACACGAATCTTAATGCGGCCGTCCTGAGGCAGACGCTTTTCCGATATGTCGAGCTTCGACAAGATCTTGATGCGAGAGATCAATGCGTCACGCATCTTCAAAGGCGGATGCATGACGTCGTACAAAACACCGTCAATGCGGAAGCGAATGCGCAATTCCTTTTCATAGGGCTCAACGTGAATATCAGAGGCGCCGCGGCGAAGGGCATCGACCAGCAAGACGTTGACGAGACGCACGACAGGTGCGTCTTCGCTCATGCGGGTGAGACTGGAAAGATCGATTTCGTCGTTGTCCTCGAACACCTCGACGTCTTCAGCATTCACGCTGTGATCGAGATCGAGGTTATCGAGCGAAACTAAATCAGCATCAGAAAAACCGTTGCCGTTGGAAACAACTTCAGGCGCAACCGATGCAAGTTCAATTTCACGGCTGGTGCTGTAGTACTTCGAGATGGCTTGTTGGACGCTGGCTTCAGCAACCACAACCGGCTCGACATTCAGCCCTGTCATGAACTTGATGTCGTCCATGGCAAAGACATTGGTCGGATCGACCATCGCCAAAGTCAGGGTTGCGCCAACACGCGACAGCGGCAGCACCGAGTATTTTTGTGCGACTTCTTGAGGAATTAGGCGAAGGACTGAGTCTTCAATATCGAATAGTTCGAGATTTACGGACGGAATACCGTATTGCCGCGACAGAATCGCGGTGATTGTATCGTCCGAGACCAGGCCCAGCTTGACCAAGTTGAAACCCAGTCGTCCGCCGTGCTCGCGCTGGTAATCGAGAGCTTGGCGAAGGTGCTGCGGGCTGATCAGATTCTCGCGGACGAGAATTTCGCCGAGTTTCGCTGACATTTTGAGCGTCTATTTCAGATGCTTCTTAACCGTAAAGGTCTTGAATTTGGTGGGTTTAGCCCAATAACGGAGCACAGGCTAGGGCGGAAGTGCACTGGCGACGGTATGCCAAACACCGTTGCAACTGCAATATACTGGTTCAACCTTTAGGTGTCAACGGATATTGTGGAACGGCGCTCATAACCACCACCGCCATCACGAGATAGTATTCGCTGGACAAATATTCGCAGATATTCGACAATATTCGCGTTCATTCGGAAGGAGGCGATGCCAAATGGCAATCACCGCACGCCAGCGAAGAGTCCTTGATTACATCACAAATTACTTCGCGGCTAATCACGAGCCGCCGACTATGGCTGAGATCGGGCGGCAGTTTGGCATGACCTCACTGGCCAGCGTTCACAACGTCTTATCGATACTTGAACGGGAAGGTTTGATCCGTCGCATTCCAAATGTGAGTCGCGGAATAGAATTACTAAACGAAACACCTGATGAAAATTTTGAAATCCCTTTGCTGGGTGTGGTGGCTGCGGGCGCGCCTATCGAAGCAATTTTGAATTACGAAACCGTGTGTATTCCACGCGATATGATCCGGAAAAGTCGGTTGTTTGCCTTGCGAGTACGCGGTGACTCAATGATTGATGAACAAATTCGTGAAGACGACCTAATTATTTTGCAGTCACAGCAAACTGCGGAAAATGGCCAAACAGTGGTGGCGTTGATCGATGGCAACGAGGCTACCGTCAAGCGGTTTTATCGAGGGCGGAATCACGTGCGACTCGAGGCGGCGAATCCGCGATACAAGCCAATCATCGTCAGGCCTCCCGATCGTTTGCAAGTTCAAGGTGTGGTTGTGGGGGTGATACGCAAATACGCGTAACAAGAATTATTTGGTCTTGGAGAGAACGGTGGCGACACGCTTTAAGTCGTCAATGAACTGACGTTTTTCCAAATGGCGAGTTTCGTCGTCGGGTGCGCGCAGAATGGAAGAGGGATGAACCGTGGCCATGATGTACGGCGCTAAGCTTGACTCGATAAATTGACCGCGCCGCTTGGTGACTTTGAACTGTGCGCCAAGCAATGCCTGCGCGGCTGTCGCCCCCAGGCAAACGACGACTTTTGGTCTTACGAGAGCAATCTCAGCTTCAAGCCATGGACGGCAAGCAGTAATCTCGCGCGCATTCGGCTTTTTGTGGATGCGACGTTTGCCGCGCGGCTCCCATTTAAAATGTTTGACGACGTTCGTGACGTAAGTTTCACTGCGATCGATGCCCGCTTCGGCCAGCGCATCGTCCAATAAACGCCCCGCAGGTCCCACGAATGGGTGTCCCGACAGATCCTCTTCGTTGCCGGGTTGTTCGCCGACGAAGAGGATTTCAGCGCGCCGCGCACCTTCGCCAAACACGGTTTGCGTGCTGCGTTCCCAAAGATCGCAGCCTTTGCAGTCGGCCGCGGCTTCGCGAAAAGCTTTCAAACTTTTGCGCTCAGGGAAAAAATCAGCCGCCGAGGTTTCAGGTTTGTCTTTAGCCACAAAAATGATTCTGCTGTGCGAATCTGTTTAGTACAAACATGAGCGCGCTTACAAAAAAAGAAGTCGAGTTGGCTCTTGCCGATCGTTTTGGCGCCATTTTTGAACGCCATGAGCGTCGTCCCCTGGAGGTTTTTCCGACCGGTGTTCGTGAAATCGATGAACTGTTGTTCGGCTTGCCACGCGGCGCCATCACTGAACTCCACGGACCGGCTTCCTCAGGCCGAACCAGCATCATGCTTTCCGCGTTAGCGAACGCGACGGCACATGAAGAGATCTGTGCGATTGTTGATTGTGATGACACATTCGATCTTGCTTCCGCAGCGCACGCCGGCATCGATTTTAGACGCATATTATGGGTGCGTTGTGGTCACAGCCTCGAGCGCGCTTTCAAAGCGGTCGATCTGATTTTGCACGCGGGCGGATTTGGTTTTATCGCCCTCAATCTCTGCAATGTCCCGGCACAAGTTGTGCACCGAGTAATTTCCTCATGGTGGTTTCGTTTTCGGCGTGCAATCGAAGACACGCCTACCGCTTTAGTCGTGCTCACCCCGGTGGCTGCGGTCCGCTCATGCGCTGCGCTCATTTTAGAACTGAAAAATGAAGGTTCAGTTTGGCCCAGCACTTTGTCGTTAGTTTCTGAAAACAGTAACGGTCGGTTCACATCACCCGATACCACAGCCAGATATCTTTCGTTAGTGCCACTAACTGCTGACGCAAAAGAGCATCCTGCCCAACCACACACACATTTTCTGCAGGCGATGAAGATAGTTGTTAATCGCCAAAGACCCGTCGAACTTCGACCAGGAAAAGTGAAATTCAATCCTCAGCTCCCTGTTCGCTGATTGCGATATTCGGAGATATTCGATAATATTCGCCGCGCCGAGTAAAGACAAACTCCATCAATTCCCGGCATACGACGCAACATGTTTGCCTGTATTTACAGCCGAGCTGTCCCGAAATCCCAGCAAAAGGTGAGAAATCATGATGCTGAGGCACCCTCGCCGCTGGTTGATTTGGCATTCACTTTTTCGCCGTTGGTTGAGCAAACTTCGCCAGATACAGTCGTACTTGATGTCTCTGGACAGGATCTGTTGTTTGGGCCAGTTGCTGAAGATGGGTCTTCTGCGGAAGTTGAGTGTGGGCGCAACATAGCGACAGACATCATTCGCCAGAGCAAAACCCTCGGTCTAACGGTGAACGTCGCCATCGCCGCAAACGTAGACGTTGCGATTCATGCAGCACGATCTATTAAAGGCGTCACAATAATTCCACCCGGCGATGAGCTGCTGAAAACTCGCGATTTCTCAATTAAGCACATTGATTATTCGTTGGTTGCGATTGACGAAAACCGTGCGGCTGAAATTCAGGAAACGTTTGCGCTTTGGGGCATTCGCACTTTCGGCGATCTTGCCCGCTTGCCATTGGCCGGCGTCGCCGAGCGTCTAGGCCAGGACGGGGTTCGGCTGCAAAAGCTCGCGCAAGCCAAATCAGATCGTCACCTGCATTTAGTTCGGCCGCCAATTGGTTTTGCGCAATCACTCGAGCTGGAACATGCCATCAGTGAAGTTGAACCGCTGGCTTTCATCCTGTCCCGTTTGCTCAATCAGCTTTGCGCGAATCTGAATGAGTACGCGCTGGCGACAAATGAACTCAAACTGACGCTAAAACTTCACGACAAGACAGAGCACGAGCGCGCAATCAATCTTCCCGTGCCGATGCGGAATCCAAAGACGCTTTTGCGTTTGCTTTTGTTTGACATCGAGCGTGAGCCACCGCAAGCGCCAATCATCGCAGTGGCCATCACTGCCGAACCCATAAAGCCGCGTTCATCGCAGACAGGATTGTTCATCCCGCTTGCGCCTGAGCCGGAAAGGCTGGAAATCACTTTAGCGCGAATGGCAAAGTTGGTTGGTGTACAGAATGTTGGCTCGCCAGAACTTCTCGATACACATCGTCCAGATTCCTTTCGTATGCAGCGGTTCACCGTACCGAGTTCACCCAAACAACCTCACTGCAATCCGCAATCCACAATCCGCAATCCGCAGTGCGTGATGGGTTTTCGAATTTTCCGGCCGCCATGGCGCGCGGAGGTGTGGACGAGAGAAGGAAAACCGACGCGGATTGATGCGCCAAGCGGCGATACACGCCTCAGAGTGCGTGGACAAATTGTGTGCGCTTCCGGTCCATGGCGCGGCTCGGGCGATTGGTGGCGCAGAGATGTTTGGGCGAGGGCCGAATGGGACGTCGCCGTAGTCGATCCAAAGTCAGAAGAAGGCGAAGTCCTGTGTCGCATCTATCGCGACGTGACGACAGAGGAATGGTTTGTGGCGGGTGTTTATGACTAGCAGTGAGCAGTGAGCAGTGAAGGTTATGCAAAAGGATATAAATAATCAATCACGAATAAGGCAGCGACCCCCTGCGCACAGCCCACTGCCCACTCAGTACATCGAATTACATGCTCGATCGGCGTTCAGTTTTCTGCGCGGCGCTTCGACGCCGGAAGAGTTGGTCGCTGCGTGTTCTGCGTGGGAAATGCCGGCGATGGCAATCCTGGATAACGATGGAGTTTATGGCGCGGCGCGATTTCACTTGGCGGCGAAGAAAGTTGGGATAAAAGCGCACATTGGGGCGGAAATAACGGTTTCAGGTTTCGAGTTTCAAGTTTCAAGTCCCGAGTCTCAAAGTTCTAGTCCCGAGACTCAAGTCTCAAGTCTCAAGTCTCAAAGCCCAGCAAATTCAAATTCAAGATTCCAAATTCAAAACTCAAAATTCAAAACTCGAACCCCGAAACCCGAAACTCGAAACTCGACTTTCACACTCCCGCTCCTCGTTCGCAATCGTACTGGGTATCAAAATCTCTGCCGCTTAATAACGTTGATGAAGTTGCGTGTGCCCAAGCATGCAAGACCCGGCGAATGCGCAGTGACGCTCGATGAATTGGCAGAGTACGCGGAAGGGTTGGTCTGCTTGACTGGTGATTGCAAGGGAGCAGTTGCGACGGCAATTAACCACAAAGTCACAGAAAGCGCACAAAGAATCACAGAGCGATTTATCGATATATTCGGGCGGGAAAATGTTTATGCAGAACTACAGCGCCATTTCAATCGCGAGGAAGAGGCGCGCAATCACGCCGTGATTGAGGTAGCCCGCAAGTTGAAACTGCCGCTGCTGGCAACGAATGGAGTTTGTTATGCGACGCGCATGCAGCGACAAATCGCAGATGTTTTCACCTGCATTCGCAATCATGTGAGCCTGGATAATGCTGGACGTCTGCTGTCGATCAATTCCGAGCGGTTTGTAAAATCGGCGAAAGAGATGAATCAGATATTCGGTGATTTGCCGGACGCGATTGCGAATACCATCGAGCTTTCTGCGCGGCTCGACTTCACGCTCAAGGATTTGGGTTATGAGTTTCCGAAATACCCTGTGCCGCCGGACGAGACGATGACTTCGTTTCTTCGCGCGCGAACTTACGAAGGCGCGCATCGGCGATATGGTCGCAATGGACAATTCGCGCGCGCACAAAAACAGATCGAGCACGAACTGAAACTGATAGAGAAGTTGAAGCTCGAAGGTTATTTCCTGATCGTCTGGGACATCGTTGAATTCTGCAAACGCCAAAACATTTTGATTCAGGGTCGAGGGTCTGCGGCGAACAGCGCTGTCTGTTATTCGCTGGGGATTACGGCCGTCGACCCGGTGGGGATGGAGCTTTTGTTCGAACGGTTCTTGTCGGAAGAACGTGGCGAGTGGCCCGACATCGATCTCGATTTGCCGAGCGGCGATCAGCGTGAGCGGGCGATTCAATATGTTTACGAACGTTATGGAAAGCTCGGGGCGGCGATGACTGCTAATGTGATCACGTATCGAGGGCGATCGGCAGCGCGTGAAGTCGGCAAGGTGCTGGGCTTTGATGAAGAGACGCTGGGCCGTTTGTCTGGGCTGGTGCACACGTGGGAATGGAAAGATCCGAAGGATACAACTGAGCGGCAGTTCAAAGACGCAGGGCTCGATCTGCGTGATCGTCGCATCAAGAAATTTTTTCAGCTTTATCAGGCGGTGCAGGATTTGCCGCGACACCTGGGTCAGCATTCCGGCGGCATGGTCATTTGTCAGGGGCAACTCGATTCCGTGGTGCCGCTCGAGCCGGCGGCGATGGCCGGCCGCGTCGTCGTGCAATGGGATAAAGAAGATTGCGCGGACCTCGGCATCATCAAAGTCGATCTGCTGGGTTTAGGCATGATGGCGGTAATCGAAGAGACGATTCAGATCATTCGCGACGATTACAAAGAGGAAGTCGATCTCGCTCATCTTCCCCAGGATGACTCAGCCGTTTATGCAGCGCTGCAACAGGCAGACACAATCGGTATGTTTCAAATCGAGAGTCGCGCGCAGATGTCCTGTTTGCCGCGTCTACGACCACAGAGGTTTTACGACATTGTGGTGCAAGTTGCGATCATCCGGCCCGGGCCCATCGTCGGTAACATGGTGAATCCGTATTTGGAGCGTCGGCTTGGGCGTGCACCCGTGAAGTATGCGCATCCGGATCTTGAGCCGGTTCTCAAGCGCACGCTCGGCGTCCCTTTGTTTCAGGAGCAGCTCTTAAAGATGGCCATGACGTGCGCAGATTTCAGCGGCGGCGAAGCGGAGGAGTTGCGGCGCGCGATGGGCTTCAAACGATCTGAGCAGCGCATGAAAGAGATTGAAAAGAAGTTGCGCCGCGGCATGACGAAGAAGGGAATTAACGGCAAGGTGCAAGAGGAAATCGTGGAGCAGATTGCTTCGTTTGCGCTTTATGGCTTTCCGGAGTCGCATGCGGCGAGTTTTGCTTTGATTGCTTATGCGAGCGCATATCTGAAGTGCCATTACCTGGCGGGGTTCACAGCGGCGACGCTCAACAACCAGCCGATGGGGTTTTATCAACCGTTCACGATCATTAAGGACGCGCAACGGCATGGATTGAAGGTTTTGCCGGTTGATGTGATGCGATCAAATTGGGAATGCACGGTCGAGCGGCAGGGTTTAGAGGGTAGGATGTTGGGTGCAGGGGCCCAAAGTCCAAAGTCCAAGGTCCAACGTCAAATGTTAAAAACCAAACGCCGGACGTTACACGTCGAATTGCAGCAGTCGGAAATTGAGAATCAGACGTTGGACGTTGGACATTGGACTCTGGACGAAACCCTACACCCAACACCCAACACCCAAAATCCTTCGCTCCGTCTCGGCTTGCTCTGCGTTAAAGGCCTGCGCGAAGAAGCCGGTCGCGCAATTGTGCGCGCGCGTGAAGAGCGACCTTTTACCAGCATCGACGATTTGCATCGACGCGTGCCGGAGTTAAGAAGAGACGAATTGCGGAAGTTGGCAGCGGTAGGGGCGTTTAACTCCATTCAAGTCCAAAGTCTCAAGTCCAACGTCCAACGTCAAAAGCCAAAACCAACTTTGGACATTGGGCATAGGACTTTGGACCAGCCCCATCGTCGCGACGCGCTTTGGCAAGTCGAGCGCGTTGCGCGCGATGCGGGCCCTTTGTATGAAACGCTGGAAGAAACTGGCAGCTCGCCACTTCGGGCGATGGATTTAAACGAGCGGTTGAATGCTGATTTACGCGGCACCGGGATCACGATCGGCCGCCATCCGATGGCTCATCAACGCGCATGGCTGGACACGATGAAAGTGACGCCTGCCGGTCAACTGAAATGTTTGCGAAACGGAATGTGGGTCAAAGTTGCCGGCTGGGTGATTGTGCGTCAGCGTCCCGGCACTGCCAAAGGATTTGTCTTTTTGAGCATGGAAGACGAAACCGGAATTTCGAACGTCATCGTTACGCCGCAGCTTTTCGAAACTAACCGACTCGCACTGGTCAATTATCCGTTTCTGTTAATCGAAGGTGTCTTGCAGCATCAGGACAATGTAATTTCGGTGAAGGCGCGAAAGATTGAACCTTTGCAGCTGAAAGTTGCGGACGTCGGATCACATGATTTTCATTAAGACACAAAAAAGAGGCGGGCGATGGCCCGCCTCTAAAACATTCGGATTGCTACTCAGTTACGGTCGGCGACGACGCGGTGGCGTTGAAGTCTTCTCAGGCGTGACGTTCGCCTGTGCCTTCAATGCGTCAATCAGGTCTTTGGCTTCGGCCTTCATCGGATTTCCCTCTGGCGCTTTCTCGATAAACCGTTGCAGATAGTTTGCCGCCTCCTGGTACTTCGCCTTGTCGTTATTGTTGAGAGCGCCAATGTTGAAAAGGATTTGTCCGCTTCGAAGCAATGCATCGGGATCGTCAGGGTTTGCTTCAAGAATCTTTTGATAAGCGGCCAAAGCCTTTTCGAATCCCGCCTGATCCGATGCGGTGTCGAACATGATTTGCGCTACGTCTTTTTCAGCTCTGGCTTTCTTCGTTGCATCGGTTTCAGCGGCCATGTATTCCTGATAAGCGGCGAGTGCCGCTCCACCCTGGGATGGATCAGTTTTAACGAGCAGCCGCATTGCTTCCGCACGGTAGGATAGAATTTCCAATTTCTTAGATGCTTGTCCGGCTTGCGCCTGCGGGTCGGTTGCAGGTGCTTCCTTGTTGGCTATTTCCAGACCCTTGTTGGCTGCGTCGACCGCTCCCTGAAAATCCTTCTTGGCATTTTCCATGTCAGCAGCCTTCTGCGTCTGATCGGTTCCTTTTATCGAGGTGTTGTAATGATCTACGCCTCGCAAGCGCAGCGCGAGTGACTTGCGCGAATAGAGCACAACTTGTTCCGGATCGGCAGCAAGTCCTTCGTCGAATTGCTTAACAGCTTCGTCATAATTCTTGGCGGCGATCGCGTCCTGCCCGGCCTTGAAAGTGCGGTTCAGCGTGTCGTTGATGCTGCTGACGCGATTTTTCTCAGCTTCGTACTTCTTCAGTTCTTCTTCGCGCTTGGCCTTCGCGGCAGCGCTTTCGCCACCCCCACCATTCGAAGTGCCGCCGCCTCCGCCTTTCGAGACTCCAATCGCTTCATCCTTGGTGAGCTTTCTCCCGTCCCCTGAATTTACGACTATGTCCACCGGAACGTCGCGTCCCGCTTTGACTCCGCTTTTTGCGGTAGGCTGGGTGCCCGGTGCGCTCACTGAGACTACGTACTCGCCCGTGAAAGGAAGGCCGGCGAAAACCCACTCGCCTTTCTTGTCAGACTTGGTGTGATACTCGCCGGTAATATCAACGCGATACACATCGACGGTCGCGCCGGCGACCGGGGTCGTGCTGCCATCGGCGGCGACGAGTTTGACGCTGCCGCGTAGCGCCCCTGTCTGTGCCGGTGCAGCGACGGATGCACACACCAAAACTGCTGCGGCAATGAGAATGTTTAATAGATGACGACGCATTAGAGTTCCTCCGAAATTCCCGCCGCGAGGGCGGCCATCGTTAAGATGCCTTCGAGTTAAAGCTAGTTGTAGCGAAAAACCGGCCTAAAGGTAAATATGGCAAACACATGTGTCAAGCATAGCGGATCGGATCACGTGCACCCGCCTCGCGAAAAGCACGCAATCGCAACACGCATGAATCACAACGGCCACAAGCGGCGTGCTCGGCCTGATAACACGACCACGTTAACTCCAGCGGCGCGCCCAATTCTACACCTCGTTTTACGATTTCTGACTTTCGCATGTATATGACGGGCGTCACAATCTCGATTTGTGTTTCGGGTTTTGTTCCCGCCTCGATGGTCTGCTGAAAAGCGTCGTAAAACTCTGGTCGGCAATCGGGATAGCCGGAAGAATCTTCCGTGACAGCGCCAATGTAGATGCGGTTCGCGCCGATAATTTCAGCCCAGCTCGTCGCGATCGAAAGCAGGTGCGCATTGCGAAAAGGAACGTAACTCGTCGGAATGTCGCGCGACTCGAGATTGGCCTCCGAAACCGGGATTTCGCGGTCGGTCAAGGACGATCCACCGATAGCCTTTAAGTGTTCAATCGAAACGGCGAGGCGCCTCGACACTTGAAAGAAATCCGCGAGATCTTCGAAGGCTCGACGCTCACGGGCCTCGGTCCGCTGGCCGTACGAGACGTGGAGAAAACCGAGTTCGTCATTTTCCTCATTGGCGATCGCGGCGGTGACGCATGAGTCCATGCCGCCTGAAACCAAACAGACCGCAAGGGAGGTTCGCCGCGGCAGGAGAACCGCGAGTTCTTCCACCGTATCGATGCTTTCTATGACCTCGGTGCTTCCGCCCATAATTTCGCTTACACTCCGTGAACGTCGGGTCCCCAGATGTACTTGTGAAGTTGCAGCTGCATGCGCACGCGCAGGTTGCTCTCGACAATCCAATCCGCGAGCTGCGGCAAATCGAGTTTTCCCCACGCCGGCGAAATCAGAATTGCCCTCGTGCGATTTTCGAGATCATATTGCGCAATTATTTTCTTAGCGAATTCCCAGTCCTCACGATCCGCCACAACAAATTTCACCTCATCGCGCTCGGTCCGCAACCGCTGCATGTTTGTCCAATCGTTTCGCTCAGCTTCGCCTGACGCCGGACACTTAACATCGAGAATGATGCTGGCGCGCGGATCAACTTCCGCAGTCGAAACATAGCCACCGGTTTCAATGAGCACCTCATAGTTCTCATCGCAGAGGCGCTGAATGAAATCGAAAGCCTCGCGTTGGGCAAGCGGCTCGCCGCCGGTTACCTCGACCAAACGGCATCCGAAGTCCCGCACCTTCTGCATCACTTGATCAATCGTGAAGTGGTCGCCGCCGGTGAATGTGTATTCGCTGTCGCACCAGGTGCAGCGCATTGGGCAGCCCGTGAGCCGCACAAATGTACATGGACGCCCGGCGTGCGTGGATTCGCCTTGAATTGACCGAAAAATTTCTGTGACGCGTAACATCGAAGTGTTCGAATTAAGCGATTTTAGGCGCTGAATTGCCGATTGTCGATTTATCATCGCTGACGGCAAACCACGGCATGACTCCCTCATCAAATCCACGCACAGGCGGCAAACGCACTGGCTTTGAGCGTCTAAAGATCGTGGTAGCATTGCCTTTTAGCGGCAGTTAACGGCTTGAGCAGGAAAGAACAACGAGTTGAAGAAGCAATCGCGGCGGGCGCGAAACGCCTGCTGGCGTGCGCAGAAAACTCGCGTTCGCTCGACGTCGCATCACTGGTTCCGAGAGTGCGCGCTACGGTCGAGAAATACCTGCTCAAACACGACGCCGACGCCGGTGGCGACGCCGTTGCCGCATTCATCGACACTTTGCACGCCGACGATTTGTGTCTGGCGATCGCATGCCAGCGTGGCGACCAGGCCGCCTGGAGCGATCTCGTTGCCGGGTATGGCGCGAGTGTCCGATCAGCAGCACGCTCGGCGAGTCCGAACGAAGAGATGGCTGAAGACCTTGCCCAATCGATCTGGGCCGAGTTGCACGGATTGAAATTGAATAATGACGGGCACGCATCCGGAAAGCTCGCCTATTATTCCGGCGCTGGGTCGTTGGGTGGCTGGCTGCGTGCCGTCGTCGGCCAGCTTGCAATTGATCGTCATCGGCGAGAAGCACGGCTGGTGCACACGGAAGAGGACGCGGAACTCGATCGTCTTACGCGTGATGCGGGAGTGGATACAAAGAGCAATGATGGTTTTGGCGCAGATGCGAGTCCCGAAGACGCTCTGGCGACGGCACTCGCAAGCACGGCGGTTGAGAAAGCACTTGCGCATGCTTTGAAAGACTTAGACGATGAGGATCGCCTGCTCGTGAAGTTGTATTACTTTGACGGGCTGAGATTGCGTGAAGCGGGCGCGGTGCTCGGCTTTCACGAAGCGACCGCAAGTCGGCGCCTCACGCGAATTCATAATGAAGTGCGGAAGCGCGTACAAAAAGAATTGATGGACGAGCACGGCTGGACAAAATCCGAGGCCACGCAATCTCTGGCGCAGGTCGCGACGGCGTTGCAAACCGATGTCGAATCGCTTTTGCGGGCGCCGCAGCCGCTGATGGAGCCGGCCGCGGCGGAGGGAGAATCAGCGGCGGTTTAGTAGTCGCGTCGAATCGCAAGATTTTCCAGCTATTTCGTTCAATGTTTGGAAGTCGGCTCACGCCGTCGGTTAGCAGTTTGATGACACCAAATGATTCAGAAATGGACGTGCTTCTCCGCCGCTACGCGAAAGTCACAGCCGGCGTGAAAAGCACAGACCACTTGGACACGGACGAGTTAAACGCGTTCGCGGAAGGCAATCTGCCGCCCGCGGCGCGAGCGCATTACCTTTCGCACCTCGCGGACTGTAACGACTGCAGGCGGGTCGTGACTGAGTTAGTCGCAGCTTCGGGCCGAGCCGAACAAATCGGCGCAGTTACAGCGCGACCCGCGATGACTGACTCATGGTGGCAGAGAATCGGGACAGTTTTTGCGCCAGCTCGCCTGCGCTATGCTGCATTCGCGGCCATCTTAGTTGCCGTTGTCGGCATCGGCTTCGCAATATGGCGCGGTTTACATAATCAGCCCGCAGATTTGGTCGCGCAGAATAAACAAACAGCCGGCGAAAACACGCGCACAGTCTCGCAAACGCAAGAACCGGCCGTGAACGGTGTTGCACCGGAACGATCCGGTGCCGTCGCGAAGGCGGCCCCACAACCAACGCCGGCGCCGTTTGTAGATCAGAAGCATCCGGAAACCGCCGCCGTTAGTCCGCCTGCGCCACCAAAGCCAGTGGATGCTCTGGCGCGGAACGAAACAGCGCCCGTGTCAACAGCACGCGGGGCCGAACCTTCTGCCAATGCCGCGGCTCCGTCGTACGCACCACCTCCACGCGTTGAGACGGAACGCGCCGACACGCGCAGCCGCGAACAGCAGAACCTCGACTTAATTCACGGGCCGCAGCGCGGCGAATCAGTCGAAAAAAACAAGTCGATGGATGATCGCGCGCGCGCGGGAGACTTCGCGAAGGCACGCGACGAAGATCGCGCGCGTGGCCAGGCCGATCAACCGGCAGCAAAGGAAGAGAGCAAAGACCCGGGGACTGCCGCGCGGAAACGATCTGAACCACGAACTGCCAAACTCATGGGTCAATCGGCCGCAGGCGAACGTCAGGAAGAGCCGAAATCCGACAAGGCTGCGCCTTCCGAGGAAGCGGACACGCGTTCAGTCGGTGGGCGCACGTTCAAGCGGCAGGGAAATACGTGGGTTGACGTGAAGTTGAAATCTTCGATGTCGATCAAAACAATCTCACGCGGATCTGAAGACTTTGAGAAGTTAGACTCAGGTCTCCGATCAATCGCGCAACAATTCGGCGGACCAGTCGTTGTCGTTTGGAAAGGCAAAGCCTACCGAATACAGTAAATGGTGATCTGTAAATCGTAAATAGATCGAACTCCGCCCCACTTGCTGGCGTAATTTGATCGTGTTGATAGCTCAGGTTATTGACTATTCACGATTTACGATTCACCATTCACCAGCATGTTCTGTCCATCCTGCGGCACTGAAAGCACCGGCCTGAAATACTGCAATCGTTGCGGCGCGAATCTGGCCGCGCTGACGACGCCTCCGGAAATCATCCAGGTTAATCTGACAAAGCCGGCTGTCTTAATTGGCATCATCATGATGTTTCTGACGCTGGGTGGATTTACTTTGGTGATGGTCGGCGCACGGATGCTTGCATCCGTGATGCACGGAGACGACCCGCTGATGGGGCTGATCATAATGGGGATGCTCGTCATTATGGTGATCGATATCATTCTGGCTCGGCAACTTACCAAGCTGATCAATGCAGCGTTGAAACCTGGTTCACAGAGTACGTTTGCGGCGCCGAATCCGCCCGTACAACTGCCGCATCCGGCTCAAGTATTCGTGCCGGCGGGCAGCGTCACAGAAAACACGACGCGGTTTTTCGAAGGCAGCTACCGAGGAACTTCGGAAATCTCACCGACACCCAAGACTTCGGAGTGATTCCAAAAGTTTGGTCTTAAATATTCACGATTTACGATTCACGATTGACTAGATGTATTGTCCATCCTGCGGCACCGAAAGCATTGGCCTCCACTATTGCAACCGCTGTGGAGCGAACCTCACCGCGCCGGTAACTGCGCCGGTCGTGCAACTCGCGCCAATCAGTTTGACCAAACCGATTCTGATTATCAGCGCTTTGGTCGGGATGATTACGCTTGGTGGTTTCGCCGGAATTGTCTCCGGTACGATCGAGATGGTGGAGCGCGGCGCCGGTAATGTCTCTCCAGCGCTCCCAATCTTCGGCTTGCCGTGCATCCTCGTGATCGACATTCTTTTGATTCGACAACTCTCGAAACTGATTAGCGCGGCGCTCTCACCGAATCGAGCCGACGTTCCACAATCGCTGCCGGCGCAAACTGATCCACGCTACCTGCCTCCGACGACAACCGCGCGACTTGAGGGGAAGCCAAGTGTGACGGAAAACACCACCCGATTCTTCGAACACGCTTATCGTCCTCCCGCTGACACTGAGCCGCGAAACCGGTAACCATCAGTTCGCAGTTGCTACACTGAATCGCGGGTTGTACATTCCTCTGGTTCGCCCATCCCCGCTCAAGAGGTTTGGTTTATGCAGTCGTTGCAGAAGAAATTCGCTATCTTTTTGTTCGCCGCTGTTCTGTTATGCCTGACGGGATTTCAATCGAGATCATCCAAGGGTTTTAGCGCTGCCGCCCAGAGGCGCTCAACTGCGGTGCGCGGGAATCCTGACATCCCAAAAATCTTGTCCGAAATCAACGCGCGAAACATCGAAGCGACGATTCGCAAACTGGTCAGCTTCGGCACGCGCAACACGCTATCCGAACAAAACAATGCAAACCGCGGCATCGGCGCCGCGCGTGATTGGCTGTACGGAGAATTTCAGAAGGCCGCGGCGCAATCTGGCGGACGCATGACCGTTGAGAAACAGACGTTTGAGCAGGCGAAAGCCGCGCGCGTTCCTGAACCCACAATGCTGACGAACATCGTCGCGACTCTGAAAGGGACGCAGCCCGAATCTGGCAACCGAGTTTATGTCGTGAGCGGTCATTACGATTCGATGTGCTCGAGTCCCACGGACGCAAAATGTGACGCGCCGGGCGCAAACGACGACGCTTCGGGAACGGCGGCAGTGCTCGAAATGGCGCGCGTGATGGCGAAGTACCAGTTCGACGCTACGATTGTATTCATGACCGTGCCGGGCGAAGAGCAAGGTTTACTTGGCGCAACCTATTTCGCCGAACAGGCAAAGAAGAACAACATGGATATTGAAGCCATGTTCACGAACGACATCATTGGGAATACTCTGGGCGGGAACGGCGTACGCGATCGGCGAACTGTACGGCTGTTTTCTGAAGGCGTACCGACGAACGAAACTCAACAAGAAGCCGCGACGCGCCGGAGCGTAGGCGGCGAGAATGATTCCCAGTCACGACAACTTGCTCGCTTCATCAAAGAAGTGGGCGAACGCTACCTGCCGTCGATGAAGGTCTGGATGATTTATCGCCGCGATCGTTACGGGCGCGGCGGCGATCACCAGCCCTTTCTCGAGCGTGGCTACGCCGCGGTACGTTTCACCGAAACTAACGAAGAATATCGCCATCAACATCAGAATGTGCGGGTCGAAAATGGAATTCAATACGGCGACCTGCCGCAGTTCGTGGACTACGACTACATCGCGAATGTTGCGCGCGTGAACGCCGCGGCGCTTGCGGTACTCGCCTCCGCTCCGGCGCGTCCCAGGAACGTGACGATGCCGGGCGGCTTGGCCAATGACACGCAGTTGAGTTGGGACGCGAACAAGGAACCCGACGTCGCTGGCTATGAAATCGTCTGGCGCGACACGACCGACGCGACGTGGACGCATTCGCAGGCGGTGGGAAACGTCAAGACCTTCACCATGAAGGGCATGTCGAAAGACAACTACTTTTTCGGCGTGCGCGCGGTGGACAAACAGGGCAACCGCAGTCCAGCGACGTATCCGCATCCCGCGGCGCGCCAGCAGCCCGCAAATCGCGGTGCAGCGAACTCAAATACGCCTTGATAACTGAGATTTAGTCAGCCAAGTGCGCGATTGCCGCGTCTAAGTCCACGTGAATGGAATCATTTATTCGGGGAAAAAGCGATGAAAATTAACGGTCTTGGCTCTCAGTCCGGCCGGTTGCGAAAGCTGGCTGCCTTCGTTTCGTTGGTGGCCCTGCTTACCACGACTCTTATCTCAGTCGCCGGACAAAGCATGAAGGCTCCTGCGACTACGAAGGGCGCCAAGCTTTCTGATGAGCAGCGCATCTTTCATGTGCTGAATCGGCTCGGTTTCGGTGCACGTCCCGGGGACGTTGAGCGCGTGAAAGCAATGGGACTCGACAAGTACATCGACCTGCAACTGAATCCTCAAAAGATTGATGACGCGGCTACCGAAGCGCGGCTCCAAAATCTCGACGCATTGCGCATGACGACGGCACAACTCTACGAGAAGTATCCTCAGCCCGGACAGTTGTTGCAGCAGCTTCAACGGCGCGGACAGCTTCCGGCCGATCTCGCCGCCGCGCGCGACAATCGCGTGAAGGGTGGGGCGAACGCGACACCGAATCAGAACCAGCCGAAGAGTGGTGAGGCGACAACGGGCGAGATGCAAGGGCCGCCCGCGAACGCTGCCAACGCGAACGCGAACGCGAATCCGAATGCAAACGCGAACGACGCCAATCCGATGAATAATGCGGAGTATCGGCGTGCGGTCTATGAATACTTCAAAGAGAATAATCTGCGGCCACCACAGTTCATGACGGGCGAGCTGCAAATGGCGCGGATCCTGCGCGCGGTTTACAGCGAGCGGCAGTTACAGGAAGTGTTGGTCGATTTCTGGACCAACCATTTCAATGTGTTTGCCGGCAAGGGCGCGGATCGATGGCTTTTGATCTCTTACGATCGCGACACGATTCGTCCGCATACTCTCGGCAAGTTCTCTGAATTGTTGCGCGCCACCGCCGAAAGCCCGGCGATGCTTTTCTACCTCGACAACTTTCAGAGCGTCAGTCCGAATGCGCCGCCGCAGCAGCCGCGACCCCTAGGACCGCTGGCTAACCTGCGGATGAGCAACAATCCGCAGCAACAGCGACCGCAACAGCAACAGCGGCGTGGTATCAACGAAAATTACGCGCGCGAATTGATGGAGCTACACACACTCGGCGTCGATGGCGGCTATACGCAGAAAGACGTGCAAGAGGTGGCGCGTTGCTTCACCGGCTGGACGATCTTTGCTCCCCGCGGCGCCGGAGCAGCGGCTGCGCAGATTGCCGGTGGCGGCGGTCGCCGAATCGAGATGCTGCGCGAGAACGCCGGCTCATTTTATTTCAACGAGCGAGTTCACGATGACGGCGAGAAGATTGTGCTTGGCCACAAGATTCCCGCCGGCGGCGGCGTCAAAGACGGTCTGATGGTGCTCGACATCCTCGCGCACCATCCTTCGACCGCAAAATTCATCGCAACGAAACTCGTCCGCCACTTTGTTTCCGACAATCCGCCGCAGCCTTTGGTCGATCGCGTTGCTCAAACTTACATGAAGACTGATGGCGACATTCGCGAAATGCTGCGCACGATTTTTTTCTCGCCGGAATTCAATTCGACAGAAGCTTATCGCGTAAAAATTAAGCGACCTTTCGAACTGGCGATTAGCGCCGTGCGCACCTTGGGCGCAGATACGAACGGCGGACCCGGACTCCATCAATGGATTGCGCGCATGGGCCAACCGCTTTACGGATTTCAAACGCCGAACGGCTATTCCGACGTGGCTGAAGATTGGGTCAACACGGGAGCGCTGTTGGAGCGCATGAACTTTGGACTGGCACTCGTAAGCAACCGTGTGCCGGGCACGCGAGTGAATCTCGCTCAGTTCGTTGACGACGACAAGTCTCTGAACAATCAGAAGCTGCTGGATCGATTCGTGACGTTGTTCGTCGGTGGCGAGATGTCGGCGAAGACGCGCGAGAGCTTACTGAAGCAGCTTGGCGATCAAATATCGATTCCGACGATGCCGGCAACGCAAACGGCGCCGGCAAAAGCACCTGACAATCCGTTTGAAACTGGCTTCCAGCGGGGCGATTTGCCGGGGTTTGGCGGCAACAACAATCAACAGCAACCGCCACGGCAACCGCAAGTCGCGAGTATTAACCCGGCAACGATCTCGAATCCGTTGGTGAAGATTGCGGGATTGATTTTGGGATCACCGGAGTTTCAAAGGCAATAAGACGGTCTTTGGACTTAGGTCTTTGATCTTTGTTCGTTTTCCCAAGACCAAAGACCAAAAGCCCAAGACCTGCTTTTTTGAGGTAACAAGCAATGAACAGAAGATTCTTCATCAAATCGGGCAGCATCGCCCTGGCATCATTTGGCGTGATGACCAC
>Ga0207675_100000745_pt1 | contig 32344 bp, 27 predicted proteins | sample KBSSwiS42_FD_184305 | JGI IMG/M metagenome (GOLD analysis project Ga0207675, IMG submission 184305) | Switchgrass rhizosphere microbial communities from Kellogg Biological Station, Michigan, USA - KBS Switchgrass S4-2 (SPAdes) (version 2) | ecosystem: Host-associated > Plants > Roots >...
CGGAGCCACTGGCGCAACGGGAGCCAGCGGACCTTCTGGACCTGCCGGAGCCACGGGCGCAACGGGAGCCAGCGGACCTTCCGGACCTGCCGGAGCCACTGGCGCAACGGGAGCCAGCGGACCTTCTGGACCTGCCGGAGCCACGGGCGCAACGGGTCCGACAGGGCCCACCGGAGAGGGAGGCGGGTGTCCGTCGGAGACGAGAACTGAGTCCCACTTCAGCACGACGTGGAACACCAACCAGTTCGGGTTTGGCTTCAACGACAACTTTGGCTGCACCTGTGGCAATCAGCCATCGTACTTCTTGGGGTACACAGCACCCGTGACAGGTACATACCGTTTCAACGCCACCGCGTTGGCTGGTGGTAACGAAGTCGAAATGGACTTCTACAATGGCTCGTGCATTCAAGCCCCCTTGTCCACTTGTAACGAGGGATTCCCCAGCGTATCCCGCGACCAGTCCTTGAGCGCGGGTCAGACGATCACGGTCGTAATCTCGCCAGTCTGCAACAGCTCGAATGAGAGCGGCTCGTTGACGGTCGACTTGCTCGAGTAGGTTGCGACGTCGTCCCACACGCCATCGGGCAGCTCCCAGAGCCGCCCGGTGCGCGCGGGCGCGACTCGAGGCACACTCGCGCGGGCGGTAAGTCCGCAAACGAGCGGTCATCTCGACACCATGTTGCCAACCCGCCGCGCCATCGCGCTGCGACGGGCGGCTACTTGATGGCCGCGAGGGCTTCGCCAGTCCCGATGCGCGACATTCACCCCGGCGCACCGAGAGAGTCTGAGCGCGGACTAAATTGCTTCTTCCGGGGTGACGTCTCTGCCACGTCAGGCAGAGTCTTTTGATCGACGAGGGATGCAGCATGCGTTTTCAGTATTTGGCTTTTGGTGGCTCGAGTGCCGTTCTGGCGTCACTCAGCTCGTGGGCGCCACCAGTGCTGGCGCAGGACGCCCTGGTAACCACCGTGGCGGTCGAGGCCTCCACTCTGGACATCGGCAAGCCGAGCGACAGCGACTTCCTGCATCGCTACACCCCGCAGGCGAACACCTTCGAGCTCGGCGCCTTTGCGGGCATGCTCTTCCTCTCCGATAACAATAGCTTTCGCGGCGCGCCCACGCAGGAAAACGGCGTGGTCACGCCACGCCCGTACTCGCAGTTCAAGCAGCCTGCGGCGGAGCTCGGCGCGCGCTTCGCGTACTTCCCGCTCACGTTTCTGGGCGGCGAGCTCGAGGGCATGGTGGGCCTGGCGCAGGCGGACCGCGGCGAGAGCGCTACCCTCTGGGCGGGGCGAGCTCATGTGGTGGTGCAAGCGCCCTTTGGACGGCTGGTGCCGTTCGCGCTCGGCGGCGCCGGCTACTGGGCGGTGCTGAACAAGACCTCCGGCAACGACACCGATCCGGCGTTTCATTTCGGCGGCGGCGTGAAGCTCGCTGCCAACGACGATCTCGCCTTCCGCGTCGACGTGCGCGACACGATCACCAATCAGCGCGCTGTCGGTGACATGCCCAACAGCCTCGAAGTGTCCGCGGGCGCGAGCCTGCTGTTGGGGCGGGCCAAGCCCGCGCCGTCCGACAAGGACAATGACGGCTTCGTAGATACCGAGGACGCCTGCCCCACGGAGCGGGGCGGCCTGCCCGACGGTTGTCCCGTGCGCGACCGCGATGGCGATCAGATCATGGATGACAAAGATCGTTGTCCCGACCAGCCCGGCGTGTTTCCGACCGGCTGCACTCCGGTCGATATCGACGGCGATGGCGTTCTCGATGCGACGGATCAATGTCTGACCGAGCCGGGCATCGCCCCGTTGGGTTGCCCGGATCGCGACGGCGACCAGGTCCTGGATCGCGACGACAAGTGCCCGCAGGTCGCGGGCGTGGCGCCACTCGGCTGCCCCGGCGACCGCGACCAGGACGGCTTTGCCGATCCGGACGACAAATGCCCCGCCGATCCGGAGACCAAGAACGGCTTCGAGGACAATGACGGTTGTCCAGACGAGCTGCCCGAGGCCGTGAAGAAGTTCACGGGCGTGATCGCCGGCATCGAGTTCGAGCTCAACCAGAGCAACATCCGTCCGAGCTCCTCCGGCGTGCTCGAGCAAACGGCCAAGCTCCTGCAAGAGTACCCCACGCTGCAGGTGGAGATCGCCGGCCATACCGACGACACCGGCGCTCACGAGCACAACCTGAGCCTGTCGCTCGATCGCGCCAACGCTGTGAAGAGCTACCTGGTCGCGCAGGGCGTGAGCGCGGAGCGCATCAGCACGCGCGGCGCAGGTCCTGACGAGCCGCTGAGCTCGGCAAAAACGCGCGAGGCGCGGCAGAAGAACCGCCGCATCGAGTTCCACGTCAGGCAGTGATCGGTGCAGCGCCCTGGGCCCTCCAGGGGGGCGCGGGCAGGAGCCATTTCCATTCGCGAAACGTGGTTCGTTTGCAAACTCGAGATCGATAGAGCAAGGCCCCCCGGGCAGGGGCCCTGGGCTCCTCCTCGGCAGCTTCGTCGAACATTCGGGCCGAACACCTTCTCCCGGGCTGCGGTACTGAGTCCTCACCGCTCGCAGCGGTGGGGGGCGGCGAGCCCGTCAAACGTCAGCGAACTGCCCGTAAACGGCGTGTACGAGCTCGGCGAAAGCGGCGTCGCTCGCACCGGGCTGAGCGGCGCGCTCGAACCGCTGGTACGTGGGCGTGTCGTGCTGAAGAAGCCATGCGAACGCTTCTTTCGGTCCACGAAACCAGGCACTGCGCAACGCGAAGTAGTCCTCGAGGGACGCGATCAGCAGCTGCATGCGTCGGTAGTCCGCTTCGAGTCCACGTTGCCCCCGAAAACGCTCCAGCATCTTGCTCGACCAGAGCAAGACAGCTCGACGTTCATCGTCCGGAGTGGCCGTAGGCCCGCGGTCCTGCAGCTCCTGCAGCCTGGCGAGCAGCGCGCTGCCGAAATCGTTGGCTTCGCACAGGACGGTTCCGCCCAGCACGCGCAGCAGAGCGGGCTGCGGCGTGGCGAGATCGGCTTCGGGATAGATGAAGGCGTCGAGGTAGATTCCATCCACGATGCGGGCATCGCGGAAGGCGGGACCCGCCTCGCGCACGCACAGGACGTCCACGTCGCTTTCGGGAGTCGCAAGGCCGCGTGCCCACGAGCCGTAGAGAATTGCCGTATGGCAGCCGTGAGCGGCCATGACATCCAGGGCGATGCGTACGACCTCCGCGAGGTCCACGGGCTTCATCGAGGCGGAGTATGCACGGGCGCAGGCTCCGCTGGAAGGCGCGCTTTTTTGCAGAACCTGGCGCTACACGTGCTAGTCGAGCCCCCTCGCCGCGACTGATTTTTCTCATGCACCCGACGCCCCAAGCCATTGCTGATTGCATCCTCGTCCTCGAAGCGCTGCTCGAACAGCCGCACTGGCTCGCCGCCGTCGACCTTCCGACGCGCAATCGACTGGTGATGGCCGCCGGGCGCGTCTCGCGGCCGAACCGCGCGGAGCGCAAGTCGTGGGCGCGCGCCGTGCAGAAGAAAGGAAAGGACTCGCGCCGAGCGGCGGACGAAGCTCAGCTGCGGAGCACGGGCATTCGCCAGAAGCGCCTCGCGCCGGTCTTCGTCACGCCCGACCCGGCCGCGTTGCTCGAGTCGCGCGGTGGCATTTTTGATGCAGCGCCGTGCGCTACGGTCGAGGCCGAGGGCGGCGCAGGCAGAGCGCAGGCACCGCCGCTGCACACGCCGCGCAGCTGCTACGTGTGCAAGGTGCGCTGTGAACGCGTGCACTTCTTTTACGACCAGATGTGCAGCGCGTGTGGCGACTTCAACTACACCAAGCGTTCGCAGAGCGCGAACCTGACTGGGCGCACCGCCTTGATCAGCGGCGCCCGCGTCAAGATCGGCTATCAGGCGGCCATCTTGCTCCTGCGCGCCGGCGCACGCGTCGTCATCACTACCCGTTTCCCGCGTGACGCCGCTCTGCGCTACGCGCGCGAGCGGGACTATGCCGTGTGGCGAGAGCGCCTGCACATCTACGGGCTCGACTTGCGGCACACCCCGAGCGTGGAAGCGTTTGCACGCCACCTGCAGCGCCAGCTGGATCGGCTCGATTTCGTGTTGCACAACGCCTGCCAGACCGTGCGCCGCCCGGTGGGCTTCTACCGGCACCTGATGGACGGCGAGCTGGGACCGCTCGAGCTCGTCCCCGAGGCCGCGCGCGGCCTGCTCGGCGAGTATGAAGATATGCGCACCCGGGCCCCCGACTCGAGTGCTGGCAGCGGGTCGCCGCCTTCGGGCTTGCTCGCGGCGCCCGTGCTGTCACAGCTGGCCCTGGCACCCGAGGATCTGCAGAGCGGCCAGCAGCTCTTTCCGACGGGGCGGCTCGACGCCGACCTGCAGCAGGTGGACCTGCGTGAAAAAAACAGCTGGCGCCTCTCGCTCGATCAGGTGGGCACCGTCGAGTTGCTCGAGGTGCAACTCGTCAACGCGGTCGCCCCGTTCGTGCTCAACGCCAAGCTCCGTCCCTTGCTGCAACGCGAGCGCACGTTCGACAAACACATCGTCAACGTGTCAGCGATGGAGGGCCAGTTCTACCGCCGCTTCAAGACCGACAAGCATCCGCACACCAACATGGCCAAGGCCGCCTTGAACATGATGACCCGTACCTCTGCGCCCGACTACGCGAAGGACGGCATTTTCATGAACAGCGTGGATACCGGCTGGGTCAGCGACGAAGACGCCGCTGCCATCGCCGAGCGCAAGACCCGAGAGATCGGTTTTCATCCCCCGCTCGACATCGTCGATGGCGCCGCACGCATCGTCGATCCCATCTTCGACGGCATCAACACCGGCCGCCATGTCTGGGGGCAATTTCTGAAAGACTATCGCCCCACGGCCTGGTAGCGCGCCATTGGCGGCAATCCGCCACAGCACGGCAAGTCAGGACGGGGCAGGCGAGCGAGCACGTGCGGCGGCGAGCGCGGGAGGCGAGCCGTGCCCGGCTCAAAGCAGCGTCGCATGCGGAGCGCCTCGTGGAACGGAGTTTGCAATCGCACGAGCGCGCGTGATTCGCTCCGAGAAGCTGCGCCCACTGCTGCACGACGCTCCGGCCGCCGCCCGCGCCGCCGAGCTCAGCTACGCCACAGAGCCGGCGCCTGGCTATCGTCGGCGCCGCGTGGGCCGCGGCTTCGCGTACTACGACGCCGATGGTCGGCGCATCCGCTCGCCCGAGCAGCTGGCGCGACTGCGCGCCCTGGCCATTCCCCCTGCCTGGAAGAACGTCTGGATCAGCCCTTCCAGCCGCAGCCACATTCAGGCGACGGGTGAGGATGCCAAGGGCCGCAAGCAGTACAAGTATCACCCCCGCTTCCGCGCCGTGCGGGATGCCGCAAAATATGCACATATCCTGCGCTTCGCCGAGCACCTGCCGGGCCTGCGGCGACGCGTGCGCCGCGACCTGCGCCGCGGCGGCCTCGACCGCGACAAGGTGCTATCGGCGCTGGTGGAGCTGATGCAACGCACCTGCGTGCGCGTCGGCAATGATTGCTACGCGCTCGCCAATGGCTCGTACGGCCTCACCACCCTGCGCGACCGGCACGCGCGCATCCGGGGCGCCGAGCTGCGCTTCAAGTTCAAGGGCAAGGGCGGAAAGTTGCACGAGATCACGCTAGAGGACGCACGCCTCGCGCGGCTCGTGCGGCGCTGCCGCGAAGTGCCCGGCCAGCGCCTGTTTCAGTTCGTGGACGACGACGGCAAGGCGCATCCCGTGACCTCCGGAGACGTCAACGCCTACTTGCGCCGAGCCACCGGCGAGCCCTTCAGCGCCAAGGATTTTCGCACCTGGACCGGGACCATGCTGGCGGTGCACCGCCTGGCTGCCAGCGCCAGCCCCGAGTCGGAGCGAGCCGCGCGTCGCCAGGTGAAGCAAGCGCTGGAACGCGTGTCGACGGAGCTGGGCAACACCGCGGCGGTGTGCCGCAAGTCGTACGTGCACCCTTCGGTGATCGAGCAGTACACGCGCGGTGAGCTCTCGGCGTCGATCGCGCGGGCGCGCCGGGCAGCGCGCCGACGGCCCGTGCGTGGCCTGCGCGAGCCGGAGGCGGTGGTGCTGCATTGGCTGCGTGCACTGCCGGTTGGCCCGCTCGGCGAGAGGGCTCGGCGCCGCGCGTCGCCGCGCGTCGCCAGGAGTCCTCGCTGACGGCTGGCTAGCAGTGGGCGTGCTGGATCTGCTCCACCTCGAGCTCGAGCCTTGCTCTGAGCGCGCTGCGCTGACCCTGGGCTGGAGTGAAGATGAGCCGCACTCCGTCCTCGATGTTCTCCACTCTGACATTCGTCATCAACGGTGCGTGCTGCTCCGCGCTGGAAACGTCGTGGTCCGGCGCCGCGGCGCTCGCGTGCCGGCTTCGGGCTGAAGTGGTGCGTTCGGACAGCTTCTCGGCGCGCTGGCGCAGCTCGTCGACGTTGTCCTCGTTGCGCGCGGTCACCTGGACGACCAGATTGTCCCGCTCCTCGAGAATGGCAGCATCGGTGCCTTTCACTTGCAGCGAGCACAGACCGACTTCGGGTGCTGCGCTGCTCGTGCCCGCTTTCTGATCGTCGGACTCGAACAAACGCGCGATGTCGGATCCGGCCTTGCTGACGCCGGCTTGCAGCGAGTCGATCATGACACCGAGGTTTCCGCGCATGGCGGCCCATTCCTCGGGACTGGCCCGCTCGGCCCGATCGAGCTCGTCGCGCGCGCGACGCTGATCCTCGCGCAGCTCGAAGAGCCGTTGACTCCACTTGGCGCGCTCTTCCGCGCTCGCGAACTTGCCCTCGTGTTCGAGCCGGGCCTCGAGTCGCGAGATCTGCGTCTGCAGCTCGGTGAGCTGCTTTTGCCGCTCCGAGATGAACTCTCGGCGCTCCGAGTCGAGCTCACGTTGTCGAAGTTGGGTATAGCTTTCATTGTCTCGGCCCGCGCTGGCCTTTTGTGAGGCGCAGCCGCAGGCGAGGGCGAGGGCCAAGCCGCCCGCGATCCAGCCGCTTCTACGAAAGAACATGGTCTTCTCCTCGGGACTGCCGCCCTGGTCAGGGCCGTTTCACCTGGTATCGAACACAGAAGGTTCCGTCGTCGAAGCGTGTGAGCTCGGCGGGACCGAGACCGATCTGATGCGGTAACCCCGAGAACAGCGCTCGGCCGTTGCCCAGGACGACCGGTGCCACGATGATCTGCAGCTCGTCGACCAGACCGGCCGCCAGCAGGCTCTGGGCCAGACGAGTGCTGTTCTGGATGATGATATCCTTGCCGGGCTCTCGTTTCAGCGCAGCGACCTCGGTGGCCGCGTCGCCCCTCGCCAACCGAGCGTTCCTCCATTTCACTTCGCGAAGGGTCCGCGAAAAGACCACCTTGGGCACGTCATCCAGCCAGCGGGATATCGCCACGTCGTTCGGCGATGCCTTGGGATCGTCCTTCACCTTCGGCCAGTATCCCAGAAAGCCCTCGTAGTTCAGGCGTCCGAGCAAGACGGTGTCGCAACGCTCGCGGAGGCGCTTGAGCAGCCCATGAGCCTCCGGGGTGGTCGCATGTGGCACCAACCAGTCGAGCCGCTCGTTCGCCCCCGACGTGAACCCGTCGAAAGACATACCGATCCACAGCACTACGTTTCGCATGGTCACGCTCTCCTTCTCGTGACCTAGGGCTTTGGTCGAGGGAGACACATGTCAACTCTCGGCCGGTCCGAGATCATCGTGGCGCTGCGCAACGCAGCACACCTTCTGCGCGAACCGGGGCGGGCTGTACATGACGGTCGACCGGCAGCGACCCCGAGCGGGTGGCCCTGGGCGCCACGCCCCATACGCCCGCTGCGCCGATGTATGTGGACCCCGAGGGCGAGCCTCTGCCTTGGTAGGCGGAGAGGTCTTGGTACCGAGGAGGTTGCCGCCCTACGCCCCCACCGCTCGTAGCGGCCGCTGCGGAGGGCGCAGCTCGCTCGGTCTGCGCTCGAGCAGCTGCTCGCGGCGCGGCCCGATCGACACCCAGCACACCGGCACACCGACGAGTTGCTCGATGCGCTCGACGTAGGCCTGGGCAGCCGCCGGCAGTTCGTCGAAGGAGCGTACGCCGTCGATGCTCGTGCGCCAGCCCGGCAACCACTCGTACTGGGGCTGCGCCTGCGCGAGCTTGCGCGTGGTGGGAAAGCTCGGGAGTTGCTCGCCCTCGAGCGTGTAGCTCGTGCAGATGGCGATCTGATCCAGGTAGCCGAGCACGTCGAGGCAAGTGAGCGCGAGCGCGGTGGCGCCCTGCCGCTGGCAGCCGTAGCGCGTCGCCACGGCATCGAACCAGCCGACGCGGCGCGGGCGGCCCGTGGTGGCGCCGTACTCGCCGGCGTCGCCGCCGCGGCGGCGCAGCTCTTGCTCTTCACTGCCCGCCAGCTCGGTCAGGAACGGGCCAGCCCCGACCGCGGACGAATACGCCTTGGAGACGGCGATCACGTGATCGAAGGAGGTTGCCGGCAGACCGGCGCCGACGCTGGCGAAGCCCGCCAGCGGAGAGGAGGAGGTCACCCAGGGATAGATGCCGTGGTCGGGATCACGCAGCGCACCGAGCTGCCCCTCGAGCAGGATGTTCCGGCCGTCGGCCAGCGCCTGCGTGAAGAACTCGCTGGTGTCGGTCACGAACGGCCGCAGCACGTCGCGCAGGCGGGCGAGTGTTTCCATCACCTGGGTGGCGTCGATCGCGGGCTTGCCGTAGAGCTGGCTGAAGAGCACGTTCTTGGCGGCGAGGGTCTGCTCCACGCGCGCGCGCAGGTTGGCCGCGCCGCCGTACAGCTCGTCCACGCCGATGCCGATCTTGCTGCACTTGTCTGCGTAGAACGGCGCGATGCCCGTGCGCGTCGAACCGAAGCTGCGGCGGCCGAGCCGCTCTTCTTCGTAGCTGTCGAGCAGCCGGTGATGCTCGAGCAACAGCTGCGCGCGGTCGGACACCAGGAGCTGCGGCGCCGGCACGCCGCGGCTGGCGAGGCCCGCGAGCTCGCGCTCCAGCAGATCGACGTCGAGCGCCACTCCGGGACCGAGCACGTTGATCTTGTCGGGGCGCAGCACGCCCGACGGCAGCAGGTGCAGCACGAACTTGCCCTGCGGGGTGATCACGGTGTGGCCGGCGTTTCCGCCGCCCTGGTAGCGGACCACGATGTCGTGCTCGGCAGCCAGCGCATCGACCATGCGGCCCTTGCCTTCGTCCCCCCAGTTCGCTCCCACGATCGCCGTGACGGCCATGTCGGCCTCCTTCCAGATTACGGGTCGACAGGATGCCGGGTGGCGATCCATGATGCCAATGAATGTTCGGACCTTCTATCATGAGACCCTTTCATGGATAACTCGGGTCCGCTCCAGAGCTCGAGTCCCCTCTGCAGCCAGCAGCTGCGCAGCTTTCTCCAGGTCGCCGAGCTCCGCAGCGTGAGCGCTGCCGCCAAGACGCTCGGCCTGACGCAACCGGCGGTCACCAAGCAGATCCGCGCGCTCGAGGCCTCGCTCGAGTGCGGGTTGCTCGAGCGCGCGGGGCGCGGCATCCGGCTCACGCCGGCGGGAGAGCTGCTCGGGGAGTACGGCCGGCGCAGCGTGGCGGTGCTCGCGGAGTTCCAGCAGGTGCTGAGCGAGCTGCAGCAGGGCAAGAGCGGGAGGCTCTCGATCGGAGCCGGCGTGACGACCAGCGTGCTGTTGCTGCCGAGCTGGCTGCGCGAGCTCGGGCGGCGCTTTCCGGCCATCGACGTGAGCGTACGCACCGGCACCAGCCGCGACGTGGAGGCCTGGGTCGCCGCGGCGGAGCTGGACCTCGGCTTCGTCACCTCCGAGCCGCGGCGGGGCGAGCTGGTGGCGCGCCCCGTGTTCGAGGAGGAGATCGTGCTCGTGGTCGAGCCCTCGCTGGCGCGCCGTGAGCGCGTGCGCCTGGAGGAGCTGCCGTTGATCCTGTTTCCGAAGTCGACCGGCTTCCGCAGCTACCTCGAGCAGCGCTGGCTCGAGCGCGGGCTGTCGCTGCAGGTCAAGATGGAGACGGACAGCGTGGAGGCGATCAAGAGCTTCGTCGCCGTGGGCCTCGGCGCATCGTTTCTGCCGCTCAGCACGGTAGAAGACGAGCTGCGCCGCGGCGTGCTGGCGCGCGTGGCGGCGCAGGGCATGGGCCCGCTGCGCCGGCGCACCACGCTGATCTGGCGGCAAGATCGGCGCCCGAGCTTCGCGGTGCGCAGCTTTCTCGAGATCGTGGGCCCGGGGCGAAGCGGGGCGCGGCGCGCTCGACGTCGCTAGCCGCTTTTCAGTTCTTTGGTCAAGAACGTGCGCGGTGGCGAGCTGTAGCCGGCGCCGCGATACAGCTGCAGCGCCGCGTGGTTCTCCGGCCGTACCATCAAGTGCAACGCGCGTGCGCCGCTGGCGCGTGCCAGCTCTTCAATCAACGGCAGCGCGCGCCGACCGAGGCCGCGCCCGCGCGTGGCCGGCAGCAGATACAGCTCGGTCAGGAACGCGTCGCGTCCGTTCCACTCGAGATCGAACCCCCAGGTGAGCACCAGGTAGCCGCGCACGGTCCCAGCTTCGACGATGTGCGCGATCACTCCCAGCTCCGGTGAGGCGAGCAAGCGCTGCACCGCTGGTGCGGCGTCTTCGCGGCTCCAGGGGATGTCTTCGAGTGCGTTGAACTCCTGCATCATGTCGAGCAGTGGCTCGAGCTCCAGGGCGCTCACTGCTGCGAGCTCGATGCCCTCGTTCGCTGTGCCAGAGCCTGCGCTGGAAGTTGAAGCCATCGGCGTTGCCCTCCCCGGGCACAGTGTGCGCCAGTTTCAGGTATCAGGCTCGAAACACTCGGCGGCCGGCGACCCCAGGAGTGCCCGCTGCGCGTGGCTCGCCCCTGCCCTCACTGGACAGGCCGTATCGCCTCGACTACGTTTGCCCCTATTCCCGATCGGACTATGGGTAAATCAATGCCACGAGCTTCTCTGGGACCCGCGTCGTCGCGGCAGGGCTGGCACCGCGCGTACCCGCGGGCTGCCGCCCAAGAGCTTCCTGCCTGTGTGTAGCCGCACGGTGCGTCCGTGCGGCGGCTTCAGGAAGGAAACTCGACATGCCCGTTCTCACGCTGCCGAACGCTGATCGGCTGCCGCTGTCCGTTCGCGCCCAGGCCCTCGTCTTCGAGGACCCGCGCTCGCGGGCGTTGCTGCAGCGCATCCAGCAGGTCGCGCCCAGCCAGGCCACCGTGCTCGTCACCGGGGAAACGGGCACCGGCAAGGAGATCGTCGCGCGCCACCTGCACGAGCTGAGCCGGCGCGCGAGTCAGCCGTTCGTGGCCGTGAACTGCGGGGCGTTCTCGGAAAACCTGGCCGAGGCCGAGCTGTTCGGCCACGAGCGAGGTGCGTTCACCGGAGCGCAGGTGTCCAAGCCCGGCTGGTTCGAGACCGCGGACAAGGGCACGCTGTTCCTGGACGAGATCGGCGATCTCTCGCTGCCCCTGCAGGTGAAGCTGCTGCGCGTGCTGCAAGAGGGGGAAGTGGTGCGGCTCGGTTCGCGGCAGCCCATTGCCATCGACGTGCGGCTGATCACGGCCACCAACGTCGATCTGCGGCAAGCGCTCGCCGCGGGGCACTTTCGCGAGGACCTGTTTTACCGGCTCAACGTCACCACGCTCGAGCTGCCGCCGCTGCGTCAGCGCCCCGGCGACATCTTGCCGCTCGCGGCTCACTTTCTGGAGGTCTACCAGCGGCGACTCGGCATGGAGCACGCGGCCTTCAGCGCCGACGCGCGTTCTCTGCTGCTCGAGCACACCTGGCCCGGCAACATCCGCGAGCTACAGAACGCGATTCACCACGCGCTGCTCGTGTGCAAACACGGCGAGATCGCAGCCGACGACCTGGGTCTGTCCGCTCTCTCTCTGGCGCACATGCGGGGCAGCGAGCGAGCGCGCGGCAACCCCAAGGGCGCGCTGGAGGCGGCGCTGCTGGAGCTGTTCGAGCAGAACCTGCCGAGCCTGCACGAGCACATCGAGAGCAGCGTGATGCGCACGGCCTATCGCTATTGCCACAAGAACCAGCTGCAGACGGCGCGCCTGCTCGGGGTGAGCCGCAACGTGGTGCGCGCGCGGCTGATTCAGTTCGGTGAGATCACGGGCACGCTGCGCGCCCCGCCGAGCGAGCGACCGAGCGAGCGTCGCCCGGCTGCCGTCGAGCCGACGAACGGTAGCGCGTCGCTGCTGCGCGTCGGGTATCAGAAGTTCGGTCTGCTCGCGCTCGTGAAATTGCACGGCGGGCTGGCTGCGGCGCTGGCTCGCAACGGCGTGCGCATCGAGTGGCGCGAGTACGAGGCAGGTCTGCCGATCGTGGAGGCGCTGAGTGCGGCCGAGCTGGAGCTGGGAGTGGTCGGCGAGTGCCCGCCCGTCTTCGCGCTCGCCTCGGAGGTGCCGCTGGTCTACCTGGCCGCGGAGCAAGCAGCGCCGGAGCAGGAGGCGATCCTGGTACACGCGGACTCGGAGATCCAGAGCGTGCGCGATCTGCGCGGCAAGACGGTCGCGCTGCACCGGGGCGCCAACGTACACTACCTGGTGATTCGCGCGCTGGAGGAGGCCAAGCTCGACTATCAGGAGGTCGGGCTCTGGTTTGCGTCCCCCGGGGAAGCCAAGCTGGCGTTCGAGCGCCGCGAAGTGGCTGCCTGGGCGATCTGGGATCCGGTGCTGTCCGCGGTGCGCTACGAGCTCGGCGCGCGCGTGCTGCGCAGCGCGGCCGGTCTGGCGAAGAACGTCGCCTACTATGTGGGGCGCCGCCCGTTCACGGACCGCCACCCCGAGATCGTCAGCGAATTTCTGGCGCAGGTCACCCTGGCGGGCAAGTGGGCGCGCGAGAACGCCGCCGCGGTGGCGGAGCTGCTGGCGCCGGAGCTGTCGTTACCGCGCGGTGTGCTGGCGCTCGCCTTCCGCACCGGCGCGAGCCCGATGCCCTTCAGCGCCGAGCTGGTGCGTGGCCAGCAACAGATCGCCGATACCTTGCACCGCATGCGGCTCATCCCGCGCGCGGTGCGCATCGCCGAGTCTGACTGGCAGTCGCTGGCGGGTTGAGGCTCACGGCGAGCGTGCGGCGCGGCATCAGGAGCTCGCGCTTTGGGTCTCGCGCGCTCGGGGAGTCGCTCCGGGCGCATGCTCGTTGGCGATCAGCTCGCCGAACGGCCCGGTCAAGTTGCCGCTCACCGCGGCCTTGCGCGTGCTGAGCGGCAGGAGCGGAAACAGCGCTTCGGCGCTGCGATAGGCCTCTTCCAGGTGCGGGTAGCCCGACAGGATGAAGGTCTCGATGCCGAGCTCGCCGTACTCGAGCATGCGCTCGGCCACGACCTCGGGCGAGCCCACGAGCGCGGTGCCCGCGCCGCCGCGCACGAGCCCGACGCCAGCCCACAAGTTCGGGCTCACCTCCAGCTTGTCGCGCCGGCCGTTGTGCAGCGCCGACATGCGCCGCTGGCCCTCCGAGTCGAGCCGCGCAAAGCTCTGCTGCGCGAGCGCGATGGTGCGGTCGTCCACGTGCCGCAATAGATCGTTGGCGGCGCGCCAGGCCTCCTCGGTGGTATCGCGCACGATCACGTGCAGCCGGATGCCGAAGCGCAGCGTGCGCCCGAACTTGGCCGCGCGGCGCTTCATGTCTGCGATCTTCTGGGCTACGTCGCGCGGCGGCTCGCCCCAGGTCAGGTACACGTCGATGTGCTCGGCGGCGAGCTCCTGCGCTGCGTCGGAAGAGCCCCCGAAGTACAGCGGTGGGTAGGGCTTCTGCACGGGCGGGTAGAGCACCTTCGCGCCGCGCACCGACAGATACTTGCCCGAAAAATCCACGGTCTCCTGCTGCAGCACGCGGCGCCAGATGTGCAGGAACTCGTGCGTCGCGGCGTAGCGCTCGTCGTGCGACAGAAACACGCCGTCCCCTTCGGCTTCCGCCGGATCTCCGCCCGTGACCACGTTGATCAGGACCCGGCCATTGGACAGTCGATCGACCGTCGCCGTCACGCGTGCGGCCGCCGTGGGCGAGATGATGCCCGGTCGGATCGCCACCAGGAACTTCAGCCGCCGTGTCAAGGGCAGCATGGCCGACGCCACGGCCCAGGCGTCTTCACACGAGCGCCCGGTGGGCAGCAGGACACCGCCGAAGCCGAGGTCGTCGGCGGCCCGGGCGATCTGCGAGAGGTAGGGCAGATCGACGCTGCGCGCACCGATCGAGGTGCCCAGGTAGCGGCCGTCGCCGTGCGTGGGTAGAAACCAGAACAGCTCCATTTGCCCCGCTCCAGCAAGACTCGCGCCGAGCCTGGCCGGTAGGCTTTTTGGCTGAGTTTTCTGGCGGCGGAGGCCCCGTGGCTGCTCCAGCAACAGTCGGGACGCACAGCCTGTTGCGCCGCACGCAAGAGACCGGGATTTTATGCGGCATCGGGCTGGCACGGAGCGTGCTGACGGGGTCGGAATGACCCCACCGAGTGCCTCGCCCGGCAACCCTGCCAGCGCGAGCCGAGGCTGCGTGCCCAGCGCGGAATCGGACGAGCCGCTGCGGCTCGTCCCGGCGTCGGCGGACGCGCGCGCCGTCGCACAGCAGCTGGCGTGTGATTTCGCCACGACCGCGGTGGAGCGTGATCGACAGGGCGGTACCGCGAAGCGCGAGCGGGATCTGCTGCGGCAGAGCGGGCTGCTCGCGCTGAGCGTGCCGACGGAGCTCGGCGGCGGGGGAGCGAGCTGGTCGGAGGTGCTCGAGGTCGTGCGCATCCTGGCGCGCGTCGATGGCTCGCTCGCGCACCTGTACGGCTTCCACCACCTGATGCTCGCCACCGCACGCTTGTTCGGGGCGTCGGAGCAGTGGCGCCCGCTGCTGCGCGAGACGGTGCGCGAGCAGTGGTTCTGGGGCAACGCCCTGAACCCGCTCGACGCGCGCACCACGCTCAGCCGGCACGGCGAAGGCTTCGTGATCGACGGCGCCAAGTCCTTCTGCTCCGGCTCGGTCGACTCCGACATGCTGATCGTATCGGCGCTGCGCCCGCCGGAGACGCGGCTGGCCATCGCGGCCATCCCCACGCGCCGCAGCGGCATCGTCGTGCAGGGCGACTGGGACAACATGGGCCAGCGCCAGACCGACAGCGGCGGCGTGACCTTCACGCGCGTGCGCGTCGAGCCGGGAGAGCTGCTCGACACGCCGGGCCCGCTTGGCAGCACCTTCGCCTCGCTGCGCCCCTGCATCGCCCAGCTGATCCTGGCCAACGTGTACCTGGGCCTGGGCGAGGGCGCGCTCGCCGAGGCCCGTGCCTACACGCAGAGTGCCCGCCGCGCCTGGATTCACTCCAGTGCAGCGAGCGCGACCGAGGACCCGTACGTGCTGCACCGCTACGGCGAGCTGTGGCTGGAGCTCGAGTCGGCGCGCCTGCTCAGCGATCGCGCGGCGAGCCTCTTGTCTGCCGCCTGGCTCGAGGAAGACCGCCTGACGGCGCGGGCGCGCGGCGAGACGGCCATTGCGATTGCGGCGGCCAAGGCGGGCACCACGCGCGCGGGGCTGAGCGTGGCGAGCGGCATGTTCGACGTGATGGGAGCGCGCGCGACCGCCAGCAGTGCGCGCTTCGACCGCTTCTGGCGCAACCTGCGCACGCACACTCTGCACGACCCTGTGGACTACAAATTTCGCGAGCTCGGCGACTACGCTCTCAATGAGCGGCTGCCCACGCCGAGCTTCTACTCCTGAAGGACGAGCCTCATGTCATTGTTCAGAGTCAAGGCGGCGCTCGGGGCGCTGCGCCGTGGTCAGTTCGTGGTCGTCGCCGACGATCAGGATCGCGAAAACGAGGGCGATCTGATCCTGGCGGCGGAGAGCATGACGGCCGCCAAGCTGGCGTTCATGCTGCGCCATACCAGCGGCGTCGTGTGCGTGGCGCTCACGCGCGCGCGCTGCCTGTCGCTGGCGTTGCCGCCCATGGTGCCGGAGAACAGCGAGTCCCAGCGCACGCAGTTCACGGTCAGCGTGGACGCCGCCAGCGGCACCAGCACGGGCATCTCGGCACAAGACCGCGCGCACACCATCAACGCGCTCGCCGACCCCAAGCTCGGTCCCAAGGCGTTCCTGCGCCCCGGGCATGTCTTTCCGTTGCGCGCGCGGCCGCAAGGCGTGCTGGAGCGGCGCGGCCACACCGAGGCGGCCGTCGATCTGGCGCGCCTCAGCGGCTTCGAGCCCGCGGGCGCGCTGTGCGAGCTGATGGCCGAAGACGGCTCGATGTTGCGCGGAGCCGATCTCGAGCGCTTCGCGCAGGCGCATGATCTGCCCTTCCTGACCATCGCCGATCTGGTCGGCTATCGCCGCGCTAGCGAGCCGCAGACTGCCTGCGCTGCTGCTGGAGACGCACTGCTCGAGCACTTCCTGTTGCCGCGCGTGCAGGCGTGAGCGCGCCGAAGGCGGAAAACCTGGGCGCAGTGGTTGGCACACTCGCTGCAACACCAGTGCCCACGGAGCTCGATATGGCCTTGGTGAAGACGGTGATCGTGTCCGGCAGCGCCAGCCGGCCCTCGCGTACGCTGCAGCTGGCCGAGCAGATCGCGGCGGCCCTCTCGAATCATGCGCAGCTCGATCTGCACGTGGTCGACGTGGCCGATGTGGGCTCGGAGCTCGGCCGCGCGCTCACCCGCGACCAGCTAGCGGAGAGCGCCGAGCGGGCGCTGCGTGTGGTGGAGAGCGCGCAGATCTTGATCGCGGCCACGCCCGTGTACCGTGGCTCTTACAGCGGGCACTTCAAGCACCTGTTCGACCTGATCGATCAGGACGCACTGCTGGACGTGCCCGTGATCCTGGCGGCGACGGGCGGCGGGGAAAAGCACTGCCTCGTGATCGAGCATCAGCTGCGCCCGCTGTTCGCCTTCTTGCAGGCGTTCGCCGTGCCGGTCGGCATCTACGCCACGCACAGCGACTTTCACGAGGGGTTGGTCAGCTCCGAGATCGTACTTACCCGGGTGGCCCAGGCGGCGCGGCAAGCGGCGCAGCTCGCCCGCCCTGCGCGCAGCAACATGGGCGGGTCGCTGGGCTCCCCCGGCCTCTCCAGCTCGCGAGCTGCTCTGAGCGCGACGCGCGCCGCCTCGCTCTGAGCGCGCGACCCGAGAGAACATGGCCAAACCCGAGTACAGCCGAGTCTCCGCGCTTGCCAGCACGGGCGTGTTCGGCCTGGAGCCGGTGCTCGAGCTCTCGGGTATCTCGCTCTCGTTCAAGGGAGTGCGCGCGCTCAGCGACGTGGGGCTGGCGGTGGTGCCGGGCGAGATCTGTGGCCTGATCGGCCCCAACGGCGCGGGCAAGAGCTCGCTCTTGAACGTGATGAGCGGTGTGTATCGGCCGCAGACGGGCGTGATCAGCTTCGGCGGGCGTCGGCAGCCGCACGTGGATCCAGCCTGGGCCGCGCGCCAGGGCATGGCGCGTACCTTTCAGAACATCGCGCTCTTCAAGGGCATGAGCGTGCTCGACAACGTGCTCACCGGCAGAACGCTGGCGACGCGCGCCACGTTCCTGGAGCAGGCGTTCGGCTTGCCGCGCGCCCGCCGCGATGCCCGGCGGCAACGGCGCGAAGCAGAAGAAGTACTGGAGCTGATCGGCGTCGCTCGGCACGCGCATGCGGTCGTGGGCAAGCTGCCCTACGGCTTGCAGAAGCGGGTGGAGCTCGGGCGCGCGCTCGCGGCGCGGCCGCGCCTGCTCTTGCTGGACGAGCCCTTCGCCGGCATGAGCGCCAGCGAGAGGCAGCAGATGGCGGAGCTGGTGCTGGAGGTCAATATCCGGGTCGGCACCACCGTGGTGCTGATCGAGCACGACATCGGCATCGTGCTCGACCTGGCCGACCATGTGGTGGTGCTCGACTACGGCTGCAAGATCGCCGACGGCCGCCCCGAAGACGTGCGCGTCGACCCGGTGGTGATCGACGCCTACCTGGGCGTGGACCACGGGGCTGAGAAGCCAGAGATTGCCCGGTCACAGGCCGGCTACTCACCAGCCGCAGCGAAGGCGAGCTGAGCATGCAGTTCTTCGCGGAAGTGTTGATCGGCGGCCTGCTCGCCGGCGTGATGTACTCGATGGTGGCGATCGGCTTTGTGCTGATCTTCAAGGCCTCGGGCGTGTTCAACTTCGCCCAGGGTTCGTTGGTGCTGTTCGCCGCGCTCACCTACGTGAGCCTGGTCGAGCGCGGCGTCTGGCCCTGGCTATCGCTGCTGATCACGCTCGCGGCGATGCTGGCGCTGGGCGTGGGGATCGAGCGCTTCGTGCTGCGGCTGCTGGTGAATCGCTCGCCCATGACGCTGTTCATGGGCACGCTCGGACTCAGCTTCATCATCGAAGGGGCCTCGCAGATGCTTTGGGGCGCCCAGGTGCACGGCCTCGAGCTCGGCATCTCCGATGAGCCGCTCGAGCTCGCTGGCGTCCTGGTCAGCAAGTTCGATCTGTTTGCCGCCGCCACCGCGGCAGTCATGGTCGCCGGGCTCAGCCTGCTCTTCACGCGCACGCGGCTCGGTATCGCGCTGCGCGCAGTGGCCGACGATCCGGTGGCGGCGCTGTCGCTCGGCATCCGCCTGCCGCGCGTCTGGAGCCTGGTGTGGGCGGTGTCCGGGGTGGTGGCGCTGGTCGCGGGCCTGCTCTGGGGCGCGCGGGTCGGTGTGCAGTTCTCGCTCTCGCTCGTGGTGCTGAAGGCCCTGCCGGTGCTGATCATCGGCGGCTTCACCTCGGTGCCAGGCACGATCGTGGCCGGTCTGCTCGTCGGGGCGACGGAGAAGCTGGCGGAAGTGTACATTGGCTCGCTCTTGAACGGCGGCATCGAGGGCTGGTTTCCCTATGTGCTGGCACTGGTGTTCCTGTTGATACGCCCGACAGGCTTGTTCGGCGAAGCCGCCGTGGAGAGAGCCTGAGCCGTGCCGGGAGAGGTTGTGTCGCAAGACGCCTTGTCGCAAGACGCCTTGCCGCAAGGCGCCTTGCCGCAAGATGCCGTGCTGCTGGCGGACGCCCCGCGGGCAGATGCTCCGCGCGAGTGGGCGCGCTGGCTACCGTGGCTACTGTTGCTGCTGGTGGCGGTCGCGGTCGTGCCGCTCGGCGGCAGCGACTACCTGTTCAGCGCCATCCTGATCCCGTTCCTGACGCTGGCTCTGGCGGGCCTGGGCTTGAACATCCTGACGGGTTACGCCGGCCAGCTCTCGCTCGGGTCGGCGGCGTTCATGGCGGTGGGCGCGTTCGCCGCCTACAACTTTCAGCTGCGCGTGCCCGGCTTGCCGCTGCTCGCGAGCTTCGTGCTCGGCGGGCTCACGGCGGCGCTCTTGGGCGTCGTGTTCGGCCTGCCCAGCCTGCGCATCAAGGGATTCTACCTGATCGTGTCGACGCTCGCCGCGCAGTTCTTCGTGCAGTGGGCGCTCACCAAGTTTCCCTGGTTCTCGAACGACAACCCCTCCGGCGTGATCACGGCGCCGCCGCTGCGCATCGTGGGCCACGACTTCAGCACGCCCGGCGGGCGCTATTGGCTGACGCTCGGCACGGTGCTGGTGCTGACGGTCCTGGCGCGCAATCTCCTCGGCAGCCAGACGGGGCGGCGCTTCATGGCGGTTCGCGACATGGACACGGCCGCGCGCGTGACGGGCATCCCGATCCTGCGCACCAAGCTGCTGGCGTTCGCGATCAGCTCCTTTTACTGCGGCGTGGCCGGAGTCTTGTGGGCGTTCTGCTACCTGGGCACGGTGGAGCCGCACGGGCTCGATCTGACGCGCTCCTTTCAGGTATTGTTCATCATCATCATTGGCGGGCTCGGCAGCGTGAGCGGCTCCTTCCTGGGTGCGGCGTTCCTGGTGCTTCTGCCTGTGTTTCTGGATCAGGCGGCGCGCGGCTTGTTCTCCGGCAGCCTCGACCCTGGAAACATGGAGAACGCGCAGAAGGTCTTGTTCGGATCGTTGATCCTGTTCTTTCTGATCAAGGAGCCGGAGGGCTTGGCGCGCCTGGTCGGCAGCACGCGGCAACGGCTCGCTGCCGCGTGGCCCCGCTCGTCTGCGGCTCGCTAGAGACTTGGTAAAGCATGGAGGCAATCGTGAAACTCGCGCGAATGAAACAAGGACTATTGCTGGGCGCCACCGTCGCGGCGTTGCTGGCCTGCAAGGCTCGCCCGGACGGCGCAGCCACGAGCGCGCCCGCGTCGGCCAGCGCCGCCACGGCTGCTGCGGCGCCCAATCAGCTCGGTGCAGCGACCGCGGCACCCGCGGCCGCCGGCAGCGGCGAGCAATATTTCCCGCTGCAGAGCTACCGCGTGGGGCCCTACGCCGCCGGCGGTACGGGTTTCTTTGGCGGCTTCATCGACTACCTGCAGCTGGTGAACACGCGCGATGGCGGCGTGGGCGGCGTCAAGCTCACCTGGTCGGAGTGCGAGACGGAGTACGTCGTCGAGCGCGGGGTCGAGTGCTACGAGCGGCTCAAGTCGGGGCTCAACGGCGCGCCGCCGGCCGCCTTCAACCCGCTCAGCGTGGGCATCGCGTACGCTCTGATCGACCGCGCCACAGCGGACAGGAACCCGATCATCACCATCAACCACGGCCGCACCGACTCGACCGACGGCAGCGTCTTTCCGTACATCTTCCCGCTGCAGCTGAACCCCTACAGCGAAGTCTCCGCCATCACCAATTTCATCGCCGCGCGTGAAGGCGGGCCGGAGAAGCTGGCGGGCAAGAAGATCGTCGCGCTCTACCACGGCTCGCCCTACGGCAAGGAGACGATCCCGATCCTGGACATCCTGGCCAAGAAGTACGGCTTCGAGGTCAAGCACATCGAGGTTCCGCACCCCGGCACCGAGCAGCAGTCGCAGTGGCTCGAGATCCGGCGCTACCAGCCGAACTGGGTGATCCTGCGCGGCTGGGGTGTGATGAACCCGGTGGCGCTGAAGACGGCGCAGAGGACCGGCTTCCCTGTCGATCACATCATCGGCAACATCTGGAGCAACTCGGAGGAGGACGTGACCCCGGCGGGCGCCGCGGGCAAGGGTTTCCTCTCCATTACCACGCACCCGGCAGGCCGCGACTTCCCGGTGCTGAAGGAGATCGACAAGCATGTGCTCGCGCAGGGCAAGGGCAACATGCAGGACGCGAAGCGGGTGGGCAGCGTGTACTACAACCTGGGGGTCATCAACGGCATCCTGAACGTGGAAGCGGTGCGCACGGCGCAGGGCAAGTTCGGGCAGAAGCCGCTCACCGGCGAGCAGGTGCGCTGGGGCTTCGAGAACCTGAACATCGACGACGCGCGCCTGAAAGAGGTAGGAGCGCTCGGGCTGCTGCAGCAGATCAAGCTCTCCTGCCAGGACCACGAGGGTGGCGGGAGGATCCGGCTCCAGCAATGGGACGGCGAAAAATGGCAGCTGGTCAGCGACTGGATCTCGGCCGATCGCGCGCTGCTCCGGCCGATCATCGAACAATCCGCGGCCAAGTACGCCAAGGAGAAGGGCATCACGCCGCGCGATTGTGCCCGCGAGGCGAGCCCCTCCTGATTCGCTGGTTTCGCCCTCCTGCTACGGAGCCCAGCCCCATGAGCACCAGCCCCGCCACGATCCTCTCCATCGAGGACGCCCACGTCGTGTACTCCGGCTCGATCTCTGCGCTGCGCGGCGTTTCGCTGGCGGTGCGACCCGGGCAGATCGTGGCGCTGCTCGGCAGCAATGGAGCGGGCAAGAGCACCACGCTGCGCGCGGCGTCGGGTCTCTTGCCCGCCGAGCGCGGCGAGCTGACGCAAGGCCGCGTGACGTTTCGCGGACAGGATCAGCGCGCCATCGGTGCCCCCGAGCTCGCCCGCGCCGGGCTGGTGCAGGTGCTCGAAGGCCGGCGCTGCTTCCCGCACCTGAACGTGGAGGAGAACCTGCTCTCCGGCGCGCTCGGCCGGCGCGGCCGGAGGCAGGGCGTGCGCGATGACCTGGCACGCGTGTATGCTCGCTTCCCGCGCCTGCGCGAGCGCGTGCGCAGTGCCGCCGGGTACCTATCCGGCGGTGAGCAGCAAATGCTCGCCATCGGCCGCGCGCTGATGCTGAAGCCGTGCCTGCTGCTGCTCGACGAGCCATCGATCGGCCTCGCGCCGCAGGTCGTGCACGAGATCTTCGAAATCGTAGCGGAGCTCAACCGCACGGAGGGCGTGAGCATCCTGATCGCCGAGCAGAACGCGCGCCTGGCGCTGCGCTACGCGCAGTATGCCTACGTGCTCGAGAACGGTCGCGTGGCGGCATCGGGCAGCGCGCGCGAGCTGTTGGCGCAAGAGGACGTGCAGAACTTCTATCTCGGCCAGTCCGCGGCGGACCAGGGCCAGCTGCGCACGCGCAAGCTGCGAGCGCGCGGGCTCAGCGCGGCAGCTCGAGTGACTCTCGCGGGTCGCTGACCCACAGCAATGTGCTCTCGCGGGTCGTCGACCCGCTGCATTGTGACTCTCGCGGGTCGCTGACCCGCATCAGATTAGCTTGCTCACCGTGTTGCTCGGGCTCAGCCCGCGCTGCTTGATCGAGCTCTGCTCGGAAGGAACCCGTGTACCGTTTGACTTACTTTCGCTTGCTTCTGACCTCGACCTTGGCTGTCGCGACGCTCTCCGGCGTGGCCGTCGCTCAGACTGCCGCCGAGGCTCCGGACCCGGCGGCTACCGTCCCCGCGGCTGCGGTGGCCGCTCCCGAAGTGACGCCGGTGCCCGAGACTGCCGAAGCGGCGGCTCCGATCGCGCCTGCCGACGGCGCTGCTCCGCCCGGCAATTCTGCTCCGAGCGAAGCGCCGCGTACCTTGCTGCCCTGGCTCGACAACTTCACGATCGGCGGCGGCCTGATCCTCTACTACTACCAGCCCACGAAGGGCCCCGGGAAGAACAACGTCTCGGTGTTCTTCGCGAACCTGCTGCTCGACGGTAAGTGGGACCAGTTTGCCCTGCACGTGGAGCCGCGCTTCCGCGACAGCAAGCTGCGCAGCTTCTTCGACGGCCCTGCCTGGCTGCAAGAGGCCTACGGCTCCGGCACCCTCGGCCCCGTCACGATCAAGGTGGGCAAGGAGTACAACCTGCTCGGCTTGTTCTGGGACAACTCGTTCTACGGCAACATTCAGGTGTACGATGGCCTGAAGCTCGACCCCAACTACGGCGTCTCGCTCGAAGGGCATGTCGCAGGCGCGTTCGGTGTCGACTTTGCGGCACAATACTTCCTCGTCGACGGCGGCAGCAACGTATCACTCGCCAATCGTGACACGCTGTACATTCCCGGTGCGCGGCGTCGCAACGCCATCGTGGGCCGCGTCGCGCCGTCTTTTGAGTTCGGCGCTGGCAAGTTGCAGGTCGGGCTCTCCGCCGAGCACTTCGAGGCGGATCTGCCGGGCGGCAAGAACGGCGTCACGCGTGCTGCCGCCGACGTGAAGCTCAGCTACCAGCGGCTCGGCGTGTGGGCGGAGGGGCTGCTGCAAAAAGGCCGGCACGTGACAGATTTCCCGTACCCGGGCGATCCCAGCAGCACGCCGCCGACCCCCGGCCTCTCGTCGGGAGACAACAAGTACTTGTTGGCGGGCGCGGAGTACGGCATCGGCCCCGTGACGCTGCGCTACAACCTCAGTTACGCCAACTACGACGACGTGGACACCACCGAGCTCATGCACGTGCCCGCCATCGGCGTACAGTTGCAGCAGCACCTCGGCCTGCTCGTCGAGTACGTCGATTGGACCCGGCACTCCGACGCGGGCGACAGCGACGTGGACAAGAGCCTCAACGTGACCGTCAACGGCCACTTTTGAGAGCCGATCGCGCTCACTTTCAGCAAGTTGTCAGGGAGGTTCAGCATGTCAAAGCAAGTCGTTCTGATCGCCGGCAGTCCCCAGCCCGAGTCGCGCTCCAGCCGCGTGCTCGAGTCCTTGAATCAGCGCCTGGTCAGCGCCGGCATCGGTTCCAAGACCTATGGCCTGGGCGATTTCGACGCCTCGGACCTGGTGTTCGCGCGCAGCAGTGCGCCCGCGGTGCAAGAGTACCTGGCCGATATCCAGACGGCTTCTGCTGTCTTGTTCTCCACGCCGGTGTACAAGGCCACCTACTCGGGTGGGCTGAAGCTCTTGCTCGACCTGATTCCGCCGGAGGCCTTGCGCGGACGCACCGTGCTCGCGATCGCCACGGCGCGGGTCGGGCGCCACTTCACGGGCGTGCAGCGCGCGTTTGAAGAGCTGTACCGCTTCTTCGACGTGGGGCTCGCGATCCCGAGCGTGCTGCTGCTCGACGAGCAGGCGCGCCTCGAGCCCCCGCGCGTGATCTTCGACGGCAACGCGGAAGCGGCCCTCGACAAGGCAGCGACGGCATTGCTGCACGCCTTGGCGCAGTCGAGTCGCGCGGCAGACGGCGTGAACCTGGAAGCGCGCGCGGGAAAGTAGCCATGCACGCAGACGTGGGGTTCATGCGCCGCGCGCTACGCCTGGCGCGGCAGGGTAGCCCGGCTCCGAACCCGCATGTCGGCGCCGTCGTGGTGCAGCATGGGCGCGTCGTGGGGCAAGGGCACCACGAGCGCGCGGGCGGTCCGCACGCGGAGGTGGTGGCGCTCGCCGTCGCGGGCGAGCGCGCGCAGGGCGCCACGCTGTACGTGACGCTCGAGCCCTGCAACCATCACGGTCGCACGCCCCCGTGCGTCGGTGCGGTGCTCGGCGCCGGCATCCAGCGCGTGGTCATCGGCTGCGCGGATCCGAATCCGCGCGTGGCCGGCGGCGGCGCAGCAGCTCTGCTGCGCGCCGGAGTGCAGGTCGAATACATCCAGCACGTCGCGTGCGGCGCGGCAGCCGCGGCGCTCATCAGGCCCTGGCTCGACACGCTGCGCGAGCCCCAGCTCGAGGCGCGCGAGCGAGCAGAGACCGGCTGCGCGCGCCGCACCGGCTGAGTGGGGCCGGGCCTGCGCTGGCGCGCGCTGCGCGGCGGCTCGGTGTTTCCTGGCCACCGACGCAACAGCGCTGCTGCTGGGCGCGCAGTCGCCTGAATCCCAGCCGCTCGCCGGCAACGCCGGATCGGCCTCGCCATCGGCGCCGTCTATGTGCGTTACATGTGGGGGGCGCTGGCGCGTGCGGTCCTCACCCGCGCTGAGGTCGACGCCGGGCAGGATCGCTAGGAGCACAGCCTCATCGGCGCCGTGATCGCGGTGGTCGGCTCGGCCGGAGCGATCAGCGCTTTTGGCCTGGGCCCCGCCCTACTATACCTCGGCCCACTGCTGGCCCTGCTGAGCGCCATCGCCGTCGCCCGTTGCTTGCGTACCGAATACGTCGACGAATAGACGCCGGTCACCGCGGCTGTTGATCTGCGCGCAGCGCTGCTGACCTGCTGCGGGTGGCGCAGCAATCGACCGCGAGCATCCAGACGTGCAGTCTAGGCTCAGCCGGAGGGAAGCGGAAAACGCCCCTGGCATGGCCGCTGCAGTGAAGCCCCCCAGTGACCGCAACCCTCCAGAATTGGTAATGATGACTACCTCGACCGCGAGCATCTACACCCCTGACAAACCAGCCGGAAAACCCCGCATCGGCACCAGCAATGGCAATGCCACGGGCGCCGGCGCCATCCTGCAGCCGAGCTCGCCCGCGCTGAAGGCGCTGCTCGAGGAGATCGCCGCGGGGGCCTCGGAGCGCGAAGCCAAGCGGATCGCGCCGCACGAACAGATCCGGCAGATCGCTGACGCTGGGCTCGGCCGGCTGCGAATTCCCGTTGCCGAAGGCGGCGCGGGCGTCTCGCTTCGCCAATTGTTCGAGTTCTTGATCCAACTGGCCGAAGCGGACTCGAACGTCGCCCACATCTTGCGCGTCCACTATTGGTTTGTCGAGGCTCAGCTCCAGCGGCCCCCGACAGATCCGCTGCGCGCGCGCAATATCGCGCTCGTCAACCAGGGCAATATCTTCGGCAACGGCTTCAGCGAGCAGAGTCAGCGCGCCGTGGGTTTGTACTTCGAGACCACGCTCACCCCGGACGCCTCGGGTAAAGGCTACCGGCTCAATGGCAAGAAATATTACTCCACGGGGAGTCTGTATTCGACCTACACGTTGATCTTCGCGTCGACCCCGCGAGGCACCGTCGCCGCGGCCACCATCCCTGTCGACCGCGAGGGCCTGAGGCTCGAAGACGATTGGGATGGCTTCGGCCAGCGGCTCACGGGGACGGGCTCGACCATCCTCGACAACGTCTACGTGGCAGAGGACGAGGTCGAGGAGTTCGGTGATCCGGATGGCCCGCAGCCTCCAACCTACCAGTATGCCTTCCTGCAGCTCTTCTTGCAGGCCGTCGCCGCGGGCATTCTGCGCGCGGTCCGGAATGACAGCGTCGCGCTCGTGCGCCGGCGCAAGCGCAACTTCAGCCACGCACAAGCCAAGGAGCCTACGGGCGATCCGCAAGTGTTGCAAGTCGTGGGCGAGATCGCGGCCGACTCGTTCGCCGCCGATGCCATCGTGCTTGCTGCAGCGGATGTGATCGAGCAGGCCGCTCTGTCCGTCAAAGATGGCTTGCCCGACAGAGGGCTGGCCGAACGTGCGCAGATTACATCGGCTCTCGCCAAGGTGGCCATCGACCGGTTCGCGTACGCGACCGCGAGCCGCTTGTTCGATGTCGGCGGCGCCTCGGCGACCCAGGCCGTCTACAATCTCGACCGTCACTGGCGCAACGTTCGCACCGCTTCCACGCACAACCCCACGTTCGGCAAGGCCACCGCGATCGGCGACTTCTTCGTCAACGCCAAGGCGCCACCGCTGAACGGGTACTTCTGAGAGCGGACATCGCAGTCGCGTTCGACGCTCGGGCGAACAGCGGGATTTTCTGGCGCCGCGCGGTTCTGCGCGGCTCCGAGCCTTCCGCGAGGCTTCCTCCGTCCTGCTCCTTCGGGTCCGCGGCGAGTGCGCCCGTGCGTTGCCGACGGCACGCGCCCACGGGCGCCAGCAATGGTATTCGGCGCGCGCTCCGCTGCTCCAGCCTTGCGCGCGCCCAGGTGCTGGTTGCTCAGGCCGCCCGGGCTCTGCCCGCTTCCAGCTCACGCACCAGCGGCAGCACGCGCTGGCCGAAGTACTCCACTTCTTCGAGGTAGTGCAGGAAGCCGCCGAGCACGAGGTCGACGCCGACCGCCTTGTAGTCGAGAATGCGCCGCGCGATCTGTTCCGGCGTTCCCACCAGGTTCGGGCGGAAGCCGTCGTTGTACTGCACCAGGTCCTCGAAGCTCGAGTTGGCCCAGTTGCCTTGACCTTCGGGCGAAGCCTTGCCGGCTTGCTTGACGGCGTCCCCGAAGGCATTCACGGCCTCTGCGTCGGCGTATTTGACGATGTCGGCGAGCACCTTCTTGGCTTCTTCCTCGGTGTCGCGCGCGACGATGAAGGCGTTCATGCCGATGCGCGGCGTACCCGGCGGCCTGCCTGCGGCAGCGGCTTTCTGCCGGATGTCGTCCACCTGACTCTTGATGGCTTCCAGCGTATTGCCGTTGCAGAAATACCAGTCGGACACGCGCGCCGCCATGTCACGTGCGCCACGGGACGTGCCGCCCTGGAAGATCTCCGGGTGCGGCTGGGCGATCGGCTTCGGCTTCAGGTTGTAGCCGTGAATGCGGTAGAAATCGCCCGCGAACGAGTAGTGGTCCTCGGTCCAGCTGCCGCGCAGCACGCGGATGAACTCCTCCGAGCGGCGGTAGCGCTCGTCGTGCTCCAGCCATGGCTCACCGAGCGCCGTGAACTCGCCCTTGAACCAGCCGCTCACCACGTTCACGGCCGAGCGACCACCGGACAGCTGATCCTGCGTGGCGACCAGCTTGGCCAGGACACCCGGGTGCCAGAGGCCGGGATGGATGGCCGCGATCACCTTGAGCCGCTGCGTGGCGAGCAGCAGCGCGAAGCTGAACGTGGTCGATTCGTGCTGAAACTCGGCGCCGTAGCTGGCCATGTAGCGCACCTGGCTGAGCGCGTATTCGAAGCCGTTGTTCTCGGCGAGCTTCGCCAGCTTGACGTTGTAGTCGAGGCTCCAGTCCGTCCGCTGTTCGATCTTGCTGATCACCAGGCCCCCGCTCACGTTGGGGACCCAATACGCGAATTTGACGGGGCTCTGGCCGGGTTCTGTCGTTTCTGCACTCATTGAACTGCTCCTTGGCGCACGGACGCCCTTCGCGTTCACGAGCGCGCGCTGGTCGTACGCACCCCTTGTTGCGAAGGGCATGCCAGGAGCGAGGCGCGTGCCGGCGCGGCCTGTGCGCCGCGTTTCCCAGGTTCGAGCGCGCGAGCTCGTTGTGAGTGCAGCAGCCATGCTGATCCACTGCTTCTGGAGCAGCAGTACCGGAGGAGCGGTGGGTCCTCGAAGCAACCGTACTTCAGAGTAGCCGTACTTCAGAGCAGCCGTGCGCTAGCGGCCCCCGCGCGCCCCCCAACCACCGGCGCTGCGCAGCCGCTCCACGGCGGCAGACGGCGTCACGTCCGCGCGCAGCGTGGGGTCGGCCTGCGGAACACCGACGCGCAGCTCCACGGGCACGACGCCGGACCAGTGGGGTAGCTCCAGATCGTCCGTGGCGTCGATCGGCGCCCCGGTGCGGCACTTGACCGACGCCTCGGCGATCGGCAGCGCCACGAGCAGCGTGCCAGCGAGCTCCTGCTGCGTCGCGCGGCGCGTCTCCAGGCTGCGCCCCGGCGCCAGGTGATCGCACAAGGCGCCGAGCACACGCTGCTTGTGCTCCAGGTCCGTGACGCCCAGCGCTGCTCCGAAGATGACGACGCTGCGGTAGTTCAGCGAGTGGTGGAACTGCGATCGGGCCAGCACCAGCCCGTCGATCAGCGTGACCGCGACACAGACGGGCGCCCCGTCGGCGAGCACACCGAGCATGCGGTTCTTGGTCGAGCCGTGCAGGTACAGCTGGTCGTCGACGCGCACGTGAGCCATCGGCAGCACCACGGGCTGTGCTTCGTGCACGAAGCTGACGTGGCAGACCAGGCCCTCATCCAGGATCGTGTAGGCCAGTTGCCGATCGAAGGAGCCGCGCTGGGCGCGGCGATGCAGGCGCGTACGATCGGTCTCGCGGAGTGGGGGCAGAGTTTGCGCGGCGGACATGAGCCTAGCATCGGTCCCCTCCGGTACGTTATAAAGTACCAGAATGAAGATTTCTGACAGACCAGTAAAAATGGCGGCAGCGCGCGCCGAGCGCGGCTGGGAGGTCACGTTGGGCGCGCCGGCAGCGGCGCGCCGCGGGGGCAGTGCGTCGGCGCTCTTGTACGTGCAAATCGTGCAGGCGGTGGTGCACGACATCCGGCGTGGTCGGCTGGTTCCGGGGCAGCGCTTGCCCGGCTCGCGCACGCTCGCCGAGCGCCTGGGCGTACACCGCAACACGGTGCTCACGGCCTACGCGGAGCTACAGGCGGAGGGCTGGATCCAGGCGGACCGAGCGCGCCAGACCTGCGTCTGCGAGACGCTGCCGGAGGTGGCGCTGGCGCCCGCCAGTCGCGCGCGCCGGATCTCGGCCGAACCGGGATTTCCGCTCGCCCGGCGCAGCGTTCCCGACGAGCGCGAGCAGAGGCCCGGAGAGCTGCTCAGCGACGGCACACCGGACCTGCGCCTCGCGCCGCGCGTGGCGCTGGCGCGCGCCTACCGGCACGTGCTGCGCGGGCGCGACGTACATCTGCTCGGCTACGGCGACGCTCGCGGACACGTGCGGCTGCGGCGTGCGCTCGCGCGCATGCTGAGCGACACGCGCGCTCTGCGCACGAGCGAGGACGACGTGCTGGTCACGCGCGGCAGCCAGATGGCCCTCGAGCTCGTGAGCCGCGTGCTGTGCGGTCCGAACGACGTGGTGGCGGTGGAGGCGCTCGGCTACCGCCCGGCGTGGCGCGCGCTCGCCGCCGGCGGTGCCGAGCTCGTGTCCGTGCCGCTCGACGCCGAAGGCCTGTGCGTCGATCGCCTGGCAGAGCTCGCGCAGCGCCGCCGGCTGCGCGCCGTCTACGTCACTCCACACCATCAGTATCCGACCACGGCCACGCTCAGCGCGTCACGGCGCCTGGCCCTGCTCGAGCTGGCGCGCCGCCAGCGCTTTGCCATCATCGAGGACGACTACGACCACGAGTTCCACTACCAGGGCCGCCCGGTGCTGCCGCTCGCCAGCGCGGACGAGGCGGGCGTCGTCGCCTACGTGGGCACACTGTCCAAGATTCTCGCTCCGGGGCTGCGCCTCGGCTACCTCGTCGCGCCGGCGGCGCTGCTCGAGCGCTGCGTCGAGCAGCGGCAGCGCATCGATCGCCAGGGGGACCTGGTCGCCGAGTGCGCCGTGGCCGAGTTGATCGAGGAGGGCGAGCTGCAGCGCCACGTGCGGCGCATGCGCCGCATCTACCAGAGCCGGCGGGACGCGCTCGTGGCCTCGCTCGAGCGCTACCTGCCCGGCGTGCTGGTCGCGTCCCCGCCTCCCGGCGGCATGGCGCTCTGGGCGCGCGCCCACGGCGTCGACGTCGATCGCTGGGCAGCGCGCGCCGCCGAGCAGGGCCAGGTGATCTGGACGGCGCGCAGCTTCTCCTTTGACGCACAGCCCGAGCCCCACGTGCGGCTCGGTTTCGCGCTGCGCAGCGCCGAAGAGTCGGCGCGCGAGATCGAGCGGCTGGCGCGCTGGCTGCCGCGTGGCAGCGGGAAACCTCGGAGCCTATCCCGCTAGGCTTGCCAGATCCCTGCCAGATCTGGGCAGCCGTGAACACCCCGGAGCCGTGCTGGAGCAGCGCGACCGACCTCGGCGGCCGAGGTGCGCAGACACTTTTGTCGCGCGCGTGATTCGGGGTGCCGCGTCCCGACCGTTCTGAAAGAGGCAGGAGCAGCTCGTCCGCGATCGGGACAGAGCTCTCTCTTTACAGGAGAACGTTCATGCAGTGCCGTGTGTTAGCCGTCGCTTTGGTGCCATTCTATTGTCTCGTAGCCTGCGCGGGCGACGGCAGCCGTGAGCGCGACTCCGGCGGCGCGGCGGGCACGAGCGGCGCGGCGGGTACGAGCGGCGCGGCGGGTACGAGCGGCGCGGCGGGTACGAGCGGCGTGGCGGACCCCGGCGCCTGCCCGGTCTCGGGCTCCGGCCGGGTCGAGATCCAGATCAACGGCTTGCCCGCGGGCGTCGACGCGGACGTGATCGTCGGAGGCCCGATTCAGGCCTGGGGTATTCCCTCCTCGCTGTCGCTCGGCGAGGTGGTGGCGGGGCCGTACCGAGTCCAGGCGGAGCGCGTGGCAGCGTTCGACCCCATCGTGCGCACGCTGTACGACTACCAGCTCGACACGAAAGACTTTTGCCTGGCGCCCGGCAGCACCCACGTGATCGAGGTCAATTACCAGGCCGTTCCCACGAGCCACCGGCTCTGGACCAACAACTCCAACGGCACGGGTGCGTTGCTGGGCTTTGCAGCAGCGAATCTGAGCACTTCGAGCAGCGCCGATCCGTCGGTGACGGTGACGGCCGGAGCGGGCAAGGACGTCACCTTCGATGCTCGTGGCAACCTGTGGTCCATGGGCGCCACCGTCGCCGACCCGCACCTGATGCGCTTTCCGAGCGGTACGCTGGGGGCGTCGGGTGAGAAAGAGGCCGACCGCCGCATCGATCTCGCCGACATCCCGTGCCTGCCGGCGTTGCGCGCCTTTGCCTTCGACCTGCAGGGCTCGCTCTGGGTGAGCACGTGCGGGGGCCGCGTCGCCAAGCTGAGCCCGGACGATCTGTCCGCATCCGGCACGGTGACGCCGGCGGTGGCCATCACCAACCTGAGCGACAACGGTGACGTGGCCTTCGACTACAGCGGCAATCTGTGGCTCACCAATGATGGCAAGATCTTCCGCTTCGATGTGGAACGCCTCGCAGCGGGCAGCGATCAGCCGCCCGATCTGGCGATCCTGCTGCGCGATCACGCGGACACGCTCGATTTGCAGGCGAGCAATCTCGCCTTCGACGTGACTGGTGGGCTGTGGGCCATCGACTTCGGGTCCAACCTGCTGGCGCGCGTGGCCAACGCCGATCAGGCGCAGAGCGGTCTGCGCACGGTCGTATCCGACAGGACCGTCGCGCTCGGTGTCACGGCCCTGCTCGAGCGGCCCGCCTTCGACGAGAGCGGCGGCCTGTGGCTGGCGCTCAACGAAAATCGCTTCGGTCGTCTGTCGCCGGAGCAGCTCGCGATCAACTCCAGCATCGGCTCACCCACGGTGCCCGCGACCATCATCACGAGCCCGGGCATGGGCAACGCCAACCGCATGGCATTCTTCCCTTCGGCCGCGGACTTGCCGCTCTACCATCACTTCCGCTGAGCGCGGCGAAGAGCGTCGGTACGCCGGGGGTTGAAGAGCGGGCTCTGGGCCACGCAGTGCGTCGCAAAGCCCCTCGCCCGACCCTCGCGCTCGGTCGAGCCCCGTCGCGAAAGCGACAAAATTAAATCGGCCC
>Ga0207675_100000746_pt1 | contig 32344 bp, 27 predicted proteins | sample KBSSwiS42_FD_184305 | JGI IMG/M metagenome (GOLD analysis project Ga0207675, IMG submission 184305) | Switchgrass rhizosphere microbial communities from Kellogg Biological Station, Michigan, USA - KBS Switchgrass S4-2 (SPAdes) (version 2) | ecosystem: Host-associated > Plants > Roots >...
GTCGGCTTTTCGATCGGCAGCGATACCGGCGGCTCGATCATCCAGCCGTCGACCCGCAACGGCGTCAGCGGCCTGCGGCCGACCTTCGGCCGCGTCAGCCGCTACGGCGCGATGACGCTCGCCTGGACCCAGGACACCATCGGCCCGATGTGCCGTTCGGCGGAGGACTGCGCGCTCGTCCTCGACGCGATCCACGGTCCCGACGGCCGCGACAACACGCTCCTCGACGTGCCGTTCAACTGGGACGCCTCCGCGGACGTGTCGAAGCTGCGCGTCGGCGTCATGCCGACGCTCGTGTTCGAAGGCGACGCCGCGGGTGAAGCGTCGCGGAATTACGCGAACGCGCTGAACGTGATTCGATCGCTCGGCGTCACCATGGTGCCGTTCCAGCTGCCCGAGGTTCCGATCGAAGCGATCGATTTCATCCGCTACGCGGAGACCTCCGCGTTCTTCGACGATGCGACCCGCGCCGGCCAGGTGACCGAGGCCGAGCGCGGCCCCGAAGACAGCCGGCGCCCGGACGAGATTCGCGCCGGCCATTTCATCCCGGCGGTCGAGTTCATCCAGGCGAACCGCTTCCGCATGCGCGTGATGGAGCAGATGGATCGCGCGTTCGGCGATCTCGATCTGTTCGTCGGCAGCAACCAGCTGCTGACCAACCGCACCGGCCACCCGGTCGTCAGCGTCCCCAACGGCTTCGCGAACGGGTCGCCGACGGCGCTGCACCTCACCGGCACGCTGTTCGGCGACGAGCAGATTCTCCTGCTCGCGCACGCGTTCCAGGCGAAGACGAACTTCCACCTGCAGCATCCCCGCTTGTAGCGGCGGGACGTGGCGGTAGTGCTAGCATATTGCTAGCGAGGAACTTCATGCCGACGATTACCGTGCGGAACGTCCCGGCGAAGGTGATTCAGTCTCTGAAGGCGCTGGCGAAACGGCATAACCGATCCATGGAACAGGAAGTCCGCGACCTGCTCGAGGGCTACGTGGCCGAACGCCGCGCGGTGCTGGACCAGATCGAGGCCGATTGGACCAAGCAGACGCGCCGGCCCACGGCCGCGGAAGTGGATGCCTGGATGGCCGTCGGCCGCCCATGAAGGCGGTCGTCGACACCAACGTTGTCGCGTATTTCCTGCTCGGTACTGAAGCCTTCGTCGACGAAGCGCGGAGCTGTTTCGAAGCCGTGTCGAATCCCGTCGCCCCCGCTCATTGGGAAGCCGAACTGACCAACGTCGTCTGGATGGCCATACGCGCGGGTGTTCTGCCGGCTGATGAAGGACTGACGCGTTTGGGTCTGGCCCGCAGACTCGGCATCGAGTCCGTGGCGACCACCACGCTGTGCCAAGGCGCCCTGCTTCGCGCCGTCAGGGCTCGCGTGCCGGTTTACGACACCCTGTTCGTTGAACTGGCTGCCCGCATCGCCTGCCCGCTCGTGACCTTCGACAAAGCCATCTTGCGTGCCTTTCCCCACGTTGCCAGGAGACCTCGTGAGCTCTAGCCATCTGTGTGATTGCTGATAAGGGCGGCGGAAGTTTTACCGCGCGATGACGGGCGACATCCGACGCCGAGAGTTGACAGCAGTGGCAGAACGGCACTAAAGAGAGACAGGTGTGTTTCGTCGCCCCCCGATGCCATACGCGATCAACATCGACCACCAGAAGCGCCACATCACCGTCGTCGCGACCGAACCGGTTGGCGTTGCCGACGTCCTCCAGCTGCTGGGGCAGCAGATTGAGAACGGCGCGTGGAGCTATCGCACGCTCCACGACGCCCGGCAAGTCCGGTGGGTTCCACCGCCGGACGATGTGCGGGTGATCCTGGCTTACGTCGACAACAATTCGAAGACGCTTGGGCCGCGTGGCCCGGTCGCGTTTGTGACGGATGGGAGCGTATTGACCGGGTTTGCGCGCGTCTACGAGTCGATGGCCGAAGGGTCGTCGATGCAGGGCCGGGTCTTCGGCGATGTCGACCTCGCCATGCAGTGGCTCGATCAGCAGGCCGAGGCGTAACGGCGGTCGCCATGGTCTGGTGATGTCTCTCTTCGCGCCGACTGAGATTCTCTAGCTCTCCCCGCGCCTTTGCGATCGTCCACACGCGAAGCGGCAGAATTAACCACAGAGCCCTCAGAGTCTCAGAGTTCTTTGTGGTTAATCATCGACTCACCGAAGCAGTTCCGCCTCCACAAGCGCTGCGATCCGGCCCGCCGCAGCTGAAAGCAGACCCGAGAAAGGGCTCCGCGGTTAACGCCAGTGTCTGCTGCGGGACCTGAGACGGACGGCTCAGGCGCCTCGCATAGAATCGGTCGGTGGGCTCAGCGACGATCACCCACCCGGAAAAAGTGCTGTTCCCGGACGACGGGATCACCAAGGGCGAGCTGGCGGCGTACTACGAGGCGGTCGCGCCGGTGATGCTGCCCCACGTCGCCAACCGCCCGGTGACGATGGAGCGGTATCCGTCTGGCATCGCCAGCAAGGGCTTCTGGCAGAAGGACGTCTCGAAGGGATTTCCCGACTGGCTCGAGCGCGTCGAGGTGCCGAAGAAGGGCGGCACCGTGCACCACCCGCTGATCGCCGACGCGCGCTCGCTGCTCTGGACCGTCAACCAGAACACCATCACCCATCACGTCTGGAACCGGCGGACGCCGAACCTGCAGCATCCCGACATCTGCGTCTTCGATCTCGACCCCTCGATTGACGACGCCGCGGCGGTGCGCGCGGCGGCGCTGGCGCTGCGCACTCTGCTCGACGAGCTCGGGCTGCCGAGCGCGGTGAAGACCTCGGGCTCGAAAGGCTTTCACATCGTCGTGCCGCTGGACGCCACGGTGCGGACCGGCGCCGTCGCGCGCTTCGCCGATGCGATCGGCACGCTGATGGTCGCCCGCCACCCCGACACGCTGACCCAGGAATTCAGCAAGGCCGACCGCGGCGGACGAATCCTCGTCGACACCGGACGCAACGGCTACAGCGCCACGTTCGCCGCGCCGTACACCGTCCGCGCGAGGCCCGGCGCGCCGGTGTCGGCGCCGTGCACGTGGACGGAAATCGAGCGCGGCGAGGTCGCACCGCGCAGCTTCACGGTGCGAACCATGCCCGGGCGCATCGCCGAGGTCGGAGATCTCTGGGCCGGTATGGCTGCTGACGCCGGACGTCTTACGGCAGAAACCCTGGACCGCCTCAAAGCATTGAGCACCGCCGCCAGCGCCCAGCCCCCGGCCGCGAGCCGCTGACCCGATGCTGGCCATGGGCTGCATGCGCCTGTCGACCGAGCGCAACCGCGACGACGCGCGCTCGATCGAGGTGATCCACGCCGCGCTGGATGCGGGCGTCACCCTGCTCGACACCGCGGACGCCTACTGCCTCGACGACAGCGACACCGGGCACAACGAGCGGCTGATCGCGAAGGCGCTCGCGACCTGGCGCGGCGATCGGTCGCGCGTCTCGGTGGCGACCAAAGGCGGCTTGACGCGGCCGAACGGCGAATGGGTCGCCGACGGCCGCGCGCGGCACCTGACCGCCGCCTGCGACGAAAGCCGTCGCGCGCTCGGCGTCGAGCGGATCGCGCTCTACCAGCTGCACGCGCCCGATCCGCGGACGCCGATGACCACCAGCGTGCGCGCGCTCGCGGCGCTGCAGCGCGCCGGCATCGTCGACGAAATCGGGTTGTGCAACGTCACGGTCGGCCAGCTCGAAGACGCGCGAACGATCGCGGAGATCGCAACCGTGCAGGTCGAGCTGAGCCCGTGGCACGACGACAACATCCTGAGCGGCGTCGTCGCCTGCTGCATCGCCAATGGCATCCGCGTGCTCGCGCACCGTCCGCTTGGCGGTCCGCAGCGGCAGGCGAGGCGCCTTGCCGATCCGGTGCTGCAGGCAATCGCGGCGCGGCACGGTGCGGAGGCCGCCGACGTCGCGCTTGCCTGGATTCGCGATCTCTCGGATCTCATCACGCCGCTGCCGGGCCCGACGCGTGTCGCAACCGCACGCGCGCTCGGCGGCGAGCTGCGCGTGCAGCTCACTGCCGAAGATCGGGCCCAGCTCGACGAACGATTTCCGTCGGGCGCGATCCTGCGGCGTCCGGCTCTTCGGCCGCCCGCGCCTCGCGAGGCTGCTGCGGGCGAGGTCGTGCTGATCATGGGCCTGCCGGGCGCCGGCAAGAGCACGGTGGCGCGCGCCTACGTCGACCAGGGTTACGCGCGTCTCAATCGCGACGAGGGCGGCGGCTCGCTGCGCGGCCTGCTGCCGGCGCTCGACGACCTGGTGGCGTCGGGACATGCGCGCATCGTGCTCGACAACACCTATGTCTCACGAAAATCGCGGGCCGCGCTGCTGCAGGCGGCCGCGAAGCGCGGGCTGCCGGTCCGCTGCGTCTGGCTGACGACCAGCGTCGAGGATGCGCAGGTCAACGCGACGACGCGGATGGTCAGGAAGTTCGGGCGCCTGCTCGGACCGGCAGAGATGAAGCAGACCGCCAAAAAGGACGTCAGCGTCTTTCCGCCGTCGGTGCAGTTTCGCTATCAGCGTGAGCTCGAGCCGCCGCACGAGAGCGAAGGCTTCTGGCGCATCGAGCCCGTGCCGTTCGAGCGTGCTCGCGACCCGGAGTACATCGACCGGGCGCTCGTCGTCTGGTGCGATGGCGTCCTGATCCGCGAGCGCAGCGCCGCCGCGAGCGAGATCGCGATCGTCGACGAGCGTGCCGACGTGCTGAAGCGCTACGCGCGCGACGGCTGGCGGCTGCTCGGAATCGGGTGGCAGCCGGAGGTGGCGCAACAAGCCGCAACCGCCGAACAGGTCGAGGCCGGCTATGCCCGAATGCGCGAACGGCTCGGCGTGCCGATCGAGATCCTGTACTGTCCGCATGGCGCCGGACCGCCGATCTGCTGGTGCCGCAAACCGCTGCCCGGGCTCGGCGTCGTGTTCGTCGAGCGCTATCGCCTCGATCCGGCGCGGTGTCTTTACGTTGGCAACGGACCGCAGGATCCGGGCTTCGCGCGAAAGCTCGGCTTCGAGTACCGTGAGGCCGATCAGTTTTTCAGCGAGGCGCGATGAGCATAGAGGCATCGTGGCACGACCTGCGGCTGGCCGCGCGCGGGCTCTGGCGCGCGAAGGGGCTCGCCGCCGCGGCGATCGTGATGCTCGGCGTCGCCATCGCCGGCGCCACCTCGATGTTTGCGATCGTCGAAGGCGTGCTGCTGCGGCCGCTGCCGGTCCGCTCGCAGTCGGAGCTCGTCGTCGCATGGCGGCAGGTGCGCGCCGCCGCCGCAGGCCACTGGCCCTTTCACGTCGCTGACCTCGATCTCGTCCGCCGCGAGAGCCGGACCCTCGAGTCGGTCGCCGGCGTCAGCTACAACGGCGCCGGGCCGGTGGCCGTCGTCGAAAACGGGACCCCGAGCTACATCAGGATGGCGCCGGTCGGCGGCGGCCTGTTCGATGTGCTCGGTGTGCGTCCGGTGCTGGGCCGCGCGTTCACCGCCGCCGACGATGTGAGCGGCGCGGAACGGGTGCTGGTTCTGACCTACCGGTTGTGGCAGCGGCGGTACGGCGGCGCCGCCGATGCAATCGGCCGCACGCTCGTCATCGACGAGCGTCCCTTCACCATCGTCGGCGTGATGCCCCCCGATGTCGAATACCCGCGTGGTGTGGAAGCCTGGCTGACGATCGCCGCGCAGTCGGCGATGCTGGTCAATCCCGCGTTCGAGGTCGACGTCGATCTGGTCGCGCGGCGCCGACCGGGCGTGACCTTCGACCAGGCCGCCGGCGAGCTGCGGCGGCTGACCGCACGCATCGAGGAGACGGCGCCTGCCGCAAACCCGCGCGGGCTCGAGCTGATCGTGCGCCCTTACGAAGAGGTGATCGTCGGCGACGTGCGGCCGGCCCTGCTGGCCTTGCTGGCCGCGGTGGCGCTCGTCCTGCTGATTGCCGGCGCGAACGTCGCGACTCTGTTGCTGCTGCGCGGGGAGGCGCGCGCGACCGAGCTCGCCCTGCGCGCCGCGCTCGGCGCCGGCCGCGGCCGCCTGGCGCGCCAGTTGATCGCGGAGAGCGCGGTGCTGGCGGTGGCGGGCGGACTCGTCGGGCTCGCCGCCACCAGGATCACGCTGCGCGCGCTGCTGGCGCTCGCGCCCGACGCGCTGGCACGCGCCGACGCCATCCGGATCGACGCGGGCGTCGTCGCGTTCGCGGTGGGCGCCGCGTTCGCGTCCGCCATCGCGGCGGGGCTGGCGCCCGCGCTCACGGCGGTGCGTCGCGATCTCGCATCGTGTCTCCGAAGCAGCGGATCGACCGGCACAGCCGGCGCCGGCAGGCGGGGACGCCGGTCGCTGGTCGTCGCCCAGGTGGCGCTCGCGATCACGGTGGTCGCTGCCGCCGGCCTGTTGACGCGCAGCCTGCTCCAGCTTCGCGCCGCCGACATCGGTCTCGCCGCGGACCGCTTGTCGTTCGTGCGCCTCGAGCTGCCGCAATCGATCTATGGGGACCGCGCGCGCCATCTTCAGTTTCTCGAACAGGTTGCCGCCGCGATCGAAGCCACGCCCGGCGTCGCGGCTGCGACGCCAATCAACACGCCGCCGTTCTCGGGCACCGGCGGCTGGGATGCGACCTGGGCCGCCGAGGGGCAGACGCTCGACCAGTCGCTCGCGAACCCGCAGCTCAACCTCGAGGCGGTCCATCCCGGCTTTTTCGCCACCGTGCAGCTGCCGATCGTCCGCGGCCGCGCGTTCGCCGCGTCGGACCGCGGGAGCGCGCCGAAAGTGGCGATCATCAGCGAAGATGTCGCCGCGCGCGCCTGGCCCGGCCAGGATCCGATCGGGCGCCGCGTGAAGTTCGGCGACATCAACACGGCCGGCGACTGGCGCACCGTGGTCGGCGTCACGTCGCGCACGCGCTATCGCGAGCTCCTCGTCCAGCGGCCGACGCTCTACCTGCCGGCCGAGCAGTTCATCGTCTCTGCGCAGATGCTTGCGGTTCGGTCGGCTGCGCCGCTCGGCATCGCCGCCGCGCGGTCGGCGGTCGCGGCGGTGAATCGCGATGTGCAGGTGATGGAGGTCACCCCGTTCGCCAGCCTGCTGAACGCGCCATTGGCCCGCCCGCGATTCAACGCGCGCGTCATCGGCGCCTTCGCGGTGGCGGCGCTGCTGCTCGCGGCGATCGGCGTCTACGCGGTGATGGGCGCGTATGTCGGCCAGCGCCGCACCGAGATCGGCATCCGCGTCGCGCTCGGCGCCGGCGCGGCTGATGTTCGCCGTCTCATCATCGGCGAGGGGCTGCGGCTCACCGCGGCCGGCATCGCGATCGGTCTTGGCGGCGCGATCGCCGCGGCGTACCTGCTGCGAGGCCTGCTGTTCGGTGTGGCGCCGCTCGATGCCGTGTCGTTGGTGGGCGCGGCGCTCCTGCTCGTCGGCGCCTCGACGGCCGCCTCGTACTTGCCCGCGCGGCGGGCGATGCGCGTCGATCCGCTCGCCACGCTCCGCGCGGAGTAATTAGGAGATTGTGCGGCTCGCGTAGCGCAGGCCTTTAGGCCTGCCAACCGCCGCGCGGGCAGCCCTGAAGGGCTGCGCTACGTGAAACTAATTCTCGCGCAGCGCGTCGAGGGGACTCAGGCGCGCTGCGCGTTGCGCAGGGATCCAGCATGCTGCCAGCGCCACCGCCAGCAGCGCGATCGTCGTCACCGCGAACACCGCGGGATCGCGCGGGCTGATGCCGTACAGCAGCGACTCGATCACGCGGCTGCCGGCGAGCGCGACGACGAGCCCGGCGCCGGCGCCCGCGAGCGCCACCATGCCGCCCTGCCGCACGATCATGGCCGCGACATCGCGCGGCGCCGCGCCCAGCGCCAGCCGCACGCCGATCTCGCCGGTCCGCTGGCTGACGACGTAAGACATCACGCCGTAGATGCCGACCAGCCCGAGCAGCATCGTCACCGCCGCGGCGAGAGCGAGCAGCACCATGGTGAACGCCATCTGCGCCGACGCGCGATCGAGAAGCGCCTGCAGCGTGCCGACCGCGGCGAGCGCCAGGTCGCGGTCGATGCCGTCGACCGCGCGCCGCACCGACGGCAGGAACGCCAGCGGCGGCGTGGCCGTGCGCACCACGTAGTTCATCACCGCGATGTCCGGGCCGATCAGGCTGGCTCTCGGGATGCCCGGGCCGCCGGCAATCGACAGCGGCATGAACACCTGCGGGATCGGGTTCGCCTCGGCCGGCGTGCGCAGCGCCGTGTTCTCGACGACGCCGACAATCGACAGCCAGGTCAGGTCGGGCGGCTGGCCCGGCCGCGTGGGCGGACGGTTGGACGCGATCCGCTGGCCGATCGGATCCTGATCGGGGAACAACCGGGTCGCGAGCGCGTGGTTGACCACGACCACCGGCTCCTCGTGATCGACGTCGGCGCGCGTCAGCGCGCGGCCGCGCACGATCCGCATGCCGATCGCCTCGAAATACCCTCCGGCCACCGCGCGGAAGAGCGCGATTGGCGGCGTCGTCCCCGGCGGCAGCGGCCGACCCTCGATGCGAATCGTGTTGCCCGAACAGCCGCCGCTGAGCGGCAGGCAGGTCGACGCGGTGGCGGCGGTGACGCCCGGCAGCGCCGCAAGGCGATCGAGGATCGCGTGGTGCGCGGCAATCGCGGCGGCGCGCGTCGGATACTGACGCTCCGGCAACCCGATGCTGAAGGTCAACGCCGACGCGGCGTCGAACCCCGGATCGACCGCGCGCAGCTTCTGGAAGCTGCGGATCATCAACGCCGACGAGACCAGCAACACGAGCGCGAGCGCGACCTGTGCCGCCATCAGCAGATGCCGGGCGCGATGCCGGCTGCGGCTGGCGGTGTTGCCGCGGCCGAGGTCGTGAAGCACATCGGTCTGGCCGGCGCCGTGCCATAACGGGATCGCGCCGAAGGCGAACGCGGCGACCAGGCTCAGCGCGGCGGTGAATGCGGCAACGACGCCGTCGAGGCGGATCTCGTGCAGCCGCGGCAGCGTCGCCGGACCCGAGACGACCAGCAGCCGCACGGCGAACGACGCGATCAGCAGGCCGATCGCGCCGCCGGCGAGCGAGAGCAGCAGGCTTTCGGCCAGGAAGAACCGCGCGATGCTGCCGGCCGTGGCGCCGAGCGCGCGCCGCACGGCGATCTCGCGCTGCCGCGCATCGGAGCGCACGAGGAACAGGTTGGCGACGTTCGCGCACGCCACCATCAGCACCACGCCGACCGCGGCGAGCAGGATCCAGAGGCCGAGCGCCACCGCGCCGAGCGTCGCCGCCTTGAGCGTGCGGCCGCTGAAGAACAGCCGCGTCTCGACGTTGCCGATCGCCAGCTGATCGCCCGGGTACGCCGCCGGCACGTCGGCGATCAACGCGTTCAGCTCGGTCCGCGCCGTTTCGAGCGTGGCGCCCTCGCGCAGCCGCGCCACCCCGCTGTAGTTCCACAGCCCGAAGCCCATCGATCGCGCCAGCGGTTCGGCCACCCACAGGTCGACGCGCGCATCGGGAAACGCAAAGGCCGGCGGCATCACCCCCACGACTTCGGCGGGCATGCCGGCCAGCGTCAGCGGCCGCCCGACGATGCGCGAATCGGCGGCGTAGCGGCGGGTCCACAGCGCATGCGACAGCACGACGGCCGGCGCAGCGCCGGGTCGTCCCTCTTCGTCGCTGAACCAGCGGCCGAGCGCAGGTGAGACACGCAGCACCGCCGCCAGCGAGGGCGTCGTGCGGGCGCAGCGCACGCGCTCGGGATCGCCGTCGCCGGTCAGCGTGAGATCGTCGGTGCGGTAGACCGCCGCGCCCTCGAGCGTGCGCGCGCGTTCGGCGTAATGGAAGTAGAGGCCGGCCGTCAGCCCGAGGTTGGCGGGCATGTTGAGGCCGTGCGCGCCGTGGTCGAGCTCGATCAGGCGATCGGAATCGGGATACGGCAGCGGGTTCAACACCACCCGCTGGACGACGGCGAAGATCGAGGCGTTAGCGCCGATGGCCAGCGCCAGCGTGAAGACCGCGGCGATCGTGAATGCCGGGCTCCGGACGAGTCTACGCGCAGCGTGCCGCAGTTCCTGTCGCAGTCCGTGCATGCGACCTCCGTGATCTGCGGCTTAGACGGCTGGGGTTGGAATGAAGTTGCTACGGCGCAGCTGGACGCGCGTGCGCCGGGATCACGTTCAGCGCGAGGCGCACGGTCGAAACCGCCGGCGCCGTTCGCGACGGCGCTGCGGCCGAGAAGGCGGCCGACAAGACATCGGGATCCTCGAGCCGCGCCGTGACCTCCACCTTGGTGCCTCGTGGCAGCGCGAGCGGCCGCTCGAACCAGTAGCGGCGATCCCAATCCGCCCGCGTGTTGAGGCGAATCATCGGCGCGCGCGAGCCGTCAGGCTTCACCGCCTCGACCTGCAGCGTGATGTTCGGCGGCACCTGATCGGGACTGAGCGCCAGCGCCTGCACGTCGTCGGCGATCGTGTAGCTGAACTTGACGACGCGATCGAGCGCGTCGGGCCCCGGCAGTGCGGGCGAGGTAATTGGCACGGTGAGCAGTTCACGCGCGTCGCGGCCCGGCGCGAAGTAGATGCCGATGGTGCTGCGATCGCTGAGCGGCTTGCCCTCGAACTGCCACGTCTTCTTGTAGTGAATCCGCGCCACCAACTCGGCGCCGGCGGGCAGCTTGAACGCCGCGCCTTCGATCGGCTCGGGATCATGTCCCGGCACCCAGCGCGCCAGCACGCGGTCGGGCGCCGGCGTCGAGCCGGTCGCGGGAGTGGCGCCTTTCAACGCGATCACCGCGCTGCGGACGATCGACGGCGTCCCGGGGAGCAGATCAACCGCGCGCACCCACCGCGCCTCGGTAAGCCCGGTCGCCAGCGTGAGCTCCTGCGTCTCCTCCATCTTGTCGGCGGCGACGGTCACCTCTGAGGGCAGTTTCAGCGCCAGGTCGGGCGCGCCCATCACCCATTCGTTCTTCAGCGTCACCTCGGGCAGCTTCTGGTCGAGCGCGCCGCGCGGGTTGCCGCCGCTCGCCCAGGTCATGATGACGTCGAGCTCTTTCGAGGTCAGCGTGTGCGCGCGCTTCAGCTCGCCGAACCCGTCGTCGGCGTTCCAGGGCGGCATGTGCGCGGCGACCAGCTCGGCGCGGATCGATTCGGCCCATGGGAACGCTTCGTCGTAGGTCATCAGCGACATCGGCGCGACGCCGCCGGGCACGTGGCAGCGCGAGCAGCGCTCGCGGAAGATCGGGAATACGTCGTCGTTGTAGGTGTACTTCGACGTGATCGCCTTGTGCGCCTCGCCGCGCTGAATGTCGAGCGCGAGGCCGCCTGCGATCACCGCGGAGGCGGCGGCGACACGAAGCGAGTGGCGGAGCAGGTTGCGCGCGTTCATGGCTGCTGCGGGAAAGCGGTATGGATGTCGTTGGCCGCCTCGACGAAGCGGTCGTAGGCTTCCGAAATCTGCTGCTTGTTGCCGATGTCGCCGAAGGCATCGAGCAGCCACGCCGAGCGCACCAGCTTGGTGATGGCCGGCTCGACGACCTTGCGGCGGTCGGCGGGCAGCGCGTTCACGTGATCGTGCAGCGCGAGCGCGAGATCCTTGGCCTGGAACGCCGGGACGTAAATCGCGGCAAACGAGCCCTTGTCGATGAAGCTGCGGATCTGCTCGGTCCGTGCCTTCAGCTGCACGAGCATCTCGGGCACGGTCTCCGGAATCGGCAGGGTGACGAGGGCCGGGTCGACGCTCGGCACCGTTTCAATGAGCGCGGGCGCGGCTGGCGCCGACGGAGCGGCCGGCGCCGGCGCCGGCGCAGCCGCCGTGCTCAGGGGTGTGGCTCCGGCAGCCGGCTCCTTGGAGTAGCTGTCGAACGTGAAATCGAAGCGGCTGTCCGGCCCGTCGGCCTTGAACTTCACCTTTGCGTACATCGCGGCAGGCAGCGGCAGCTTGCCGATCCGCGCCTGCAGATACTGCCCGGTGCGCACCAGCGGCGTCGTGACTTCCTTGCCGGCCGCGTCTTTCGTGACGACGCTCGCCGTGATCGTCCGGACGTCTTTCACCGGCAGCGGCTTCGTGTAGTCGTCGTAGAGGTGCATCCGGAAGACACCGGTCGGCAGGTAGGTGCCTTCGAGGTGATGCCAGTTGTCGGAGGCCATGAAGAACTGGCCGCCGTGCTGCGGGTTGTGGTTCCCGTGCGCGCGCGGCATCGTCTTGCGCGTCATCGGCGAGCCGTCGGGACAGCGACCGGGCTCGGTCGATTCCGTGGCCGCGCCGGGACAGGTCCACGACACGGCGACCGTCACCTGGATGAGATCGCGCTTGTCGATCGGGCACTTGCCGGGCTTCGACTCCGCAATCACCGAATGCACCGGGCAGCTCCACACCGAGTCGAGGCGGACCGGCACCAGATCCATCTTGCAGATTGGACAGATCCCCTTCTTGTCCTCGAGCACGTCGGGATGCATCGGGCAGGTCCACGACAACGGCGGCAGGCTGTCGGCCTGGGGCCGCTGCGCCGCGGAGCGCGCCGTTTGCGGGGCGGCCGCGGCCATCGGGACGAGCGCGACGGTAATCAGAAGTGCCAGCAACCTCATGACGACTTCTTATGTTATACACCCTCGCATGCTTCTGAGACGCGCGCCGCGCCGCGCTGGTCCCTGCGTCACGGCGGCGTTTGCGGCGGTGCTGGCCGCGCTCGCGGCCGCCGCCGCGACGGGCGCCGCGACGGCCGATGCGCCGCCGCTCGAGCTGTTCCTGGCCGCTTCGTCGCGCGATGCCGCCGCGCAGCTGGTCGACAGCGTGGTCAAGAGCGGGCCCGGCTTCGACGCCGCCTACCGCGCGCTGCAGCGCGGGCGCCGCTACGGCGCGGCGCAAACCGGCGTCGTGCGGCTGCGGAACAAGACGTCGGACGGCGTCGAGCATCACTACGTGCTGAACGTTCCCGAGACCTACGACGCGGCGCGGCGCTACCAGGTGCGCTTTCAGCTCCACGGCGGCGTTGGCGGCCGCCCGTCCAACGCGCCGGTCGGCACGGGCACGATCGGCGCGCTTGCCGGCGCCGAGCAGATCTACGTGATCCCGTACGCGTGGAACGACGCGCCGTGGTGGAGCGACGATCAGGTGCTCAACCTGGTGGAGATTCTCGACGCGACCAAGCGCACCTACAACATCGACGAGAACCGCGTCGTCGTGTCGGGGGTGTCGGACGGCGGCACCGGCGCCTACTGGGTGGCGATGCGCGAGACGACGCCGTTCGCCAGCTTCCTGCCGCTGAACGGCTACTGGATGGTGCTGGCGAGCGGCGACATCGACGACGGGATGGTGTTTGCGAACAACCTGCGCAACAAGCCGATCTTTGCCGTCAACGGCGGCCGCGATCGGCTGTATCCGACGGCGATCGTCGATCCGTACATCGCGCACATGAAGCGCGGCGGGGTCAGCGTCGACTACCACCCGCAGCCCGAAGCGGGGCACAACACGGCGTGGTGGCCGGAGGTGAAGGACACGTTCGAGGCGTTCGTGCGCGAGCATCCGCGCGTGCCGCTGCCCGACACGCTGACGTGGGAGACGGGCCGCACAAATAGGGCGGGTGGGTCAGGTGAGGCGGGTAGGGCAGGTCAAAGCTCGCAGACTGGTAATCGCGCGCACTGGCTGATCATCGACGCGCTCGGCGCGCAGCCGGGCGATGCGTCACTGACTGACCTCAACGACATGGCGATGCCGCCGGCGCCAGACTTCGGCGTGCGCACGGTCGGCTCGCGCGTCAACCAGGTGATGCCCGGGTCGAACGCCGAGAAGATCGGAGTGAAACCGGGTGACGGCATCGTCCGCTTCGACGACAAGCCGATTCCCAGCGGGCTCGATCTGGCGGACGTGCTCGAGGATGTCGCGCCGGGCTCGGCGATCACCATGCTCGTGGCGCGCAACAACGAGCCGGTCGAGTTGAGCGGCACCTACGATCCGCAGCTCGCGCCGGTGCCGCCGCGGCACCTGTTCGCGCGCGGCGGGCCGTCGGGACGGGTCGATCTCACGCGGACCGGGAACACCGTGACCGCGGCGACGCGCGGCGTGGCGGCGTTCACCCTGCTGTTGTCGCCGGCGCAGTTCGACTTCGCGAAGCCGGTGACGGTGGTCGTCAACGGCCGCACCGCCTTCGAGGGCAAGGTGGAGAAGAACATCCGGACGCTGCTGAAGTACGCGGCCGTCGACAACGACCGCACGATGCTGTTCGGGGCCGAGGTGCATGTCGACCTCGCGCGCCGGCGTTGATCGATCTCTTCCGGGATCGCGTCCGATGGCACGAAGCACTCAGACTGGTAGACGTCGAATAGCGGGTTGGGTTGGCTCGCTGAGCCTTGCCACGCTCATCGCATTCATCGCGTCCAATTCGCGAGTATCCCGGTCGGACCGCGGCAACGAAGCGTCTGCGATTGGATCGTTGCGCGCGATCAACAGCGCGCAGAGCGCGTTCGCGTCGGGTTGTGCTGCCGGCGGCTACGTGACCGATCTTGCCGACCTGAACAAAAAGCCAGTCGGCAGCAGCCAGGGCTTTATCAGTCCGGATCTCGGCCACAACGGCGTGGTGAAGAGCGGCTACATCGTCAGGGTCGCACGAGATGCGGCATCGGGCGTGAACGACGTTTCGTCGGCGGCCTGCGTCGACTTGACAAGCCGTCTCGTGAGCTCGTATTTCGCGAGCGCTGTTCCGGTGAAACCGGGCGAGACCGGCACGCTGTTCTTTGCTACCGACGCGCGCGGAACGATCTATCGATCGACGACGGGTCCGATTCCGAATCCAATTCCGGCCGACGCCGTGCCTCTCGAGCCGGCGCGCTGAAGGCACGTCGCCACGAACGAGTCAGAGGCGGTCAAGGCAGTCGCCGCTAGCGAGCGATGACAGCCACTCCCCAGGGGCGCTGACCGGCCGCGATCTTCTTCACAACAGTTTTCGTCGCGAGGTCGATCACCGACACATCGTTCGATGGCCCGTTGGCGGTGTAGGCCGTCTTGCCGTCGGGCAGCAGCGCCACGCCCCAGGGGCGCTGGCCGACCTCGAAGGAGCCGGTGGCGGCGCTGGTCTTCGGGTCGATCAGGAACAGGTGGCTGAACGAGCCGGTGGTGACGAACACCGTGGATCCCGCGCGGTCGACCGTGATCCCCATCGGCCGCGGCTTCGGCGTGTTGCCCTTGCCTTCGAGCTGGATCCGCCGCAGGAACTTGTGCTGCCGGGAGTCGATCACCGCAATCGCGCCGTCATTCTCCAGCGACACATAGGCGCGCGAACCGTCGGGCAGGAAGCCGATCGACCGCGGCCGCGGGCCGACCGGGATCCGCTTGACCACCTTGTTGGTGGCGGTATCGATCGCGAACACCGCGCCGTCGCCCTCGCTCGTGACGTAGACGATCTTGCCGTCGGGGCGGATCGTCACCCCTTCGGGCTCCTCGCCGATCTTCACCGTCGCGGTGATGTTGCCGGTGGCGGCGTCGACGACGCTGACCTGGGCGGTGTCTTCGTTGGCAACGTAGAGCTTCGTCCCATCGGCGCTGACGGCGAGCTGCTCGGGATCGGCGCCGGCGTGGATGATGCGCTTCACCTTGTAGGTGTCGGCGTCGATCTCGCCGATGCCGTCGGCGCTGCGATCGGGCGGCGGCAGCTTGCTCTCGTCGGTGCCCGGCGGCGCCGGCGGCGAGCCGCTGAGCGCGACGTACAGCGACTTGCCGTCGGGCGAGGGCTGAATGCCGCGCGGCCGCTTGCCGAGCGGCGCGGTCGTGATCGCGGTCTGCGTGCCGGCGTCGATCACCGTGAGATCGCCAGAGGTCTCGTTGGTGACGAACACGCGCACGGCGGGAATCGGCGCCGGCGCCGGAGGAGCGGCGGTCGCGGCCGGCGGCGCCGGCTTCGGCGCGCTCTCACCGCAGGCGACGATGAGCGCACACGCAGTGCTGAGAACGAGTGCGGGTAAACAGAATGAACGTCGCATCATGCGCCGATGATACAGCGTGGGGGCCGAGCAAGCCCGGCCCCCCACAGTGGGCACCTGTGGCGGCGGAGCTTGCTCCGCCCCCGACAATTTACCGACGCTGCACGGCCGCGCCTTTGAGAAGTCCCTCCATGCTGCGGAAGTTGCCCTCGTGGCAGGCGTACTCGTACAGCGGCTGATCGGTGCGCTTGAGCGGAAACTGCCCGGTCCAGGCGCGGGTCCAGGTCGAGGGATCCTCAGCCGTGAAGCGATAGTCGATCGTGTTCGCGTCGACGCGGGTGAACCGTTCGACCAGGTGCAGCTGTTCGGTCGAGCCGCGGAACTCGGTCTTGGGCGTGAAGTTGATCGTGTCGACGACCAGCGTCGCGCCCTCCCAATGTCCTCGCGAGTCGCCCATCCAACGGGGGACGGTGCCGTGCGGACGGCCGTCGGTCGGCACGATTCGCAGGTCGTGAATCATCTCGCTGAAGATGCCGACGTAGTCGCGCGTCTGCACGAACTGCACGTTGTTGTTGTAGACGCCCGGCAGCAGCGGCGGCCCGGCAATCGTCCAGAGCAGGCATCGCACGTTGAGGCCGAGATCTTCCGGACCTTCAGTCAGCTCGCCGCGGCGGCGCGCCGCGGCGCGCGCCTTGGCCGCCTCGGTCAGCGGCGGCAGCCGGCCGTCCTCGGGATCGACGATGAGCGACGAGCGGCGATCGACGAGCCGCTGCGTGCCCAGATCCCACCAGTCCGGACCCGCCGTGTTGTTGGTCACCGCCTGGCGCGCGAGGACCTGCCGCTCGTACTCGGCGGCCTCCGCTTCGCTGAGCACCGGCTTCGCGGCCATCTCGCGCGGCCGCTCGAGCGGCGTCATCGTGGCGTAGTTGTAGATGCCCTGAAGATCGGGATCGCCCCACGCCGTCCTCGGTGCCTTCCAGGGTTTCGACTGCCCGGCCGGCGCCGCCGCCAGCATCGCCGCGGCGAGTGACACGAGTGCGAGGCGCGCGAGATGGTGATGGCGCCGCATTGGACGCCATAACTCTGCACCAGACCCGCGCCGCTGACTACAGAAATGTCGGAGCCGCGGCTGAGGCCCCGGTCCACGTACGGGCGGAGGTATGATGCGCGTTTTCAGGAACAGCTGTGCACCTGACCCCGCGCGAAGTCGACAAGCTGCTGATCTTCTCCGCCGGCGAGCTCGCGCGAAAGCGGCGAGCCCGCGGCCTGAAGTTGAACCATCCTGAAGCCGTGGCGCTCATCACCTCCGAGATTCTCGAATTGATCCGCGACGGCCGCTCGGTGGCCGAGATCATGAGCCTCGGGTCCACCATCCTCGCCGCGGATGCGGTGATGGACGGGGTGCCCGAGATGATTCCCGAAATTCAAATCGAAGGCACGTTCCCCGACGGGACAAAGCTCGTCACGATTCACAACCCTATTCGGTGAGCCCATGATTCCTGGCGAATACCTCCTCGCGTCCGAGCCGATCGAGATCAACGCCGGCCGCGCGACGCGGCGCATCGAAGTAGGCAACCGCGGCGACCGGCCGGTGCAGGTCGGCTCGCACTGCCACTTCTTCGAGGTGAACCGCTGGCTCGAGTTCGATCGCGCCGCGGCCTACGGCATGCGCCTCAACATCCCCGCCGGCACCGCCGTACGCTTCGAGCCGGGCGACACCCGGGACGTGGAGCTGGTGGCGATCGGCGGCAGCCGCGAGGTCTTCGGCCTCAACCAGCTGGTCGAGGGTCCGCTCGACGATCCGGCGGTGCGCGACGCGGCGCTGCAGGCGGTGGAAGCGTTCATCAAGGCGGCGCGGTGAGAATCGATCGGCGGACCTACGCGGATCATTACGGTCCGACCACCGGCGATCGCATCCGGCTCGCCGACACCGAGCTGATCATCGAGATCGAGCACGACGCCACCGTCTACGGCGATGAGGCGAAGTTCGGCGGCGGCAAGGTGATCCGCGACGGGATGGGGCAGTCGCCGCGCGCGAGCCGCGAGGGCGGCTCGCCCGATCTCGTCATCACCAACGCGGTGATCGTCGACAGCACCGGCATCCGCAAGGCCGACGTCGGCATTCGCGACGGCCGCATCGCCGCGATCGGCAAATCCGGCAACCCCGGGACGATGGACGGCGTGACGCCGGGGCTGGCGATCGGCGCGTCGACCGAGGTCATCGCCGCCGAAGGGCACATCCTGACCTGCGGCGCGATCGATTCGCACGTCCACTTCATCTCGCCGAACCAGATCCCGGACGCGTTCTACTCGGGGATCACCACGCTGATTGGCGGCGGCACCGGCCCGGCAACCGGCACCAAGGCGACGACCTGCACGCCCGGAGCCTGGAACATCCGCCGGATGCTCGAGGCCGCCGAGGCGTTTCCGCTGAACTTCGGGTTCCTCGGCAAGGGCAACGCCTCGCGGCCGGAGGCGCTGCGCGAGCAGATTCGCGGCGGCGCGCTCGGCCTCAAGCTGCACGAGGACTGGGGGTCGACGCCGGCCGCGATCGACGAGTGCCTGTCGGTGGCCGACGAGTTCGACGTGCAGGTGGCGATTCACACCGACACGCTCAATGAGACCGGCTTCGTCGAGGACACGATCGCGGCGATTCGCGGCCGGACGATTCACACCTATCACACCGAGGGCGCCGGCGGCGGCCACGCGCCCGACATCATCCGGCTCTGCGGCGAGCCGAACGTCCTCCCCTCGTCCACCAACCCGACGATGCCGTTCACGAGGAACACGCTCGACGAGCACCTCGACATGCTGATGGTCTGCCATCACCTGTCGCCGGGCGTGCCCGAGGACGTCGCCTTTGCCGACTCGCGCATCCGGCCGGAGACGATTGCCGCCGAGGACGTGCTGCACGATCTCGGCGCGATCAGCATCATGTCGTCCGACTCGCAGGCGATGGGCCGGATCGGCGAGGTGATCTGCCGCACCTGGCAGACCGCCGACAAGATGAAGCGGCAGCGCGGCCCGCTCGACGGCGAGCGCGGCGGCAGCGACAACCTGCGCGTGCGCCGCTACATCGCCAAGTACACGATCAACCCGGCGATCGCCCACGGCATTGCGGCCCACGTCGGATCGCTGGACGTCGGCAAGATGGCCGACCTCGTGCTGTGGAAGCCGGCGTTCTTCGGCGTCAAGCCCGAGCTGGTCGTCAAGGGCGGGTTCATTGCCGGGGCGATGATGGGCGACGGCAACGCGTCGATCCCGACGCCGCAGCCGGTGATCGCGAGGCCGATGTTCGGCGCGTGGGGCGGCGCGCTGCACGCGTGCAGCGTTCACTTCGTCAGCCAGGCGGGAATCGATGGCAAGGCGCTCGCCGGGCTCGCGCGGCCGCTCACCGCCGTGCGCGGCTGCCGGACGCTGCGGAAGCAGGATCTGGTGCTCAACAACGCGTTGCCGAAGATCACCGTCGATCCCGAGAGCTACGAGGTCCGCGCCGACGGCGAGCTGTTGACCAGCGCGCCCGCGGACGTGTTGCCGATGGCGCAGCGCTACTTCCTGTTCTGAGGCAGGGGCTGGGGAGGGCTCACGCTGTCGGGGCTGGGGGCTGGGAACTGACGCTGCAGGGGCTGGGGAGGAGACTCACGCTGTCGGGGCTGGGGGCTGGATGCCCTGTCGATTGTACGGGGCGCTCGTAGCGCAGCCCTTCAGGGCTGCCATCAGGTTATGACCATCGTCGAACGAATCTTCAAGGAGAGCGAGTTGCCGGAAGCGGCGCAGGCGTTTGCGCGCGACCGGGTCACGCTCGGCTGGGAAGATCGGACGCAGGCGCACGGCCGCCGGCGCACCGATGGCGGCATCGAGTTCGGCACGTCGCTGCCGCGCGGGTCGGTGCTGCGCGAGGGCGATCGCTTGGTGCTCGACGCGGAGCAGCTCGTCGTCTCGGTCGTCGAGCGCGCGGAGCCGGTGTTCGTCGTCGAGCCGCGGAGCGCGCCGGAGTGGGCGCTATTCGCGTATCACATCGGCAACCGGCATCAGCCGATCATGATCACCGATCGATCGCTCGTCTGCCCCGACGCGCCGGGCGTCGAGCAGCTCCTGCTGCAGCATCACATGCCATTCGAGCGCGCCATGCTGGCTTTCACGCCGGCTGCGAATACGGCAGGCCATCGGCATTAGGGCGCGCGCGCAAGGCTGGAAGGCGGGAAGGCTGGAAGGCGGGAGGGTTCAGGACGGAAGGGAGCAGGGGAGCAAGGACAAGGGAGCGAGGCAAGGGATCAAGGCAAGGAGATCAAGGCAGAAAGGAGGGCGGAAGGGGTGGACCCGCAGCTCGCGCTGCTGCATCTCTGCGACTCGGCGTTTCCGGTCGGCGCGTTCGCGTACTCCGACGGGCTCGAGGCGGCGACGGCTTCGGGGGCGATCGCGACGCCGGATGATCTGCGCCCGTGGCTCGAGGTCTGTCGTGACGAATCGATCGGGCGCACAGAGGGACCGGCCGTGTGGCAGGCGTGGGCCGGGTTTCGCGACGCCGACTGGCCGGCTCTCGTCGAGCTCGACGAAGAACTAATCGCGCTGCGCCCGTCGTCCAGCCTCCGGCGCTCGAGCCGCGCGATGGGGCTGCGGCTGCTGACGACGTGGCAGGCGCTGCATCCCGACGCGCGCATCGAGCAGGCGCTGGCGCTGTCGCATGCGGCCGGCCGCGAGCGCGGGTTCGGGCCGGCGCTGCCGATTGCCTTTGCCGGCGCGTGCGCCTGTTCCGGAATCGCACGGCGGCAGGCTGTCGAAGCGTTCGCCTACACGCGGCTTGCGGCGACGGTGTCTGCGGCGATGCGGTTGATGCCGCTCGGCCAGACCGCCGCGCACGCGATGCTCGCCCGCGCGCTCGACCGCGTGCCGGAGGTCGTGGACGCGATCGCGAGCGGCGACGCGCGCATCGAGTCGTTCGCGCCGGCGATGGACATCGCGGCGATGACCCAGCAGTACGTTCACTCACGGTTATTCAGATCGTGAACGCACAGAGGACACAGAGGCAACAGAGGAGCACAGAGGCACAGAGGCACAGAGGCACGAACGAAAGCAGAGACTCGCAAAGATCACAAAGAGAAAACCAATTCCTTTTCGTGTCTTTCGTGTTTTCGTGTCTTTCGTGGTAGGGGCGGCAGCGATATGCGAAACGATATGCGAAAGACACCCCTCAGGATTGGTATCGGCGGGCCGGTGGGCTCCGGAAAGACGGCGCTGGTGGACGCGCTCTGCAAGTCGATGCGCGACCTCTACCGGCTTGGCGTGATCACCAACGACATCTTCACGCGCGAGGACATGGAGTTTCTCGTCCGGAGCGAGGCGCTGCCCGCCGACCGCATCATCGGCGTCCAGACCGGCGGCTGCCCGCACACCGCCATCCGCGAAGACGCGTCGATGAACTTCGACGCGCTCGATGAGATGACGACGCGGCATCCCGGGCTCGACATCGTCTTTCTCGAGAGCGGCGGCGACAACCTGGCCGCCAGCTTCAGCCCCGAGCTGGTCGACGCCTCGATCTATGTCATCGACGTGTCCGGCGGCGACAAGATCCCGCGCAAGGGCGGACCCGGCGTCACGCGATCCGATCTGCTGGTGATCAACAAGACCGATCTGGCCCCGCTCGTCGGCGCCGACCTCGAGGTGATGGCGCGTGACGCGAAGACGATGCGCGGCGGGCGGCCGTTCCTTTTCACCAACCTGAAGTCGGGCACCGGCCTGCCCGACGTCATCGCGTGGATCCGCCGCGATCTCCTCTACGACAGCGTCGCGGCGGTGTGATGCACGTGGTCTCAGGCGGCCGTCCGGCGGTCGCGGGCGCGGTCCAATCGGCCGATGTCCGCCCGGCCGCGGCGATTGGACGCGAGGCGCGGCTCGAGCTGGTGTTCGAATCGCGGCGCGGCCGCACCGTCCTCGCGCACGCCTACGCGGAGCCGCCGTTCCGGGTCGGCCGCGTCTATCACGCCGGCGGCGCGGCGCAGCTGATCCTCGGCTGCACCGGTCCCGGCGTGTTCGCCGGCGACGCGCTCCGCCAGGACGTTCGCGCCGCCCGCGGCGCGCGCGTCGTGCTGCTGTCGCAATCCGCGCTGCAGATCCATCCCTCGGCGGCTGAGCTTCCGGCATCGATCGATCACACCTACGTCGTCGACGACGATGCGGAGCTGCAGTGCCAGTGGGACGCGGTGATTCCATTCGCGGGTGCCCGGCTGGTGCAGCGGTTCGCGATCGATGTCGCCGCGTCGGGCCGGTTGTACTGGGGCGACGCGCTCATGGCCGGACGCGTCAGGCGTGGCGAAGCGTGGCAGTTCGAATCGCTCGCGCACGAGCTGCGGTTGAGAACCTGCGGCGCGCTCACGTATCTCGAGCGCTACACGCTGGTCCCGGCGCGCCGTCGCTTCGACTCGCCACGGAAAAGCGGACGGCTCGCTCAGGGCGGGCCGGTCGAGCAGACCTGGGCCGCCGGCCGCGCCCGCTATGCCGCCACGGCGCTCGTGCACCACCCGCGCGCAACCGCGGCGGCCGCTGAGGTCCTGCAGTCGGCGATGACCTCCGGTGCCGTCGCGGGCGTCGATCTCATCGCGCCGCAGACCATCGTCGGGCGGATCATCGCCGCCGACGGCGCGGCCTTTTCGCGCGCCCGTTCGGCATTTCTCAGCCAGGCCCAGCAGGTGATCTTTGACGCCCCGGCCTGGACCGCGCGCAAGTAAAATGTAGGCACCATGAACCAATCAAAGGCGCTCCTCCTCGCGGTGGCGCTCTCCGCGTTCGTCTCTCCGGCCCTGGCCCAGCCCAATGTCGCCGGCGAATGGAAGGTCAATTTCGTCGTCCCCACCGGCACCCGGTTCGTCAACATGTTCATCAATCAGGACAAGACCAAGCTCACCGGCACGGTCACCTCCGAGGATGGCGAGTTCCCGTTGTCCGGCAAGGTCGAGGGCGATCAGGTGACCGTCGTGTGGTCGGTGCCCGAAGACGGCAAGATGATGGAAATCACGATGAAGGGCAAGCTGACCGGCAACGTGATCAACGGCACGGCGCAGCTTGGCAATGTCGGCGAAGGATCGCTGACCGCGCGGCGCGATGCCGAGGGCTGAGAAGGAGCCAATCATGATCCGATCGAGAAACCTCGTGCTCGCCCTTGCGGCGTCGATCCTGCTGGTTGCTTCAGCGCTGGCGCAACAGGCCCCGGTCAGTGTTGCCGGCGACTGGGACGTCACGGTGCAGTCGCCGCAAGGCACCACTAATGTGCTCGTCACGCTGAAGCAGTCCGGCGAGAAGCTCGAGGGCATCTTCAAATCGCCCCTGGGCGAGCTGCCGTTCAGCGGCACGCTGACCGGCAACGAGATGAAGTTCTCGTTCAACTTCCCGGTCGACGGTCAGCCGCTGGCGATCACGATGACCGGCAAGATCGAGGGCGAGGCGATTTCCGGCAAGGCCGATTTCGGCGGCTTCGCCGAGGGCGACTGGAGCGCCAAACGCGCGAGCGCGGCCACGGTCGCCGCTGCCGCTGCGGCCGCTCCGGCCGCTCCGGCCACGACGACGGCGTCGAGCGCGACGTCGACCTCCACGACCAGCACGTCGACGACCACGACCGGCGTTGGCTACGCCGGCAAGTGGGACGTCCTCGTGAAGACGCCGGGCGGCGACTTCCCGGCCACGGCCAGCCTGGTCGACGAAGGCGGCAAGCTCACGGGCACGTTCGGCAGCCAGATGGGCGAAGTGCCGGTGACCGGCGTTGTCGACGGCAAGTCGGTGAAGCTGACGATGACCGCGCAGACGCCGAGCGGCGCGATGAACGTGACGCTCACCGGGGATCTCGACGGCGATTCGATCGTGAACGGTAAAGCCGACATCGAGGGCATGGGCCAGATGGAGTGGAGCGCGAAGCGGATCAAGCCGTAGCGTTCGGCGCCGGAACTTCGCCTCGTCGCAACAAGAAGGCGATCGCGATCGCGGTGGCGGCGACGGCCACCGAGATCAAAGCCATTTCAGCGGTGATTCGCGTCACCACGTCGAAGGCCACGCGCGCCGTCTTTTCGAAGTCGAGGGCATCCTCCGGCTTCAGCATCTCTCTGCCCAGGATGGTCGTGCGCCGCAGGCCATACGACGTCATCGAGCTCATGCTGATGCTCATGCCGATCAGCCGGACGATGATGACCAGCGATGCCGCCATCCCGCGCTCCTGATCGCGCACCGCGTTGACGACGGCGGTGCCGATCGGCGCGATGGTCAGGCCGATGCCGATGCCCGCGAACGCCAGGCCCGCCGCCATGAATCCGGTTCCGGCCAGGTCGGCTCGTGCAGCGCCGCCGAGATTCTGGAACAACACGACCGCCTGCCGCGCCATCTCCGTTTTCCAGAAACTCATCAACCCGAAGCCGACGACGGCGACCACGAGCCCGGCGATGACGGACCAGCGGTAGCCGAACCGCGACGACAGCCAGCCGCCGGGGATGGCCGCGAGCGCCATCGGCACCGTGAACGCACAGAGCAGGTAGCCGGTGACCAGCGCCGCTTGTTTCGTGTCGTCAGCGGCGCCCGCCACGTTGATGAAGATCGGGACGCTGACGAGCGCAACCATGATGCAGAAGCCGACGAGCAGGTTGACGGCGGTCGCCGCCGAGACGTTGCGGTTGGAAAAGATGCTCAGGTTGAGGAGAGGATCCCTGACGTGGCGTTGTGAAAACAGGAAGATCGCGAAGGCGGCCGCGCCGCCGGCGACCCAGTACATGCGATGCTGCGGCGGGCTGGTCGACAGCTCCGACGCGAGCTCCGGCGAGCCGAGGCCGACATTGATCAGGATCAGCGCGACGCCGAGCAGCGCGACGCCAACCCAGTCGATCCCGCCCGTGGCATCCGCGCGGCGCAGCCCGGCGAGCCCCCACCAGGTGACGACGAACATCACGGCGATGATCGGAAGGTTGATCCAGAACAGATACGGCCAGGTCATGAACTGCACCATGATGCCGCCGTAGAGATGCCCGAGCACCCAGCCCACCGTATCGACCGCGCCGACGACCCCGAGCGGCAGCGCGCGCCTCTCCGGCGGAAACAGATCGGCGACCAGGGCCATGCTCACCGGCACCATCGCGCCCGCACCGAACGCCTGGACGACGCGCCCGAAGATCAACGCGTACAACGGAGCGAGCGCCGGGTCGGCGCCTTCTCCCTGGTAGGACCGGATGATGCTCGTGGCGATTCGCGCGGGCCAGCCTGGCGACGCCGCCACGAGCCATGACCCGACGAAGAAAATCGCCAGGCACACGAGGTAGACGATGCGCCGGCCGGAAATATCCGAGACCCTCCCCATGAAGGTCATGCTGATCGCATACGACACGAAGTAGCCGGTGACGACCCAGCCGGCGACGTCGAGCTTCTGGATTTCGACGGTCATCGATCGGATCACTTCCGGCAGGACCGCGGAGACGATCGTCAGATCGAGCGCGCCAATGAAGACAGGCAGGCAGACGACGGCAAGGATCAGCCGCGGGTACTGGTGGGCGCGCGCCACTGCGTTACGGTCTGGGTGTTGCGGGCGGAACTTTCGGCGTCGGAATGTCGACCGGTTCGTTCAGCGAGAAGAGATCGATCAGCCAGCCATTGCCCTCGGGTTCGGTGACGTGCACCCGCACCGGGTTGGCCGATGGCTCCTCCATCCACATATCGACCGGGTACATCAGCTCCGGCTTGAGGGTCGAACCCATCAGCGGGTTGAGCTTGTCGCCGCGCACCTCGCCCTTGAGATGCACCGTGCGCTTGTCGCGGACCGTTTCCGTGCCGGCCAGCTGCAGCTTCTGCACCGAGGTCTGGAGAATCGCGGGAATGCCGGTCCTGGCGAACAGCACGACGCCGTTGAAGCTGGAATCCGCAGGAATCCTGCCGAACTGACGCGTGAGCGGATTGCTCTGGAACGTCCCTTCGGGCACCCAGACCCGTGTCAGCTGCAGGATCGATCCGCTCTTGTTCGCGATCTTGATATTGCACGACACCCTGTCCGGCGCCGCGTAGGAACACTGTGCGGCCGTAAACGTGACGCCGAGTCTTTCGTCGAGGAACGCGGGCGCCCCCTCACGCGTGAGCGTGAACTGCGCGCTCTTCAGCGCGAGAACGGCATCGGCCGCCCGGTTCAGATGTGCTTGCGGAGAGGCTTTGCCAGCCTGGGCGCGGGCGGCAATGCTGGTGTAGGCCGCGGCGCCGACGAGACACACGAGCGTGGCGACGGTCTGGGCTTTTCTCACCTCCGGTAGGATACCTTAGCGCGTTCGGTCCGGCGAATGGCAAAGATGCTGAGAATCTCGTGACGGCGCGGGTCGTGCGGCGCGTCCCGCTCGCGCTGGTCCTCGCCATCCAAGTGGTGATCGCGCTCGTCCTCGCCGAGGGGCTGCTGCTGGCGATGTACCACCACCCGGCGGCGTGGTACCCGGCCGGCCTGCGGCGCTTCCTCACCACCGAGTACTTCACCCGCCGCCGCATCGTGCAGCTCGACGACGTGCACGCGCGCTACGACCCGGAGCTGGTCTACACGCTGCAGCCGGGCGCGTTCATGTTCTCCAACATCGAGTTCTCGACGCAGTTCGTCGTCAACAGCCTCGGCGTCCGCGACAATCAGCGCTCGCTCACGCAGCCGGAGATCGTCGTCGCCGGCGACTCGTCGGCGATGGGCTGGGGCGTGCAGCAGGAGGAAACCTTTCCCGAGCTGATCGAGCAGCGCACCGGCCGACGCGTGCTGAACACGGCGGTCGCGTCGTACGGCACCGTGCGCGAGCGCCGGCTGCTGGACCGTGTCGACCTGAGCCGAACCACGACGCTCGTCATCCAGTACGACCCGAACGACTTCGCCGAGAACGACGAGTTCTTCAAGCAGGGGAACCAATACAAGGCCAGCAGCCGCGAGGTGTGGCAGGCGGCGATTGCACAGCAGCGGCGCGGCGAGCGCTACTGGCCGTTCCGGATGGTCTACGACGCGCTGGTCTGGATCAAACGCGGCATCACGGGCCGGCGGCAGGGCGGCTTCGAACCGCTGTCGTACCCGCCGGACACGGCGGCCGAACGCTTCATCAACGCGCTTGTACACGCCTCGGCGCGCGACCTGTCGGCGATTCAGGTCATCGTCTTCGACGTCGATCCGAACCCGGCATTTATCCGCGCGCTCGACGCGGCGCGGCAAAACGCGACACACCCGCCATACATCCGCAACCTGCGCGTCGTCGACCTGTCGGGGAAGCTTGGGGCGGAGCAGCACTACGTGCTCGACGATCATTTGAACGCGCGGGGACATGCGACCATCGCGGGTGTGTTGGCCGCCGCTCTGGACGGGAAGTAGCGGCGGCAAGTCTTCAGTCGAAAGTCGAAAGTCTTCAGTCGAAAGTCCATAGTCGAAAGTCGAAGGTCGAAAGTCCTGAGTCGAAGGTCGACAGTCGAAGGTCGAAAGTCCTAAGTCCAAAGTTGCGCGCAATCGATGCGCGCGTGTGTGCTTTTTGGGCTCAATGACGCGCTCGGGTACCGGCCCTGCAAATGGCGCCGGGATGATTGCCAGAACCCTCGAAGAATTACAGGTTTATCAGAAGGCTCGCGTCGCGTCGCAGGCAATTTCTGCGATCCTGGCCCGCTCCTCGTTCAGGGCGGAGCAGCGGCTTCGCACGCAGCTGGGGTCCGCGTCGGAACGGGTGTTGTCTGCCATTTCCGAAGGCTTCGAACAATCGACCGACCGGCACTTCGCGCAGTACTGCTTTCGCGCAAAGGGGTCGTGTCGCGAGGTTCGAAGCCAGCTCTCGGTTGCGCGGGACCGCAAATGCATCTCGGAGGAAGAGCGTCAACGGCTCGACCCGCTGTTCGAGGAAATCGCGAAGATGCTTTCCGGCCTGATCCGACACCTCAAAAAAGAGGACCGCAAAGACCGCGGCCCCGGCCGGTGGGAGTAACGGTCGACCGTTCACCGAAGACTTTCGACTGAAGACCTTCGACCTTCGACTTTCGACTGAGGACTTTCGACTGAAGACTTTCGACTGACGACTGACGACTGAAGACTTGCCGCGCGTTAGCGCGGCTGCCTGTATCGAACCAAATCCTCTCGAATCTGAGTAACGAGCGCCCCCTTGTTCGCCGCAAGCGCTTGCCTTTCGGCGATCGTCGCTTCCGCGATCGCGTCGCCAAATCGTTCGAGCGCGGCGTACGCCCGGGCGAGGTTGTAGTGCGCTTCGGGGTAGTCGTTGCGCATCCGGATGGCTTCCTGCAGATGCGGGATCGCGGCGGCGAACTCCTTGAACGCCACCAGCACGGCGCCGAGATTGTTCCGCGCCTCGACGTTCGCCGCCCCGGTGGCAACCGCGCGCTCGTAGTGCGCGCGCGCGTCGGCGATCCGGCCTTCGGCGATGAGCAGGCTCCCGAGGTTGTTGTGCGCTGCGGAGTACTGCGGGTCGAACATCAGCGCCGCCTCGTACTCGCCTTTCGCGTCGCCGCCGCGGCCCAGCGCTTCGAGCGTGATCGCGACGTTGTAGCGCGCCACCGGCGACTGCGGCTTGAGGCGGCGCACCGCCGCGAAATGGGTCAACGCCTTCCGCGGCTCGCCGAGGAGGAGATAGAGACGGGCGGTGTCGTTGCGCAGGTCGACGTAGTCCGGTTCGCGCGCGACCAGCGTTTCGCAGCCGATCACGTCCTCGGCCGCCATCTTGCGGCCGGCGTCGGCGGCCAGGCGCACGCGATCCTCCTCGCTGCGCGTCATCACCTGGATCCACACATCCGCCATCTCGTCCGACGATCGCCAGCCCCAGCCGACGCGGCCGGGCGGGTGCGTCGGGTTCCGCGGGTTGGCCTCCGAGTTGTCGAACTCGTACTCCATCTCCAGCTTCGTGCCCGCAGGCACCCAGAACGGCGTGTTGTAGCGATACTGGTCCTGCCAGCTGAAGTCCCAGTTGTTGATCACGATGAGCGGCCGCCGGCCGCCGCCGGGGATCGCCGCCCACGCGCTGACGCGGCGCGCGCGGTAGTGCGCGTGCGGCTGGATGGCGCGAATCTCAGCGTCCACCGGAAGGATGTACGAGTCGGTGACCCGGTACGCCGCGTCGCCCGGCGCGATGTCGAGGTTCTGGCGTCCGAGGCGCACAATCGCGGGCGTGCGCGAGGGCGGCTCGCTCGAGAAATACAACGCGATCGACGGCTGGATCGATTCGGGCTTGCCGGTCGGCTGCAGGTGCAGCTGCACGACGAGGTCGTCGCCCCCCGCGAGCCGCCACGCCAGATCGCTCGACGCCAGCGGCGTCGCCTGGCCCGGCGTCCACCCGAGGAAGTGGCCGTCCGGATAATCAGCCGAGTGCAGCACCGCGCCCTCGTAGCCGGGAGCGGGATCGGCGTCGTCCAGCTTTCTCGACGCCGCGGTCGGATCGAGCCGGATGTTGGCGTGGTGCACGGCGCGGCTGCCGGGGCGGAACTCGTAGCCGCGCACGTAGCGCGTGCCGCTGCCCGGTACCGAGACGACGAAGTTGCGGAAGACGTCGGCACCGTCGGCGCGCAGGGTGAACTCCGGCAGCGGCACGACCAGATCGGGCGTGCCGAGCTGCCAGCCGGCGTTCCACCGCGGCAGCGGCGGCACCTCCGCCGGATTGCCCTCGAGCTGCCCCCCTTTCACCCAACGATCGATGGTCGCGATCTCGGCGTCGCTGAGCCGGCGCTCGCCGGCGAAATCGCCGAACCCGGGCTCCGGCTTCCAGGGCGGCATGTAACGGCTGGCGGTGACCGCCGCCATCTGCGAGCCGCGGCGCCTGGCCTCCTCGAACGTCAGCAGGCTGAAGGGCGCGGCGCCGTCCGGCCGATGGCAGGTCGCGCAGCGCCGGTAGAGGATCGGCGCAACGTCGCGCGCGAAGGTCACCGTGCCGGTCGGCGCGTGCGCCGGCTGCGCAACCAGGCGCGGCTGCAAGGCTCCGACGGCGACGAGGATGGCTGGCAGCAGCCGGTTCATGGTTTTGGATACACGCGCGACGATCGGAAAGTATCACGACGCGCCGCTTGACGGCCGCAGGACGGCGGCGTATTTTCGAGGCCTTTATAACGGCCCACCGCAATCATTCGATCGCGATCTCGTCGTTCCTTTGTTCGTCTGGATGCTGAACCGCGCAGTCAGGAGGAGCGTTATGCGCAGGATCGTCTCGGGAGTGGTGCTGGCCTTGTCGTTTGCGGCGTTGCTGCCGGCGGCGGCGTACGCGCAGGCGACGGGCATTGCCGGCGTCGTGAGGGACACGACCGGCGCCGTGATGCCCGGCGTCACCGTGGAAGCGAGCAGTCCTGCGCTGATCGAGCGCGTGCGGACGGTGACGACCGACGCGCAGGGACAATACAAGATTCTCGACCTCCGGCCCGGCACCTACGAGGTCACCTTCACGCTGCCCGGGTTCTCCACGGTGAAGCGCGAAGGGATCGAGCTGCCGGCGACGTTCACGGCGACGGTGAACGCCGACCTGAAAGTCGGAGCGCTGGAGGAAACGGTCACCGTCTCCGGCGCCAGCCCGGTGGTCGACATGCAGAACGTCATCAAACGGCAGGTCGTGTCCAAGGAGACGATCGACGCGATGCCGACCTCGAAGAACTGGTCGACGATCGGCGTCATGACGATCGGCGTCAGCAGCAACCAGAACGACGTCGGCGGGTCGGCCGGCGAGCACCAGAACCAGCTCAAGGCGCACGGCGGATCGTTCAACGACCGTCTCGTCCAGCTCGACGGCCTGATGAACGCCAACATGGCGTGCAACTACTCCTGCACCGGCATCTCCACCAACGATGCCTCGACGCAGGAACTGAGCTACGAGTTCGGCGCCATCTCGGCCGAAGTCGCCGGCGGCGGCGTCCGCGTCAACATCATCCCGAAGGACGGCGGCAACCGTTTCAGCGGCTCCGGCTTCTTCAACTACGCCAACGATTCGCTGCAGGGCAACAATATCGACGACGCGCTGCGCAACCAGGGCGTGACGACCGGCGACAGCATCCTGCGGATTCACGACCTGAGCGGCGCCTTCGGCGGGCCGCTGAAGAAGGACAAGCTCTGGTTCTGGACGGCGCACCGCTGGTGGGGGTACGAGCAGATCCGCACCAACACGTTCTACGAGAAGAACCCGTTCGATTTCGTGTTCGATCCCGATCCGAACCAGCCAGGCACCGAGTCGCAGCACAACGTCAACGACGACGTCCGGTTGACGTGGCAGATCAGCCCGCGCAACAAGGTGTCCGGCTACTACAGCTACGCGCCGCGGAACACGAACCACTGGACGCTGGGCAGCACGATTCAGCCCGACGCGTCGAACCTGCAGAACCTGCCGATCAATCACTTCGAGAGCTTCACCTTCCGCTCGACGCTCACCTCCAAGGCGCTGTTCGAGGCGGCGATGGGCAACACCAGCGAGACCTGGACGCGCGAGCCGGTCGAGGACTCGCAAACCTCGAAGGGCTATCCGGTGGTCGAGCAGACGACCGGCATCAACTTCCGCGCCTACAACGCGACCTTCTCGCGCAACTACACCTCGCTGCGCTCGTACCGCAGCTCGCTCACCTACGTCACCGGCTCGCACGCGATGAAGGTCGGCTTCAACCTGCAGGAGGGACCGGCCGACACGGACGTCTACACCAACAAGGACACCTCGCTCATCGTCCGGCTCGGCCAGCCGTTCCAGGTGACGGTGCGGACCACGCCCTACACGACTCATGAACGGCTGGTCGCCGACCTCGGCGTGTACGCGCAGGACACGTGGACGATCAAGCGGATGACCGTCAACGCCGGCCTGCGATGGGACTACCTGAACAACAAGGTCGGCGCGCAGGACGCGCCCGGCGGCACCTGGATCGGGCCGCGCCACTTCGACGAGCTCGTCGACGTGCCGAACTTCAACGACCTGTCGCCGCGCCTCGGCCTCGCCTACGATCTCTTCGGCAACGGCAAGACGGCGCTGAAGGCGACCCTCAGCCGGTACGTGCAGACCTCCACCGTCGGGTTCGCGCGGCCGCTCAACCCGCTCAACACCTCCGTCAACAACGCGACCCGGCCGTGGAACGCCGACGCCAACGGCGACGGCATCCCTCAGGCGTCGGAGCTCGGTGCGCTCAGCAACAACGCGTTCGGCCAGGTGAACATCGCCACCCGGTACGATCCCGACACGTACACCGGCTTCGACAACCGCCGCAACAACTGGGAAGTGTCGACGACGGTCTCGCACGAGCTGATGTCGCGCGTCGCCGCTGAGCTGTCGTATTTCCGCCGCGCGCAGGGACATTTCACGACCAGCGACAACCTGGACGTCACCGCCAACGACTTCCAGCAGTACTGCGTGACCGCGCCGCGCGACCCGCGCCTGCCGGGCGGCGGCGGCAACCAGGTCTGCGGCCTCTACGACATCGTGCCGGCCAAGTTCGGCGTTGCCACCAACAACATCGTCGACTTCGTCGACAACTACGGCACGCAGACCGAGGTGT
>Ga0207675_100000747_pt1 | contig 32343 bp, 27 predicted proteins | sample KBSSwiS42_FD_184305 | JGI IMG/M metagenome (GOLD analysis project Ga0207675, IMG submission 184305) | Switchgrass rhizosphere microbial communities from Kellogg Biological Station, Michigan, USA - KBS Switchgrass S4-2 (SPAdes) (version 2) | ecosystem: Host-associated > Plants > Roots >...
AAGAGTGCGGTGGCGATTGCCGCGATGCCTTCTCCGCGACCGGTCAACCCAAGGCCATCAGTGGTGGTCGCCGAAAGACTGACAGGAGCGCCGACAGCTTCACTCATCGCCAGCTCCGCCTCAGCCTCTGTGCCCGCTCCCACACCCGGGCCATCTGCGTCCGCTGCCACGTCCGCATCGAGCTCTGCCTCTGCCTCTGCCTCTGCACCCGCGCCCGCCGCTACGTCCGCATCGAACTCCGCCTCCGCCCCGCCCTCGACCTCCCCGCGCTCCTCCTCATCCGAGCCCAGGCTCACCTCGCCTCGCTCGAGCAGCTGCCGCAGCGCCTCGGATGGCGCCTCCAGGCCGCGCACCGGCTCGGCAAAGCGCAACAAGCTCGGCGCCAGGCGCAACTGCTCGCCGTCGAGCAGCTCCACGAAGCCGAGTTGCTCCAGCCGGCGCAGCGCTTCCGCCACTTTGTTGCGGGCGTTGCGCTGAGCCACTCGTTCGTCGGGGCGCTTTTTCTGCGGAGCCAGCGCGCGCAACAGCGTGTCGGTCCCCATCGCCGAGGCGAGCTGGTTGAGCAGTTCCTCGCGAGTCAACAGGCCGCCCTTCTCCAGCCGGCTCGGCTCCAGATACGCGAGCGCCAGGCCCTGGCCCACGATCATCTCCGCCACGCTCAGCTGCCGCTTGCCCAGCGCCTCGTGCGCCGGCAACAAGAAGAAGTAGCCGTCGCTGCGATGGATCAGCTCATAGCCGTAGCGCGCATAGAATTGCTCGAGCAGGGGCTGCGCATCGAACAGGAACGCATACCAGCGCTCGTCCCCTTTGTGGATGTGTCGGCCGCGGCGCAGCGCTAGATCCACGCCGGGGAAGCTCTCGTCCGTCACCACGTCGCCGATCTGCTGAAACGGCTCGCTCATGACCCGCCTCCCGGGCTGCGACCGAGCTGCCAGTCCTCGATCACCAGCCCGTCGCGCACGGCCACCCAGGGGCGCTGCCGTGCCAGCTCGGGAGTCGTGAGCCGCGCTGCCAGCTCCGCGACCTTGCCGGCGCTGGCGAACTGCTGCTCGGGCGGCAGGTCTGCGGTGGCGCGTGCCGTGAGCTCCGAGAGCCCGAGGCTGCCGCTGGCATGCTCGTCGGACAAGAGCTCGCGCACGCGTTCGCCCAGTGGATCTGCCACCAGGGCAGGCGCCTCTTCCAGCGTCGGCTTGCGTTCCCCACGCGGCCTGCGCACGGGCGCCGGCGGCGGCACGGGCACCACCGTGCGCAGCACGCGCAACGCCGGCGCGTCCGCCACGGTGAGCGAAAAGGGTGCGTCGCCGTGGCCGCTCAGCTGATCGCGCAAGCGCTGCGAGAGCGCGCGCTCCGGATCGAGCCGCACCACGTCGCGCAGGTAGCGGTGCACGTGGTCGTAGTACTCCGACCAGGCCACGTGCCGGGCTGCGCCCCAGGCCGCGATGCGATCGATCTGCCCCATCACCCGGTGCACCACGCCCTCCGCCACGGCTTGCTCGGCCGTGCACGAAAGCTCCAGGATGTCCTGCAACACGTTCTGGAACTGGTGCGTGTAACGCAGGAGCAGCTCGTGCAGCTGCCGCAGTGTGCCCGCGGTGCCGTCGAGCAGCTCGCGGCAGCGATCGATGGCGCCGAACCAGTCGGTCTCGAGCCAGTGCGAGATCTCGCGCTGGAACCCCTCCTGGCGGATGTCGAGCCCGCGCTGTCGGCGTTCGATGCCGAGGATCAGGTCGCCCGCGGTGATGCGCAGCGGACCGATCACGGCGGCCTGCCAGTCCTGCGGACGTTTGGCGCGCTGCGCGCGCGCCAGCACCTCGTTCAGGCTGCCGAGCAGGCTGTGCGCGAGCAGCTCCAGATTGTCCGGGCTGAGCGCCTCTTCCTCGACATAGAAGTCGGCGACGCTGCTGCCGAGCCGCGAGAGCGCAAACTCGCCGGCGCGGCTGAGCCCGGCGCCGTCGACGCGTACCAGCAGGCGCTGCTCTCTCAGCCGGCGCAGGCTGTGCGTGGCGCGTGCCGCGACCTGTTCCGTCTCCGGAGCCACCAGCGCGCACACGGCAGCAAACGTGTCGAGCAGCTGCTGCTCGGCGAAGGCCGCCAGGTTTTGTTCCTGCGCGCGGCGCTGCAAGGAGACCAGGAAGCACAGATCCAGCGGCGAGAGGTCGATCGCCGGCCGCTGCTGATACAGCGCCTCCAGCCAGGCGGGGGTCGGGTCGTCGGAGCGGGGGTCGGGCACCTGGCTGCCTCCCTGAAACACGACTCGCGCCGCGAGTCTACGGGTCAGACGCGCAGCAGCGCGAATCCCGCATGACGCAGCGCAAATGGCGGCGCAGGCGCTGGGCTGCCGACCAGCCAGGCGCGGGCACCCGGGAGCGTGGGGGACTGGCGCACGCGAGCTGCGGCGTGGCGGCCCCACCTACATCATCCGCGCAGGGTCCGCAGCAGCATCAGATCCGGTTCATTTCTCTCGACAGCTCGCAAAACTCCTGCGGCGTGGCGACGAAAAACGCCTCCGCGTAGTCCACGTACACGCGCAGCGCGCGGTAGCGATTGAGCCCGAGCGTGCCCTCCGTGTAGTGCAGGCCCGCGACCTGTGAGCTGTACAGCTCGATGGCCTGGCGCTTGGTCTCCACCACCGACGAGATGTCGACCGCCACGTTGGGCCAGAGCGGCGACCAGACTTCGTAGCACCAGACCTCGCCTTGCCAGCGGGTCTCCTCGATGGCTGCGGCGAGCGCGAGCGCCACCGCGCTGTGATCTCGATGGTGGTCGGCAAAGTACGGGCAAAACAGCTGCTCGGGCTTCAGCTCGCGCAGCAGCTGAGCGAGCTTGCTGGCGAGCGCGGCCTCGTTCGGGCTGAGCGCGCCCTCGGGGAAGTCGAGCCAGTCGACTCGCTCGAAGCCCATGAAGTCGGCGGCGGCACGCGCCTCGCTCTTGCGCTGCCGATCCTGTTCGGGCGTGGCACCCTTCGCGCAGAACACGACGCTCACGCTGCTGCCCTGCTGGCGGTGCAACGCCAGCGTGCCGCCGGGACCGATCACGTCGTCGTCCATGTGCGGCGCCACGACGAGCACGCGCGCCCGCTCGGGGCTGCGCAGGCGAATCGGCAGGCGATGACCCACCCGGTGCAGTCGCCGCAGCAGGCGCAAGGCACCGTACTGGCGGACACGCCGGATCAAGGGATGATCGAGAACGGGCACGGGCCTTCAGGCTAGCAGAGTTTTTCTCCGGAATCGGGGTCTGTAGGCTGGCCTCGCCCCGGAGCCCGGCTTACCATCCATGGCCATGCGCGTCTTGATTCTGGCCGAGGACTGCAATCCAGATTGGCCCTCTCTGCCCATCGTGGGCTACCAGATGGTCAAGTCCTTGAGTCGGGTCGCGCAGGTGACCCTGGCCACTCATGTGCGGAATCGCCCGCAGCTCTGCGATCAGCTGCCCGACACGGAAGTCGCGTTCGTCGACAACGAATACATTGCGGCGCCGCTGCACAAGCTCGCGATCTGGGTGCGTCGCGGTAATCAGGCCAACTGGAGCGCGGCTGTCGCGGCAGCCTACCCCGGCGCGATCGCCTTCGATCGCGAGGTGTATAAACACTTCAAAACCAGGCTGGAGTCGGGCGGCTTCGACGTCGTGCATCGGCTCACGCCGATGTCGCCCGCGCTGCCCAGTCCGATGGCGAGCTGGAGCCCGGTGCCGTTCGTGCTGGGGCCCTTGAACGGCGGGCTCGAATGGCCCGAGGAGTTCCGGGCGGAGCTGATTCGCGAGCGTGAGACACTGCGCAAGCTGCGGCACTTCTACAAGCTGCTGCCGTATCACGCCTCCACCTTCCGGGACTCGGCGGCGATCCTGGTGAGCTTCGCGCACACGCTGGCGGACATGCCCGAGAGCGCGCGCGAGCGTTGCATCGATTTCCCCGAGGTCGGCGTTGCGCCGGAGCTGTTTCAGCACCCGGGCGAGCGCCCCGAGCGCTCGCAGCTGGTGTTTATCAACGTGGGCCGCTTCGTGCCGCTCAAGTTGCTGGACGTGGCGATCCGCGTCTTTGCTGCCAGCCCGAAGCTGCGCCAGCACAAGCTGGTGCTGGTGGGCGACGGCATGGAGCGGCCCGCGCTCGAGCGGCTGGTGGCCGAGCTGGGGCTCGAGCAGGTGGTGGAGTTCGCGGGCTGGATGAATCAGACGGCGGTGGCGGCGCGGCTGCGCGAAGCCGACGTTTTCTTCTTCCCTTCTATCCGCGAGCTCGGTGGCGGCGTGGTGGTCGAAGCCATGGGCTGCGGCTGCGTGCCGGTAGTGGTGAACTACGGGGGCCCCGGTGGCCTGGTCGCCGGCCATGACTGCGGGGTGGCCGTGCAGCTCGGCAGCAAGGAGCAGCTGGTGCCGCGCTTCGTGGAGGTGCTGGAGCGCTACGTCGACGATCGGGAGCTGCGGCTGCGGCACTCGCGCGCGGCCTACCAGCGCGCGCTCCAGCATTTTGCCTGGGACGCCAAGGCGCAGCAGGTGCTGGAGGTCTACGACTGGGTGACAGGGAAGCGCAGCCTCAAGCCGAGCTTCAGCGAGGCGACGTTGCCGAGATCGGCCAGCGCTGTGACGGGAGGGCAGGGGGCGCGAGAGCAGATCGGGCAAGAGTATGTCGCCTGAACACGGCAAGCGCGGTCAGCGCGCGGCGCGCGAGCTGCGCGGGGCACTGCTCGTCGCGCTGACCTTGGGTGCGGGCAGCGTCGCCTGCGATGCCGCGCTCATCGGTGGCGGCGTCGCGGCGCTCGCGGGCGGTAGCGGCTTCCTCGCCGCCCAGTGTTACGATCAGGTCAGTGTGCGCGTTCGGGACGACGAGGGGCGTCGCACCTGCGACGCCCACGTGTCGATCGCGAGCGATGGCTCCGAACGCCGCCTGCGTCCCTGCTACCACGCGAGCCTGACCGAAGGCCGCTACCACGTGAGTGTGCAGCGCGACGGCTACGTGCCGGCAGACATGCAGTTCGACGTCCCCGAGCACAAGGGGGCATGCCCGCACTACACGCACACGATCGAGTTTACCTTGCGCCGCCCCGGCGCTCCCGCCGAGCCGTCCAACTTCGGTCACCCCAGGGCGCCGGTGGAAGCGGTCAGCAGCCATCCGCGCGAACGCGGAATCGTGCCCGCGCCCATCCCTGTTCCCGCGCCCGCCGCGCTGCCCCCACCAGCTGCTGCGCCTGCCCCTGCCGCCGCCTCGCCGGCGGCGCCCACGAGCCCGCCGGCAGAGCCTGCACCGCCTTCGGCGGCGTTCCCGCCCGCGCCTGCCGCACCGCCGCCTCCGGCAGCCACTCCCCCCGCTCCAGCACCGCCACCGCCCGCGCCGCCGCCGTCCTCGCCCTGAGCGCAGCGGCGCAGTGCCGGGAGGCGCTGATCAATTCGCTCAGGCGCCGGGCAGACTGGATTCGCCCAGCTCCGTGAGCAGCTGCCGTGCTCGCTGCAGGTCGCTCGTGTCGAAGCCTTCGCTGAACCCAGCGTACGTCTCCGCCAACAAGGTGCGGGCCGCCTGGCTGTCGCCCCGGGCTTGCCAGACCCTGGCCAGGCTGAGCGCGGCACGCAGCTCGAACGAGCGCGCCTGGCTTTGCCGGGCCAGCTCCAGCGCATGCCCGAAGCAGCTCTCGGGATCGCGCGCAAACTCCGCGCTGGACCGGCCGAGAGCGAGCATGCCGTCGGAGCCGTGCTGCGCGAGCAGCTCGCCGAGCAGTCGATACAGCTCCGGCTCCCACCAGCGTTCTTCGTGGCTGCGGACCCGCGAGAAGGCTTCGCCGAGCAGCGCGAAAGCCTCGGGCGCACGGCCCTCGCGCGCCAGAGTAGACGCGAGCAGGCTACGCCAGCAGGCGCCGGAAAAATCGGTGCCTGCGCGCAGCAAGGCGGACCAGCTCTGCTCGATGCGGGCAAGGCCCGCCCTCAGCTCGCCCTGTTCGCAGAGCGCGGCGCCTAGCAGTATGCTCAGCGTTTCGCGGTACAGATCAAAGCCTTGCTCGATCGAGAGCGCCAGGCCTGCTTCGGCAAGCGCTCGGGCCTGCGCCGCGTCGCCCCGGAACCACTCGATCTGTGCCATTGCGACATACGCGAGCACCAGGGCAGCGGGGTGCTGGAGTCGGCGAGCGAGAGCCAGCGCCTGCTCGGCGTGCTGGCGAGCTCGCTCGGGATAGCCCAGGATCCACGAGGGCACGACGATCAGCGAATGAGCGGCGACGCCTGGGTCCTGCATGAACAGAATGATGTAGGCCTCATGTCGTTCGGCATCGTAGCGGGCGATGGTGTATTCCAGCTCGCGCTGTGCGGCCTGCAGCTCGCCGAGGAAGATGCGAGACAGTCCGCTCAGCAGCGTCGCCTGCAGCGTGACGTCCGGCTCCAGATGCTCGCGTGCCAGCGCCAGAAACTGCTCGCCCAGCGTACAGGCCGTACGATACTCACCGCGCACCAGATAGAACGTTCCAATGCCCATCAAGGCCTGGAACAGCTGCGTCGTGGGCGGCTGCTCTCGGCAGAGCTCACGGGCTCGCGTGTACACGTGCTCGACCTCGGCAGCGGCGTGCCCGCGCGTCATGGCCAGTGCAGAGCCGAGCGCGACCAGCAGGTCGAGCTCCAGGGAGCGGCGCTCCGCGGCCGACGGCAGTGAGCTCGCGAGCTCGAGGCCGCGCTCGAAGTGAGCGATCGCCTCCTGGCAGGCGCTCCTGCGCAGCGCCTGCTCACCCGCCGCGGCCAGGTAGAAAACGGCCTTGCGCACGTCTTGCCCTCGTTCGAAATGTACGGCCAGCTCCGCGGCGATGTCTCGCGCGTGCGCGCCGTGCGCGGCCTCCTGCCGCGCACCAATGCGGGCGTGGAGCTGCACGCGGCGTGCCGGTCCGATGTGTTCGTAAGCCACCTGCTGATAGAGGGCGTGGATGAACTGGCAGCGCGAGGCTCTGGTACCGTCGGGCCATTCGCTCTGGCCCGAGGCTTGAAAAAACTGCCTGCGGCGCGCCCAGCGCAGACACAGCTCCTCGACGCGCAGCAGATCTTCGCCCAGGGCCGCCGCCAACGACGCGCTCGAGAAATCCATGCCCGCGGTGCTGGCCGCTTCCAGCACGTCCCGCTCGAAGCCTTCGAGCAGCTCCATTTCGCGCGCGATCATCGCTGCAATGCTGGCGGGTGTGTCGCGCGCGACACGCTCCGGCGCAACGGTGAGGGTCCAGCGGCCGCTCGTGTGCGTGATCACTCCGCGTTTCAGCCAGGAGTCGACGACCCGCTCCAAGAACAACGGATTGCCGGCCGTCTGCGCGTGGGTCAGGTCGAGCAGCAGGGGTGGAAGTTGATGGGTCGCAAAGCGCGCCGCGAAGTACAGATCGAGCTCCTGGCGCGACAGAAAGCCGAGCTCGATTTCAGAGCAGCGCTGCTGCAACGACAGCTCCGGTTGCACTGCGCCCAGCGGGTGTTTGGCGTGGATCGCCAGCGGCCGGTAAGTCCCGACGATCAACAGACGCGCGCGATCGGAGCGCCGCGCGAGGTAGGAAATGCAGGCCAACGTGGAGGGATCGGCCCAGTGCAGATCCTCCAGCCACAGCAGCAACGGTTGCTCTCGACTGAAGCTCTCGAGCGCCTCGGCCATTTCCGACAACATGCGTTCGGGCGCGCTGACGAGCCCGATGGACGTGCCACCCACCCGCTCGACCAGCCCGGGCAGGTGCGCGAGCCAGCTCGGAGCTTCCCGCAGCAGCGCCTGCGCAAGCGGGCCTTGCAGTGGACCACGCGACATCCTGCGGAGCGCCTCGAGCAGCGGCAAGTAAGGCTCGCCGGCGCCGTACTGGTCGACGCATTGTCCCCGGCCGAGCGCAGGCCCTGGGCGTAGCCCCTGGAGAAACGCGCGCACCAGGCTGGTCTTGCCGATGCCGGGTTCGCCGCTGATGAAGATGAGCTGTCGCCGTCCAGAGCAGGCCACGCGCCATGCAGCCGCCAGCTGTTCGAGCTCGGCTGTTCTGCCGACGAACTCGTCAGGAGGCGCGAGCGCCGGGTCGTGTGGCGCCGGAGCGACGGAAGGGCCGAGGACTCCTCGATCGGCTGCACCGTCGCTGGACCTGCGCTCGCTGCGCACGAGGCCGATGAAGCGGTAGCCGCGACCGTGCGCTGTCTCGATGAAGCTGGGTGCGCGCGCAGAGTCCCCCAGAGCCCGACGAATTTCGCGCAGTGACGTCTTCAGGATGGTTTCGTTGACCGAGACATCAGGCCACAGCTTCTCGAGCAGCTCTTCCTTCCGGATCAGCTGCTCGGGCCGTTCCAGCAGGTAACGCAGAACCGCAAGGGTCTTCGGTCGAAGCGCGATCAAGTCAGGGCCATGCCACAGGCGTTCGTTCTGAACGTCGAGTCGAAACGGCGGAAAGTGAAGCGTGAGCCCTTCGGCTGCGCTCCGCGCGTCCATGCCCTTGGCGGCTGGTTTACGTGGAGATTCGGCCACCTTCGGAGCGTACGAAGGTTGGGATTGCGCGCAAAGCGGCCAGCGGCTCAGGCCGCTTCGCCCCGGGGTCCTTACCCAACTTTTACTTCAATTGCACCGCGCACTTAGGACCTCCGAACGCGTCGCGTCTAAGCTCCTGCTGCGAAAGGGCGGTGCGGGTGGAGACGTCAGAGCGGACATCTCGGGTGCTGGCCTGCGGTCGGCGCGAGCCCTGTGCTCTGGGCGCGGAGCCCCGGCGCGAGCTCCGGCGGGGGTGGTTGGCCCGGGACTTCGGGGTCGTGGTCGGCGTCTTCCGAGATCTCGCTCCCCGGTGTGACTACCGTGCCGCTGAGCTGGCAGGCAGGCTGCAGCTGAGCCTTCGCCACCTGCAACGCATCTTTGCGACGACGATCGGCTGTGCCCCCCAGGAGTGGCTCCAGCAACAACGGATGCTGGCGGCGAGGCAGCTGCTGGTCACCCATCGGAGCATCAAGGAGACGGCGTACAGCCTCGGATTTTCTAGCCCGTCGCAGTTCACCCGCGATTTCCGCAGCCAGTTTGGCAAGACGCCGACCAGCTTCCTGCGCGAACAGTGGGGGTCGGGACGCACAGCTCGAGCGACGGCGGCGGTCGCGTCGCCGGCTTCTCCCGGCGTCAGCTCAGCGAACGGGAACGGCGACCTCGTCAGGTCGCCGTTCTGCGGCAGCTAGCTGCTGCTCACGCCCTGGCTCGGGCACACGCTCCTTCAGGTACGCGCTCCTTCAGGTACGCGCTCCTTCAGGTACGCGCTCCTTCAGGTACTCGGAGCGGGCTTGGGCGCCCCGAAGATGCTGGCCGGGCGCTTCTTCTCTTTTTGCTCTTTGCGCTGATCGGCGTAGGTCGGGATGATGACCCTCTGGCGCACGGGCAGCTCGAGCCCGTCGATGGCGGCCTGGATCTCTTCCGAGTCGAGCGTCTCGCGCTCGAGCAGGTTGTGGGCCAGGCGATCGAGCTTGTCCCGGTTCGCTTCCAGCACGCGCACGGCGAGGGCATACTGGGTGTCGATGATCTCGCGCAGCTCGCGGTCGATTTCGCGCGCAGTTTCCTCGGAGTAGTTCTCGCGGCGGGTGCCCATCTCGCGACCGAGGAACACGCTGCCTTCGCTCTCGCTGTAGCTGAGCGGGCCGAGCTTGTCGCTCATGCCCATCTCGCAGATCATCGCCCGGGCCAGGTTGGTGGCCCGCTTGATGTCGTCGCTCGCGCCGCTCGTGACCTCGTTGAAGACAATCTTCTCCGCCGCACGGCCACCGAGCGCCATGGCGATGCGCGCCAGCGACTGGCGCTTGGTCATGGTGTGACGGTCCTCCGTCGGCAGGAACATGGTCACGCCCAGCGCCGCGCCGCGCGGGATGATGGACACCTTGTGGACGGAGTCATTGCCCTCCACCAGCTTGCCCACCAGCGTGTGGCCCGCCTCGTGCCAGGCCGAGACGCGGCGCTCCGATTCGCTCATCACCAGGCTGCGCCGCTCCGAGCCCATCAAGACCTTGTCCTTGGCGAGCTCGAAGTCGCCCATGGTGACGCAGTCTTTGTCCTGCCGCGCAGCGAGCAGCGCTGCTTCGTTCACCAGGTTCTCGAGGTCGGCGCCGACGAAGCCGGGCGTACCGGCCGCGATGATTTCGAGCTGTACGTCGCTCGAGAGCGGCACCTTCTTGGTGTGCACGCCCAGGATGCCCTGGCGACCACGGATGTCCGGCCGGGGCACGGTGATGCGCCGGTCGAAGCGACCGGGGCGCAGGATGGCCGGGTCGAGCACGTCCGGACGGTTGGTGGCCGCGATCATGATCACGCCCTCGTTCGACTCGAAGCCGTCCATCTCGACGAGCAGCTGGTTCAGCGTCTGCTCGCGCTCGTCGTGACCGCCGCCCAGGCCCGCGCCGCGGTGGCGACCGACGGCGTCGATCTCATCGATGAAGATGATGCAGGGCGCGTGCTTCTTGCCTTGCTCGAACAGGTCGCGCACGCGGCTGGCGCCGACGCCCACGAACATCTCCACGAAATCCGAGCCCGAGATGCTGAAGAACGGCACACCGGCTTCACCCGCGATGGCGCGCGCCAGCAGCGTCTTGCCCGTACCGGGCGGACCCATCATCAGCACGCCCTTCGGGATGCGCCCGCCGAGCTTCTGAAACTTCTTTGGGTCCTTGAGGAAGGCGATGATCTCCTCGAGATCGTCCTTCGCCTCATCGGCGCCCGCGACGTCCGCGAACGTGATCTTGTTCTGCGATTCGTTCAGTAGCCGCGCTCGGCTCTTGCCAAAGCTCATGGCCTTGCCGCCGCCGGCCTGCAGCTGCCGCATGAACAGATAGAACATCACGAGCAAGAACAGCATCGGCAGCAAGATCGTGATCGTCGACGCGAGGTACGGATTGGTGTCGTCCTCCTGGTACTCGACGCGAACATCGTTCGAGTAGAGCGCGTCGTCGACCATCGGGCTCGACAGCGGGCCGATCGTGACGCCGCGCTCGGGAGCACCCTGAGCGCCGGGACGCTTCACGACGAACGAATACTCGCGATCGCGAATGTCTACCGATTCGACGTGCGGCTTGTCCTTTGGTGCTCGGACGAGCTCCATGAATTCGCTGAAAGGACGCGGCTTCTTCGGCTGACCTGCTGGCACTAGAAATTGCCAGATGGCCAGGAACGCGACGATGAGAACGACCCAGATGAGCAGCGTCTTGTGCGGTTGCTTCACTTAGTAACCCTTACTCAGGAACCTCGGAGGACCAACGGACCAACCTGGCAGTACGACTGCGACTATAGTGTCAGTATAGACCGCAGTCCCCGGGGTGCGGGTTGCCCCCGCTGAAAAAGTGCGGGGTGTCCCCACAGAAAAAGCCTACCTACGGAGAATAACGGCGGGCCCGATGCTGCCGATATTGCTTTCTGTATGGAGCTAGTCACTTTTGCTGGGTTTGGTAACCCTTGCGGCCGGCTTTTCTCCCGACCTTCGTGGCTTTTTTCGTGATCGGGCAGGATTTCTGCTGACATACGGCGGCTCATCGGGTGTTTCCGTGCTCGCTCCTGCGACGCCTTCCTCTACACCTCGCTCGCTGCGGCTCACCTCACCCGCCCCGGTCAGCTCCAGCTCGCGGCCTCCCGCCAACCAAATTCGGACGCCCGGTTGTCTCAATTTGTGTGCGCGGCGGATTTGAGCCGCCTGGGTGCGACCTAGTCGTACGACGTGGCCCTGAGCATCCGTCACCACCGCGGTGCTGGGTTCCGAGCACTCGTCGGCCAGCAGATTGAGGCGGCGCGCGGCGCCGGGCGTGAGTTGCTCCAGGAGCGGCAGCAGCTCTTCGCGGATTCGCGTGCGCAGGAAGCGTGGATCGTGATTCGAGGGATCGCTCGCGTAGCGCAGGCCGTGTCGCTCCAGGTGCAGCAGGATCGCGCTCTTCGGCGAGCGCATGAAGGGACGCAGCCGGCGCTCGGCGGCCGCCGGCAGCACGCCGAGCCCCTGCGGGCTGCTGCCCCGAAGCAGCCGCATCAGCAATGTTTCGGCGCGATCACCGGCGTGGTGAGCGGTGGCCACCCAGCGTGCCCCGGCGCGCGCGGCGGCCGCGTCGAGTGCGGCGTAGCGCGCCTCGCGGGCGCGTGCCTGCAGATTGCCTCCGGGCTGGAGCCCGAGCTCGCTGCGCGCAAAGGGCACGCCGAGCTTCTGCGCCAGCTCGGCTGCCAGATCGAGCTCCGCGGCGGCGCCCGCTCGCAGGCCGTGATCGACCCCGTGCGCCGAGAGCTCGAAGCCGATCCGCGGCGCCAGCCGCGCCAGCACGTGCAGCAGCGCCATGGAGTCTCCGCCCCCGGAGACGGCGACCAGGATGCGATCGCCCGGGCCGAGCGGCGTTTCCTCGCGCAGGGTGCGCTCCGTCCGGCGCAGCAGTGCCGGCGGATGCGACCCCTCGCTCATGGCCGCGCGCTCACGGGAAGGGCTGTGCGGGCGTGCCGCGGTGAAAGACGAAGTTGAACCCGGCCGTGATCCGGCTGGCGCGATCCACGGGGAACTCGTACGAGGGACCGCCGTCGGTGGCGGCGCGCGGCACGGCGTCGCGCGGATCGATCACCATCGCATCCAGTGTGCCCCGCGTCACGCGGTCGACGGAGTCTTCTTCGTTCGGGTCGCCGCTGAACAGCTGCTCGAAGCTCACGTTGCCGGAATAGGCCGTGAGCACCGAGTTCTGTCCGCGGCAGCTGTTGTTCAAGTACAGGCTCATGCTGGCAGCCGGCGGCGACGGGATCTCCGGTAGCGGAAAACCGATCGGGCTCACGCCCTTGGGCAAGCCGAGCGGCAGGTTCTCCCCCAGATGCAAGCGTGCGTTCGGCACGTCGTTGACGAGCAGCGTGAGGCCGTCGGAAACCTGGATGTCTTGCTCACCGCGTTGCACGCGAATCGTCAGCGTGTCCGCGTAGGGATTGGCTCCGAAGAAGTCCGGGTCGAGGTTGAACTCGCCGGTGTAGCACTCGTTTACGAACAGCCTGTCGCTGTGCACGAAGCCTGTTCCTTGGCCCACCGAGCAGCCGAGAGCGGCGCCCACGAAGAGCAGGCGCTGGCCCCACCCCCCCGCCCGGGCGCTGCCGGGCGTCGTCGTCACAGACCGGCCTCTGCGCTGACCGTCGCGCTCGCCCAGGGCAGCGCCGCCGAGATGGCCCCGCCCCCGAGCACGCGCTCGTTTTGGTAGAGCACCGCGTACTGGCCGGGCACCACCGCCAGCACCGGCTCGGCGAAGCGCAGCTCGAGCCCGCGTTCGCCCGCGCGCAGCACCTGCGCGCTGACCGGGGTGCCGCGATAGCGCACGGCTACCTCGCAGCGCAGCGGCAAGCGCACGTCGGGCGCGAGCGTGGCCTCCGGCACGCGCGCTCCGCTCGCCAGCAGACGCTCGCGCGGTCCGAGCTGCACGTCGTGCGACTCGGCGTCCACGCCCACCACGTACGCGCGCTGCCCGGTCGCCACGCCCAGGTTCTTGCGCTGGCCGAGCGTGAAGCGGTGAATGCCCGTGTGGCTGCCGAGCGTGCGGCCCGCTTCATCCACGATTCTGCCCGGGCGCAGGCGCTCCGGAGCGCGCTGGCTCACGAACTCGTCGTAGCGGCCAGTGGGCACGAAACACAGCTCCTGGCTCTCGCCTTTGCCCGCGCCGGGCAGCTCGAGCTCCAGCGCCTGCGCGCGCACCTGCTCCTTGCTGGCCTCGCCGAGCGGAAACAGCAATCGACCGAGCATCGCGGGCGGCAACATGTGCAAGAAGTAACTCTGGTCCTTGCGGGCATCGAGCGCACGCAGCAAGGCCGGCGGATCGTGCTCGCGGTCGACGCGCGCGTAGTGGCCGGTCGCGATGCGATCGGCCCCCAGATCGTCGGCGATCTGCCAGAGCTCGCGCAGCTTCACGCCGCGATTGCAGCTGACGCACGGGCTCGGGGTGACGCCCTTCAGGTACGCCTCCACGAACGGCTGCACCACCGTGCTCGCGAACTCGGCGCGCCGATCGTAGGTGTAGTGAAAGATCCCGAGCTTGTCGGCCACGCGCCGCGCGTCGTGCAGATCCTCTGGCGCGCAGCAGCGCGAGCGCACCGAGCCGTCGTCGGGGTAGTCCCAGAGATGCAGCGTGACGCCGATCACCTCGTGGCCGGCGGCCACCAGGCGAGCGGCCGCCACCGACGAGTCGACGCCGCCGCTCATGGCGCAGATCACCCGCAAGGCCATCGAGTGCCAGCTTACGCGTTACTGAACGTGGCCCGCCAGGCGCTTTGTCAGTCGCCCGATCGCGCGGGTATGCAGGCGGCTGGCCCAGGACTTACTCAGCCCGAGCTCGGCCGCTACGTGATCGAAGCGCTCCCCCTCGAGATAGTGGCGCCGGATCAGCACGGCCTCCTGCTCCGGCAGGCTTTCGATCGCGTTTTCCACCAGATCGAGCAGCTGTTGGCGGCTGGAGTGCTCTTCCGGCGAGAGCTCCCAGGGAGTCACGGCGGTCGCCGCACCCTGGTCGTCCATCCCGGTTTCGGAAATCAAGCCGATGGCGATCGCGGTGGCCATGCCCGCCAGGTGCTCCACCAGGCGGCGTTCTCGATCTTCAGCGCTCTGGCCGGGTGGGGCACTCGTGTTCAGGTCCTCCGCAGCGCCTTCGGAAAATGTCGCCGCGGCCTCGAACGCTTTGAGGCGCTCGTGGACGCGCCGCGGCAGATGAGACAGCTGCCGTACGCCATCCAGCATCGCGCCGCGTATGCGGAAATTGGCGAAGGCGCGGAAGGGAACGCCGCGTTCGGGGTCGTAGCGGCGCGCTGCCCCCAGCAGGCCGCTCTGGCCGTAGCTGATCAGATCGTCCAGCTCGGCCACGCGCCCCAGGCTCCGCTTGAGCCGAATGGCGATCGGCCTGACGGCGGTCAGCCCCTCGCGAAAGCGCGCGAGGACTTCCGGAGAATCCGTTGTTGGCGTACCCATCCCTACACCGGACCATACACCGGTCGGGCCGGCTATTCCACGCAAGTTTCCCCGGGCCCGGCGTCGCGCTGCGGTTCCCCCGCGCGCCGTGGTTTCGGGTGTTTCGGCGAGCCCAGAAAGAGTTGCCTTCGCCTCGATTCACAGCCGCTCGGGCACTAGGCTGAGCGCATGCTCCGCTGGGGTAGAATCGCGGCTTTCTATGCCGGGCTCGGCGTCGTGGCGCTGGCCCTGGCCTGGCCGCGTGGCTCGCCCCTGCACTATCCGCGGCCGCGCGCTGCGGAGCCCTTGGCACTGGGCGAGGGTTCAGCAGATCTGTGGAGCCTCGCGCTCGGTATCGCGTTCGCCGTGCTGGTGGTGGTCGCGTCGCGGCTCACCGTGCAGCGCTACACGTGGGCGCGGCGTCTGCATCTCGAGCTGCGGCCCTTCGCGCGCAGCCTCTCGCCGGCGGCGATGATCGTTCTTTCGTTGCTCAGCTCCGCGGGCGAGGAGCTGTTGTTTCGGCGCCTGCTTCAACCCTGGATGGGGCTGTGGCCTCAGGCGCTGCTGTTCGGACTCGTGCACCAGCTCCCGGGGCGCAGTCGCTGGGTCTGGGCGGGTTGGGCCTTTGCCGTGGGGCTCGCGTTCGGGGTGCTGTTCGATCTCACCGGTTCGCTCTGGGGCCCGCTCGTCGCGCACGCGCTGGTGAACGGGGTGAACCTCGCGTTCCTCAAGCGCTACGATCCAGGACCTGTGCCGGTGCCGTCACAGGTCGATGCGTTGGCGGATGGCAACGTCAGTCGATGAGCAGCGCCGCTGAGCTGCGCGGCGAGCGGGTGGTCACCGGCATCTGGCTCGGGCGCCGCCCGTATGCCGCGACGTACGCGCTGCAGCTCGAGCTGCTCGAGCTGCGCAAGCGCGGCGCGATCGGCGACGTGTTTCTCGGCCTCGAACACGACGCGGTGATCACGCTCGGGCGTGGCGCTCGCCCCGAGCATCTGCTGGCGAGCGAGCAGCTGCTGGCCGAGCGCGGCATCGCGCTCGAAAAAACCGATCGCGGCGGCGAGATCACGCTGCACGCGCCGGGGCAACTCGTCGGCTACCCGATCATCGGGCTCGCACCCGATCGCCAGGACGTGCGGCGCTACGTTCGCGATCTGAGCGCGACGCTGCGCGAGCTGCTCGCAAAGTCCGGTGTGCAGTCGGGGGAGATTCCGGACCTGATCGGCGTCTGGGTGGATGGTGCCCAGCCCGGCGTGTGGCCAGGCGTGGAGCAAGCGCGGGCCCCCCAAAAAATTGCAGCCATCGGAGTGCGCCTCTCGCGCTGGGTCTCGATGCACGGCTTCGCGCTGAATCTGTCGCTGGATCTGCAGCTGTTCCGGCTGATCGTGCCCTGCGGCATCAGCGAGTACGGCGTGTGCTCGCTCGCCAGCCTGGGAGTGCCGGCGCCGAGCCCGCGCGAGCTGGCCCCCGTGGCGCATCTCCTGTTGAGCCAACGGCTCGGGCGCAGCGCGGGGCAGTGGCTCGATCTCTCGGAGCTGCCGCTGGTCGAGCTGCCACGTTTGCTCGCCGCGGACTAGCGCTCGAAGGCTCGCGCAACCTCAGGGTTTCGGAGCCGGGGCGGGCGGGGCGGCCAAGCCGCTCACGGGCCCACCGGCGAGCTGCGCTCGCACGATGCGCAGGTACATGCGCGCGCCGGTGTTCTCGGGGTCGCGAGCCTGCACGGCGGAGAACTCCTTCTCGGCCGGCTCGTGGTCGCCCATGCTCAGATGCAACACGCCGAGCATCAGGCGGGCCTGCAGGTACTCGGGGTTGTCCTGCTTGGCGCGCTCGAACTGCTCCATGGCCCGCACCGGGTCGCCAGCGTCCCGGTACTGCACACCCAGACGGGTGCGCAGGTCGGGAAAGCTCGGACACAGTGCCACCGCCTTTTCCAGCTCCTGAATGGCTTCCACCTGCATGCCGACGTCGCTGTACGCCTGACTGAGGTCGGCATGCATGTTGGCGATGCGGCCCTTCACGAAGGTGTCGGCCGCCGCCCGCTGCCCGCCGCGCTTGCGCAGGTACCCGTAGACCTTGCGAGCTTCGTCGTAGTCGCCCAGATCGTTCAGCGTCACCATCAGATTGAGCTGTGCTTCAGTGTAGTTGGGGTTCAACGCCAGAGCGCGCTCGAACCAATCGCGAGCCAGCACGAAGTCGCCTGAGCTGTGCGCGATCACGCCCAGCATGTCGAACACGTCCGCGAAGCGATCGGTGTGCTTCGCCACCTGCCGCAGGAGCGGTTCGGCCTTGTCGTACTCGCGCTTGGCGTAGTGCTCGCGCGCGAGCAGGAGCAGCTGCTTGATGTGGTCGTCCATTGACTCTCGTGATCCCAAACGCTCGAACGGACCAAAAATTCAGCCTTCAGCCCCAGTCTAGGGCGGGCTCGAGCGCATGGCCGGTGAACGAGTGGCCAGCGCAGGCGGGGCCGCACGAGACAGGCGGCGGAACCAGCCGCAGGACTCGGGCGGAGCGTGTCGTAGCCAGTGTTGTACGCCAGGCAGGGGACTGGTAACCCGCAGTCTCCTATCCGTCAGGCCGATATCCCAGTGGAAGAACGAGCGCACTTGCCGACCTCCGAGCCCGAGGCGGAGCCGGGGTCGGCGGCCGCGCCACAGGAGAGGCCTGCGGCCCCTGCCCGGATCGTGGGGCGCATCATCGATCCCGCCGTTCGAGAAGACGGCCGGGGGGATCCAGTGCTGGTGCTGCACACGGCCGAGGCTCGCGCGCGCATCTTGCAGAGCCAGGGTCCAGATCTGGGCGGCAGGGGTGCCGCCGTGCGCGAGCGCCTGCTCGCCAAAGCGCGCGCCGCCGCCGCTGCCCCGCGCGCCGCAGCGAGCGCCGACGAACCGGCTGCAGAGTTGCCTGCCGAGAGCCTCGAGGGCGTCGAATCGCTGGCCGCTGCTCCGGCGCGGGGCCAAATCAGCGAGACGCGCGCCCTGCGGCCGCGCTCCGAGGCTCCGCTCCCGCCCGGGAGCGAACCGATGTTCGATGCGCTCGGCGAGGCCGCCGACGATCTCGACCTGATCGGTGCCCCCGAGCGCCGCCGCGCCCCGCGTGCGGCCAGCGGCGTGCCGGTGGTGAGCGCGTCTGCGGCGCTCTGGCTCGGTACGGCGTTTGGGGTCGCCGGGCTCGGCCTACTGTTTGCTCTACTGTCGTACTTTGCGCCGCATCCGGCGCTCGAACTGGCGCAGCCGGCAGCCCTGCCTGCGACCGCCGCGGCAGTCGCTCGAGCTCCCGAGCCGCAAGCGCCGACCAACGACGACGGACAAGATGACCTGGACGAGGACAGGGTGGCACCCTCGCCGCTGCGCGCCACGCCGGCGCCGGTGCCCCGCGTCCAGCACGAGCCGCGCCGGCAGCTCAGCGCGCCCTGGCGCATCTCGGATACGGGCAAGGATCCGGAGTTTCGCCGCGTGCGCGGCAACGTGGGTGCAGGGCCCTTGATCACTTCGCTGCAGGCCGCCGGGGTGAGCCGTGCCGAGGCCTATCGCGTGTACAACGCCTTCCGGGGGGTGAAGAACCTGAACCGCACGCGGCCCCAGGACAGCTTCGAGATCTTGCTGGACACGAAGGCACACGTGCTCGCCTTCGAGTACTTCACGGGTGAGGACCAGGTGTACCAGGCGCGCGAGGGCAACGAGGGGCGCCTCGCCGCCAGGCAGCTCGACTTGAAGATCGAGCGCCAGCGCGCCGAGGGCGTGATCGTGGTGCACGGCGGCTTCGAGACGTCGGCGCGCAAGGCCGGCTTCGAGCCGGGCTTGTCCGAGGTCGTGAACAAGGCCCTCGCCGGCTACACCAGCACGAACGACATGAAGGATGGCGACGTGCTCGCGCTGGTGGCGCAAGAGGTCACCGTGCTCGGCCAGTTCGACCGCTACGCGGGCATCGAGGCGCTCGAGTACCGCACGCGCAGCGCGGCCCCCGTGCGCATGTACTATCACGCCGTCGGGCGAGCCCGCGCGTACGTCGACGGCAAGGGGCGTACCTTCGGCAAGAGCCGCTGGGCGCGACCGGTGGCCGGTGCGGGCGTCTCCTCGCGCTTCAATCCGAAGCGCTTCCACCCCATCCTCAAGCGCATCAAACCGCATAATGGCACCGACTTCGGCGCGCTCGTTGGCACGCCGATCTTGGCGGCGGCCACGGGCGAAGTGAGCTTCGTGGGGCCGGCGGGGCCCAACGGAAAGATGGTGCGGCTCAACCACGGCGGCGGCTACGAGACGGGCTATTCGCACATGTCGCGCTTCGCCAAGGGGTTGCGCGCGGGCGCGCACGTCGAGCAAAAGCAAGTCATCGGCTACGTGGGCTCGACGGGGCGCTCCACGGGCCCGCACTTGCACTTCAGCGCCAAGCGCGCCGGTCGCTTCATCGATCCGGAGTCGTTGAATCTGGATGGGCTGCAGCGCATTCCGGCTGCCGACCGGCAGACCTTTGCGCTGCTGCGGCAGCGCTACGATCAGCTGCTGGATGCGCTCGCGGTCCCGGGCGGGCACACACACGAGCTGGTGCCCATGCTGGCCGCGGCGAGCCCCGCCCCGGGCGCGGCGAGCATGAGCGCGGCCGGCAGCAGCTCCGTGACGGCGGGCTCCGTCCCCGCGGGTCCTGCGGCCGCGAGCGCGCCGGCGCCGGTGTCGGCGGCGCCACCAGCCGCTTCGCTGTCGTCGTCCTCGCCGGCAGCGGCCTCGCCTGCGACCAGCATCAAAGCGAGCGCGTCCGCGCTCGAGTCCGAGGCGCCGCCAGAGGATCCAGAGCCGCAGGACGACGCCGAAGAATAGCTCGCGAGCTAGAAGCTCTGCGGCTGGAAGGGACGCTCCGAGAGGAACTCGGCGAACTGTTCGCCGATGAACTCCAGCGCCATCAGCTGGCTGTCGCTGAACTCGCCCTCGCTGGCAGAGCGCCCGAGCTCGATCGCGCCGAAGACGTGACCCCGCTGTTGCACCGGAGCGCAGAGCCCGTGCGCGATGTCGAGGCCGAGCGAGTCCCAGACGGGGCTGCGCGAGCCCTCGACGCGCAGCGCACGCTGCTCGCGCACGGCGGCGCCGAGCAGCGATTCGAGATCGGGCTGTCGCTGTCCGAGCTGCTCGGCCGCGCGCGGTCCGAGCGCCAGCACCAGCACGAACTCGCAGGCCGCGCCGTCCAGCAGGTGGATGGCGATGCCGGAACAGGGGATGAACTCCTCCAGCGTTTCCAGCACGTAGGCGGCGCCCGCACGCAGATCCGGCAAGTAGGCGAGCTCGTTCATGCGCTCGAACAGCGCACCCATCAGCTCTTCTCCCGCGAGCACGCGCTGTGAGCTCGGCGGCGGCGTGGACGGCTCTTCCTCGCTGCTCGCGATCCGATACTCGCCGGAGCGCGCGGGCGATTGCCACGAGGTGCCGCTATCGCCGCTGCGGGGCGGGCGCGAGTGCTCGGGCGGGACGGGCGACACCAGCGGCGTGCGCTCGTCCGAGCGTAGCGTGCCGAGCTCCACGGTTTCGCTCGGCGGGTGACTCAGCGCCTCTCGCCCGTGCGCCGCTGGCGTCTCGGTCTCGAGCGCGCCGCTTTTGGACTCTGCCGGGGGCGCCGTGCCGCCGGCTGCAGCCTCCGTGTCGCTAGCGTCGAGCCCTGCGATCAGCGACGGCGGACTGGCGCGGCGCACCCCGCGCACCCAGATCTCCGTTCTGCCCTGCCAGTCCTTCCACGAGAGCGTGGCGAGCGGGGGAAACTGCGGCTCCGTCTCGAAGCCGTGATCGAAGGCGGCGAGCTGTACGAACTGCGGGCTGTCGCGCTCTCGCCAGCTCTCGCGGATCGACGCGAGCACCGCGAGCAGGTGCTCTGCCAGCTCGTCGTCCGACTGCAGGCCGTCGACCACGTACGCTCGCTCGCAGTACAGAATCGGTGAGTCGTCCGACGGCAATTGCCCCTTTTCATAGAGCAGGCGCGGCGGTTCTGGCTCGGCGAGTTGCAGGCGCGGCAGTGCCCTGCCCGCCCGTCCCGCAGGGCGCTCCGGCTGCGCAGGCTGGAGCCCAGCAGCTCCCGTGTCGGGTGTGCTCCCACTCTCGCGCTCCCCTGCAGACGATTCCAGCGTGGACGCCGCCTCTTCCCGGCCAGTACCGGACGAGACGGTAGTGCTCACGGGGGTGTCGTCCATCATTGCAGGGGGCCAATCCCGTCGCGGCCGCGACGATCTTAGATTCTGAGGCGTTAACCAACCGAAATGCAACACTTTTTGTGCTTTGGTCGCCGTGCGTCAGCGGTCTCTGTCGGTCTGTTGCGTGTTCTCGCCGAGCGCTCTCGAGGGGGCTCGGGCCGCACGACTCCGCGAGTCACCAGGAACACCCCCGAGCCGCTGGTGTTTCACCCGCGTAGCACCGGCGCGCGGGCGTTCTCGGGGCTCGGAAAGCGGCTCCCAGGCAGCCCGCCCAGAGCTGAATCCAGCCCCATGAAAGGCTCAAAAAGCGTTGACAGTTCGTGGGTTACGGTGAAACCTGAGGGATGTCTCGGGGCGCCATGGAGGGAAGATGACGAAGAGCGAGCTCATTGACGCGATCGCGGCCCGTGCTGATTTGACCAAGGCGCGCGCCGAGATGGTCGTCAACTGCGTGTTCGACACCATGACGGGTGCACTGCAGGACGGGCAAGGCATTGAAATCAGAGGCTTCGGAAGTTTCACGGTGCGTCCCTACAAACCGTATGACGGACGCAACCCGCGAACGGGTCAGCCGGTGCCCGTACCTTCGAAGCGTCTGCCCTTCTTCAAGGTGGGCAAAGAGCTGAAGGAACTGGTGAATACCAGCCGTCACTCGCCGCTCGTACACGACGAAGAAGACGACGATGATTCCGACGGATCGAATGGATCTTCGTCGGAGCCTCCGAGTGCGCCCTGATTCGATATTTCAGAGGCAAGCTGTTATCCGTATCTGCAGTCATCTGTATCTGCAGGGCTGGTGCTCTGTAGCGGGTCCGGCGTGCACGGGCTCGGAACGCGGAGCTCGCGAGTGAGAGTGCGGACCTGTGTCCCGCGATGAAGCGGCACTCCGGTCTGTACTCCGGTCTGTGGCAATTTTGCATACTCGCCTGCGTCGGCTGCGCGACGAGCTCGCCTCCGGGCGTGTCCGCCGCAGCCGCAGCGAGCGCGCCGCCGCTGCAACTCGGTGAGCTCAGCGATTTCGTTCCGGCAGCTGGACTGCGCTGGTTGCTGGTCGGCAGCCCTCGCTACTTCGCGCAGCAGCCCGCGCTCGCGGGGCTGCGCGAACGCTGGCTGACGGATCAACGCCTGCAGGCGTTCGCGCAGGCGACCGGCATCGATCTCCGGCGCACCGAACGCGCGCTCGTCGCGGGCTTCGATCTCGGCACGCTGTATCTCGTGGATGGCAGCGGTTGGCTGCGCAAGCCGGAGCTGCCGTTCATCGAGCGCCTCGCCGGAACGGCGCGCGTGCAGCGCACGCATCCCGACGTGTGGCGCGTCACCGGGCTCGTGGGTTCCACGCCCGAGGCATTGGTGCGGCTCGCAGACGCGCTCGTCGCCGTGGCGGTGCAGGACCCGCTGCTCGCGCGCATTGTCGAGTATCGGGCGAGAGGGCGCTTGCACGATGTCGTCCCGGCACTGCACGGCGCAGCGCTCTCGGCTTTGCCCGCTGAGTTTCTCGAGCCGGGCCCCCTGCGTGCCTACGCGCTCGGTCCCTGGCCGGAGAGTGCCGTGCCCGAGGCCGCGGGTCTGCTCACTGCCGCCAGCGCGCTCGGCGCGGCCGTGGACCTCGACGGGGGGGCGCTGCGCCTGCGCGTCGCGCTCGCAGGCTACTGGGACAGCGCGCAGGATCGGGAGCATCTGCTCAGCATCTGGCAGGCGCTAGCGACGAGCCCGCTCGGCCAAGCCTTGAGCCTCGATCAGCCGCGCGCTCCGCTGTCGGCACAGGTCTCCGAACGAGCCCTGAGATTGGACGTCGAGCTCGACGCAGCGCGAGTGCTGGCAGGGCTGGAGCGGGTCGCGGCGGGTCGCCTGGAGCCGCTGCTCGCACCTGCCGCCGGTCCCGAACGCCCGCGGCCTTCTCGCTGATCTTACAGCTGATTTGAGCCAGCGGAGTTTCGGCGGTTATGGCTCCGCAGGCGCGAGCCGTTGACCGTGGAGGAGAGCTGGGGACTATGCGTGCGACATTGGCAGTGGGTCGTTTCAGTGGAACCACGGCGGACGGGCTCGAAGCAGCGAGCCGAGCTGCCGGCATAGATTTCAATCAGGTGGACTCGATCGGGCAAGCGCTGGCCTGGCTCGAGGAGAACGAGCCCCATTCGCTGTTGCTCGATGGCTCCAATGGCGCTCTCGAACGCAGCTGTCTCGAGGTGCGCGCACAGGTGCGGCACGCGCTCGTGCCGATCGTGGCGCTCGCGCCCGAAGTGAACGAGCTCGCGTTCGCCGAAATCTTCAGCTGCGGCGGGGACGACGTGGTGGCGCTGCGCGATACCGGGGCGCTCACCGCGCGGCTGCGGCGCTTGCCCGTGGCGCCCTGGGAACGCCCCGCCGTCAGCGACGACAAGGTCGCCCTGATCTCGGCCTCGGACCGCAGCCGCCGCATCGTGCTCGGCCGCGTGCTGGGCAACGCCGGCTACGCCATCCATTTCGCGGTTGATCTGGCAGAGACCGAGCGCTTTGCCCGCGAGAGCAAGCCGCGGCTGGTGGTGATCGACGCGCAGCTCGAGGGTTTGCAAGAGCTGATCACGCGCGCGGCGCCGCGCCACGAGCAGACGTTGTGGATCGTCAGCATGGCGCCCCGGCACATGCGCCACTGCAACACCTGGATCAAGGAGCTGCCGAACGCGGCCGTGACCGACAGCTTTGCTCCGCCCGAGAACATCGTGTTTCTCGCCAACGAGCTCGGGCGAGGCAACGCCAACGATCAGCGCGCGAGCCGGCGCCTGCTGTACGGAACCATGGTGGCGTTTCGCTCTGCCGGTCGCGATGAGGACGATTTTGGCCTCTCCTACAACGTGAGCGAAGGTGGCCTGTACGTGCGCAGCCTGGCGCCCCCCGTGGACGATACCGTGTGGCTCGAGCTGCGGCCACCGCGCACCGAGCGACTGGTGCGGCTCGATGCGCGCGTGTGCTGGCGCCGAGGCTACGGCGGCAGCGCGATGGCCACGGTGCCGCCGGGCTTCGGCCTGGAGATCGTCGACGGCTCGCGCGCCGATCGCGACGCCTGGGGAGCCGGCTATCGCAGCTTCGCCGAGTCGGTCGGCGCCTGAGCAGGGCGGTCTCCCCGCTGGCAGGCGCGCCAGTGCTGCAGCGTATCGACGGCGTGCCGGAAGCGCTGGACCTGGCCGTGCCCGTTGAAGTGCCAGAGGTGCACTTCGTCCTGCTCGGCGATGCGCTTGCCGGTGGCGACGGCGACCCCCTCGACGGCGACCAGCGCCACGACGAGATTGCCCTCGCCGAGCACGGTATGCAGCTCGAACTTGGAGAGCTGCAGCCCGGCGAGCGACTGGAAGAACTCGCTCACCCCCGCGCGGCCGCGTCGCGGCAGGAGCCAGGGAATGCCCTCGTCCCGGGCGCCGTATTCCCAGTCCACGTCCGGCGCCAGGCGCTCCAAGATGGCGGGTATGTCCTTTTGGCCAAATGCTGCATAGATGCCTCGAACTGTCTCGACCTGGTTCACGCTGGACCTCCTGTAGCTGGCGAGCGCTGCTGACTGCTGCTGACTTACGAGCGCGCTGGCTCGCCGGATCGCCGGGGACGAAAAAAACTGGCCGGCGGGGGGCTGGGCAGCGGGTCCGCCCAGGACTAGGCTGCGCCATGTCCACGCCGCAGCCGTTTTTTCGCTGGCGTCCGCACCCCTGGCACGGCCTCGAAGCGGGCCCGAAGTCGCCCGAGGTGGTGATGGCCTACATCGAGATCACGCCCTTCGATACCATCAAGTACGAGATCGACAAGGCCACCGGCTACCTGCGCGTCGATCGCCCGCAGCGCGGCGCCGCGACGCCGCCCACGCTCTACGGTTTCATTCCGCGCACCTACTGCGGCCGCCGCGTCGCCGCGCTCTCGGCGCCGGGCGTCGAGCGCGCCGACGGTGATCCGCTCGACATCTGCGTGCTGAGCGAGCGCGCGATCACCCGTTCGGACATCGTGCTCAACGCGCGCGTGATCGGCGGCATCCAGATGATCGACAATCACGAGGCGGACGACAAGATCGTGGCCATCCTGGACAATGATCAGGTCTGGGATCGCGTGCGGGAGTTGAACGAGCTGCCGCCCGCGCTCCTGGAGCGCCTCACGCACTATTTCTCGACCTACAAGCTGGTGCCGGGCTCACCGAACAAGGTCAGCCTGGCGGGCAGCTACGCGCGCGAGCACGCCGAGCGTGTGATCGTGGCCTCACAAGAGGACTACGCAGAAGTCTACGGCGAGACGCCGCCGACCTTGCGCTTCTGAGCGCGGTCAAATGGCGCGTCGCGAGCGCCGCAGCGGCCGCTCTGGCGTGGGCGGCAGCTCTAGCCCGAAGAACAGCTGCACCCAGCTTTCCAGCTCGTCCAGCTCCACGGCGCGCCCGGAGGCGATCAAGAACGACTTGATGTTCTCGCTGAAGCCGAGGCCGCTGAACACCACCAACCCCGGAATGGGCCAGGCCGAGATGTCCGAGATGATGGCCGGGATTTTCTCTTCGGCGCTGCCCGTGGTGCCCTGGTACTTGCATTCGATGCCCAGGCGCCGGCGTGATGAGACCTCGGTCAGCACGACGTCGATGTAGCGCTCCGCGCCCCAGATGCGCCGTCCGCACTTGAACTGCTCGCGCGAGGACAGACCCAGGCGCAGGCCCAGCGCCGCCACCTCTTTGCACAGAGCGTCGCCGCTCGTGACTGCTGCCGCGCCGCCGGGCATTTTCGGGTCCAGCAGCCCCGCGGCTAGAAAATCACCAGCTCGGTGATGGCGCCGCGCAAAGCGGCCTTGCTGTTGACGAGCCGCGTGGCGGACACCTCCGCGATCTTGAAGTCCTTGCTGTACAGCTCGCGCACCGAGCCGGCGGAGGAGTTCGAGAGCAGCACGTGCACGCCGCGCTGCTTGAGGGAAAGCGCCACGTCGCGCAAGCGCAGCTGCGCCTCCGCGTCGAAGCCGTCGGAGGTGTACCTGGTGAACGAGGACGTGACCGACAGCGGCACGTACGGCGGATCGAAGTACACCAGGTCGCCTGCTTCGGCGCGTTCGGCGCTGAGCTCGAAGCCGGCGACCTCCAGCTCTACGCCCGCGAGCGCGCGCGAGCAGGCGCGTAGCGTCTGCTCGTCACAGATGGTCGGGTTCTTGTGCCGACCAAACGGCACGTTGAAGCGGTTCTGGCGGTTGACCCGATACAGCCCGTTGAAGCCGATCTTGTTCAGGTAGATGAACCAGGCCGCGACTTCGGCATCCGCGAGGCCGTCGATCGGCTTCTCGCGCAGCCGGTAATAGAACTGCTCGTCGTGCTCATAGCCAGCGAGCAGCGCGATCACGTCCTCTACCGAGTCGCGCACCCCTCGATAGCTGCGGATCAGGCGCTGGTTGACGTCGGCGAGCCGCGCACGCGGCGTGCGCTCCGATCTGCCGAGCCGGGCCGAGAGCGCAAAGAACAGCGCGCCACCGCCCACGAAGGGCTCGATGTAGCGCTCGAAGTGGGCCGGAACGTAGCGCTGCAGCTCCGGTAGCAGCTGGCGCTTACCGCCGGCCCATTTGATGAACGGACGGCAGCCGTCGTCCGCCGCTCGAGTCCCGCTGCGCGGAGGCGGGCCCGATGTCGGTGCACTCGCAGGAATAGTGCCGCGGAGGGTCGGGGCGGATTGCACCTGAACCCATATGCATGGATCTGTGCTGGAGTGTCAACGGCGCGGCCGCCCGCGCGGCGCGAGCCGGCGGCGTGTGCGCGGTTTCGTGCGGGGTGTGGGCCGGCCCGAAGCGGCGGACGCGACATGCCAGCCGCGGACCCTCAAGCCGGTCGCCACACGGCCGTTCGAAGGGCAGGGGAGTCTCGATCTGAACGGTATCGACCAGAGCGTCCCATCTCGGGGTTTGCACCGGAGAGCGGATGCCACCGGCCTGAACGGCCCATCGCTCGAGCGGGCGGGCTCGCACCGGGCATGATGGTTTCGTTGCGCACTGCTGGCGCGCCGCAGCGCATCCTGATCGTGGACGACGACGTGGTCATTCACCGCGTGCTCGAGAAGATCCTGAGCGTCGGTCTGGGCAGAGTCAGCTTGGCACCAGGCGTGCCGGGGCAGCAGGGCGCTGCCGCGGCCGCGACGACGCTGCCGTACGCGTTGACGTTCGCCACCAGCGGCCAGCAGGCAGTGACGCTGGCCGAGCGCGCGCAACGTCAGGGAATGTCCTTCGGCGTGGCGCTCATCGACATGCGCATGCCCGGCTGGGATGGGATCGAGACCGCGACGCGGCTGTACAGGATCGAGCCGCAGCTGCAGGTCGCGATCTGCAGCGCCTACATGGACTACTCCTGGCAGGAAGTCCTGGACCGGCTGCAGCGCCCGGGGCTGCGCCCACTGCGCAAGCCGTGGACGAGCGGTCAGGTGCTCGCGACGGTGCAAGAGCTGTGTCAGCGCGCTCAGCACGGTGGCACGGGACCACTCGCGGCCTACCCACTGTCGAGGGCACCGGCGAAGCCGAGTCCGGGTCGATAGCCGGCGGCCGCGTCAGCGGCCGGTTCGGGGATTCGGTTGTGCTAAGAGGCGGCCGGCATGGCCGCCATCTCCGTGCGCGAGCTCAGCAAGAGCTATCGAATCGCTGTCAAGCGGCCGGGTCTGCGCGGCGCTCTCGGGTACCTGCTGCGGCGCGAGCAGCGCGAGATTGCCGCGGTGCAATCGGTCAGCTTCGAGGTGGCGCCCGGGGAAATCGTGGGGTTTCTGGGCGCGAACGGCGCCGGCAAGACCACGACCTTGAAGATGCTGACCGGTCTCATCCGCCCGAGCGCGGGTCAGGCCATCGTCGCGGGGCAGGTGCCCTTCGAACGCAAGCGCGCCTTTCTCGAGAGCATCACGCTCGTGATGGGGCAAAAGCAGCAGCTGATCTGGGATTTGCCCGCGCTCGATTCCTTGAAGGTCAACGCCGCGGTGTACGAGATCGCTCCGCGCGAAGCCGAGCGCCGCATCGGCGAGCTCGCCGAGATGCTGGACGTGAGCGATCAGCTGACGCAGCCAGTGCGTAAGCTGTCGCTCGGCGAACGCATGAAGTGCGAGCTGCTCGCGGCGCTGCTGCACCGCCCCAGGATCCTGCTCCTGGACGAGCCGACGCTGGGGCTGGACGTGAACGCGCAGGACGCGATGCGCCGCTTCTTGCGCGAGTACAACCAGCGCCACGGTGCGACCGTGTTGCTCACCAGCCACTACATGGCGGACATCACCGCGCTCTGCGCGCGCGTGCTGTTGATTCACGAGGGCAAGCTCGTCTACGACGGCAGCCTGGCGGGTCTGGTCGAGCGCTTCGCGCCGTATCGCCAGGTGCGCCTCGAGCTCGCGCGAGCGGTCGAGGCGAGCGAGCTGCGCCGCTTCGGCGAGCTGGAGACGCTGGACGGGTTGTCCGCGGTGCTGATCGTGGAACGCGCGCGGCTCACCGAAACGGTGGCGCGCGTACTTTCCGAGCTCAAGCCGCGCGATCTCGGGGTGAGCGATCCACCCGTGGAGCGCGTGGTCGGTAAGCTGTTCCTGGAACGGGACCTCGCGGCCAAGCTGGCGCCCCAGTCGGGGCCGGGCGGAAGCCAGTGAACGGCGAGCGAGTGGCAAGGCCGAACCCGTTGCGGCGGGCGTACGTCAAGGCGCGAGCGCTGTGCGCGGCCTCGCTCGCGAACATGCTGGAGTACCGCGCCGAGATTTACCTGTGGGTGCTGGCCAGCGTGCTGCCGCTGATCTTGCTCGGTGTCTGGGCGCGCGCCGCGGAGAGCGGGGCCTATCCGCGCAGCAGCGTCGAGTTCATCCGTTACTTTCTGTGCGTGTTCGTGGTGCGGCAGTTCAGCTTCATCTGGGTGATCTGGGAGTTCGAGGAGCTGGTCGTGTCCGGCAATCTGTCGCACCAGTTGCTGCAGCCGCTCAACCCCGTGTGGCGCTTCCTGGCCAGCCACGCGAGCGAGCGCCTGGTGCGCTTGCCGCTGGTCGCGGCCGTGCTCGGGCTGTGCTTCTGGTTCTATCCGCGAGCGCTGTGGCTGCCTCGAGCGAGCGACGTGCTGGCAGCGACGGCCTTGCTCCTGCTGGCGTTCGGCGCTCGGTTCTTGCTGCAGTACATGATGAGCATGCTGGCTTTCTGGAGCGAACGTGCTGCCGCCATCGAGGAGCTGTGGTTCGTGGTGCACCTGTTTCTGTCGGGGCTGATCGCGCCGCTCGACGTGTATCCGGAGTCAGTGCGGCGCTTGACCGAGCTCACCCCCTTCCCGTACTTGATCTACCACCCCGTCAACCTGCTGCTCGGGCGCGGGGCGCCGTTCGAGCGTGCGGCGCTGGTGCTGGCTGGTTGGGGCGGATTGGCATTCGTGCTGCAGCGCTGGCTGTGGAAGCGTGGGCTCGAGCGCTATTCCTCGATGGGCAGCTGAGGCCCCGGGAGCGGAGATGCGGCGGTACCTGCGCGTGCTCGTGATGTTCTGGCGGACCTCGCTGCTCTCGGAGCTGGAGTACCGGCTCAATTTCTTGCTCGCGCTCTTGTCCAGCCTGGGGCACGCCGTGGGCAACTACTTCGCACTCAGCTTGTTCTACACCGGCAACGGCTCGCTCGGCGGCTGGCCCTTTTTCCAGGCTCTCTTGGTCATGGGCACGTTCACTACGCTGTCGGGGTTGAGCCGCGTGCTGCTCTCGCCCAACCTGGCGCGCATCGTGGAGCACACGCGCACCGGCACGCTCGACTTTGTGCTGCTCAAGCCCATCGACAGCCAGTTCTGGCTCAGCACGCGCCGCATTTCCCCCTGGGGGATACCCGACGTGTTGCTCGGCCTCAGCATGATCGGCTACGCGGCGCGGCGCTTGGGCCTGCCGCTCTCGAGCTTGCTCTGGGCGCTCATCCCGCTCGGCTGGAGCTGCGTGATCCAGTACTCGCTGTGGTTCACGCTGGCGAGCATCGCCATCTGGTACGTCAAGGTGCACAACGTCACCGAGGTGCTGAACGGGCTGCTCGCGGCGGGGCGCTATCCGATCGATGCGCTGCCGCCCGGGGCGTATCGCTTCGTGTTCACGTTCATCGTGCCGGTGGCCCTCTTGACCACGGTGCCCGCCCGCGTCGCGCTTTCGCAAGCGACCCCCGGCTGGCTCGCGCTCGCCGCCGCGTTTGCGCTCGGAGCCTTCGTGTTCAGTCGCGCCTTCTGGCGCTTCGCGCTGCGCTATTATACCAGCGCGTCGAGCTGAGCTCGCCGGGCGGGCCGGCGCGGCCCAGAAGCGGAGGACGGGAGCGAAATAGGCCCAATTGCCGAGAATCGCCAGATCCATGAGCTCTCGATCTTGGCGGCCCATGCGTCTTTGCGTCTTTGCGGTTCGCCTCTCTCGGTAGTGCTAGAGTCAGCGCGGAAGTTGTAGCCGAATTGCCTGGGCTGATTTAGGGTCGCTGCCAACGGAGCCTCTCAGCATGAAAGCAGCCATCCTCCACGGCGCGCGCGACATTCGCGTGGGCAATGTTCCAGACCCTTCGCTCGGTCCGTCGGAGGTCTTGATCAAGACCGGGTACGCGGGCCTGTGCGGAACGGATCTGCACATCTATCGGGGCGAGTTCACGGCACGGGTGAAGTACCCTGCCGTGCAGGGGCACGAGTTCGGCGGCACGGTGGAAGAGCTCGGCAAGGACGTGCGCGGGCTGCGGCGTGGACAAGCGGTGGCCGTGGATCCGATCGTGTCTTGCCACGGCTGCACGCCGTGTCTGGGGGGGCGCATCAATGCCTGCCGCACGCTGAAGCTGCTCGGAGTCGATCTGCAAGGAGGCTTTGGGCAATACGTGGCGGCGCCCGCCAGCCATGTATTCCCGCTGCCCGAGAACGTGCCGCTGTCGCAGGTGCCGATGGTGGAGGTGTACGGGCTCGGTCATCACGTGCTGTCACGCGGGCTGGTGCAGCCGGGCGAGACCGTGGTGGTGCTCGGAGCCGGCAAGCTGGGGCTCTCGGTGCTCGACGTGTTGTGCCACGGTGCGAGTCCCGCGCTCGCGATCGCCGTGGATGTGGACGCGTTTCGGCTCGCTGTGGCCCAGCGCCTGGGCGCTGAGTACGCCATCGACGTGCGCGCCGAGGACCCCGTGGAGCGGGTGATGGACATCACGCACGGCGAAGGCGCCGACTGCGTGATCGAGTGCGTCGGGCACTGGCAGTCCGTGCCGGGGCGCGAGGAGCCGCTCGCGCAGGCCGTGAAGATGGTACGCAGCGCCGGGCGCATCGTGACGGCCGGGCTCGGCGAAGAGCCGAGCAGCGTGCATTTCAAGACGCTGGTGCTCAAGGAGGCACAGATCATCGCCTCGCGCGTTTCGCTCGGCGAGTTTCCGCGCGCGATCCGTCTGCTCGGCAAGGGGCTCTTGCATCCGGAGTTGCTCATCACCGATCAGCTGCCGCTGCGCGAGGTCGGGCAGGCGTTTCAGCGCCTGGACGCCGAGGACCCGAAGATGATCAAGATGGTGCTCGACGTGCAAGCCGCTTGATGGCGGGCAAGCCGCTCGAAGACGGACCAGGCGGGGCTTCACGGCCCGCCTCGTGCCCGTAGCCGAAACACCGCCGGGAATGCTGCCATGCTTCACGGAGGTCTGCTCCGTGGTGTGGCCACGATGGTTCAGCTGCAAGAGTGCCCCGGCTCTTCGGGTACGGGACGGGTACGGGTACGGGCTTCACCGACAGGCCCTAGCGGGCAAGGCGTGCCGTGAGACCGCGACAATCGGCATGCCAGCGCCAAACATGTGATCTTCGCGGGCTGTGCTGAAGGGCGAGGCAATACCCCACGTGGCGGTCGCGCGAATCTCGCGCAGCCTCGGGCTATCGTCACGGCCCGGGCCGGCAAGCCTGGAGCCCTGAGATTTGGGCGGCATCTTGCATGACCGATGGCGTGAGCGTCGCGCCACTCCGCGCGAGCCGCCAGGAGGATACATGACGACCCCGCGCAAAGATTCGCTACCCCAACGTGATGTCAACTGCCGTTCGAGCCCCGCGCACGCTCGGCGTCTCCTCGCAACAGCCCGCGAGACCCACAATGATGCTGAAGACCCAGAGAGCAGGTACGCGTTCTTGATCGACGCCAGGAGCTCGGATTCGCTAGCGGAAGGGCTGGGCGAGTCCTTTATCGAGTCGGCGACTTCGGGACAAGGGAGCGCGACCAACCGTCAGGACGAAATCACCGCCGAGGAGGACGGTGGTCCCTTCGTGATCACGACGGCGCTCGAAGAGTTCGCGGCGGGGATGGACGATTCGAATATCAGAGACGCAACCCGCGAGGCCTTTCCGACCTCATCCGACGCACGACCCGGGCCGGGCCCGCAGGTGTTTCATGGCCGGAAGGGAGC